>Ga0209395_1000187_pt1 | contig 94124 bp, 77 predicted proteins | sample GOMGulsemesocosm_3_FD_184635 | JGI IMG/M metagenome (GOLD analysis project Ga0209395, IMG submission 184635) | Methane-oxidizing microbial communities from mesocosms in the Gulf of Mexico - GOM9D Gulf of Mexico (SPAdes) (version 2) | ecosystem: Environmental > Aquatic > Marine > Cold seeps...
CTAGCAATACATAAAGATAAGGAAACACGAGTTAATTACTATCGAGAAGGGTTTAGACAAGTTTTGGATGCATCGGTGATAGATGATTTACGTTCGGCTGTTCAAACTGGGACGCCACTTGGTAATACTAAGTTTAAGGAAGAGGTCGAACAATTGTTGGGTGTAAAAACGGGCTATGCAAAAAGAGGTCGTCCTAAGAAAAGCGCATAAAAGGGTACTGACCCCTTATCCGCTGACCCCTTATCCGCTTATCCGCTGTTTAATAGTGATAACGAAGTTGAGCAATTAAAATGTTGTCTTCAGTCACTTTGTATACAATTCTATGTTCATCATTGATGCGTCGTGACCAAAAGCCAGATAAAGCATGTTTTAAAGGTTCAGGTTTACCGATGCCTTCAAAAGGGGTTCGTTGAATATCTTTAATTAAAGTATTTATTCTTTTTACAATAGCTTTATCGGTTTTTTGCCAGTAAAGATAACTATCCCATGCTTTAGGTGCAAAGGTAAGCTTCATTCAATTAATTCTCGTTCGACACCTTTACCTTCTTCAAGTGCTGCTATTGATTCCAGTAAATTTCGAGCATTAGCAGGCGAGCGGAGTAAATATGATGTTTCCTCCATAGCTTGATAGTCCTCTAAGGAAAGCATAACTACAGGAGATTCACGTTTTCGGGTAATAATTATAGGGGCATGGTCATTACAAACCTGCTCCATCGTTTTAGATAAATTTGCACGGACAGCGGTATAGCTTATTGCATCCATAATAGCCTCATTTCTAATGTGTACAGATTAAAGTACGTATAGTATAGTTACACATAAGCAAAAAATCCAGCTGACCATTTAAAGCGTCACGTTTGTGTGCCAAGAGAACGTAATGTACAGGGTATAAAGGGATTTTTCATAATTGATTTTTCCATTGAATAATTGTCAATATTGCATGCATTAGAAACTTATCATTAGCGATAAAATTTGGAATAGGGCTAATAAGTCGTTGGTATACAGTTCTTTAACCTTTGGTTTCTTAATTACGATGTTTTCCTATATTGTTGCAAAACGAAAAACATTTGCAAATTGCAATTAATAATAAAATATTATACTTAAGCTAAACTTAAATTCCTTTATTAACAAATACCTATGATTTGGCAAGCTTGTTGCAATAAGTTCTATTAAACAGTTATTATTTGAATAGTTGTTAATTTAGGAGCTTGTCATGGCTAAAAAACAATCAATAAATAGCATTCGATTATTGGATGAAAAAATAACGCGTAAGGATTATAAAAAGCTTATTAATATGGCTTTGGAAGAGAGCAAAGAACTTAATCTTGATTTGTCTGGGATTAACAGTATGAGCACTCAGGAATTATCAGAATTAATCTATTATATGCAGTATGCCGAACAGCAAAATGTTAAGTTATTGTTGATTTGTGTGTCTCAAATATTACTGCATTTTTTCGAATTAACCCGGACAGAGCATTTTTTTTCTATTTGCTTGGTGCGAGAATATGGGCATTAAGTTACTACTGCCTGCGATCATCAGTTCAAGTCTATTGATTAGCTGTAGTCACACCCCAGAGACTAAACTTAAAAGTATTGATGGATTAAGCGGGATCAAAGTGTCTATGCAGCCTAAGCAACAGTGGTTAGCAAGTGATGTTAAAACCTTACCTTTATCTGTTGGTGATCGGGTACGGGTATTGGTCGATGATGATGAAGCATTTAGCGGGGTGTTTGAAGTTAATATTGATGGGCATTTACATATTCCCTATTTAAATGCTGTTCCGGTTGTCGGTGTTAGTGTCAAGCAAGCTGAGCATAATCTGATTAATACACTGATCGCACAGAAAATGTATCGACAAGGTTTTAATGGGGTTAGTGTCAAAATATTGCAGTGGTCTAAAATTCATGTGTTTGTGCAAGGGGCGGTATTTAACCCTGGGCGGGTCTTACTGAATGATAAATTAGCGGCCCAACAAAGTTATCAGCAAACACAGCAGAGTGGTGATTATTCAATCAAACGGTTTTTAACCTTTGCCTTAAAAGGAGCTGGGGGGATTCGTCCTGATGCAGATTTAAAAACAATTACAATTTTAAGAAACAATAGGGAGCTGATTTTAGATGTTAGTGGTATTTTGACTGGATCAACGGTTGTTGATATTCCCCTTATTGCAGGTGATCAGGTTTTTATACCTTCCTTAGGCGTGTTGGATACTGCATTAATTCGTCCTTCACAAATTACCCCGCCAGGTTTTCAAGTGTTTATGTCTAATTTAACTCAGCCGAGTTCAAGTAATGCCTTATCTGCTATTTCAAAGGCTTCACGTTCAGTGCCTTATGGAACACGTTTATTACAGGGCGTTATGGCGGCAAACTGTATTGGGGGTTCATGGATTAATAGTTCTCGAAAAGTGTTATACACGACTAAGGACTTTGTGACGGGTGAGGTGCAAGCTAAGGTTTTTGATATTGATACCGTCGTAGCTAAAGCCGATGTGTTAGAGGAAAACCCTTATTTAATGCCTAATGATGGGCTTGCCTGTTTTGACTCAGATGCAACTAATATTCGTGAAGTTGCCAAGTATCTGGGAGATATCCTGGACCCTGTTGCCATAGCTAAACTCATATTTCTATTATGAATTATAGCCCTGTAGATTCATTAGCTCTCTGGCGGCGGGTACTGTTGTGGACACCTGGTGATACTGGGCGAGGCTGGCGATACTGTTTATTATTTGGTTTATCAATGTTACTCATTTGGGGGCCTTCAATAACTTATCTTGAAATAGCCAAGCCTGTATTTACGAGTAAGTGGACATTGATATTGCCCGGTACGGGTATCAATACGTCGATAAATATAGAAAATATAGGACAGGCAACCACCTCATCACTTTCAGCTTATGGTGGAAATTCGATTAGCCCTAAAGTGAATTATAAATCCATTGCTGAAAGTCAGAGTGTGTTGATGCCAGCGGCTAAAGCCATGAAGATGGATATAGAGACATTTGGAAAACCTCGGATTAAATTAGTTGACCAGACTTCATTGATCTTTTTTGAAGTGAAAGGGAGTAGTGCTGAAATAGCGAAACAAAAATCAATGGCTCTGTATGAAGCACTAGAAACTTTACTCTCACAGTTACGTAACGATGAAATCAAGCGACGTGAAGACAGTGTGCAATTTATGTTGACTGGATTTAGGGAAAAACTAAAACAAACGCGAGACCAGCTTCTGCAATATCAGGCCCAATCAGAAATGGTTGCTGTGGAGCAGTTTAGTCAATTAACCAGTTCATTAGAGCAAGTGAAACTTAAACTGATTGATTTAAAAGCTGAGTTAGCCAGCCTATTGGGTGAGCGGAATCGATTGATTCATATTCTTAAATTAAATGCTGAACAGGCAGCGGCTGCACTGGTGTTACAAACTGACTTGGTTTTTCAGGCAAATAGTCAATATTATGCGCAAGCCGCTGCACTGTTGGCACGACAAACCGTAAAAAAGGGTGATAATCATCCAGAAGTTGTGAAAACGCACGATAGATGGTTAGCCGCTAAGAAACAATTAGAGCAACGTGCCTTGTTGTTAATTGGTAAAAGAAAGAGTCAAACTTTAATTCGCTTAATGTTGGCACCCGACAAAATTCGGGGAGGGTTATTTGAGCGTCTGATTGGGCTTGATTCTGAATATAAAGGCGTTAAAGCTAAAATAGCTCAACTCAAACAATTGATTGATGACATGAGGCAGCGCTTAGCAAATGATACTAAATCGGTGGCTACGCTGGATGATTTACAACGTAATCATCAAATTGCAGAAGCTGTTTTTACTTCAGCCTTAGCAAGAATAGATACAGGAAAAACGGATGTTTATGCTTCCTATCCATTAATACAGATGTTAACACCGCCGAGTACCCCCAATAAACCCACGACGCCCAATCCATTATTTGTTTATTTGGGAGGGGGCGTTGCTACCTTAATCAGTTTGTTTGGAATGCTTATATTATGGACACGAAAACCTTGGCTCCGCAAAATTTTGCTGAGCGAGTAATTTGGTATTCAATTACTCGAACTTATCTTTTTTATCTATTCGGTGCTTTATACATACTTGCCCCCGTTATAGCCTGGGTGCTTCTTTTTCATTTAGGCATTAAACTTTATCGACAAACAGAATTAACACCGCCGCATGAGCGTATTATTATTCCTGTTGGGGTTTGGGTTTGGGTGGTTGCTATGTTAGTGATGGAAATTGCCTTATTAGTAGGCCATGCTGACTTTGAGTTAGGCTTAGGAAAAACCATTAAATCAACCATCGGCTGGGCAAAGGGTTGGGCTTTAATTGCCATTTTTCCCTTAATAGGTTGTCTGCAAGTACGAGCAGAATTAATCTATAAAGCCACTGCTATTGTGTGTTTACATACTTTGATTTTAATGCCATTTTTGATTGCGGCTTATTTAATTGGTTTGCCTAAAGATCTTTATGTGTCGCCATTAAAAATGGTAGGCGGCCCTGGGCCTGAATATTTTACGGTGACTTTATATGGTATTAATCCTGATGGCACGCCACGTTGGCGTTTATTTACTCCGTGGGGGCCTGCTTTGGGTTTTGTGGCTAATTTCTATTTTATTTTTGCATTACAATTAAAAGGCACACGCTGGTATTATTTTGGCATTATTGGCAGTGTGTTGATGTGTTTGGTCTCTAAATCACGGTTAGCTTTAGTTTGCATTGCCATTGTTGGGGTCGCTAGTTGGGCGATAAGCCGTTTGACCCGATTACCCATTTTATCTGCTTTTAGTTTAAGCTCTGTTTCAGCGGGTATTAATGCCCCGACCATTATTCAGAAGCTGGATGATTTTAATCAAAAATTTAAGTCTGCACGGGCTGATTCAAGCAGAGTGCGAAGTGCTTTAGGACGAATTGCCACTGATCGTTGGGAAAATGAAGCTTTTGTCTGGGGGCATGGAATTGTTGAGAAAGGGCCGCATCTGGTTGAATATATGATGATAGGCTCACATCACACATGGTATGGCTTGTTGTTTGTAAAAGGTGTTGTTGGTTTTATTGCTTTGGCTGTTGCCATGGGCTACAGCTTTATAGATTTAGTGATTAAAGCCCAAAAAAATGACATAAGTCGTGTTGGCGTGAGTATTATCTTAATTCTGTTTCTATATACCTTTGGCGAAAATTTAGAAATTCTTGCTTATTTATACTGGCCGGCTTTGGTGTTACTGGGAATAGCTTTGAAACAAGGTGTTGATGGATAGGCTGTTAGTTTAATGTAAAGGATAAATGGCTTTATTATGACATCTTTATGAAACAATCCATCAATAGGATTAAGCAAATAAATATTTTTTAAAAACATCAAATTTATTTTGTTTTTTCAAGAAAAATCTCTATAAAGTAGCTAAGTGCTTATTGAATAAGGCATTCTTTTTTTATACACAGTAGCTGTGGATAACTCTGTGAATAAAGTATCAATTATTCTCTCTAGCCCTTTAATCGCTAGCGTTTTAATTAAATTGATTGTTTTTTGTACGAATCTTATTAGTTATTATTATTCAATGCTTTATCTGTGTCAATAGGGGTGCCAATGAATTATTTTTCGCAAATGTTTGACAAAGTTAGGATCATAAATATTTTGTGTATAAGTCGTTGATTGTGTATTTTTAGATATATTTAATAAGCCAGTATTATCTATCAATCATAAACCCTATTCAGATTAATTTTGCTGCATAGCAGGAGTAACAAACGATTAATTAATAGACTGGAAAACCAACTCTCAATACTTTGATAATGACTTTTGAGTTATGATTGTTTATGCTCTACCTAATTGATATTGTTATCGAGGTTCCTTTGGTGATTAGGTGGATTGCTTCAATAGAAATAAATACATAATTTAATGATTTTTAAAACACTTAAAAGCCTAGTGCCAGTATTACTTATATTGGCGTTTTCAGCCTATGGTTATCAGCAACAACTAAAAACGCCTTTTCCAATCATCAATACATTGACTTATTTACCCGTCATCTTGGCCTTTTTTGTCGCTACCTTGGCATTGCATTTTAATCGTAGTTCGATTTTTTTTATCACTGCTTTGCTTGTCGTGGTTAATCTGTTGTTAAATTTTAAAGGGGTATCAACTCAATTACATTATGGGTTGTTTTCAGGCTTTGCCCCGTTGCTATTACTGCTTTTTACTATTACACCTGAACGCAGTTTATTAAGTTTTCGCTCCCTTCCCATTTATTTATTAATCCTGTTTGTTGCTATTTTATCAATCTGGACCGTTACGGAGAAACCAGACTGGGGGGATTTGTATCTCTTAAAAGACTGGCTACCCGCTCGTTATTTTGACTGGACCCATTTACCTCAAACAGTGGTCTTTATCGCTATTTTTGTGTTGTTTTGTTTGTTACTGATTAACTTTATAAAACCATCACCTTCGATAGCTACATCACTGGGTGTGTTATTTATTCTTTTAATGGTCTTTCAGCTAAAACATAATACGTTTAGTTTAAATATTTTTATGAGTTCGGCTCTGCTTATGTGCTTATATGCCGTTGTGCAAGAATCTTGGCGAATGGCTTATCTTGATGAACTAACTGACCTTCCTGGAAGACGCGCGTTAAAAGAAAAGTTTCAATCTATTTCAGGGCTTTATACGGTTGCCATGCTTGATGTGGATCATTTTAAAAAATTTAATGATACCTATGGTCATGATACGGGAGATGCAGTACTCAGAATGATTGCCGCAAAAATGAAAAAAGTAAGTGGCGGTGGTTTTTCCTATCGATATGGGGGGGAAGAATTTACCGTTGTTTTCCCTGGGAAAGATATTAATGATGCAGAACTTCATCTAGAAAAATTACGAAAAACGATTGCTGATATGCCTTTTGTTGTTAATAGGCAAGGGCGTAGGAATAATACAGCTAAACCTAATCGGAAAAAACCAAAAACAGTTCAGGTCACGGTATCAATAGGGGTTTCAGATTCAAAGAATAAAAAGGTTAATGCCTGGGGGATTATGAAATTGGCTGATACGGCTTTATATCGAGCAAAGAAAAATGGGCGAAATCAATTAGCCAGTTAATTGTCGTAGTTTTCATACCAAAAGGATATATAATCATATAATAATAAACATTAAATAAAAGTATGAAAAATTACGGAACATTGGATACATCGTATAAAGCAGCCGGGGAAGAAGCGGGTGTTAGAAAATTGGTTGATGAGTTTTATCATCAAATGGAAACACTAAAACAGGGACGGCACATTCGGGCAATGCATAAAGGTGACTTAGCGGTGATTAAAGATAAGTTATCTTTATTTTTAATGGGCTGGTTAGGTGGGCCTCGTCGTTATGCAGATAAATATGGTGCTATTTCCATCCCCATGGTTCACCAACATTTATTGATTGGTGAAGAAGAGCGTGATGCCTGGGTTTTTTGTATGAACGAGGCTCTAAAGTATCAGGATTATAGCGATAGTTTTAAGCAATATTTAATTGAACAATTGGCTGTGCCTGCTGAAAGGATAAGGCAGGTTTCACAAATGGCTCATTCATAAATAGGCTGTTTTGCTAATATAATAATTAACTTAACTGAGACGCAATGAATAAAGAAATACAGACGGTAAAGATTGGGTTGTTTTTAGTCATGTTGACATTGGTTTTTGGTATAGGGCTAGGTATGGTTTTTGGTATTGCTGAGGATGCAGTTAAGAGCTATATTTCTGAGGGTGTGGCAGCACATGTAGAATTACATGATGATAAAAGCAATAGTAAAATATGGCGGTATGCACAGCGCTCTCATTTTCATGCCACAGGTATTGCTGCATTTTCTATTGGTTTAGTTATTTTAATCATGATTTCTTCTCTACAGGAAAAATTAAAAACAATATCAGCTATTTTAATTGGGCTTGGGGGGCTTTACCCTCTGTCGTGGTTTAGCCTGTTTATTCTTACGCCATCTATAGGTAGAACGGCAGCTCATCATCATTTTATAACGGCTACGTTGACCTATATTGGTGTCGCTGGTTTGTTTTTAGGGATTTTCATTTTATCTGCAAATTTGTTTTTTGATAAGTTTCAGGAAACCTAATTTAAAAGACAAGCAAGCCTCTCTAAAGTGATTAAAAAAACATAATGAATAAAACAGTATTAGTAACGGGTTCAAGCCGTGGAATAGGGCGTGCTATTGCATTATATATAGCAAATAAAGGCTACGATGTGGTTGTTCATTGTCGAAGTAAACGCGCAGAAGCTGAGGGGGTTGCTAGCGAAATCATAGCAATGGGGCAAACAGCTAGAGTGTTACAATTTGACCTGTCTGACAGACAGCAATGTGCTAAAGAATTAAATCAGGATATAGAGCAGTATGGTGCCTATTATGGGGTGGTTTGTAATGCAGGTGTTTCCGCAGATAATGCTTTTCCTGCTTTAACAGGGGAAGATTGGGACTCCGTTGTGCATACTAATCTTGATGGGTTTTATAATGTGTTATTTCCTTTAGTTATGCCGATGGTTAGGCGTCGTAAACCGGGGCGTATTGTTACGCTATCTTCAGTTTCAGGCTTGATGGGTAACCGAGGTCAGGTTAATTATAGTGCGGCGAAAGCGGGTATTATTGGAGCGACAAAAGCACTGGCTCTGGAATTAGCTAAACGTAAAATTACTGTCAATTGTGTGGCACCAGGGCTTATTGATACCGAAATGTTAGATGAACTACCTTTGGATGAAATTAAGAAATCAATACCGCTTAGGCGGGTAGGTGAAGCCAGGGAAGTGGCTGCGACGGTTGCTTTTTTACTCTCTGAAGATGCAGGATATATTACTCGTCAGGTTATTTCCGTTAATGGAGGTTTGTGTTAATGAATCGTGTGGTTATAACGGGAATGGCGGCTTTGACACCGATAGGCAATGACTGGGAAGCGGTTGCAAATAACTTAAAAAAACAACAAACAGGCATTCAGAGAATGGATGACTGGGATAAATACAATGGTTTAAATACTCGGTTAGCCGCCCCAGTAGATTTCTCTAGGCCAGCACATTACAGCCGTAAGCAAATAAGAGGAATGGGGCGAGTTGCCATGTTAGCGACCTATGCGACTGAACTGGCTTTAATTGATGCAGGTTTATTAAATGATCCGTGTTTAAGAAGTGGGCGAATGGGGGTGGCATATGGTAGTTCTTCAGGTAGTTTTGATGGACTGATTGATTTTACAAAAATGCTACTTAACCATGATAAAGGTGGGTTAAATGCGACCTCCTATATCCGTATGATGGGGCATACCTGTCCTGTTAATATTGGATTACATTTTGGTATTAATGGGCGAGTTATTCCAACCTCTAGTGCCTGTACATCAAGTAGCCAGGGTATCGGTTATGCTTATGAAGCTATTAAATATGGCTTACAGACGTTAATGGTTGCTGGGGGGAGTGATGAGCTTTCTGCTTCTCAAGCAGCTGTTTTTGATACTTTATTTGCTACCAGTACGCGTAATGATGAAGCAGATAAAACCCCTAGACCTTTTGATAAAGACAGAGATGGTCTGGTCATAGGGGAGGGGGCTGGCACCTTTATACTAGAAGAAAGAGAATATGCATTAAACCGGGGGGCTAATATTTATGCTGAAATTGTTGGGTTTGGTACAAACTCCGATGGTTTACATATTACTCAACCGGATAGTGCGAGTATGCAAGTCGCTATGAAGTTAGCCATGCAAGATGCTGAACTTGATGCCTCTGAAATTGGATATATTAGTGCGCATGGAACATCAACTGATCGAGGTGATATTGCCGAAAGCGAGGCGACCGCTGCACTTTTTGACAATAAAACACCGATCAGCTCAATGAAAAGTTATACAGGGCATACTTTAGGTGCATGTGGTGCAATTGAAGCATGGGCTAGTATCAATATGATGAATGAGAACTGGTTTCATCCTACGGCCAATCTGGATAATATTGACCCGCAATGTGCTGACCTTGATTATATAAAAGATGGTATTCGTTCGTTGCAATGTGATTATGTGATGAGCAATAACTTTGCTTTTGGAGGAATTAATACCTCATTGATTTTTAAACGATTGGAGCAATAGGGATAATTTAGCTTTTAGCGCCCCTCTTTGGAAAAGAGGCGCTGGGGCAAATTTTATTTTGAAAATTGTAGAGCAGACTTTAGTCCGCCATAAAGGTCGTTATGTTAAATGATAGCGGACTGAAGTCCGCTCTACAGTATTCTAGACTCGCATCTTGTTTTCTTAAGCTGAATCTTTTACCCATTGGATAAAGTCATCTGTTGGCATGGGTTCAGCAATAAAATCACCTTGCGCAATATCGCAGTCCAGGGCTTTTAATTGATTCCATATTTCTTTTGATTCAATACCTTCCGCGACTGTTTTCATGTTGAGTTCTTTTGCTAACATAATGCAAATTTTACTAATAGCGGATGCATCAGAGTCAATGACTGAGCGGGTAATAAAGTGTTGATCTATTTTTAATTCGGTAAAGGGGGCTTGGTAGAGTTTTACTAAAGATGAATAGCCTGTACCGAAGTCATCAATAGATAATGAAAACCCTTTCATTCGTAATCTATTTAATATATCTAATGAGTCGGAGGTCTTATTCATCAATGCTGATTCTGTAATTTCCAATACAATCGACCCTGGATCAATATGATTACTTTTAATTAATGCCTCTAGTTTTTCAGGCATCGATAAATCGTTAACATTTTGAGCTGATAAATTGATAGACACTTTAACATTAAGCCCACTGGCAAGAACTTTTTTATATTCCTTGATTGCCAGCATTAGTATTTCTTCAGTTAGCAGGTTCATTAGATGATGCTTTTCTGCTAAAGGAATAAAGTATTCAGGTTTTAGTAATCCCCGGGTTGGATGTTGCCAGCGAACTAAAATTTCAGCGCCTTGCAAATCACCTTGCTTAAAACAAACCTGAGGTTGAAAATAAACAGTAAGTTGATGCTTACGTATTGCAAGTTTTAGTTCATCAATGGTGGTTTGGTCGGAATGACTTTCTGATTCAGAAATATCAGATTTTTTGCATTTTTCTAGACATTCTGTATGCGTTTGTTTAATTAATTCAATAAATACTTTAGCTTTAAACGGCTTAGAAAGTGTAGTAATTACATTTAATTGTTTGGATTCTGCTAATTGTTTTGCTGAGTGTAATACACGTTCATCAAACCCGCTGACCAAAATAAAATGAGGCTTAATATTGAGAGACGCTAATTCACGCATGATTTCAATGCCATCTTTTTCTGGCATTTGTAAATCTAGAATAACAATATCATGTGCAGTAACTGAGGCTTTTAAAAATTCAATACTTGAGGTGTAAATTTCAGTTTCAAGTTGAATGGTTTTAGCCATGGCTTGCATTAGCTTGGCTTGTTGCTCATCATCATCAACAATATAAATTTTGCAAAGGTTACTTTCTGGTGTCAACATGGTTTCTGTCATTATTTTGTTTTGGGTAACAAGTAGCCATCGAGTAAAAGACGGATACTAGTAAGTAACTCTTTTGAGCTATAAGGTTTGTGCAACATGTTTTGTCTAAGATGCAAGTCAGACTCAGTATGTCTATTATCACTAAAGCCACTGGCTAATTGTATCTTGACTGAAGGATATTGTTTGGCGACTAATCTTGATAATTGATAGCCATCCATATTTGGCATGATAACATCACTTAGCATAAGGTCAATAGTTTGTGATGCTAATACTTTAAGGGCCGCCTCACCAGAGCAAGCAGTAACGACATGATAGCCAAAGTGAGTCAAAATTTGTTTGGCAAGTTCACCTAAGGCCGGTTCATCGTCGACAACTAAAATACGATCATGACCTGTTAATTGGGGGGCAGAGTTATTATCAAAAGGTTTGCTGGCTTTTTGAGTTTTATGGTGTCGAGGGAAATACAAGCTAAATTGGGTGCCTTCACCTAATTGAGAGTAAAGGTTAATCACCCCCCCGGTACGTTCCATAAAAGCAAACACCTGACTAAGGCCTAAGCCATTTCCTGCTTCACCCTTGGTGGTAAAGAAGGGGTCAAAAACATGTGCTTTTGTTTCATCATCAATACCACATCCAGTATCGGTAATGCAGAGTCTTAAGTAATCATTTGCAGGCAAGCCAAGTAGTTTTGCTTCATCTCTGGATAAATAGGTGTTTTGAGTTTCAAGCGTTAAGGAGCCGCCTTCGGGCATTGCATATTTTGCATTAATACTGAGGTTTAAAATAGCATCTTCTAAATCGTGAATATCTAACCAAACAGGCCAGGCATGTTCGTATAAATTATAATTGAGTTCAATGGAAGCGGTTAACGATTTGGATAACATATCCTTTAAATCTAATAGCGCCTGGTTAATATTACAGATGCTGGGATTACTACTTTCTGACTTTGAAAAAGCCAGCATTTTTCGGGTTAAAACTCTGCCTCGTTCTCCCGCACGCATTATTTCTGTAATATAACTTCCCCCATCACTGGAATCTTCATATTTCATTTCCAGTAATTCAGCATAGCCTAAAATGACGCCAAGCATATTATTATAATCATGGGCTATTCCACCGACTAACTTACCTAAAGCATCCATTTTCTGGCTACGCTTAGAATGCTCTTCGGCTAACCGTCTACGTGTTGCATCGCGTGCTTCAGCGACTAAAAAATTGACTTTACCCGTATTATCAAAGACAGGGTGGACACTAAAGTCGACCCAAATTTTATGCTCAGCCAAAGCAAACTCAATTTCCGTATCAACATATTCACCTTTAGCCGCTGAATGGCAACTGTTGCGAATATGCTGTTGTGTGGATTTACTGTGTGAAAACCACGGGCAGTCCCAAATTTTCTTTCCTAATACATTATCTTGCGTTAGCCCTGCAAGTGTTAAGGACCGGGAACTTGAAAAATCCAGCGTGCCGTCAGGTAAGGTAATGCTAACCATGGTCAGTAAACCATCAAGCACCTGTTGCGTTCTTTTTTGGCTATGTTCTAAGTTTTCAAGTAGATAAGTGGTTTTTTCTGCGAGCTGATTAAAACTGTTACCAATATGATTAAGTTCATCTTGGGTTTTTAGTTGAATCCGTTGTTGTAAATCACCATCAGCAAAGGCATGTAAAGAGCGAGTGAGTATTTGAACGCTGCCTTTCATGGAGTAATAAATACCAATAACAAAATAAAGCACAATTAATAATAAAATTAATGAAATACTGATCGTTATATAAAGTCGGTTTTTTGCCAGTTGTAATCGACTGGTTGTCATTGATTTGGTTGTGGGTATCAGAATTTGATACATTTTTGTGTAGCTGTTATCAATGGCTTTTGTTACTTGTAAAAAAAACGCTTCAGGTTGTGTATGAAACTTTTTACCGAGTAGATCATATTGAACCAGATTAATGATTTGTTGAGCCGAGTGTGTAATATCAGTAGAGGACTCTAATAATTGAGGGCTAATATTATGATTTAGGTTGGCTGTTTTATTCAGGTTGATGGTTAATTGACGTAGAGAAACTTCTAACTTTGCAATCAATATGATTAATTCTTGTCTTTGGTAATCCGATGCATACTTTTTAGCTAAAATACTGGTACCAAAATCACGAATTTGAGCCAGTTGCTCCATGGCTTTAGGTAATTTATTAATACTGGTATCTAATAAATAAAAAGTATCAATTTCAGTGGTAAAAGTAAGGGCATATTCATCTGTTAGCATCACTTTAAAAAAAGCTAACTGATCAATGAGTTGTGTGTGTTGGGTGAAATTTTCAGAAATGGATAGTTGAAGCCCTTCATTAATAATTTTAACCCAGTTGCTTTTTATGGCTACCCAATTAATATTTTTTGTTAAAAGGGTCGGGGAATAGGTTTCGATATTATGAAAGTTTTGAAATACATCTACTTCTTTATCTTTACGCATTGACTGCATATTTTCGTTACCCCCTAACAAACCAGCCGATAAGCCTCTGTGTTGTTGGACGGTTTGAATAGCTTTAGATAAAGGGGTTAGTAGTCTTAGTCCCTGTAGCTGTTGCTGGGAATTTTTAACGACCTGATTAAGACCAAGAAATAAGCTATAAATCAAAATTCCAATGGCAATGAGAGAAATAGCGCCTAAAAAAGCAAATTTCCGCCTGTAATTGAATTGATTCATCAGGTAAATTGCTGGGGTAAATACTGTCTTCATGTCGTGTAATCTAGAGGAGAAGGCTATACGCCGTGTTAGTTTCTTTATATCGTTTACATCATAAACTATTTATCTGTCTTATTCTCGTGCGGCTATGTATTGAAGGATAATAACTTAAAATGAGAGGGAGTGAATTAAATCTATTTTAAATATTAGCATTTTATTATATTATGAGGGCTGATATTTATGAGTCTATTGATACAGGCTCACCTTTTGTAAGCACTTCCATTACATTCATATAATTTGGAGTTTATAGACATGCTATTTAAACAACTATTTGATAAAGAGAGTAGTACTTATACCTATTTGATTGCTGATTTAAGTAATAAAGAAGCCATTTTAATTGACCCGGTAAACACCCAGTTAGATATTTATCTTAATTTATTACAAGAAAATGAATTGTCCTTACTGTATTCACTTGAGACACATGTTCATGCTGATCATGTCACTGCTAGTGGATTGTTAAGACAAAAAGTAGGGGCTAAAACAGCAGTCAGTTCGCTCTGTGGGGCGAGTAGTGCTGATTATCAAATTCAAGAGGGGGATGAGTTTAAATTTGGACTGAGTGAAACAATAAAGGTGATTGCAACGCCTGGGCACACACCGGGTAGTGTTTCATTTTTATGGCGGGATAGAGTTTTTACTGGGGATGCCTTATTAATAGATGGCTGTGGACGAACTGATTTTCAAGGGGGGAGTGCAGAGGATCAATATAATAGTATTACTCAACGATTATTTACTTTAGCGGATGAAACAATTGTTTATCCAGGACATGATTATAAGGGGCGCTGGATAAGCAATATTGCTGAAGAGCGAAACGGTAATTCCCGATTAGCTGGAAAAAATAAAGAGCAATTTATTGAAATTATGGAAAACTTAAATCTGCCAAAACCAAAGTTAATTGATATGGCTGTCCCCGCCAATCGTTATTGTGGTATTGATGAAGATGAGGCAAACCAGTCAGCCGATTCAAAAAGTAAAATTGTCAGTATGGATGATATGGTTAATCAGGTAATACATAAAATTACTGAAATAGAGCCGTTAAAAGCTCAAGATATGATATCCCAGAATGCTGTTAACCTCGTAGATGTTAGAGAGGAGCATGAGTTTAATAATGGGCATATTGAGCATGCCATTTTGCTACCAAGAGGGGTGTTAGAGTTTAAAATTGATACTATTTCACAGCTAGCTGATAAGTCAGCTACTGTTATTGTTTATTGTGCGACAGGTAAACGCTCAGCTTTATCTGCCAATACTTTGCAGAATATGGGGTATAGCAATGTATTTTCGATTGCTGGTGGCTTTGAAGCCTGGAAAAGACAGGTTTAGGGCTTTATTTTATATTGAAGAGTTTCAATATTGAATGCTTGGAATAGATATAACACCTGAAATCCTTTGTGGATTCAGGTGTTATATTGACTTTAGCTGATGTTTAATTAAAATTAAACGTGCCTTCTGTCACCATCACGGCTTCACCACCCACCCTAAGGTTTAAGGTGTCTTCACCTTTATGATCCATTTCTAAATTAATGATACTGCGGCGTGTTTTTTCATCCCCTCTTTGTACTGAAAAAGTATAGGTGCCTTTTTGCATGTGATCAAAAGAACATAAAAAGGCAGCCAGTGCTGGGATTGATGAACCCACGGGAGGATCTTCATTGAAAGCAATGTTTGGCCCCATTAAACGGATTGCAAAATCGGAGTCTTGCGAGGGTGTTTTAGGTGAGACAAGTAAAATTTCTTGTGCGGCTGTTTGTGGTGCAATCGATTGGCTCCATGCGGAAAAGTCAAACTTTGCTTCACGAAGTGTTTCAAAATAAAAGGTAGGTACCACTAGATAAGGTACGCCACAGGATACTAAACGCGTTGAGTATTTTTTATTGTCAATATAAGCGGCATCAATACCTAAAAAGCTTGATAGCTCTGTTTCTGTTGGTGTGAAGTAATCAACAATAGGGGAGACTGTGCGACTATATTGGATGAAACTAGGTTCATTATTTGTAAAGGTAACACTTGCCTGAACCTCACCTATGTTTTGATGAAATACAACAGGCGTATGATTACCCGCTATGGATAGTTTATTACATGAGCCTAAAGTATAAGCGGCAGCAATAATCGGGTGACCTGCTGTATCAATTTCACCTGATGGAGAAAACATTTTCATTACAAAATGATTGTCTTTATTTTCCATTTTGGATAAAAAAACAGTTTCTGTCAGATTTAATTCACGCGCAATTAAAGACATTTGTAACTTATCAAGTCCTGTAGAATCAGGGAATACAGCAACTTGTGCACCGTTAAACACCTGGTTGGTAAAAACGTCAGTAATATAATATGTGTATTTCATAATGTGGTTATCCCTCTATGCTGATTTCTACGCGATTATTTTCTATACGAATCGCATAGACCTCATTTTTAACGGTTTCATCTTCAAAACAAACGCCCGTTAACAGGCTGTAATGTTGTTTGTATAAGGGAGAGCATATCATGGGCTCGCCTTTAATATCACCTAATAAACCGCGTGATAACACATGGACTTTACCAAAAGGGTCGTAATTGTTAATTGCGTAGACAGCGTTTTCTTTAGCCATGTAAAAAATGGCTATTTGTTGACCTTCAACTAAAGCGCAGATGCCTGAATCAGCTTGCAAGTCATCAGCGGCACAAATATCAATCCATTTAGTCATTATACTTCCTCCGTTACTGCTGCATGCTTACGTTCTTGTTCATTGGCAGGACGAATTTGCCCACGTTCTTCAACAAATAGAATGTTTTCATCCGTTTTATCACTGTTAATAAAAGTACGGAAACGTTTTAATTTAGATTCATCTGCAATGGTTGTTTTCCATTCACATTGATAATTGTTAACTACATGCTGCATTTGATCTTCTAGTGAGTTACAAATACCTAGTTTGTCATCAATAACAATTGATTTTAAATAATCTAAACCGCCTTCCATATTTTCCATCCAGACTGAAGTACGTTGTAAACGGTCAGCTGAACGGACATAGAAAGTTAATACACGGTCAATGTATTTAATTAAGGTTTCTTTATCTAAATTGGTTGCAAATAAATCAGCATGGCGAGGTTTCATTCCACCATTACCACAGACATATAGATTCCAGCCACCTTCAGTCGCAATCACACCAATATCTTTACTTTGTGCTTCCGCACATTCACGGGTACAACCTGAAACAGCAAATTTAATTTTATGGGGTGAGCGTAAACCTTTATAACGATTTTCAAGTTCAACCGCTAACCCAACACTGTCATCGACACCAAAACGACACCAAGTACTACCCACACAGGATTTAACTGTTCTGAGTGATTTTCCGTATGCGTGGCCTGATTCAAAACCTGCTGCGATTAACTCTTCCCAGATTAAAGGCAGTTGATCAACGCGAGCACCAAATAAATCAACCCGTTGTCCACCAGTGATTTTAGTATAAAGCTTGTATTTTTTAGCAATTTGACCGACAGCTATTAAGCCATCAGGTGAGACTTCACCACCTGTCATTCTAGGCACAACCGAATAAGTACCATCTTTTTGCATATTCGCTAAGAATGTATCATTGGTATCTTGCAGGCTAAGATGCTCTTGTTTAAGGATGTAGTCATTCCAGTAAGAGGCCAGGATAGATCCCACGGCTTGTTTGCAGATTTCACAGCCATTACCACCATTACCATGTCTTTCCAGTAATGTGTCAAAGTCTTTAATATCTTCGACCATGATGATGTTGTATAAATCACGGCGGGTATGAGCAAAATGCTCACAAATATCAGTATTAACCGTTACACCTGACTTTTCCAGCTCACTGTCTAAGACAGATTTTAATAAGGCCGCACAACCACCACAACCTGTTGCCGCTTTGGTTTCAGCTTTTAAAGAGGCCATTGATGAACAGCCGTTTTCTACAGCTGAACAGATTTGACCTTTGGTCACATCAAAACAAGAACATATTTGTGCTGAAGCAGGTAGGGCATCGGGGCCTAAACCAACAGACTCATCAGAACGGCCAGGGATAATTAAAGTATCAGGATGTTCGGGTAAATCAATACTGTTTAATGCATATTGTAATAAAGTGCCATAACCAGAGGCATCACCAACTAATACAGCACCCAGCAATTTCTTTTTATCTTTACTAACGACTAGGCGTTTATAGATTTCATCTGCACCATTTTGGTACGTGTAAACTAATGAACCTTTGGTTTTCGCATGTGCATCACCAATACTAGCAACATCAACCCCATTTAATTTTAATTTGGTGCTCATATCTGCACCTTCAAAGGGAATAAGTTGACCAGCAAGATCAGCCACCACAGTTCTTGCCATGCTATAACCTGGAGCAACTAAACCAAAAGTTTGTTCTTTCCACACGGCACATTCGCCAATCGCATAAATATCTGGATCTGATGTTTTACAATGATCATCAATCACGATACCGCCACGGGAACCCACTTCTATACCTGCAGAGCGAGCAATCTCATCTCTAGGGCGAATCCCTGTTGAAAATAATACAATATCTGTTTCTAATTCAGAACCATCAGCAAAAACTAATTTATGTTGACACTCATCACCATCAATAATTTTTGTGGTGTTTTTTCCAGTTAAAACTGAAACGTCCAAGGCTTCAATTTTTTGTGCCAGCATTTGTGCGCCGCCATCATCCAGCTGAGCAGACATTAAGCGAGGAGAGAACTGTACAACATGGGTTTTCAGTTTTAAATCTTGTAGCGCTTTAGCCGCTTCTAAGCCTAATAAACCACCACCAATCACTGCGCCGACTTTAGCTGTTTCAGCCGCTTCGGTCATGGATTCTAAATCTTCAATAGTACGGTAAACAAAACAGTTTTTACGGTCATGTCCTGCAACAGGTGGGATAAAAGGGTATGAACCTGTTGCTAATACCAGTTTGTCATAACTGATTGCAGCACCATTAGCTGAAGTGACAAATTTATTGCGAGTATCAATTTCTACTGCTTTGTCACCAAGATGGATGGTTATATTGTTATCTTCAAAAAACCCTTCCGTTACCATTGATAAGTCTTCTGCTGTTTTACCAGAAAAGAACTCTGTTAAATGTACACGATCATATGCAGGGCGTACTTCTTCGCAGAAAGTCACAATCTCATAATTATCTTTGATATCACTGGCGACCAGGTTTTCTAAGAAATTATGCCCTACCATGCCGTTACCAATAACAACTAAGGTTTGCTTTTTGCTCATGCTGTCCTCTATTTAAATTCGTAAATCTTAATGTTTTTATTAAGCAGTTAGTGTGCCACACTTTAAGTGCTTGTATTGCATTAATTTAGGGAGTGTTTTATCACTAATTAAAGCTTGTTTGGCACCATGTTGGTGCATTTAAAGGGCTGGGTGGTGCTTGATCATAATTAGAGCAAGCAACTTAAGCTATTGTACTTTTAAAACGAGTTCCATTTTAGCCCATCTTGCACTAAATAGGGGCTCTTTGTTTATATAATAAGGTGTCATTAAATGATTTAAATCCTGAATAAATAGTAGATAGAGGTGTTTTTGTAATATTGGCCTGGTTGTTGCTTATTCAATGGGCATAAAGTGCATAAGCACATTCGATTTTATTTAATCTTATATTTAACAGGGGAAATTTATGTCTTATTTAGAACCCACCGAATTTGTCACCAAAATGGTTGATGCAGGTGAAGCCAAAGTTTACATGTCAACAAAAGATACGTTGATTCGTGCTTTTATGGCGGGCGCTACCTTGGCTCTTGCTGCGATATTTGCAATTACTGTTGCGGTAAAAACAGGTTCACCTTTGTTAGGTGCGGTACTTTTCCCTGTTGGCTTCATTATGTTATATCTAATGAAGTTTGATTTATTAACGGGTGTTTTTACTTTGGTACCCCTGGCGCTTTTAGATAAAAGACCTGGTGTAACAGTGGGACAAGTATTAAGAAACTGGGGTTTAGTTTTTACAGGTAACTTTGCAGGCGCTTTAGCCGTTGCTTTTATGATGTCTTTTATTTTAACTGTCGGTTATAACACGGATGGTGGCGCTATCGCGGCTAAAGTAGGGTCAATAGGTGAAGCTCGAACTTTGGGTTATAAAGCTCATGGTATAGGTGGGTGGTTCACTATTTTTATTCGTGGCATGTTATGTAACTGGATGGTTTCAATGGGTGTTGTGGGTGCGATGATCTCTACTTCGGCTACTGGAAAAATGATGGCGATGTGGATGCCAATCATGCTTTTCTTCTTTATGGGATTTGAGCATTCAATTGTAAATATGTTCTTATTTCCATTCTCTATGATTATGGGCGGTGATTTTACTTTTATCGATTACGTCGTGTGGAATGAAATACCAACCGTATTAGGTAATATGGTGGGTGGTTTTGTTTTTGTTGGTTTACCTCTTTACTATACGCATGTAAGAATGAGCCCAGAACGCAAGCTATAATAAATTTATCACTTGATAAATTAGAGCCCCAATTCTATTAAATAGGATTGGGGCTTTTTTATGTAATATTTATAAGGCTTCCAAAAATACTATTTTCAAAGGTTTTCATCATGCCCAGTCATTTAAAAGTATCTGTAGGACAATATTCCGATAATGGTCGTAAGAAAATCAATCAGGATTTTCACGGAGTATCTATACCCGATGAGCCTCAATTAACGTCTAAAGGCATTGCCATTGCTTTAGCTGATGGGATTAGTAGCAGTAACGTAGCCCATGTAGCTAGTCAGGCAACTATTACAGGTTTTTTAGATGATTACTTTTGCACCTCAGAAGCCTGGTCAGTCAAGAAATCAGCGCATCAAGTATTAAGTGCGACCAATTCCTGGTTGTATTCACAAACGCAACAAGGTCAACACCGTTTCGATAAAGATAAAGGTTATGTGTGCACTTTAAGTGCGATGATTATTAAATCGACCACAGCACATTTATTTCATTTAGGTGATTCTAGAATTTATCGTTTGCGGGGTAGTTCTTTAGAAAAACTCACCAATGATCACCGGCTTTGGGTGTCTAAGGAAAAAAGTTATCTTAGTCGAGCTATGGGGATTAACGAAAGGTTAGAGATTGACTATGATTCCTTTCAAGTGGATAGAGGTGATACCTTTTTATTTGTAACTGATGGTATTTATGAATTTGTTAATTCAAAATTTATGACCAAGGTGATCAATGAGCAAAGTGATAATTTAGATGCTGCTGCAAAGATTATTGCTGAACAGGCTTATGAGCAAGGAAGTGACGATAACTTAACCGTGCAAATAGTTCGGGTTGATGATTTACCCACGCAAAATGTTGATGAAATTTATCAACAGTTAACTGAATTGCCATTTCCTCCTATCTTAGAAGCACGAATGGAATTTGATGGTTATAAAATTATTCGCGAAGTCTATGCCAGCAGTCGGAGTCATGTTTATCTAGCGGTTGATATTGAAACGGGGACTCAGGTTATTATGAAAACTCCGTCGATTGATTTGCAAGGAGACACAGCCTATCTAGAAAGGTTTTTGATGGAAGAGTGGATTGCTCGACGGATCAATAATAGTGCCCATGTATTAAGGCCTTGTGCGATAACACGGCAACGACAGTTTTTGTATATTATTATGGAGTATATTGATGGGCAGACTTTAAAGCAATGGATGAGAGATAATCCTAACCCTGATTTAGAAACTGTGCGTGGCATTGTTGAACAAATCGCTAAAGGCTTGCGGGCATTTCATCGATTGGAAATGTTACATCAAGATTTAAGGCCTGAAAATATCATGATTGATAATACGGGGACGGTGAAAATTATTGATTTTGGTTCGACTAAAGTCGCTGGGATTGTCGAAATTACCAGCCCGATTGAAAGAGCTAATTTTTTAGGTACCATGCAATATACCGCACCTGAGTATATGCTAGGGCAGGAGGGAATGCCTAATGCTGATCTTTTTTCCTTAGCCGTTATTACTTATCAAATGTTAACTGGAAAGCAACCTTATGCTGCACAAGTAGCAAAAGCGACCACAAAGTCTGCGCAAAACAAATTAAAATACACTCCCTTACCGCATGATGATCGACATATTCCTTTATGGATAGATGGTGCACTCAAAAAAGCCCTGCACCCAAACCCTTATAAGCGTTATTCAGAAATAACCGAATTTTTGTTTGATTTAAGGCACCCAAATAAAGTATTTCATAATGAAACACGTCCACCATTATTAGAGCGAGATCCTGTAGTGTTTTGGAAAGGTGTTTCTTTTATTTTATTGATGATTATTATTGCAATATTGGGTGGAGACTTAAGCCTGTAGCCATTAATAATGGATAAGTTTTTAAAATAGCTTTATCAACAGATTGGACTCACTCCCCAATATTGTTACAATAAATCTGCACTATACTGGTGCAATTAAAGGGGGTTAAGCTTAAATTAAGAGATTAAATTGTTTGCGTAGGCTGGCTAGAGGCGAATAGCGAAACCTAGCATGTTGAAAAACCAAGGGTTCTGTTTTTACTCTACTCTCAGTTTTAGTGGCAATTGAAATAAAGTAGGAGGGGCCTATTGGCCCGCGTCTGCTCCATATCTTGTTCCAAGCGCGGCCAATAGGCCATCCTATTAAAAAGTAGCTCAGGAGTAGAGCCGTTTTGTATATCGCCATTATATTAATTATTTATGTAGTCTTTGTTACTTGGCATGGTTGATGCTTCAACTATATTAATTACACTTGTTTCATAAGGAACTCTCATGTCTTCTAATAAATTAAATTTATTAGCATTTAGTAAACCAGAAATTAAAACCTTACATTTAACCTGGTTCGCTTTCTTTCTTAGTTTTATGGTCTGGTTTGCACATGCACCATTGATGATGGTAATTCGCGATGCCATGCATTTGTCTGATCAAGAAGTCAAAATACTTTTAATTTTAAATATTTCTCTCACTATTCCCGCACGAATAGTGGTTGGCATGTTGGTTGATAAGTACGGACCTAAACAATTATTCTCTTCCATTTTAATTTTAGGTGGCTTGATTAGTATAGGGTTTGCATTTACTCAAACTTATCAGCAATTAGCCATTGTGCGTTTTCTGTCAGGTTTTGTCGGTGCGGGTTTTGTCGTCGGTATTCGGATGATTTCCGAATGGTTTCCAGCAAGGCAAACAGGTATTGCACAAGGTATTTATGGTGGCTGGGGGAATTTTGGTTCAGCGGGTGCTGCAATTATTTTACCTTCTGTTGCACTTTATTTTGGTGCAGAAAATGGCTGGCGTTATGCAATCGGTATGACGGGTGCCATTGCAATCGTTTACGGTGTAATTTATTACTTTAGCGTTTCAAATACACCAAAAGGTTCAACTTATTTTTCACCAAAAAAAATGGGTGCATTAGAAGTGACCAGCAAAGGGGACTTGTTACTGTACATCATTATGAACATTCCTATGTATATTGCTTTGGCAGTATTAACATGGAAATTATCAGCAAAAATGCACTGGATTGATGAAACAGTCGCTTACGGTATCTATGCAACATTGGCTGCTTTATATGTTTTTCAAGTATGGAAAATCATTCAAGTCAATAAAACCATTTTTAAAACAGAAGTCCCCGAAATTCAGCGCTATGCATTTAAGCAAATAGCTATTTTAGATCTAGCTTACATGTTAACTTTCGGTGCAGAATTAGCCGTTGTTTCTATGTTACCGTTATATTATGTAGATACCTTTAATGTCGAACCTATTATGGCGGGTATCTTAGCGGGTATTTATCCAGTGATTAACTTATTTGCAAGACCGGCAGGTGGTTGGTTAAGCGATAAAATTGGCCGTAAAATTACTTTAGGTATTGTAACCAGTGGTGCAACATTTAGTTTCTTTTTACTAAGTACTGTAACAACTGATTGGGCTTTATGGATGGTTGTTGCAACGACTATTTTAGCGGGTATCTTCTCTAAAGCTGGATCAGGCGCGGTATACGCTATGGTGCCATTAATTCAAAGAAGAATGACAGGTCAATTTGCAGGTATGGTTGGCGCTTTTGGTAATGTCGGTGGACTGGCATTTTTAACGGTCTTTTCATTTGTATCAACCGATATTTTCTTTATGACCATTGCAGGAACAGCCGCTTTTGTGTTTTTAATGGTGATTATCTTTTTGAATGAACCTTCTGGACACATGGTTGAAGTATTGGAAGATGGTACTGTGGAAATGATTGAGGTTAAGTAAGATCTTATAAAACCACCCCAGGTTCCCACGGCCCCCGTGGGAACCTATATATGGACGCGCTTGCGTCCTCCTCAAGTATATCAATATTGTAAGGGGCAAAAAAAGCCCCTATAATCAGCCTATATCATGTAAATAAAATAGGGCAATAATAATGAGTATTGATTTTTTACACACTGTTATTGGCAATGATGGCTTAGTTGCATCAACGGCACTTGCAAAAGAATTACATATCACCAAAAGCGACCTTGCTGAGGTAACTGGATTATCCACAGATTCAGTCTCTAAAACGGTAAGACTTAAAAGCAAAGCCACACAAGCCAGATTACGAGATACGGTGGAAATAATTAACCGAGTATCAGAGTGGTCGGGCAGTGTCGGTCGTGCTTTTGCCTGGTTTCGATCACAACCCTTACATTCTTTTGGTGATAAAACAGCTGAAGATCTGGTTAAGGAAGGGCGAGCTAAAGCGGTTAAAGACTATCTCTCGCGTATTGCTGATGGTGGATATGCTTGAGTATCCCCGTAATCCAGTTTAAAGGGACTGTTTATAGGGCACACCATCCGATGTGGGCATTTGATCCACTTTCAGGTAAAGGGGCTAAACGATATGGCGGTCGGTTTAATCGCCCTCAAACCTCAGCTTTATATACTTCATTAGATTTAACGACCGCATGGATGGAAGCTCAGCAAGGATTTCCATTTAAAGCTCAACCCATGACCTTGGTTTCATATGACGTTGACTGTAACAATATTGCTGATTTGAATAACCTAGAGACATTAAAATTTCTGGGTTTGACTCCACCGGAGCTTGCATGCGCCTGGGAAGATTTAGCAACACAAAAACAAGAGCCCTCAACATGGAGGTTAGCTGACAAGTTACAAGCCTTGAGTGTTAATGGTATCCAGTGGCGAAGCTTTGCACCTGGTTGTTCAGAACAAAATCAAAATTTAGTTTTGTGGGAATGGTCGGATACTACTCCCAATTTAGTTCGCGTTATTGATGATTTTGAACGACTTCCTAAATCGATAGAATCATGGAACAGAAATTAGGGATGATTATTATTTAATGAGTACAAGTTCAAATACTTTTTTTAAAAGGAGATTATTATGCAGGCTTTCAATATAGATCAATTAAAAAATAGTCCTTTATCAATTCTTCGTGCAGCACATGAAGATGATATGGTTGTGGTTATGAATAGAGATAACCCCACAGCATTAATCGTAGATTTAGAAAAAATGGATTTACCTGATCTTAAATCAGTTAAGCTTTCATTAGCTATTTCTTTATTCAAAAGTGGTGTTATTTCTGCTGGTTCAGCAGCTAGAATAGCAAATTGTAATTTATCAGATATGCTGACATTACTTTCTAGTCTTAATATTCCATTGACAGGAAATAATGCGGATGATGCTATAAGTGATATGACTGTTGTTAGGGAAAACTTAATAAAATGATCACTTGGTTTTATAATGAACTTATTCCTATAATCCTTCCAAAAATGTTAAAATGATCGCATGAATATTGAGGCGATTGATTTGTTTTGTGGTGCTGGTGGGTTAACTCATGGTTTAGAGCAAGCAGGAGTTAATGTGACTGTTGGGTATGATATTGACCCAGCTTGTCGCTACCCCTATGAATCAAATAATGTTTCTCGATTTATAGAGCAAAGTGTTCTCAATATTAATGCATCTGAGATGCTAGATAAATATTCTTCTGGTGCTATTAAGGTTCTAGCTGGCTGCGCACCTTGTCAACCTTTTTCAAAGTATACTCAACGATTACCTAAAGATGAGCGATGGTCATTGCTTTATAGTTTTTCTCGCTTAGTTAGAGAGGTTCAGCCTGATCTCATTACAATGGAAAATGTACCTGAAATTAAAGGGCATCAAGTATATATTGACTTTGAAAAATCATTGATAGAGCAAGGGTATTTTATTTGGAGTAAAGTTGTTTTTTGTCCTGATTATGGTATCGCTCAAGGGCGTAAACGTTTGGTTCTATTGGCATCTAAGTTTTCTGAAATTAGTTTAATTGCTCCTACACATCAAAAATCTAATTATGTGACAGTAAGAAACGTTATTTCAAAATTGAAACCAATTGCGGCAGGAGATAAAAATTCAAGTGATCCTATTCACAAATCTAATAGATTAACTGAAATTAATCGAAAACGAATTAAAGCATCAAAGCAAGGCGGGACATGGCATGATTGGTCGGAAGACATAAGACTTGAGTGCCATAAGCGTGCGACAGGTAAAGGCTATGTTAGTGTTTATGGTCGAATGAAGTGGGACGAACCTAGTCCTACAATTACAACGCAGGCTTATAATTATGGTAGCGGTCGATTTGGGCACCCAGAGCAAGATAGAGCCATAACTTTGCGTGAAGCTGCTTTGTTACAATCTTTCCCTGAAAATTATCAATTTGTAGATTCAAAAGAAAAAATCTTTAGACAGGTTGAAATATCACGATTAATAGGTAACGCTGTTCCTGTTCTTTTGGGTAAGGTTATTGGCCAATCAATGGTTAACCACCTTGCTCAGCAAGATAATCCCGTTGGTTTAAATAGTTAGCAATATGTGTAGTGATGCTCTCAAGATAACAAATAACTTCTTTCGTAAAGCTTTCTAATTCTTCGTATGAATAACTATTACCAATTTCTGCAAAGGAGGTATTGCCATGTGCAAGGTCATTTCTTTTATCTTTGATAGTTTCTAAATTGCTTCCGTGCTTAGTCTGCCCATATTCAGTGTTAATTAAAAATCCGTATATTTTGGCTTGCTTACAAATTTCTTTATGATCGATATTTCCAGAAAATAGACCACTTTTTTTGAATGTAGCATTTAAAATTTGTTTGGAAATATCTGTAGTAGTATTGTTAAGCAAAGTATCTAGGCCTATTTTCTCTGATTTTGCACGTTTTAAAATTTCTTTTCTAAATTCATTTCGTAATTGATTAAAGGAAATTTCCTGACCTTCTAAGCTTTCATGTATATGACTAATTGATTCTCTCATGGTTGATTCAATTAAGTTATAGAGCAATAAAAATACTTTACCTTTTAAGGTGTTTTTTAGTGAAGGCTGAATTGAATAGGTACTGCCTTGCTCGTTAGTGATTTTTTCAGTAGATTCAAAAAAATTTATCAGCTCAAGGAATTCTGATATTTCATCTGCCCGAGATTGCAAATCTTCCTTTATAAGATCCATTTAAACTCCAAGTAATTTATCACGGACGTATTCGATTCTAGCTCTAACTTTTGGTTTACTGTTTGATCCATCGGAAGTAGTATGCTTTTTAAAAGTATCACTAAATAGCCAATCTAAGTTTGGGTTTTGTAACTCTGGGTTTGTTCGTAATGCTAATGCAACCCCAACTGCAATCGATTCAAATCGTACCCTTTGCGTTGTTTTTGCCTTTTCCGTCTTTGTAAACCCATGAGGAAAATAAGCATCTATAAAATGAAGCATTAATTCAAACTCTTTATTCATATGTGCTACATCAGTAGAGTTGATTTTATCATTTTCATTCAAATATTTATTCAAGAACTCTATAACACTGTGACCAAAATTTAGGTAATTCTCAAGGTAAGCAAAAAATCGTAAGGTTGATTCTTTGCGTTCTCCTCGTTTTATTACAACATCCGACATGGGGGCAAGCTTATGAAAAAGTACTGATTCTGAGCATGGTGTTATTACTTTAGTATATAAATCAGTTTTTCCTAATTTAGAACCTTTACGAACCTCGTCATCTTTAAGATCATCGCTACCTGTATTAATGCGTTCAAATAAATCCCGCCTTGTTTCCTCTGTACATTGCTGACTTAATTCAATAATACGTAAAGGAATGCGTTTAAACCTACGTTGCCTAGAAATAGGCAAGTCCTCAAAGCAGAAATTATTTAAATCCGTTAATAACTCAAGTTTTTCTAGTGTCAAGTTGTTACTAAGAAATGCATGTAAGGTACGGATTCGTTGAGAGCCATCAACTATTTCTGTACGGCCTGTATCTTCTTTATCATCAGATAATATATCGGCAATAAAAATATAGGGTATAGGCAGCCCCATTAATAACGATTCTATTAATTTAGACTGCCTTTTTATAGACCACGTAAATTCACGTTGATAATCAGGTATGAATAATTCATTATCATCATCATCTAAACCATCAGAATACTTTTGAACTGTGAGCTCCACCGTGTATTCTTTTGTTTGAAAGTCAATGTCTTTTTGATGCAGTCTTATTTGGTGTTCAGCATCTGTTTTTAATTGCTCTATTTTTGCAAGTAGTTGAGCTCTTGGTTTATTCTCCGCTTTGGTTAATTGCTTTTTTAAATCGGCAATATTTTCTATGGTATTTGTCATGGGTTTAAATTTGAGTATTTTATGGAGAATAAAAGGGCTATGAGCATGCTTAGCAATTATAGTGATGATTTTAGCATAGCTAAGGAATAATTAAGAGGCGAGTGTAGGTGAAAAAACATCTAACGTATTTTGTAATGGGATGGAATGGCTTTAGAATATATATTTATTGAAGAGTAAAATGAATGGATTATGACTAAATGTAATAATGGCAGAATGAACGGCGATGAATCACCAGCAAAAGGCTTAGGTATTAAGGATATAAACAAAGACTATTTCGATACCTTTTTACAAAAGCATTTTAATACTTCGCTAGATGACAGTGATATTGCCTTACCTGCTTTATTAGAAAATATGAACCTGATGCAGCAAGGGACTTTAAATGTTGCTGGGGCTTTGTTATTCACTCGTAATCCTCAGTTTCATTTTCCTATATTTATTGTTAAAGCCATATCATTTCTAGGAAATGATATGGCCACTACCACGTATTTGGATAGCCAGGATATGACTGGAAAAATGTTGAATGTATATGAGCAGGCAATGGGGTTTATTATGCGTAGTCTGCATCATGTGCAAGGTAATCAGAGTGTTAATTCATTAGGGGAGCTGGAAATACCTCGGGTGGTGTTTGAAGAGTTGATTACTAATGCATTAATTCATCGGGATTATTTTGTCTCGGCAACTATTCGCCTGTTTATTTTTAAAGACAGAATAGAAATTATCAGCCCAGGGCATTTACCTAATAATCTAACGGTCACTAAAATAAAGCTAGGTAATTCTAATATTCGCAATCCCATACTGGTCTCATTTGCCAGTCGAATTTTACCTTATCGTGGATTAGGGAGTGGCGTTGTACGAGCATTGGCGGCTTATCCTGATATTGAATTTATTGATGATCGTGAAAATAATTTATTCAAGGCGGTTATTACTCGTCCAGTATTTGGGTGAATATTAGCTGTATAGATACTCCTACCGCATCTTTACAATCAATGATAGAGGTTAAACTTAAACAATATCGATATGTTAAATGGATACTAGTATATCCAATATATTGAAACAATCCTTATAAAGGATATAATAGTATCCATTGTTTGTTTTGGATTAAGGTGTTTATGCCACTACTTTCTTTACTTTCCGCAGATGATGTTCAGCAACAGTTAGCCCAAGCTGTTCGTGATAAGCGTAAGCTACTAAAGTTATCTCGCAATGCTTTGGCTGAGCGTAGTACGGTCCCTGCATCGACTATCAAAAAATTTGAGACCACGGCTCAAATATCTCTGCGTCAGTTTATTTTACTTTGGCAGTGTGTAGATTCACTTGATAACCTTGTTACCTTAATTAAACAGCCCAATAACAAGCCAAGTTCTATTGATGAAGTGCTTAAAGGATGAAAAACTTTGATGGTGTAAAAAACTAGATGTCTATCGTCGATTAAGTCATAGTGATGAGGTTTTTGTTGGGCAATTGGCGCAAAATAAACAGGCTGTTTATTTTCAGTATGACTCAGCTTATTTGACTGGCTATCACAGTCTTTCACCTTTCTCTTTACCCTTTTCAAACGAGTTGGCTCAAACGCCTATTCATCCTCATCAAGGTTTGCATGGTGTTTTTTCTGACTCTTTACCTGATGGCTGGGGGGTACTGTTGATAGGGGTAAACTTATTTCAAAACAACTTGATAAAATCTATCAACAAAATAAAGCGTTATTGGAATAAGTGTTTCTGCTTATTGATGAAGTATATATTCGCGCAGAGGGCGGGCGCTCCTACAGTTAAAGATATATGGCAAAGCCCAACCTTAAAATACCCCTGATTATTTAAGGAATATCTGATCAAGTCCAATTATTTTTAGCTTGCTAAAACGGCCGATATTTCCCACCAAGACCGGCGCAATAGAACGACTATTACCCCTCACTTCGTGAAAAATAGCGACGGTTTTTTCTACGCTAAATTCTAACCCACTTAATCAGAGCTTCCTTAACTGAAGTAATGAATTGACGAGATTAGAACTTATCTTTAATAGTAATCACCATATCTCAGTATTAATGATGGATATTGATAAGTTTTAAGAATTTTATGAAGGTTTTGTTCATGTTGTTGGTGATGATGTCATTGTAGGGCTTGAAAATTGTATTAAGCTGGTTTGTAGAAAAATCTATTTGCTCTTTAGGAGCTCTTGCGCCATTGCTGTGCTTATTACCTTTTTATTGGTGCGGGTAATCTTCTTAAAATACGGCTTATATATAAACCAAGTGATATAAAAATAGATTAAATCTTTTAAAATCAACTGTGTATATTGTTTGGCATGGTGTGTGCTTGGTGGTGGGTAGAGTTAAACTTTAAATAGGTAGGTATTATGAGTACAGAATCAATAAACTTTTTTTCTTTTTCAGGGAAGATGAAAATTCTTCATACAACCTGGATCGCTTTTTTTATATCTTTCGTTGTCTGGTTTAGTCATGCACCTCTAATGCTGGTGATTGCAGATAGTTTAGGTATGAGCAAAGCTGAAATTAAGACCATCTTAATTTTGAATGTTGCGTTAACTATCCCCGCAAGAATTGTCATTGGTATTCTGGTAGATAAATTTGGCCCTAAACGCACATATTCTATATTGTTAGCATTAGGCAGCTTACCGACCTTTATGTTTGCTTTTGCTGACAGTTTTGAACAGCTTGCCTTGGCACGGTTTTTATCAGGCTTTGTGGGCGCAGGATTTGTGATTGGTATCCGCATGGTAGGTGAGTGGTTTCCAGCTAAGCAAGTGGGGATTGCAGAAGGCATTTATGGTGGTTGGGGTAACTTTGGTTCTGCAGCTGCAGCCATGAGTTTACCCACATTAGCTTTAGTTTTTGGTGGTGCAGATGGCTGGCGTTATGCTATTGCACTGACAGGTGTGATCGCTCTGATTTATTCTGTGATTTATTTTTTTAGTGTGACAGATACGCCAAAAGGTTCTACTTACTTTAAACCTAAAAAAGCAGGTGCAATGGAAGTCAGCAGTATTTGGGATTTATTCTTTTATATTTTGATGACGATTCCTCTGTACGCAACTTTAACCTTATTAACCTGGAAATTATCACCTGCAGGCGTGAGTTTATTATCAGAGATTGCTTCATTGATGATTTACTTTGCTATCTGGATATTATTCTTTTATAACGTGTATAAAATTGTTCATGTTAATGAAGAGCATCTTATGCAACCGATAGATGAGATTCATAAATACAAGTTTAAGCAAGTCGCTATTTTAGATTTAGCTTATTTGATTACTTTTGGTTCAGAACTGGCTGTTGTTTCCATGTTGCCGATGTTTTTCTATGAGACATTTCATGATTCACAAGGAATTACTATGATACAAGCGGGTCTTTCTGCATCAGGGTTTGCTTTTATGAACTTAATTGCACGTCCTGGTGGTGGCTGGATTAGTGATAAGTTTGGGCGTAAGTTGTCTTTATCTATTTTTATTGTTGGTTTATCGATTGGCTATTATTGCTTATCACTGATTACGCCTGAATGGCCTATTTATAGTGTGATTATATTAACCATGTGTTGTTCTTTTTTTGTGCAAGCGGGGGAGGGTGCCGTATTTGCAATGGTACCTTTAATTAAAAGGCGAATGACAGGACAGATTGCTGGTATGGTAGGGGCTTATGGAAATGTAGGTGCGGTATTGTTTTTAACTGTATTATCATTTGTGTCACCCTCAATATTTTTTATGGTAATTGCTGGTGGCGCGTTGATTGTTCTGGTAGCTGTACAGTTTATTGAAGAACCCAAAGGGCATATGGCTGAAGTACAGGAAGATGGTACTGTCGAAATGATTGAGTTAGCCTAAAAATTAGTAGGAGCCTTCATCCTCAGCGCGATTAAAAAAGCATGATTTATTCGCGCTGAGCACGGACTCTCCTAAAGATCATATTAATTACTTAATAATCAACATGGCAAAATCTAAACTTAAAATAACCTTGGGTACTTATAGTACTAAAGGCATAAAAGAACGAAATGAAGACTTCTTGGGGGCTGTAATTCCTGAAGGTGCTCAATTAGTACATAAAGGTATTACTGTTGCTATTGCTGATGGTATGAGTGGTAGTGATGCTGGACATGAAGCGAGTCATTGTTGTGTTGCCAGCTTTTTAAGTGATTATTACAGTACCCCTGATTCCTGGTCAGTCAAGAAAGCGGGGCAGCAAATATTATCTGCTACTAATTCCTGGTTATACAGCCAGGGGCAACAAAAATATCAATCAACAAAAGGCATGGTGAGTACCTTAAGTATCTTGGTGCTTAAATCAACCACTGCCCATCTATTTCATATTGGTGATTCCCGTATATATCGTTTACGTCGGGGAAATTTAGAACAAATGACGCGAGATCATCGGGTTTGGGTGTCTGATGAAAAAAGTTATTTAAATCGGGCGATGGGAATAGAACCAAGGCTTGAAGTCGATTACAAAGGTTTTCCGCTTGAAAAAGGGGATGTTTTTTTTATGAGCACTGATGGGGTGCATGATTTTATTGCAGAAAAAACCTTAAAGAGCTTTTTGCAGTCAAAGGAAGATTTTGATCAGCTTGCCAAGAAGATTATTCAACATGCCAGTGATAATAACAGTGATGATAATTTAAGTTGTCAGTTGTTCCGGGTGGATGAAATTCCCTTGGCAAAAGAAGATGAATTATTACGACAATATGCTAATTTACCTTTTCCACCGCCTTTAGATGTGGGGATGATACTTGATGGTTATAGAATTGAAGCAGAGTTACATGCCAGTAAACGGACACAAATTTATCGCGCTTTTGATACCCAAACTAATACTCAGGTTATTTTAAAAACCCCCTCTGTTTTGTATGAAGATGATACCCAGTATATCGAGCATTTTTTACATGAGGAATGGGCGGGGAGACGGCTTGAGCATAGACATGTACTTAAGGTCTTAGCCTCAGACCGTGTGAAAAGTTGTATCTATTACACCACTGAGTTTATTGATGGGCAGACTTTAAGAGAATGGATGGAGTCTCATTCCAAGCCTTATATTCGTGAAATCAGAAAAATTGTTAAACAAATTGTCAGTGGCGTGCGAGCTTTTCATCGTATGGAAATGTTACATCAGGATTTAAAGCCTGAGAATATAATGATTGATAAGCATGGGGTGGTTAAAATTATAGACTTTGGTTCAGTAAAAATTGCCGGGATTACTGAAATGACACCGATAGAACAGTCTGAGGATAATGTTTTAGGTACCTTGAATTATACGGCACCTGAATATCATTTAGGGGAAAGAGGGTCCAATAAATCAGACTTGTACTCCATCGCGGTGATTACTTATGAAATGATTAATGGGGCTTTGCCTTTTGGTGGTGATATGCCTGAAAAACCCAATAGGCTCAATTTAGCTAAACTACAATATGTCCCCAGTTTTCAAAAAAACACTATGGTCCCTGTGTGGATTGATGGGGCGCTAAAAAAAGCCTGTTCAATTTCACCGCAAGGCCGATATGAAGTATTGTCTGAGTTTATGCATGATTTATCGACTCCAAACTCACTGTTTTTAAAAGATACGGCAGATATTCCACTGTTAGAGCGAAACCCTTTAAAGTTTTGGAAAGGCATGAGTGCTTTTTTGTTGTTAGGGAATTTGTTTTTACTTTATTTGTTAGCAATATAGCTTGATTTAGATGGCTGCCTATAGGGTGGACTGAAGTCCGCCCTATAAATACTTCCTTTTTAATCAACCTGTCTAGTACGACATTCTTCACAAATACCGCGTAATTCTAATTGTTGGCTAGTCAGTAAAAAACCAGTCTCTTCAATACTGCCTTTTAGTTCTTTTAATAATTGCTGACCTAGACCAATTTCTTTAACAGTATGACACTGGTCACAAATAAGAAATTGAGGTAATTCATGTTCATGTTCACAACTAATATGTGAACAGGCTAGATATTGATTAGAGGTTTCTAGCTTATGAACCAAATTAGCTTGCATCAGAAAATCAAGCATACGATAGGCTGACATTGCAGATAATGATTCATTAAAAACAGTTTTAAATTGATCGGCAATATCATAAGCAGACAAAGGTTGTGTAGCCTGTAAAAGTAATTTCAAAACTTTGCAACGCTTATCTGTCATACGCAAGCCCGTACGACTGCATTCGCTTTGCGCTTTTTGTAAAGAAATTTCTATTTTGTCTATCATTAAAACTCTATCCTTAATCCCATTTCAATGCCTCTTCCTGCCTCTGGTGCACTTTGACGTAAATATGACACGGAATGTCGAATATCCTGATCAAGCAAGTTGCTGGCTTTTGCAAATAATAACATGTCGGCATATTCAGTCACACCTAGTCGGTAATTAGTGGATATATCCAATAGCCAATAGCCATCGGTTTTAGTTTCATTTAGGCCTGAGTTTTGCTGTTTTTCAGCATGGGTCATACGAACTTGAGTACTCCAGTCAGTGTTGTCCCAGCTTAATTGCATACCATACCTTAAGGGGGGCATGCGTGGAATATCACTGCCATTAGAAAATTGTCCTCGAACATAATCAGCAAAAAGTTCGCTGTCTAAATGTCCATAATCAGTCGTCAAAAGGGGGATTGTGACTTGCGCTTCAAAGCCCTGAAATTCTGCATTTTGTTGCTGAGCATTATAAACAGGCAAACAACCATCACCAGTACAGCTATTTACAAAGGTTTCGGTATTGGCATTAAAAAACTGTCCGTTATTATTCTTGCTAATATAATCTTGTACCCAGTTTTGGTACAAATTAAAATCGGCTTGAAAAAAGTCATGGTCTACATGAAAACCTAATTCAATGTTATAGGCAGTTTCCACGGTTAACTGAGTATTTCCAATATCATAACTGCTAGTTGCCAGGTGAGCTCCATTTGAAAAAAGCTCTTGAATATCGGGTGCACGTTCTGATCTGGAAAAAGTCAGTTTGATTGAGTCTTCATCAGTCACACTCCAAAGAGCAGAAGCGGAGAAACTAACAGGTGTATGTGTTACCTCAGAATGTTTGTCGGCATCAATCCATTGCTGTTCTACCCTTAACCCCATCTCGTAAATCACATGTTCGGTATGAATATCTTGTACGGTAAAAAAACCAAATGAAGTGATATCGGATTTAGGGATAACCGACTCTTCTCCTATAGCAGAAGCCTCACTATTTTTAGTTTGTACGCCTAAGACACCATGATCAAAAAATGCCCATGGTTTTTGAATTAATTCCAATCGACTTTCAAAACCTTCATTATTGAATATTGTGCCAGCTGCCCCATTTTCTAATTCAATATGCTTATAATCGTTATAGCTTAAACGAATTTTAAGTTTTTCAGCAAAGGCTAAGGGATCATTAATTTCAGCTTTCATATCGTAACGTGTTTGTTTTAAATCGATACGTACCTCTTCTTCAGGCTCATCACTAGGTGGCACACCATAATTATTATCTAAATGGTTAATAGAAAAGCCAATAAATCCCATGTCACCTATGATAGAAAAACCTGCGGAGCCACTTTGTGCACGGGTATTTGAGTTTAATAGTCGACTGCTGCCATTTACCCCTTTTATTGCATTGTCAGAAATCTGTTGATTAATGCTCTCCCGATAAAAACCATCCAGATGCCAAGCTAGCATGCCTTTTCCACCATCAACTTTAAATGCACTGGATTTTCCTTCATTAACCGTGTTGTAGCGTTGTTCAAAGGCGCCTTCAAAAACAGATTCAGGTATGCTATCAGGTATTCTGTTATCTATGACATTAACCACCCCTCCAATCGCACCACTACCATATAATAAGGTTGCGGGGCCTCTAATAACTTCAATTCGCTCTGCCCATAACGCTTCAGTACTATTGGCGTGATCTGGGCTTAATGATGAGACATCCAGGCTTCCTAATCCGTTTTGTAATACATGAACACGAGATCCAGTTTGACCTCTAATAACAGGCTGGCCAACGCCTGGCCCAAATGACTGGCTGGAAATGCCAGGTTCATTTTTTAAGGTTTCACCAATGCTTGAACTTGCTTTCATTCGTAATTCATCACCACTTAAGATAGACACGGGTAAAGCCGTATTTGCTGTGGAGTCACTTAATGGTGTGCTAATAATTAACTGATCCAGCTCTTGAACATGCTCTGATCTAGCAAGACTTTGCTGATTCATAAGCAATAGGGCGGTTAAAGTAAAGCAAGTGTAAATATTGTACATACGTAAATATTTTAGATAGGTAATAAAAATATAAATGATATGTTATAACGTTATTTTTTGCAATATTGTTTTACTTTAATTTATATGTCTATTAATAAAGCACAGGTTGAAAAAATCATATGCCACTAACTTCTTAGCAACATTTAAAGTTTTGTCGATAAAAGTGGGAGGGGCCTATTTGGCCGCGTCTGCTCTTGATCTTATTCTAAACGCGGCCAATAGGCCCCTCCTACCGATAGCAATAGCTCAGGGTTTTACTCATTTTCATAAACCTGTGCTTTATATAGAGTCATGTTAATTTATATTTCACTTTGGTCTTTATATTTTTTATTATTCCTTAAAGTAAAATTACTTATATCACCAGATAAAACAATAAAAACAACAGTTCATATATTTTGTTGTTTTGTCGCCAAATTGTTGTATTGTCACTATAAACCTCTATAATAGTGAGTAATTAAAAAATTCTTAATAATCATAGAGGAACAGAAATGTCTTCATATAAAACTTCAAATAAAAGCACCCGTTTCGGCTTATCTGCTTTTTCTATTGCTTTATTAGCAATGTCTGCAAGCACTTCTGTGTCAGCGGGCGTTAACGAAAGCATTGAAAACGCACTTAAATTTGGTCAGGATGATGCTAAATATGGTCAAGTTAAATTTGATTTACGTTATCGTTTTGAGCAAGATGACAGTAAAACAGCTAGAAAAGAAAAAGGGGATGCTTCAACTGTCCGTTTACGCTTAGGTTACTTAACACCTGAGTTTCATGGTTTGCAAGGTTTTGCAGAATATGAAACTAACCAGGATTTTGGTGCTAATACCTATAACAGCACTAGAAATGGTATGGGTGATCATGAAATCATTGCTGATCCTCAAGAACACGAATTAAATCAACTTTGGTTAAGTTATAAAGGCCTTGCTGATACAGAAGTTAAAGTGGGTCGTCAACGCATTAAAATTGATAATGATCGCTTTATTGGTAATGTTGGCTGGCGCCAAATGGAATCGACTTATGATGCGGTGTTGGTGACTAACAAGTCATTGCCTAATACGACTGTAAAAGTGGGTTATATCAACCAGGTTCAAAATATTAAATCTCAAGTTCAAGCCATGCAAACACCGTTTGTTAATATTGCTTACAACTTTGAAGGCTATGGAAAGCTGACGGCTTATAGTTATTTACTGGATACTAATGAAAATAACCATAACGAATCAAACCAAACATACGGATTGAGCTTTGCGGGTAAAACTAAAGTAACAGAAGATGTTAAAGCACTTTACCGTTTTGAATATGCTTACCAAAAAGACTATGAGCAAAACCCTAACCAGTATGAAGTAGATTACTTTCATATTATTGGTGGTGCAGATGCTTTTGGCGTGACAGCTAAAGTTGGTATTGAGCAGTTAGGTGGTACAGCGGCTAATAAAAGGTTTCAAACACCTTTAGCAACAGGACATGCATTCAATGGTTGGTCTGACCAGTTCCTTGGAACACCAGCTGATGGCTTACGTGATGTCTATGCAGCTATTTCTGGAAAAGTTAAAGGCGTTAAATTAATGGGTGTTTACCATGATTTCGCTGATGATACAGGTAGCATGGATTACGGTAAAGAATGGGACTTCCTAGTGGTTAAGAAGTTTGGTAAACATTATTCTTTACTTGCAAAATATGCTTATTTTGATGCAGATACTGCGAGTGGCAAGCAAGATACTCAAAACTTTTGGTTACAAGCCGGTGTTAACTTCTAAGGTAAATCTTTGAGGTTTCGCTAACAAAGGGGGGATTCATAAATGAATCCCCCCTTTTTTTTATAATTTTTTCCGCTGTTCCTGAAACTGTAAAACCAAACTATAGATAACAGGAAATACCAGTAAACTCAGTATCAATACCGTAAACATTCCTCCTAAAACAGGAGCGGCAATACGTTGAGTTACATCGGCTCCAGTCCCTGAACTTAACATAATCGGAACTAATCCAACCATCGTAGATATAGCGGTAATGGCGACGGGTCTAACTCGTAAAGCGGTGGCTGAGGTGACAGCATCACTAATCTCAAGCGAAGATAGAAGTCCTTGCTTTTGCTGACGTAATTTATTCATTTCTATATCAATAAAATTTAATACCATCACGCCTGTTTCTGCTGCGGTACCAGCTAAGGCGATAAACCCAACATAGACAGCAATGGATAAATTAAAATCATACCAATAGACCAGCCAAACCCCACCAATCAAGCCGAAGGGGACTGTTATCATGACAATCAGGGGTTCACTGATATTGTTAAAGGTTAAATATAATAAAAATAAAATAATCAGCAGGGTCATGGGAACAACGAATTTTAGCCGCTCGGCTGCTCGTTCCATAAATTCAAACTGTCCTGACCAGCTAAGCGTGTAGCCAGAGGGAATATTGACTTGCTTGCTAACAATTTGTTTAGCTTTTTCTACGAAGCCACCAATATCCGTGGTGCTAATATCAACATAAATCCAGGCGTTAGGTCTTGCATTCTCACTTTTAATAACAGGGGCGCCTCGTCTTAGCTTTAGTTCAGACACTAAAGCTAAAGGAATCTGACTACCTGTAGGTGTTGAAATTAATACACGTTTTAAGCTTTCTAAATTATCACGAAGCTCTCTAGGGTAACGCAGATTAACGGGATAGCGCTCCAAGCCTTCAACGGTTTCTGTCACATTCATGCCGCCTACAGCACTCTGAATAACATCTTGCACATCCCCCACAGTTAAACCATAACGAGCAGCGGCAACACGGTTTATATCAAAATCTAGATAATAGCCACCTACCGCTCTATCCCCAAAGGCCGATAGGGTTTCTGGTAGCGTTTTCATCGCTAATTCAATTTGTTGAGAAATATCCTGTAATACATTCAAATCAGGGCCTGAAACTTTAATTCCAATGGGGGTTTTAATACCCGTTGATAGCATATCCAGACGGGTTTTAATCGGCATGGTCCATGCATTTGCCAGCCCTGGAAATTGGATGGCTTTATCCATTTCAGCCATCAGTTGTTGAGTTGTTTTATTGCTGTTGGGCCATTGATCTTTTGGTTTTAAACTAATGGTTGTTTCTATCATTGATAAAGGGGCTGCATCTGTTGCAGATTCCGCTCTACCCACTTTACCAAATACATGCTCAACTTCTGGGAAGGTTTTTAAAATTTTATCTGTTTGCTGTAATAATTCTCTGGCTTTAGTAATAGAAATACCTGGGAATGTCGTTGGCATATATAAGATATCACCTTCATCCAAAGGAGGCATAAATTCACTACCAATTTCAGAAAGAGGATAGTAAGTAGACCCCAGTAACAACGCGGCAATTAATAAGGTAGTACCTCGAAAATGCATGGCTAATTTTAATAGGGGGGTATGCAAAAAATGTAATAGCCGATTAGTCGGGTTCTTTTTTTCAGGGATAATATGTCCACGAATAAAATAGCCCATTAATACGGGAATAACGGTTACCGTTAAAATTGCAGCGGCGGCCATAGCGTAAGACTTGGTATAGGCTAATGGACTAAATAAGCGGCCTTCCTGCGCCTGCATGGTGAAAATAGGGATAAATGAGATGGTAATGATTAAGAGTGAGAAAAATAAGGCAGGCCCCACTTCACGAGATGCAATATTAATAGCTTGCCAGCGCTCAGTTTGAGTTAATTCTCGGTTCTTTTTTTTACGCAGTTCAGCTAAATGTTTATGGGCATTTTCAACCATCACAATAGCCCCATCGACCATATCCCCAATGGCGATGGCAATCCCCCCTAAGGACATGATATTGGCATTTAAGCCTTGATAACGCATGACAATAAAGGCCATTAAAATGCCTAAAGGAAGACTGATCACAATCACTAAAGATGAGCGCAGATGTAACAAAAATAAACCAACAAGCACACTAACAATGATCAGTTCTTGTATCAGTGCCGTATTTAATGTGGAGACTGCTCGGGCAATGAGTTTTCCACGATCATAGACAGGGATAATCTCAACGCCTGCCGGTAAACCTTTCTTAAGCTGTTGCAGTTTTTCTTTAACCGCAGTAATGGTGGCCTGAGCATTTTCTGCAAATCGCATAATGATGATTCCGCCTGCTACCTCTCCCTCGCCATCAAGTTCAGCCAGGCCTCGACGCAGTTCAGGGCCAATATGAACATGAGCAATATCTTGCAAGCGAATGGGGGTGCCATTAGCGTCTACGCCGACTGGAATAACATTTAAATCATCAACTGATTGTATATAGCCTAAGCCCCGTACCATGTATTCAGTCTCGGCCATTTCAATAAGACGTCCACCTACATCATTATTAGAACGGGTAATCGCTAGTTTAACTTTAGATAAAGGGATTCCGTAAGCTTGCAATGCATTGGGGTCGACCTCTACCTGATATTGTTTGACAAAACCACCGATTGAAGCAACTTCAGATACACCTTTAACTGTTTGTAGAGGGTAGCGTAAATACCAGTCTTGTAGTGATCTGAGTTGGGCCAAATCATGTTGTCCCGTTTTATCAACCAGAGCATATTCATAAACCCATCCAACACCCGTTGCATCAGGCCCTAAAGTAGGCGTGACACCTTGTGGTAAATTACCACTTACATAATTTAAAGACTCCAATACGCGAGACCTTGCCCAATAAAGGTCGGTACCATCTTCAAAAATGATATAAACAAAGGATAAACCAAAAAATGAATAACCTCGTACAGTTTTAGAATGGGGGACAGCTAACATGGCAGTGGTTAAGGGATAAGTGACCTGGTCTTCTACAACTTGGGGAGCCTGTCCTGGATATTTTGTAAAAACAATGACTTGCACATCTGATAAATCAGGAATGGCATCTAAAGGCATCTGTTTAAAAGACCAGATACCACCCGCACCCAATAAGAGAGCCATGATTAACACTAAAAACCGATTTTTAAGGGAACATTCAATCACTGAATCAATCATGCGGCATTCCATTTTGATGGTTTAAATGATCCATCTCGGCCGGTTTTTTAATGGGCTGGTTTTTTGATTTCATGGTTTGCAACATTTTTGCGGTTGCTTCACGTAGTTTTGATTCTGAATCTATTAAAAATTGTGAGGAGGTGACAACTTCTTCACCTGCTTTGATGCCTTTTAATACGGCGACCTTACCATTTGAAGAGACACCTAAGGTGACTAAGCGAGGTTCAAATTTTCCAGGCGATTTTACAATAAAAACCTGGTTTCGTGAGCCTGAGCGGATCACTGCTTCGGAAGGAATCACCACGGCATTAATTTGCTTAGCTGCATGAATAGTGACTTCAGCAAACATTTCTGGTTTTAATAGCAAATCAGGATTGTCAAAAGTTAAACGGACTTTAATCGTGCGTGTTTTTGCTTCTGCGTATGGATAGATAAAGGCTAATTGGCCTTTAAAAATTTTTCCAGGAATACCCGCCAGTTCCATTTCAACCTGGTCGCCTTGCTTTACCCAAGGTAGTTCATATTCATAAATATAGGCATAAACCCAAACTTTACGTAAATCTGCAATCATGTAAATTTCTGTTTCAGGGGTCACAAATTGGCCTTCACGTGCGCCAATCTTCATCACAATACCTTCCGCAGGTGCATGGATATGTAAACTTTTCTTTATCTTATGACCACGATCCAGATCATGTAATTGATGAAAGGGTACATCTAATAACTTTAATCGCTCGCGAGAACTCTTAACTAGATTTTCAGCGCCTTGACGAATATCTTTAATCGGGCTGTTTTTTAAGGCCTTTAGGTTGTTTAAGGCCAAAATATATTCTTGTTGACTGGCAACCAGTTGAGGTGAATAAATACTCAATAAATCAGCATTCTTTTTTACCCATTGACCTGTTTTATTGATGGTTAGTTTTTCGATCCAGCCTTCAGTTTTCGGGTGTAAATGTACCATCCGTTCTTCATCATAAGCCACTCTTCCGACGGCGCGTACTTTATGAGAAAGTGTGTCATTCACTGCTTTTGTCGTACGAACAGCAATATTCTGGATAGTATTCCCATCAATCCTCACTGTGCCTATGGGGGCTTCATCATCACTGCTCTCTTTATACACAGGGATATACTCCATCCCCATCGAATCTTTTGCTGGCATAGCAGACGTGATATCTGGGTTCATTGGATTACGATAAAACAGAATTTTTTTATTATCGGTATTGGTCGGTGTGAGACTTTCTAACTGTCTTGATGAGGCTAACCAATAACCACTTACGCCACCTATCATTAACATGATCACCGCAACAACGAATACAGACTTATTCATAGATTTCCTCCTTGCCAATGACCGCTGTTAATTGAGCTAAGGCTTGATTGGCTTTAGTGAATGCTTTCCAGTATTGAGTTTCGTAGTTATATAAAGTAATTTGACTGCGAACCAGATTTAAAAAATCGACCTTGTTAACCTGATACCCTGCGATCATGGAAGCTACTGTTTGTCTGGCCTGAGGGATAATGCCACTTTTAAATAACACCACTTGATTTTTTGATTGATGAAAATCACTATAGGCCATGGATATTTCAGCACGTACGTTGTTCCATTGGTCTTGAAGTCTATAGCGTTGCTGGATAAGTTCGCTACTGCGTTGGTCGACTGCTTTTTGTTGTTTGTTTTTAGAAAAAAGGGGAACATTCATGCTTAGCTTCAAACTAACAAAGTCTGCACGCTCATTTCCTGAGAGGGTATCGGCACGGCCGCCATAAAATGCACCGACTTTAAAATCTGGAAAGAAGCCTTTTTTAGCAAGATCAAGTCGGGATTGAGCCGCATTAATCGATTGACGATTGGAGGCAAGTAATGCGCGATAGTTTTCCGCCTGTTCAAACAGCGCAGATTCTTTTTGCAGGGTAGGGAGGTCTTCCTGTATTTGCCTGGATAGTTTAAATTTCTGGTTGGCTGACTTATTTAGCAATGTATTCAGTTGCGCTTTTGTTTTATCAATAGCGCCGGTCAATCTGATCTCAGTATCTAATAGTTTAGATAATTCCAATTGTGCTAATAAAACATCCTGCTGCAAACCCTCGCCAACTTCATACTTGGTTTGTGCAATTTTAACGAATTGACGCAATAATTGTTGATTACTAATAACAATATCTATTGCCTTGTTAAGATAAAATAATGACCACCATGTCTGTTTTACCTGACCTAAAAGATGGAAACGGGCTTCAGTCACATCATAAAATGCAGCTTCCGCCTGATAGTTTGCAGATTGTTCTCGCAATGCTAATTTACCGAAAAAAGGGAAGACTTGAGAAATGCCCCCCTGCATTTGAGTCATATTTTCTTGAGCCGTATCAAAGCTATCGACGGGCAAGTTTAGTGCATTAAAGCTGATGATAGGGTCAGGTAAACTGCCTACTTGTGAGGGTATTGCTGCCATAGCCTCCGAACGCGCTTTTATTTGTGCCAAGCTAGGGTTATCTTGCACAGCAATTTCAATGGCTATAGAGAGCGTTAAGGGTTCAGGAGGGGCGGCGTTAACCAGGCTCGTTAAAGTCAGTAAAATGACTAATGTTATCTTATTGGAAAAAATCATAAATTCCTCATACACAATGAAAGTAAAATGCGGATGTATAGAGGCTGGGCTTATCAGCTAAAAAATAAACTGATTTTTTTAGCCCTAGCTATTAAGGAGTCTCTGATCAAGTCCAACTATTTTTAGCAAGCTAAATTCTAACCAACTTGATCAGAGCTTCCTTAAGTTAAGAGCCTAAACTGTCATTCTCGAAGTCTCTTATCGGGAATCCATTGTTCAGATTACATGGATTCCTGCTAAGAGCACGCAGGAATGACGAGACGAGGGTCTCTCAATTTCTTAACTTAATGGCAGTGAGTCGTGGCCGCGTGAAGTATCACCAGAGGTTGAAAACTGTTTTGCTCATTATGAACCTATTTTCAACCCAACTTGCGGTTTTTTTATAGCCAAATAAAATAATCAGCTTATCGTCAATTCAATATTGACAGCTTCCAGAATAAACTTTAATTTGTATGTAGAGTCTTACGTATTAAGATAGAGACTTATCAGATTGAATTGTTCAAAGTTAGCTCCTCCATTCTAAGCAGGGTAAGGTGCGTATAGATGAATAAACATATTGCCCATAAAGCAGTGCTGATTTATCCAGAATTCGATACTCAGAATACTTTTTGGAGTTATGCCACTAGCTTGAAAATGTATACACAAACCAGTGAATTTGGTTTGCCAAAAAGGCTGTTACCCCCTTTAGGTTTAATGGGTTTATTTAATCATCTTAAACCCTATTATCAATCATTATCATTGATTGATAAAAATATTGACCCCCGCCCACTAGAAGAACTCATTATTGATGCCGATCATATTTTTATGGGAGGAATGTTAGCCCAGGAACAAAGCTTATTAAAACTGGCTAAGCAAGTAAAACAAGCGGGTAAGCAATTAATCATTGGTGGAACAGTTGTTACGCCTCAAACGCCTTTGATAGACATTGCAGATCATCTAGTAGAGAACGAAGCCGAAGGGGTTATAGATGAATTGTTGCAAGGTTTAGCAAACGGTAAGGCCAAGAAATATTATAAAGGCCATTTAGTGCCTCCCGAGCAGTTCTTTCAGCCTGATTATGCCTCAATCAATATGAATAATTATGTACATATGGCTGTACAAATTAGTCGAGGTTGCCCTGAAAACTGTGAATTCTGTGATATTCCTTTACGTTTTGGTAAAGCTTACAGGGTGACGCCTTTTGATAAAACGGCTGAATCCTTTCGACAGATGAAGCAATTAGGCTGGACAGGGCAAGTCTTTATTGTTGATGATAATTTTATCGCTCATCCCCGAAAATCCCTTGAAGTACTTAAAAATTTATACAAGATTGGTGAGGAACTGGCCTATCATCACCCAAAATATACAGAGTTAACCTTACGCTTAGCGGATGATTCCCCGATCATGGCTGAATTACGGCATTGGTTTCATAAGGCGCATTTTGTAAATGGTTTTTATGGGGTAGAAACACCTAATAAGGCTTCATTATTAGAAACCAATAAACGACAGAACCTTCGAGGCGAAGCCAGTTTAGTTGATAAATTACGCTTTATTTCTGAACAAACTGGGGCAGGCGTGATGATGGGGATGATTTATGGCTTTGATAATGATACTAATGATTCAGTAGATGAGTTTATCGCATTTGTTAATGCTACCCATGCGCCGATAGTGATGGCAGGGCTTTTAAATGCACTCCCTATGACAGCATTAATGTCTAGATTAGAAAAACAAGGGCGTATCATTCATGCGACCGGTGGTAACAATTCAGATGGTGTGATTAATTTTATTCCTAATCACTTCTCTATACAGCAAGCACAGCAAAATTATGTACGTATTCTATTAGGGATTTATCATCCAAAGGCTTATTTTGATCGGGTGATGAGACATTTGGAATTGATTGACCCTAATTTACAAAGTGACTATCGTTCAGACCATAATAAACTATATGATTTAGTCAAAATATTAAGCAGAAAGAATGCATTAATTTACTGGCGATATTTGGCAACAGCGCTGGCAATTGCCAAAAGGCGCTGCCCTGATAATTCATCGGGATATGCAGCAATTATGGCAGAATATTTTTCCTTATGTGGGCAATACACCCATTTTTCTGCTCAGGTTAAAATACAAAAAAACCAGCTCTTACACCGTCAATATACTGAATATCAGCGTTTATCCTGGCGAGAGCAACAAGACGGTTCAGAGGAGGTTAACGAGTGAAAAAATATTATATTGGACTCTCTATTACCTATCATGATCCTGCATTAGCAATAGTCGACGAGCAGGGGCAGGTATTATTTGCAGAGGCGACTGAGCGTTATATGCAAAATAAACGGGCACTTAATTGTGTTGCAGACCCTTTATTGCTAGTAAAAGATTTATTAGATCAATACTGTGCATCGGCTGATGAATTTGTCATTGCTATCAACTGGAGAAAAAAACGTCCTTTATATGAAAATATACTTGCCGTTTTAGGGTGTTTAAAAGCCTCAGGTTTGACTAGAACAGGGATTAAAAGGTTGCGCTCACCTCTTAAAAATTATCAGCTTCATCATATGATAGCCAGCCAGCGTAATCAGATTGAGAGTGCTGGACTTAATTTAGTGAGGATTATGACTGAATATTATCCTCACGCGGCTATTTCATATGCTGACTACCATCATCACTTAACTCATGCCGCAATGGCTTGTTACAGCAGTCCTTTTACTGAGTCTGCCTGTGCCGTTATTGATTCGTTTGGTGAAAAGGGCTCAATGGCTTTTTATTTTTTTAAAAATCAACAGCTAAAGTGTCTTTATGAAACTAAAGGTACGGGCAGTATTGGTTTTTATTATATGAAAATAACTGAATTATGTGGGTTTGACTGGTTAAAAGGTGAAGAGTGGAAGGTCATGGGACTGGCACCTTACGGAAAACTTAACCAGGCACTTTATGAATTATTAAAAACGACCATATCGGTGCAGGGTTTTGACTGTTTACATCAATCGAAAAAACTATTTTCTAGTATTGAAGCCTTAGCGTTATTTAAAAGACAGGATCAAGACCCCATCGAGCACGCGGCTGATTTAGCCTTTACTGGGCAATATTTTTTTGCTGAATTAATGACTCAGTTGTTGAAACATTTACAACAAGTAACAGGCTGTAAAAACCTTACTTTGGGCGGAGGCTGTGCTTTAAATTCAGCTTTTAATGGACAGATAAAACAGCGGACTGATTTTGAACAGGTTTTTATTCCATCTGCACCGGCGGATGATGGCACGGCATTAGGTGCTGCCTGGCTGGCTTTACATGATGATCACCCGGCATTATCTTTAAATCCTAAAAAGCAGCCCTTATCCGCTTATTTAGGCTCCATTATTCCAGATCAAGCGATAGATAGCTTGATTCAATACAATCGGAGCCTAAAAATTCAATATTTACCTGAGAATATTTGTGAAGTTACTGCAACATTATTAGCAAAGGGGCAATTAATCGGCTGGATACAGGGTAGGGCAGAGTATGGCCCAAGGGCATTAGGCCAGCGTTCTATATTGGCGGATCCTAGAAAGGCTGCGACTAAAGACAAAATTAATCAGAATGTTAAATTTAGGGAAAATTTTCGACCCTTTGCCCCGTCCGTTTTAGATGAATATGCCAATGATTATTTTGAAAATTATCATGAATCACCTTATATGGATAAAACCTTGAGGTTACGTGATGCAATGCAGAAACAAGTGCCAGCGGTTTGTCATGTGGATGGTACCGGGCGATTGCAAACCGTTACGCAACAAAGCAATCCACGTTTTTACCAATTATTGACTCATTTTTATCAACAAACTCAAACCCCCATGCTGTTAAACACCAGCTTCAATGTAATGGGTAAACCACTGGTTCATTCTTTAGATGATGCCATTGCTGTATTTTTATCAACAGGCTTGGATGCCTTGGTGATCAATGATTATTTGATCAAAAAAGCAACAGATGAATAAGCTTCAGCATGCATTTGATCCTGATCTATTAAGGCACTATAGTCGTAGTTCTTCTGATATTCCCCTTGTAGAGGGTCGTTGGTTATTTTATCAATTAAATCAATCAATTATTGATAAAAACATTCTTTCAAGTGCTTATTGCTTTGTTAACCAGGGATTAAAAGAGGTGGAGCAAGTTTATTCTTCTATCAGGATTCAGGACTATAGTATTGAAAATCTAAGGTCGTTGAAAGTCTCTAATATTCCTGCTTTATCTGAGTCACTGCTAAGCACAGATAATCTACATAAATGTATTGAGCAATCGGCATCTATCCCCTTAACTCAACCCAGCTGGTTACAAAATATTTCTCAGGTTTGCTGTAGCCAGACAAAAACAGCTGTGCAATTATTTGCTATTTATTTACAGTTAACCCAGAAAGGGAAATATTGCTCCTTATATGAATCTCTGTTATTGGCTGAAGGTTTTAAAATACCTGTTTTGTATAGTTATTCATATAGTCAACAATTTGAGCTAATGCCTGAAGTATTTGATTTTTCAGCTATCCAGCTTGCATTGAGACAATTCCCCCGTGTTTTTTTTGCGGAAATTCTTGGATTTACACTGGCTTATATTCAAATGCCAATGCTCATTGAAGTTTGTTTTCCAAAGCATCAATTACCCGCTTCATTATTTGAGCAACGAAAGCAAATATTACAAGCTCAGCTCATTCCGTTAACAGAATGTATTAATGATTATTTGAGGTTATTTCCACAGCAGCAACAGGCTTTATGGCAAAAGGTACAGCAGGGTTTTTGGCTTTATCAATTAGCTATGCAACGCTGTAGAAATCAATTTAATCAAGTGTTAGCAATCCAGTTGTCACCGCAACAAGCTGTTACTAAACTGTTTCAGCAGAAGGTCAGCTCTGCATTTGGGCATCATCATAAAATTTATTTACAAAATATTTCACTCGAACAATGGTTGGCGGGAATGCCAGAAAATAGTGAGAAATTCCTTGATGCATTGAAACAATCTAATTATGTAAACCGTAAAAACCCGCTGAACAGTCGCTTGCTTACCTTATTTGATGTTAAAGGGCCTATGTTTGGGGTTTTTAATCAGGCTGAAAGACTTGTTATCCAGAATTGGCTAATAGATAACAGAAAAAATCAATTCATAGCAGGAACTGTCAAAGTAACTGCAAGCAGAATTATCCAACAGCGTCCATATGATAAGCAGGAACAAAAAAGGGGCTATCAGAAATTAACAACAAGAGAACTGTATTATTATTTTGTGAATGCTGATTTATTCCCTGATGTACACCCTGTGGCTCAGGAAAAGGTTGAAAAACGATTAAAATATTGCACATTATTTAATCCACTTCCTTTTAAACACTATAGTCATCAACAATTTGATGCTTATATAGCAGGTATTTACCAAACAGAAGTTTCTGCTTATCATGCTTTACAAGGAAAGCCGAAAATATCCAGAGCCGCTTATATTTGGGGAATAGAGCAGATTGCGCCGATGATATTAATTGATGGCTGTTGGCTACAGAATAGTCAAATTTTACAGCATACCAACCCTGAAATTAGTGAAATTCTATTTAGTATTTATTGTGATGAGATAGGTAATGGTCAGCTACAACATAATCATTGTTATATTTTTCAAGAATTATTGGATAGTTTATCTATTGATGTACCACCTGTTTATTGTACTGCGTTTATTAAGCACTCAAAATTTATTAACAGTGCCTTTGACCTACCCAGCTATATGCTGGCACTTTCATTGCATTCTGAGAGGTTTTTACCTGAATTATTAGGCTTAAATATGGCAATTGAACTCAGTGGTTTGGGAAAAAGTTATATGCAGCTGATTGATGACTGGAATTACTGGGGGATTGATTCGACTATTGCCAATATCCATATATCAATTGATAATTTCGTATCGGGACATACTTTTTTGGCAAAAAAAGCAATTCAGCTTTATCTGGATAATATTTTAAAACAGTCAGGGGATACAAAAGTACGGGATAGGCACTGGCGTAGAATCTATACAGGCTATGCTTCATTACGGTTTGTAGGCGAACGGTTTAAACTGGGGCTACCGGTTCATTATATGATGCATAAGTTAACCTGATTACCCATGAGTTTCAGCTAAACTGAAGGGTACACTGTTTGCTCTTAAGCCCTCGCCCCAAGTGGGGAGAGGACTTAAAGCAACCTTATAATACGCTTTAGATTGGCTGAAGCTTATACGTAATCAGGTAAGTTAATAGCATAGGGGGCAAGTATGGATCATTTAAAGTATTTATTGAGTTTGTTTTTTCCTGTTTGTGTTGCTTGTTTTTTATATACGGGCCCTCATGGCATTTATACTGCTATAGTTTGGACAACACCACTATGGATACTGATTTTTTTTGATTGGCAGAGCCCAAAAGTTAATCTGAAAAATAAAAGCAGAATAGTTTCACATTACTTTTATGATGCAATTTTATACTCGCTAGCTTTTCTGCAGTTTTTAATCATTTTCCTATTGCTTAGATATGCTAGTCAATTGCAATGGGAGTCAGCACCTGATATCGCTACTTCTTTAGTGAACCTCTGGGTGATGAGAATTATGGTGGGAACAAGCTCAGGGAGCTCAGCCATTATTGTTGCTCATGAGCTAATCCATCGATCTAAATATCATCTTCGCGTTCTAGGACGGTTACTGCTGTATACCGTTTGTTATGAACATTTTGTTATCGCGCATTTGCGTGGCCATCATCTTAGTGTTGCAACTCCTGAGGATATCGCAACGGCACGTTTAGATGAAAGTTTTGATGCCTATTGGAAAAGAGTGACGCTTGCTCATTTTAAATATGCATGGCGCTCTGAACTTCGGAGATTAGGGTTGAGATCTACATCTGGCTTTCATCTTAAGATATTTGCAAGCTCAGTACTGCAGGGTGTGATAGTGGAAGGCGCAATGGTTATATTGATAATTATTGTTTTTGGCTGGGCAGCTGCAATTATTTTCTTATATCAAGCTCTTTCTGGCGTTCGTTTACTGGAAACAATTAATTATTATCAACATTGGGGCTTACAGCAAGGGAGGGCGGTGAATAATCTGGCCTGGATCAATACATCTCAAGTGACTTATTATGCATTACTAGGATTATCTAATCATATAGCCCATCATAATGATGCAACTACGCCTTTTTATGAAACGCCTTATTCAGCTCATGGCCCAACGATGTGTGATGGATATTTTGTAACAAACCTTTGGGTAAAACTAAAAAACAGCTCGTATCGACATGAATCGATAAATAGATTAAAGGACTATTTTTTAGAAAAGACTATCAATTAGTCTCATCAAGAAATACTCAGTAACGTTTAAATGCTGAAAAAAACCTTTTCTGAAGTAGGTTTTTATGAGATAAGTAGGATGTGGGTTTTTAAAAACCTATCGTAAAGGTTGGTTTTTTTAAGGAAGCTCTGATTAAGTTGGTTAGAATTTAGCGCAGAAAAAACTGTCGCTATTTTTCATGAAGTGAGGGGTAATAGTCACTCTATTGGGCCGATCTTCGTGGAAAATAGCGGCAGTTTTAGCAAGCTAAAACTAATTGGACTTGATCTGAGCTTCCTTAAATAACCCCGAATTTTTTTTATTTCAATGAGGGGGGAATAAAGATGAAACAAATTAAAATAACAATACAGGGTGTTATCTCATTATTGATTCTAATGATGTTATTAGGCCATACAACATCCGTGTATGCCAAAAAAAGTGGTTGCTGGGCTGAGTTTTATGAGGATGCTCAGTTTAAAGGCAATAGTTTTCGGCTACAAGGGCCTGCATACAAAAGAAATTTAAATAAAGTTCAAGGAGAAAACTGGGACAAAAAAATTGAAAGTATTTTGATTGGTCCAAAAGCGACAGTGACTGTGTTTGAAAATAAAAATATGAAATTAACATTAAAAGAGATGGCAAAGCATCCCGTGTTAATGAAATCATTAGGTATCACTAAGCAAGATATTCTTGAAGATTCTGAAATTATTCTTCATCCTGGTTCAAAGATTCATAGTTTTGGGGAATATAATTTCTACCATAAAATACGTTCGTTAAAAGTTGAATGTCTTTGATAGATAGCATTAAAACCTAAAAAATCACACAGGGACGTGTTAATGGGTTTAAACTGAAATGTCTAAAAGAGTGCCGGGAATTGAGGCTTGAGAGGGTTGCTCAATAGCTTGGCTGTTAATTTTACTGTCTTCTTCTGTTTGATTTGTCGGTTCTTTTTCTGTTATTTCAGATTCTTTTTGTAATTCCTGAGTGAGCTCAACTAAATCGACTCTGGCTTGTTTGGCCATTGTTGTTGCATTGCCTGCGACACGTTGATCTTGAGCGGAAGGATTTGCAGGGGCTAAAGCAGCACGTCGAATAGCATCGGCCTTTCTAAGTGTCGCCGCTGGATCGCCATCAACAGTTGAGGTGTCAATACTTACCTCACCGCCAACCGCATAACGCACGCCATTTGGGCCTGTCTGGTAAGTAAAACTAGCACCTCCAATGGCAATACTACCAGCCGCGTTTAGGTGTGCCTGTTCATGTGCTTTAACTTCAAGGTCGCGCTGTTTAAGTTGTTGTATTTTTTGTTGATCTTCTCGAGTGAGATCTTCAGTTGCTTTTTTAGTTAATTTTTCTGCTTCAGTTCTTACCGCGTCGTTATCCTTTTTCTCTAAATCACTAGCAGACTGCTTGCTCTCAGCTAGATTCTGCTGAGACACATAACTGTGTACTATAGGTTGTGAGATGGAGCTAGATGCCAACATAATTTTTCTTATTTATCATTGAAAAGTTGTCAGTGTTAATAGCGTTGATATTAACACTGACGTATATTATTAACTAGAGTTCAATACCTTTTTATAGTTCAAATAGTATAAAAAAACAAGTTATGAATGAGCAATCATTTCACCTAGCTGAACTTTTTTTCCTGCTTTAAAATCAGCTTCCCATTCAACTTTGTCTTTTCCAAATAAGACTATAATCGTTGAGCCCATATTGAAACGTCCCATTTCTTCACCTTTTTCGATAACAGGTGCATTTTCTTCATATTGCCATGAGCGAACAGATTCAATAGAAGGTGGGGTGACGACACCATGCCAAGTAGTTTCAACGCTGGAAACAAAAATAGCACCGACCAGAATCAATGCCATCGGTCCAAGTTCAGTATCAAAGAGACAGGCTACCCGTTCATTTCTGGAAAAAAGTCCTGGCACCGAATTTGCTGTGGCGGCATTAACGCTAAAGAGTCGCCCAGGGATATGAATCATCTCGGTTAATGTTCCTTTAATAGGCATATGGAGACGATGATAATCTTTTGGTGAAAGATAAATAGTGGTAAATGAGCCGTTTTCAAATGCTTTAGCGGTTTCTGCATTCCCACCTAATAAATCGATGGCAGTAAATGATTTACCTTTCGCTTGAAATATATCCCCTTGTTTGATTAACCCAGCTTGACTGACTGCGCCATCGGCAGGGCAGGCAATTGAATTTTTAACAGTTGTAATGGGGCGTACTCCCGCTTTTAGTTCGCGGGTAAAAAAATGGTTAAAGCTTGCAAAGTTATTGATGTCTTGTTCTTTCGCTTCAGACATATTGACCCCGTAAATTTTAATAATCTGACTGATCATCAAATTTTTCCACACTTTAATTTTTGAATGAGTGAATTTTGACATCACTTTTGATAAAAAATGATGAGGTAAAATATACTGCGGTAAGGTGGTTAGAGCTTCTTTAATAGTCATATTTTTTGTATTACAAGGAATTTATTTTGTTTCTGGTTTTTTGTCAGTTAAGAAGTAAGCAAAGGCAATGACTTCAGCGACAGCAACATAAAGGTTTTTCGGAATTTCATCCCCTAAAGGGATATCTGATAATATTTTTGCAAGTTCAGGTTCGTTTTGTAGTGGAATATCGTGTTCTTCAGCAATTTCCAGTATCTTTTTTGCAGTAATCCCCGTGCCTTTTGCGGTTACTTTTGGGGCTTTTTGGCCATCATAGTTTAAGGCGACAGCAATTTCATTAGGGTAAATGTTTTTTTCATTTATCATAAGAACTGAATAGATAAGGCTGTCAGAGAAATGATCTCGTTGCTAATGAGCAGTCGCATTATTATTGATACCTGGTTAAAACACAATATTCATTATTAATTTTAACCTGAAATCGTGTTTAAATTAAAATTATGTCAGCTTATACTTTAGGCCTGCCCTATTTATATGACGACAGTGATTGTATTTTTCAAGGAGAAAATATTATGCTGGAAATTTCCCAGGCTATTTCGATCCCCGATAATGAAATTGAAATTTCAGCTATCAGAGCACAAGGTGCGGGCGGACAGAATGTGAATAAAGTCTCATCAGCTATCCATTTACGATTTGATATTAATGCCTCTTCATTAACTGAGTTTTATAAGCAACGACTGTTAACTTTGCGTGATAAAAGAATCACCAAAGAGGGGGTGATTATTATAAAAGCTCAGCAATTTAGAACGCAGGAAAAAAATCGTGATGATGCACTTGAACGCTTAAGGGAAATCATTAAAAGCGTAACTATTGTTCAAAAAGTAAGGCGACCTACCAGACCAAGTCGAGCCTCTCAAAAAAGACGAATGGATAGTAAAACTAAAAGAAGTAAAACAAAAGCCTTGCGGGGGAGGGTGCTAGATTAACTGTATTGACTTAGATAAAAGGGTAGTAAGGAATAGTACAGTAATAAGTTTCAGGGCAATTATTAATGTAGGAGCGTCCGCCCTCGGCGCGATATAAAATAGGTGCTTTGTTCTCCTCTAAAATTACAGATTATCCTTGAGCCGATGGCGGACTCGCCTACCTGTTCCTTATTCAAATTAAAGCGCTACAAAGTGATAAGTATACTTCGCGCGGTTACGGATGCGGAATTTATAATGCGTTGGTTTTTGTCTATAGCAAAGCGCTGAAATACGCATGACGATAGACTTTTTTCGGTAAAATGAACAACCGATCAGAAAAATAGAGGCCAGTTGATTATCAAGTGATAAGATCATTGATATTTCAAGCTGGCCTCATGATTTACTACTGAATCAGATCAAGAAATTCATTTGGTGCGGGGATCTCGAAGGTGAGTCGCTTACCAGTCTTTGGTTGCGTAATACTCAGGCGCAAAGCATGTAGCCCCATGCGGGGGCCATCAGTACCATAACGGGGATCGCCAATCACTGGATGTCCCAGCCAGGCCAAGTGGGCACGGATTTGATGTTGTCGTCCAGTCTCTAGTTGAACTTCAAGCAGTGACCGACCTTTTCCCGAGCGCTTAGTGTCAAAATGAGTGATGGCTTTTTTGGCTTCTGGATGCGAGCCGACTTTCATATGATATTTATCTGAATCCATTCTTAAGGGCTGGTCAATGGTCCCTTGACTTGGATTTGGGCAACCTTCAACTACCACAAGGTAGGTTTTCTTGGCACTGGACCATCCCGCATTAACTGCTTCGCGCATCTCATGAGAGGTGGCAAACAACAAGACCCCCGAGGTATCTCGATCGAGTCGGTGAACAGGCCATAGTTTAACTGGGCGATTGGGGCGTGAGAGTTGGTTGCGAAGAATTGCAAGCGCATGGTTTTTGTTTTCATCTGCTGATGCTACAGACAATAGACCCGCAGGTTTGTTGATGGCTATAAGATCGTTGTCCGAATACAATATCTCCAGCTGGGACGTTCTACCGCGCATGTTTTTTACCGCGGCTCGAACTTCCACATCATCGCCGACTTTGAGTTCGTAATCATGCTGCATGATAGGCTGACGATTGACAAACACACATCCAGTCTTCAGTCGTTGTTTTATTTTGTTTCGAGTCCAGCCTTTTAGCTGAGTGTTAAGAAAAGTGAGTAGCCCCGTAGTCTCGCTCACTCGTAATCTATCTGACATGGTCTTTCATTCTCCGCCCAGTTTTTTCCTGTTATGTTTTAGAAATAATTATCAGCATCACTTAAGGAAGCTCTGATCAAGTCCAATTATTTTTAGCTTGCTAAATTCTAACCAACTTAATCAGAGGTTCCTTAACTATTAAATAACTTGCTGTGTGCAGCGTCAGGACAACGCATGACGATGTGTTTTTCAGCGAAATTAACTTTACATTAGAAGAATAAAGGCAAGTCGATTGGCAAGTGATAAAAGTCTTGATAGTTATCTAGTTTTACTCTTTCTATACTAGAAAAAGCATTAGTTGTTAATTATTAATACCAAAATATTCTTGCATAATGTTTTTAATTCGTCTACTTAGATCATAAAAGTTTTTATGATTAAAAATATCTTCAGCATCAAGCCATTGTTAATATTCAGAAAGTTCCTTAGTAAATTTAGTGGTAGATGATAAGTTATTAGTCTTTAAATGTAAGCTATTTACCATTAAAATGTAAGGTAATCACTAGTCCAATGTAAGGTATTTGCCATTATAAAGTAAGCGATATAACATAGTTTTTTTATAAAGGTCTTTGCCTAGTTAACCACTCATTATTGCAACTAATTGAAAGATAAAAGCTATTATCGGTTTTTTTAATGTAATTATCATGGCATGAAAATTGAATTTATATTGTTTTTAATAAAAATAACTATAAAAATCATAATGCACAAAAAAAGATTACTAATAATGAGCTCTATGCTTATTGCATCCTTGGTTTCTGCACCCGCCTTTTCTGGTCAAAAAAATAAGTGGAATATTCCTGAGCCAGTGACTGATGCAGACTATCCAGCTCGCAACCCAGCTAAAGAAGCGCTGGGTAAATTTCTTTACTATGACAAAATATTATCCGGAAATAAAAACATCTCTTGCGCCAGTTGTCATCATGCTCTGGCTGCGTCAGGTGATGGATTGTCTTTACCGGTTGGTGAAGGTGGGCAGGGTCTTGGTATAACAAGAAATACAGGTACGGGAGCTGATGAAATTCATGAGCGTGTACCACGTAATGCTCCTCATGTTTTTAACCTAGGTTCGTATTCTTTTACCAAAATGTTTCATGATGGACGATTGGAAATAGATGAAACACATCAAACGGGTTTCATTACTCCAGCTGGCGATGAATTTTTACCAGGAATAGACTCTCCAGTTGCCGCACAGGCAATGTTTCCAGTGACTTCAGGCACTGAAATGGCAGGGCAAGGTGATGAAAATGATGTTTCGATTGCTGGGGCACAAGATGGCGTAAGAGGAATCTGGAAGGTACTTACCAAACGTGTCACTGACATTCCTGAATATCTTTCAATGATTTTTAATGTCTATCCAGAGTTAAACAACGATGTAAGCCAAGTCAATTTTACTCATATTGCTAATGCAATTGGTGCTTATGAAACGATTGCTTTTCGTGCTGATAATAGCCCCTTTGACCGTTATGTCAGAGGAGATTGGAACGCGATGAGTCTAAATGCGGAAAAAGGATTGCAAATATTTAACACAAAAGCTCAATGTGCATCCTGTCATAGCGGAAAATTTCAAACAGATGAACAATTTTACGCTGTAGGTATTCCACAAATTGGTTCAGGAAAAGGGGATGGGTTTAATGGACAGGATGATTTTGGTCGTGAGCAAGTAACAGGTGATGCAGTAGATCGTTATCGCTTTAGAACTCCTACTTTACGTAATGTTTCTATTACCGGCCCATGGGGGCACGATGGTGCTTATAATACATTAGAAGGCATTGTTCGCCATCATTTGGATCCTGTTAACAGCCTAAATAATTATGATACCAATCAAGCCGTTTTGCCATCGAAAAGTGATTTAGATGCTACAGATTTTGTGGTTCATAACAATGAAAGCAGTCGTTCTGCTCTTGCCAGCCGCATTGAATTAGATCCGATCACTCTTAGTGAAGAAGAGTTTGCTAACTTAATGGCGTTTTTGCATGCACTGACTGATACCGCAAGCCTTGACTTACGCGCTACCGTCCCGTCAAGTGTTCCAAGTGGCCTGCCATTAGGCGATTAACACAAAAAGCCTGGCTGCATTTTTCGCGAAACTTATTCACTTAAGTCGCGAAAAATGCTTCTGGTCTAACAGTAGGAAATTAAAGCTTAAGAGGAAACGAAGCGTTCACTATAGATATGGTCTTTATTTACACCTGCTTCTAATGCAGCATGAGTTGATGATTCCACTAAAATGGGTGGGCCGCAGAGGTAAACATCAATTTCTGCCCCATTTTTTTCAAGTAATGCTTTAAACGCATCCACAGGGGTGCCTATCAATCCTTGCCAATTATTTTCTGGTTTCCATACACAAATTTCAATATTTAATTGGGGTAAACTTTGTTGTAGTGCTGCCAGTTCTTCTTGGCAGAGTATTTCAGCTTCATTATTAACCCCTAATAATAAATGAGTAGGATGATCTTCTGCCCATTCAGCCATTCGACTAAGAATAGATAAGAAAGGAGATAAGCCAGTACCACCAGCAATAAAACAACGAGGGTTTGCACTTTGCTTGTTAAGTACAAAAGCACCTGAGGGAGCATGGACTAGAATATGTTGTCCCACAACACCGCTTTGTAGAAATTCAGAAAATTTACCATTGGGTTGTAAGCGAATTAAAAACTCTAAACGCCCCTCCCAATTTGGGATGTTGGCGATAGAATAAGCTCGCATCAAGTTTAAATCTGCAATTTCTAATTCAACAAATTGTCCTGGTTCAAAATCAAATGCCAGTCCTGCTTCTGGATCATCCTGTAATTGCAACACCACTTTTAATGTACGTTCTGCAATTTTATCGATACTTATAATTTCAGCATCTCTTGGCGCTGTCAGCGTTTGTTGAATACAGTCAGCATCATAGGGTAGAGTGATTTCTAAATCTGTTTTAGCTAGGGTTCGGCATAATAGAATATCACCCTCAGCTGCGGCCTCTGCTGACAAAACGTCTTCGCTATAACTTTCTAACTGATAATCCCCCGTTTTACAGGTGCCTAAACAAGCACCACATGAGCCAGATTTACAACCAAAGGGAGGGTAAAGGCTTGCGACTTCAGCCGCTGCTTGAACATTTTGATTATCTTCACAAGAAAACTCAAATTGCTGGTTATCCCGTGTCGATAAGGTGATTTTATGACTCATGATTTTCCTGTCAAATTTAAATAAGGGTGGGTAAGAGGACCCACCCTACAAAAGATTAAGCCGCTTGATCTAATGCAGCTGATAAGTCTTCAGAGGCAACACCATTGGGTTTAAGGTCAAATTCTTTTACTAAAATATCTAGTACAGGAGGGGTAATAAATGCAGGCAGGGTAGGGCCTAAATGAATCCCTTTAATACCTATTGAGAGTAACGATAATAATACCGCAACTGCTTTTTGTTCAAACCATGAAATCATCATAGATAAGGGGAGTTCATTGACTTCACAATCAAAGGCATCCGCTAAAGCACTGGCAATTTGAATGGCAGAATAAGCATCATTACATTGACCAATATCTAGCAAACGTGGAATACCACCAATATTGCCAAAGTCTTGTTCATGAAAACGGTATTTTCCACAACCCAATGTCATAATGACACAATCATCAGGTGTTTGCTCTGCAAGCTCAGTGTAATAGTTACGCCCTGGTGCTGCGCCATCACAACCACCGACTAAGAAGAAGTGACGAATGTCGCCGCCTTTTACTGCATCAATTACTTTATCAGCAACACCCAGTACGGCATGGCGACCAAATCCAACAGTGACTGTTTTTTCTTCCTGATCGTCTTTAAATCCAGGCATTGCTTTGGCTACTTGAATCACCGCTGTAAAATCATGCCCTTCGATATGACGAACCCCAGGCCAACCTACAGGGCCCGCAGTAAAAATTCGATTTCTATAGGCAGGTGTAGGCTCAATCAAGCAATTTGAAGTCATTAAAATGGGGCCAGGGAATGCTGCAAATTCAGCATGTTGATTTTGCCAAGCACTGCCATAGTTACCCGCCAAGTGTGGATAGGCTTTTAATTTTGGATAAGCATGGGCAGGTAACATTTCACCATGAGTATAAATATTAATCCCCATGTCTTTAGTTTGTTCAAGCAATTCATGTAGGTCTTTCATATCATGCCCACTGACCAGAATGGCTTTACCTTTTATCGCTGATATTCTTGCTTCACCAGGTTCCTGAGCACCAAAATTACCTGTATTGGCAGCATCTAAAACTTCCATTACTTTTAAGTTGATGCTGCCAACTTCTAGATTACCCGCTAATAATGCAGCGGCATCAGTAGGGTCATTCGCTAGAAAATCCAGGGTTTTTTCAATCCCCGCATAGATTTCTTCATCTTCACCACCTAAAACATAGGCATGATAAGCATAAGCAGCAACACCTTTTAAACCGTATATCATCATTGCTCTAAGACCAACAATATCTTCACCAACGGTATCCAGATCTTTATCAATGGCAGCGGATTGGGCTTGAATTTGTAAAGCAGCTTGTGTCCCCGCTGGTTTCCAGATAGCTGAACCTTGTAAATCATCTGGGGTAATACCTTGTGTTTTAGCCGCTTCTTCATAAAGTGCTTTGACACGTTCTCGATGTTCAACAGCTTGTTGAATTAAAGTTACAAATCGAGGAGCAGAAAAATTAACATTGGTTAAGGTTGTGAATAAACCATAAAGAATAAAAGCATCAGCATCATTATCTGTTTTACCTAATTCACGTGCGCGTTTTGCATATTGAGCGATACCTTTAATGGCATAAACTAATAAATCTTGTAAATCTGATGTGGTGGCATCTTTTCCGCAAACTCCGACAGCTGCAGAACCGCATCCATCTCCATCTTCTGAGCGTGTAGTTTGTTCGCACTGATAGCAAAACATGATTATCTCCTGAGCAATATGTATAATGAAGTGCTAATGTAACGATGTGAGCCTATGCTGTCATTGATTTAAATCAAGTGGTCAAAAATAATGGAAATTTTGCGTCAAAATATACTTTTTTCTGGGTTAGGAGAAGATCAATTTTCTCAAGTTACCTCTGGAGCTAAAGAAATACAACTAAAAGAAGGGGAGGTGTTGTTTCAGCAGCAACAAAAGGCTGATTATTTTTATTTGCTAGAACACGGTGAAATTAAATTGTATCGATCGTCAGCTGATGGTGCAGAAAAAGTAATTGAAATAATTAAGGCGGGACAAACATTTGCAGAGGCAATGATGTTTATGGATGGTGGGTTTTATCCTGTTAATGCGCAAGCTGTAACGGATAGTCGCTTGATCCGTGTCGAAATGGCTATGTTTAGAAGTTTGCTAAAACATTCACCTGAAACGAGTTTGAAAATTTTAGGGTATATGAGCCAACGCTTACATGGTTTGATTCAAGAAATTGATCAATTAACCTTACAAAATGCAAAAATGCGGGTAATTCAATTTATTTTAAGAGAAATTCCTATTGATGCCACAGCCCCTTGCCAATTAGAATGGAATACACCAAAAACCGTACTTGCTTCTAGGTTATCCGTTAGACCAGAGACTTTTTCCAGAATATTACAGCAATTAACTCAGGAAAATTTAATTAAAGTGGATAGAAAAAGTATTGATATATTAGATATAGGCGGCTTGAAAGATTACTAATTATTTTATCTAGATGAGACTATTAGCATGACCTTACCTTTTGATTTTGCTATTTATGAAGCTTTTAGTTATGGGATTATCAGTGCATGTTCATTACCATTAGGCTGCCTGACCATTTTGCTATGGAAACCCTCTGATCGGGCCATAGCATTTCTAATGGCTTTTGGTGGTGGGGCTCTGTTAGCCGCTTTAACCATTGATTTAGTTGCCACAACGTTGGCTAAAGGTGATTTTTATCCTTTGGCCGCTGGCTGTATTGTCGGTGGGCTTATTTTTATTGCACTGAATCAGGTTGTTAATGATTTTGGTGGCTTTGTCAGGAAAGCCTCAACACATATATATCATATCCAAAAACTAAAATATCGCCGATTTAAGGAGATTTTGTCAGCGGTAAAACGTGTTGATGTTTTTAAACAATTAAAAGATGAGGATTTTAAACAGCTGACAAAAGAAATCTATCATTGGGATGTTAAACAGGATACTTTAATATTCAGCCAGGGGGAGCCCTGTGATGAACTTTATATTATTGCAACGGGACAAGTAGAGTTACTTGATCCAGAAGAACAAATGAAGTCATTGTTTTTAGAAAAAAATGATGACTTAGGCTGGTTAGCCTTTATTACAGGAACACCTTATCGGTTTACAGCTAAAGCAGTAGAAGATACCAGTTTGTGGGTGTTGCCGAAATCAACCTTTTTTAAATTATTAACAAGCTCTCCAAAATTGTCTGCTCAGGTACAGCATTGGCTTGGAAGTGAAAAAGTAAAGCAGTATTTGAAAAATCAACATTGTTTACCTGCTCAAAAAATTCAACATTGGTGTCAGTTATCTACCCAGCAACTTGTGCAACAGGGTACTTATCACGGTGTCGTTCAGATTGAACAAAATAAAAAAGCGTTTACAGCAATGGCTAGCGATATTAAAGCGTTTGAATTATTGCGAGATCTACCAGAAGATGAACTGGAAACGATTGCCAATCATCTAGTCTATAAAACGTATTTAAAAGGTAATACCTTTTTTCATAAAGGTGAAGCGGCTGGCCATGTATTTATTATTGAATCAGGGCAGGTTTCAATTATTGATGCCTATGAGCATTTTAGTCATAGCACTAATCTGACATCTAGTGATGCTTTTGGGTCTCATGCTTTTATGACGGGAGGACGCTATACCATGTCAGCCATGGCGCTTGAAACAACCTCTGTGTGGATTTTACGGAAAAGGGATTTTAATTATTTAATCATAGTGTTACCTGAATTAGCTAAGCGGTATAAACAGTATTTACAAGGTCATAAAATTAATAGCTATCTAATTAATAGACAAAAGATGACAGAGGATAATGCAGCTTTATGGATAAGTAATACGCTTAAAAGTCTAAATCATCGAGAAGAAATAACCCCCGTGATGGCATTCAACACAGGGATTCATCAACAGAAAGGAGCTCCACTTGGCATTTGGCTGGGACTAATGCTTGATGGAATCCCCGAAGCATTGGTTATTGGCGCTAGCTTAATTCATTCTCACTTAGGCTATTCATTATTGGCTGGCTTGTTCTTATCAAACTATCCAGAGGCATTATCCAGTTCTGTTGGGATGCGTAAACAGGGAATGAAATTTTCAGTTATTTTATTAATGTGGACCAGTTTGATGCTAATGACGGGTCTATTGAGTGTTCTGGGAAATATTTATTTTGCAGGTGTGGATCATGAAGTGTTCTCTTTTACTCAAGGGCTAGCAGCGGGAGCCATGTTAACCATGATTGCGCAAACTATGCTGCCAGAAGCCTATTTCAAAGGGGGGGAGATTGTAGGATTCTCAACCTTACTAGGGTTTCTTGCGGCGATTTTCTTTAAAACACTGGAGTAAAATATTTAAGATACTCTCCATATCCAGCGGATTGAAGTGCTTCAACAGCAATAAACCGTAATGCCGCTGAATTAATACAATACCGAAGTCCAGTTGGCTCTGGCCCATCTTTAAACACATGGCCTAAATGAGAATCAGCATATTTACTACGAATCTCTGTGCGGGGGTAAAGCAGATAATAATCAGTTTTTTCAATGATATGTTTGATTTCTAATGGTTTTGTAAAGCTTGGCCAGCCCGTTCCCGATTTAAATTTGTCTAGCGATGAAAAGAGTGGCTCTCCACTCACAATATCAACATAAATCCCTTTTCTTTTTTCATCCCAGAAAGTATTTTTAAACGCTTGCTCAGTCGCTTCATGCTGGGTAACCTGATACTGCAAAGGAGTCAGTGTTTTGCGTAATATTTGTTCAGATGGTTTGCTATATTGTTCTTTTTCACGGGTACTAAAAATTAAATCATCCCCCCAGATTTTAGTTAAATATTGATCTCTACCCGAGTTGTAACGGTAATATTTATAGCGCAGAGGGTTTTTCTTATAGTAGTCCTGGTGATATTCTTCAGCTGCATAAAAAGTAGTAAAAGCTGTTATTTCAGTTAACAAGGGTTGATTAAAACGAGCAGAATCCTGTAATTCTTGCCTGGATACTTTAGCCTGTTGCTGTTGATCTTTATTATGGAAAAAGATAACTGGACGATAATGTTGTCCTCGGTCAACAAATTGGCCTTCATTATCTGTCGGATCAATTTGTCGCCAGAAGACTTGTAATAGATCATTATAGGATATGACTTTAGCATCATAATAAACCTGTACCGCTTCTACATGCCCAGTTTTACCCGCAGAGACCTGTTTGTAATCCGGATTAATCACCTGTCCGCCACTGAAGCCGGAAATAACCTGGTAGACACCCGAGACTTTTTCAAAGTCTGACTCGACACACCAAAAACAACCACCAGCAAAGGTCGCAACCGTTAATTCTGAGGCGGCTAATGCACGAATATTTTGCTGGGGCTCCGCACAGGCAGACAGCTGAATAATACAAAGGAGTGAGAGTAGTGAAAATAATTTAGTTTTCATGACAATTGGGCAGTGCAGTAAGGTTACTTGAAATGCTATGACTAGATTTTATTAAGCTCGTTCAATAAAGGGGGTCTAAAAAAAGGACTTGTTGTTAGATTGATTTATATATATGCTTATACGTATATTAAGATCAAGGTACATTATGTCACCCGTTCAGTTTTTTAAATGTTTATCTGATGATACGCGCTTACGTTGTATTACCCTGCTACAAAAAGAGGGCAAGCTGTGTGTGTGCGAATTAACTACCGCGCTAGCTTTGTCGCAACCTAAAATTTCACGTCATTTAGCCTCCCTAAGGCAATGCGGTTTATTGCAGGATAGCCGAGAAGGGCAGTGGGTGTTTTATCAGATAAACCCTGAATTACCAGACTGGGTGTTTCCGTTACTTGAAAACGCTTTAGTCGCAGTTGAATTAACGGGTGCATTTAATAGTGATTGTGAGCGTTTGCAGCAAATGGAAAGTAGACCAGAGCTGGCTATGTGCTGTTGATTTTTTTTAGAACAATTTAGTTTAAAATTTTTATTAGGAATAATTATGAAAAGATTACATGTCCATCTTTCAGTAGAAGATCTTCAACAAAACATTGAGTTTTACAGCACTATGTTTGGCGCAAAACCAACAGTACAGCATGAAGATTATGCTAAATGGATGCTGGATGATCCACGCGTAAATTTTGCCATTTCAAACCGAAGTGATAAGAAAGGGTTAGACCATCTGGGTATTCAAGCTGAAAGTGATCAGGAGTTACAAGGCATTAAAGAATGCCTTGATGCAACTCAGGCACCGATTGAAACACAGGAAGAAGCTTCTTGTTGTTATGTAAAGTCAGATAAACACTGGGTGACAGATCCTCAAGGCATTGCTTGGGAATCTTTTCATTCATTAAATGATATTCCCACGTTTAATGATAAAAAAGCAGCATCAGATGGTGAGAATCCTTATGCTTGTCGTCCTGCCGAAACAAAAAAATCATCGTGTTGTGGGTAAATAGCTTTTATGGCTCGATACAAACCGCAGGCTTATAAAAAACAGGCCAATCCCTGAGTCATTATTTTCAGTAGGAGGGGCCTATTGGCCGCGTCTGGAAAAGATCAATAGCCGTTACAGCCAATGTCATTAAGGTAAGGAAAAAGAATTCATTTAAATTTCTCCTCACCCAACCCTCTCCATCAGGAGAGGGCTTAGGAGCAAATGTTTTTTAAAGAATACCTTAATCCCATTGCTGTCATAGCCAATGGCTTCACCTGCTTTTATCGACAAAATTTAAATATAAATTAAGAAGTTAATGGTCTATGGCCCTTTAAGTGATGGGGCATTAAATGCCATGTAACTTTATTTTAAAGAAGGAAAAAAATGTTAAACGTTTTTGTTATTTGTACAGGAAATTCATGTCGCAGTGTTTTGGGCGAAGCGTTATTTAATCATCTGGGACAAGGCCGTATTCAAGCTTTTTCAGCAGGAAGTCACCCTCTTGGAAGATTAAACAAGGGCGCACTAGCGACCTTAAAACGGCACGGCTTACCTGTTGAGGGCTATAAAAGTCAGTCTTGGGATGAGTTTGAAGATCAGCCGATGGATGTAGTTATTACCGTTTGTGATAATGCAGCGGGTGAAACGTGTCCCGTCTATTTAAATGAGGCAGCTAGTGTTCACTGGGGATTAGTCGACCCAGGCCATATTAAAGGAACCGAAGAAGAAATTATTGCTGCATTTGAGAAAACCTATGGCATCTTGGAACAACGTATTAATAAAGTACTGGCAATGCCTTTAGAAACCATGTCTAGAGAGCAGTTGGCTACTGAGTTTAATGCTTTGGTTGAGAAAACTGAGGGATAAGCATGACTGAAAAACAACATGATATGGGATTTTTTGAGCGCTATCTGACTCTGTGGGTTGGATTATGTATTGGTTTGGGGGTATTACTTGGTGTATATGCTCCAGAGTTTGCCCAAACGCTGGATGGTATGAGTATCAATGTAAATGATGCGCCAGTTGTATCAATTCCCATCGCTATTTGCCTGTTTTTTATGATGTACCCCATCATGGTGAAAATTGACTTTTCTGAAGTAGTTAAAGCAGGTAAAAGTATTAAGCCTGTCACCTTAACACTGGTCGTCAATTGGGCAATAAAACCTTTTACCATGTATGCCATTGCCTATGTTTTTCTAGGACTGTTGTTTAAGCAGTTTATCGGTGTGGATGCCATAGACTTGGTGAAAATGCCATTCGGTTTAGATTTACCTGTTGGCAATCATTACGGTGCGGGTGTAGTGGTGATGGAAGAGGGCGTTAAAATGTTAGCTGTGCCTTTATGGCGCAGTTATCTGGCGGGATGCATTTTGCTCGGTGTCGCACCGTGTACAGCCATGGTCTTGGTTTGGGGCTATTTGGCAAAAGGCAATGCAGGCCATACTTTAGTGATGGTCGCCATTAATTCATTGATTATGCTGTTATTATTTGGTGTTATTGGTGGGTTTTTATTAGGGGTAGGGCAGTTACCCGTCCCTTGGCAGGCTTTATTATTGTCTATTAGTATTTATGTAGCACTGCCATTATTTGCAGGCTTTTTCTCACGAAAATGGATTATTGCTCATAAAGGTCTGGAATGGTTTGAACAGAAGTTCTTACATATTTTAACGCCTATTACTATTGTTGCCTTATTGCTAACCCTGATTTTACTATTCTCCTTTAAAGGGGGGGTGATTATAGATAATCCACTCACTATTTTATGGATTGCCATACCACTAGCAATACAAACCATTTTAATATTCGCTGTTACCTATATAGCTGCAAAATATTGGGGGTTTTCTTATGAAAATGCCGCACCTTCAGCCTTGATCGGCGCATCCAATCATTTTGAAGTCGCTATAGCAACGGCTGTCATGCTATTCGGCTTATCTTCTGGTGCTGCCCTGGCAACAGTTGTGGGCGTACTGATTGAAGTGCCCTTAATGCTAGCATTAGTCGGTTTTTGTAAACGAACAAAAAACTGGTTTCCATCTTAAGTCGATAATCAATTAGTGAATACTCTGGCATGTTAGTGCCAGAGTATGACTAAGCAATACACCCAAGAGAGCTTAAGTTAACAACAAGTTATAACTTGTTCTTATTTGAAAAAATCAATATTTTGACTAGAAGTAAAATCACAAACAAAAAAGAAGCATTCTAATTGTTTTGCCTAGTAAATAGGGGTTAATTAATTAAAAGACCGAAAAGTTTCATGACCACCCTGCAAGCCTTTATACTAAGGGTCTTCAGAGTAATTATCGTTTTCAAATTCAGCAAGCAGATTCTTCATAACTTCTTGAATATCAATCAATTCTTTGTTGTCGTAAAATTCATATTTTCCAATAAAGCTAATATGCTGCCATGCAACAGGTGAAAAGCGGAGAATTTCTTTAGCTTTTTGCGGGTCAAAACCCAAGTAATGCTCATAAAGCATCGATAACAAGCTGGCGTTATAAAAAATAACCGCATTCGCATAGAGTCGAATGGCTTCCGCATTGATATCTAACTCGATTTCATTTTTACCATTCAACATCCGACCTCCACTGACTTTAGCAATGGTTGAGCTAAGCTGGTGATAGGATTCTCCGCGATTTAAAGCGCCTTGAACAACACTACGCACTTCAGGCACATCAATATAAGTAAGTAGATAATCGGTCATAATAATTTCATCAAATGCGATGAGTGCATTTAATGTTGGGTTGGTTTTAGTGTATGAAGATAACTTGCGTACAATCTGACTTTGAGTGGTTTTTTTTAATGCGAGTGATGCTAGTATTCTCAAAACATTATCCCACTCCTTGATAATTAGTGTTTCATTGACCTTTTTGCTAGGTGTAATAATGTCACTACCTGCGATTAGCATACCGTCAAAATAAACTAATTTATGGTCAGCTTTATTGGACAGGTTCGTGAAGCGTGGCATAAAGCGGTAACCAAAGAGATACATCAAAGCAAAGTTCACACGATTAATGCTGTGCATATCGCCAGAAATGGCTTTAATTTCAACCTCACTGGTATTACTTTCAACAATATCCAGTAAATAATGACTTTCGTGCTGGTTTGCACCAATGACCTTAAGGTAGATCGGTAGGTGGTTGGCATTTAGTGAGTATAAAACCACACCCCGCAGCATGCCGAAATATTTTTTTGAATATCTAGATTTTATGGTGTTGTATTTAGTGGCAAATTTCTGTCCATCCACGCTGGCGTGAACACCATAGTCAGCCAAATTATAAGCGGTGAAAATAGGCAGTTTAGCCGTATGATTCATGATCTGATTATTGGCATCACATAAAGTTTGATAACGTATAAAACCGTTATTAGCTCTATCGAGGTCATAACCCTTGATGTCGCTAATGGCTTTCATTTTTTTGATTTCAACGCCTGTCGCACTGGCAATAACACAGGCATATAGAGTTTCTGCATCGGGTGATGATTTCGCATAGCGTGGCTGAATATGAGAGAAACAGTCAATAAACCCCGTTTTCTCCGCAGAAAATTTAAGTAAATCGCCAATACTTAACAGGGGTAATTTGTCATAAAAAGGATTGTTAATCCCTTCCTCTAAGCGAACATACGGTAGAGTCCAATTAACAAATTCTCCTTTTTGGTTGTGTTTTAGCTTTATGGCGGCATTCTCACCTGAGTTAATACGCTGGTTCACTCGTGTATATTTAGCTTGTAGTCCCGCTTTCAGCTGCTCCAATAAGGTAGCAATATCGGCTGATAATAAGGGCATGTTGAGTTGTTTTAGAATCGCCTGTTTATGTGTAGACCAATAGGCAATATCAATCAGTTCGTCTTCTAGTGCGCGGTACGCATAGCTTGATTTTACAAAGACAGTCCCTTGCGCCAGACCTTTCTTAATTTGCTGGTAAACCATAAATTCATAGGCATCACCATTTACTTTTTTTATTTTGCGTTGGCTATTATCCTCTCCTGCCACTTTATCTGTGATGAGTTTCCTCAATGGCTTAGATATAAATTGTAGTGGCACCTCTTTATAGCTGTACTCTCGAAAAGGTTTGCCACTGCCAAGATGTGTTTGTAAAAACTGGATAGACTGGTCCATCTCATCTTCAGTACAAGAAAAGGATAATGCTTTGAAAATGGGACGGATATTTTTCTTAATAGATAGAGCGACTTGTTTGTAGTATTGCCAACGATAAAAGTCGCGCTCCAGATTCGGTTTTTTAAAATCTTTAAGAAATTGGTCATAGCCTTCTTTTGGAATGACATCAAACGCTTTCTGTCTGACTAAAGCATCGGGAATATCGAGATCTACATTAATAGCCATCACTTGATAGGCTTGAAGCCTTAATTGCTTATCCATACTTTCAGCGATATCAACCTTTGAACGCTGATACTGCTCGGCATCTACGGTATATTTAGAAACCTTGTGTACAAAACTAGAAATCAAGTGGTCATTGATTTTTAATAGCCGGCGATGCACATAGCAGAGCAAATAAAGCCGAACCAGGTTTTTATCTTTAAGCTGTTTGAGGTTTTGAATAGTATAGAACTCAGCTAAATTGGCGTAATAAAGGATATTTTGTTCGGAAATCCCCAGCTTCAGCATTAACGGGCAAGAGGCATCATAAAGCGCGCTAATTAATTGCTGCTTGGCAATGGTTTTTTTAATTTCAGTGATGCTGAAGTTTTTTTGGTCTTTTTTGATTAAAGTCAGACTATAAAACAAGTCGTCATTATCTAACAGCGCATCTAATCCTTTTCTGATATCCGTACTGGCCTCACTATAAAACCTGGCCACAAGTCTTTTTCGTTCGACTCGCAGTGCTTCTGAGACAAGGTCTTGTAATCTTGAGTAGGCAGGCCTGATAATATTTTCTTGCTGGCAAAAGGTGAGCAACCCTTCTAAAACAAATCGAGGTAGAGCATGCCGTTTTGCTAATGCTTTCGCTTCTTTGAGTAAACCTAGATCTGAGTCGCCTGATGTTTCTTGTAATTGGTACTTGCTTATAATCTGGGTACGATTGCGGTAATGACTTTTTCTTAGCAGCTGCTTTTTAGGAAAGGCAGTCTCTGGATAATAAAGACGCCGAATAAAATCTGCATCAGGTTTTACTTTTTGCAAATTAAACGTAAAGAAATACTGCTTTGCCTTGAAATAACCCAGTTGTAAAATGTAATTAATCTGACAGCTCATATTGTTATTGAGCGTATCAAGATAGGTTTTATCATCATCGTCTAAGGCAAAAAGAAAAGCTCTTTCCTCATCATCGAGCCCTGGAAGGGTATAAAGCGCATCGATTTCATCGGCAGTTAAAATAGTCAGTCGAGCCATTATTCTGTATAGGTGATATCGATCATTAAAAGATATTCTTATTGTATATCGTAAATATGTTATATAACATGTAGCTAATGTACATTTTTATCCTATTTTTTAATTAACACAGAACACCTGATGAAATCATGGCAAAAACACTCGCTTACTTAAGAGCCTCCACTGACAAACAAGAAACAAATAATCAAAAGCTTGAGATTCTTGAGTTTGCTCGAAAAAAAGGCATGAAAATTGATGATTATATTGAATTAACCATCTCATCCAGAAAGACACAAAAACAACGTCGTATTGATGAATTAGTGAATCGACTTAACCCGAATGACACTTTAATCGTCACCGAATTGAGTCGCTTAGGGCGTAGCACGGCTGAAGTCATTGGCTTGGTCAATGCAATGGTTGAACAGAATGTCCGTGTGATTATTTTGAAACAAAATATGGATATTCAGCAACAGGATATGAATTCGAAAATTATCATTACCCTGTTTTCGTTATTTGGTGAACTTGAGCGTGATCTTGTCAGTTCGCGTACCAAAGAAGCTTTAGCCGCAAAAAAAGCACAAGGTATAACGCTAGGAAAGCCGAAAGGTACTATTCAGAAAAGTAAGTTTGATGAACACTCAGATAAAATAAGAGAGTTATTAGAAATGGGATTATCGGTACGAAAGATAGCAAAATTTCTGGGCTACAATAGCCATATTGGTCTCAATACATACATTAATAAGCGGCAGATACGGCCCTAAATATTTTCTTTTTTACATTGCTGTTTCTACTCTTATTCCTCAATTAATTGTTAACACCACGTTATGCTAATAAATCATTCAAAACCTGTAAGCGTCTGTAGTCCTGTCAATATAGACCTGATATTACAGGGGAAAGACGAAAAAATCGTGCATATTGATGCAGAGGCTCATGCTTTGTTAGGGTATGAAGGGAGTGATTTCCTGAACTCAAAACTCCAGTTTTCTAAATTAGTTCATGCGGATGATCAAGATATTGTTAGCGATTTATTTTATTTAGAATCTCAAGCATTACCTCAAAACATTAATTTTCGCTGTAGGCAAAAAAATGGCAAGATCATCTGCTTAAAGTGCAGTTATTGTAAGCAATACAATCAAGCCGAAGGTACTTTAACCATACAGTTGCAACTCACGGATGCTAAGTCAGAAATACAGGAGTTGAATGCCCCATTGCTGTTAAATAACTTTACAGCAATGATGGAGAACAGTGATGACTATATCTACTTTAAAGACCGAAACCATGTTTTTACAGGCGCAAGCCAAACATTAGTCGAGTTAACTGAGCCCACTGAACACTGGACAGATTTATTAGGAAAAACGGATTATGATGTGTTCCCTGAAGTGTATGCTGATGCCTATTATCGGTTAGAAAAACAAGTTTTTTCTGGTGAAATTGAAGTCGCTCATGAAGTACAGGAAACTCTAGATATTCATGGTAATTCAGGCTGGATTGATAATCGAAAATATCCCATAAAAGACACGAAGGGAACTATTGTTGGTTTATTCGGCGTTGCGCGGGATATTACTGAAAGTAAATTGCTGGAGATATCTTTACAAGAAAGTGAAGTACGTTTTAAAACGTCTTTTATCGAAGCCCCTCTAGGCATTGCAATTATTGATTCATTAAATGGCTATATCTATGATGCAAACCCCGCTTATAGCCAGATTGTAGGGAGGTCAATTGAGGCGTTAAAAGAAGTAAACTGGATGGATATTACTCACCCAGATGACGTACAAGAAGACCTCGATAATATGGCACAAATGAATGCGGGTGAAACGGCTGGATTCAATATGCAAAAACGTTACTTGTGTCCTAATGGTGCTATTGTATGGATCAATATGACCATTGCGCCTATGGAGGTTAAAGATAAAAGCAAGCCCCGACACTTTTGCATGGTTGAGGATATTACGAAGAGTAAGGAAACTGAAATTGCACTACGGGAAAGTGAGAAACAGTATGGGGATATTTTTGAAAATTCATTAGCTGAAATTTTTGTATTTGACACTGAAACTTATAAATTTATTAAGGTTAATCGCGGTGCCTGTGAAAATTTAGGCTATAGCCATGAAGAGCTAAGTGAGTTAACCCCCCTAGATATAAAACCAGCAATGACTCTGGAGATATTTAATCAGCTACTCTCCCCACTTCTCAGTGGAACAGAAGAAATTATTCAATTTGAAACGTTTCATCAACGAAAAGACGGCTCTCTCTATCCGACTGAAGTTCATGTTCAACTAACTGATTTTTTATCAACGCCCGCGTTTGTTTCGATTATTTTAGATATTACCGAAAGAAAAATAACCGAAAAGAAGCTCCAGCTTTCTGCAAAAGTTTTCAGTGAAACAAATGAAGGCATTGCTATTACAGATGCTGAAAGCAATATAATTGATGTAAACCCCGCCCTTTGTAAAATTACGGGATATAGTAAAGAGGAAATCATAGGAAAAACCCCACGTATGTTTAGCTCAGGTAGGCAAGATACTGAATTTTATGCTGCTATGTGGAAAAGCATTAAAGAGCAAGGTCACTGGCAGGGCGAAGTCTGGAACCTCAAGAAAGAGGGAACCTTATACGCAGAACTGTTATCCATCTCATCAATAATAGATGATCATGGAAATACCTCACAGTATATCGGCATCTTTACAGATATTACGCTGAATAAAACACAACAAGAAGCACTGCAACAAATAGCCCATTATGACGTGCTAACTAAGCTGCCTAATCGCGTACTTTTAGCCGATCGTTTTAAGCTAGTGCTTGCCCATAGCAAACGACAAAAAAACTTGCTAGCTGTTTGCTTCTTGGATTTAGATGATTTTAAGTCCGTCAATGACCTTTATGGACATGAAGTTGGCGACCATTTGCTTATCGAAGTCTCTCGCCGCATCAAAGCGGGTATCAGAGATGAAGATACCGTTTCACGTCAAGGTGGTGATGAATTTGCACTTTTATTAGGTAATATAGAGTCTTTTTCTCAATGTGAGCACTTACTAACAAGGCTTATAGAGTCACTGTCTCAACCTTACCATATTAATGAACATTCGATTTCTATTGGCGCATCAATAGGTATTACCTTGTATCCCAACGATGATGCCGACTTTGATACCTTGCTGAGACATGCTGATCAAGCCATGTACCAAGCGAAACTAGCTGGCCGTAATCGTTATCATTTATTTAATGCTGAAGAAGATCATCTAACAGCCGAGAAGCATATTCAACTGAAAACGCTAAGGCAAGCCTTATCAAACAATGAGTTTTGTTTGTATTATCAGCCTAAAGTGGATATGACAACAGGAAACGTATTTGGTGCAGAAGCTTTGATTCGTTGGAACCACCCAGAAAAAGGCTTAATACCTCCACTTGAATTTTTACCTATTATTGACGGCAGTAATCTTGAAATTGTAATAGGCAACTGGGTTATTAATGAAGCTTTAACGCAACTTGATTTATGGAAAGAACAAGGTATTGACATTGAAATCAGTGTTAATATTTCTTCATATCATTTGCAATCACCTTCCTTTCTTAATGACCTAAAATCTGCACTCGCTTTGCACCCAAAAGTACAGTCGAAATACCTCCAGCTAGAAGCTTTAGAAAGTAGTGCGCTAGGTGATCTTGAGTCTATTAGTAAGACGATGAAATCATGTGTTGATGAACTAAGTGTCAATTTAGCACTAGATGATTTTGGTACGGGCTATTCTTCACTCACCCATTTAAGAAACCTACCTGTACACACTATTAAAATAGACCAAACCTTTGTTCGAGATATGTTGGATGATCCAGATGACTATGCCATTATTGAAGGTGTCATTGGTCTCACAAAGTCCTTTCACCGCAAAGTAATAGCAGAAGGCGTTGAAACATCGAATCACGGATTAATGTTACTTGCTATGGGCTGTAATCACGCACAAGGTTATGGTATTTCACGGCCTATACCCGCACTTGATTTCCCTCATTGGTTAACGAATTATACCCCTAATCAAGAATGGATAAATTATGCAAATAAAGACCATACAAAAAAAGAACAAAAGATAACTATATTAAACCTTTCTTTGCTTCAATTTCAGCAGAACTTCGAGAGCAACCTACAATTATCACCCAATAATACGAGAAAGAAGCCAATATTAGATAGAACTCAGTGTCATTGTGGTGTATGGATAGAGCAAGCAATACAGGAGCAATTTGTTGATAAAAATTGGTTAACTACATTAGAAAAGGCACATAGCGCTATGCATGATATTGCAAATAATTTATTGACTCAATACGAGGAAGGTAACGTAACTGAAGCAAGAAGCGGGCTAAAAGATTTTCATAAGGCTATTGAGCAGATATATTGCGTTTTAAGAGAAGAGTAGCCAACTTTCTATTTGCATAAGGTATTTTCTGATATTTAAAAACATGAATTTCTTTACACTTAATAACTGATTAACAATCAAGGAATTATAGATTTTTTTGTCATTGATTTTAAAATCGATATTTCGCCTGTATCCATCATATATAAAGGGATTCAGTGACGACTAGAAACAGATCGGTCTTTTAGTTATTTAACCCCAAATAGATTCAGGATAATGTAAGGTATAAAAATACTCCCGATTTACAGGTTGATATTAGTTTATTAGGGAGAATTTACTTAAGAAAAACAGTTAGGTTTTGCAAATAATTATCCTAGAACTTAATAATGGTATGACGTAAGGAGGTCGTATTGACGTATCCAGCTTTTCAAGAAAAGCCATTTAATTCAGCGTCTGAATTATGGGATGCGCTAAGTCCCACGCAGGCATTGTTTAATGAGCCGTATAACTTGATATATCGCGGTCAAGAAGATTCTGATTGGTCTCTTATACCATCATTACTTAGGAATGAGAAAACTAGCTCTTTATTACAATTTGTAGGGCGAAGAGTCAAAGCTGATGAACTTATTTTTACTGAAGCAAGGCTATTAGAAATATTCTCTGAGTATTGTGATGATGTAGGCGTAAGAGTCCCAAATGACTCAATGAAATTTAGGAGTCAGATTTTCAGTTCCCAAGATCAAGATAGGTACTTAATTCAACCAGAGTTATGGCCAAATCTAGAGTTAATTGAGTTAATGGCATTAGCTCAGCATCATGGCGTCCCAACACGCTTATTAGATTGGACAAAACAGCCCTATATAGCAGCATATTTTGCTGTTTCATCAGCATTGAATAGTTACAAAAGATGGAAAGATAATAGCAAAATAGCTATTTGGGTTCTAAATATTGAGTGCATCAACTTATATCAGGGCGTAACTTTGGCTAAAGTTCCAGGAAGTACTTCCAGCCATATTTCTGCTCAGTCGGGCTTGTTTACTGTGCATCCTCACTCGGGTGTTCGTTCGGGAGACTTCGAAATTAAAGGGTTGGAGAGCGAGTTTTCTGTATTACCTGATTCGCCATTATTGAAATTAACACTTCCTGTTTCTGAGGTAAAAGAGCTTTATTTCCTATGCTCCAAGGCTCGTGTAAATGGGGCAACTATTTACCCGAGTGCGGATGGAGCAGGAAAGGCTGTCCAAGATGCTATTAACTCATGGGCAATCTATTGATTTTTAGAGCCAATAAAATATTGGAAAAAGATGGGGGCTATTCTGGCTTTTGAAGGGCTTGAGCCGTATGCAGGGACACTCACCAGTACGGTTCTTAGGAGGGAAAGGGCAGTGAAGTCCTGACCTATCCGGTCTAAATGAGATATTCCCTCTATACTTAGTTGAAATAGAGGGCTATATAAATCAATTTATTCCGATCTCTTTTATATCATTAGATATTGTTTTTTGAGATACACCTAAATGATTGGCAATTTGACGTTGAGTCATATTCTCAAGTCGCAGCTGTTTGACTTTGGTTTGCCTGCTTAATTTTGAGTTTGTAGACTCTATAACTGTCTCAGAAGTGTTCTTTATTCCATTAACATTGTGCTTTTCAACTATGATTCGATTGCCGTCCAGATCCTCGGCTGTTAGCTGGTAACCGTGCTGATTTGAGTTAACCGAAATATTAGCTAACCTTCCATCTTGTAAAGCTTGTAACCCCTGAAATATTTCAGCTGGTATATTTATACTTTGGGGAACAGGTGTTGTACTTGGGCTTTTCTCTATGAATGGTGTTGTAGGAAGTGGTGAGTTATTCTCACTTAATTGTTGTAGCATACCTGTATCTCCAATTGTAATAGGTAAAAACTTTTGAAATTCAATGTTGCACATTAAGGTTATGTAGCTTGGTACACTACAAGAACAATATAAAAGTTGTGTTTGACCAAAATCTTTTGGTTGATAATATACAATATTTGCTAGTCTATTATTAATAGAAACAACAATATCTGTTGGGTTAGGGGGAGCTCCCCAAATAGTTTCAGGGTAATAAATTAATCGCCACTTTTCGTGATCCCGAAGAAAATGAACGGGGGTTAATTGGTTGTTTGATAAAGTGATATATGCTGGGTAATAATTACCATCTATTGGGGAAGCATAATAAGCTTGAGTAGTGTACATTTTTGATACCCTATTAGTAAATTGAGTAAGGTATCAATTGTTACTTAATAAAGTCGGAGTGTCAAATTAAATTTTAGCGAATCGGGTAAGGAAAAGATGGTCATGTAATCAAGCATACTGTTTGCTTGGCTTAATAAATGGCAAGACCTTTTAAGAATTGAATATGTTTAATGGACGATCACTAACACTGTGAGTTGATAAAAAACCATGCACAAGCTTATTTTTCTGGAGATTATACAGTGAAGGAAATACCTAGCTAGTTTAAAGTGTATTATTCGACTGTTAGTCGAGCTGTCAGGAAAATAGAAAATGCTTGATTGCAAGACTTGGCTCTATTTCTCCTTGGATAATTCATCTATTATCATTTGTAGCGCGTTATTTTGGCCTTAGCAAATTACTCGAAATTAAAATGATACAATTAATCTTTCATAAATAAACAATGAGGTCACAGTGAAAACTACAACTTTTATCCTGCTTCCGAGCGCCCTTTTGCTAGCAAGTTGTGCTGGCGTTGAAAACTATCATTCTGATGCTCATAGTCAGGTTTCTAATCAAGTTATTGCTAAACAACGTCAGTTACTTGCTGAAAATACAGAAGGCATGGGGTTTGGACCTCAGTCTCCAAGAAATATTGACTCAAATAACGGCACTAACAGTCGCTCATTTAATAATGCGCCGTCCTATGAGGCTATGAATCTTTGCAATATTCATTTTCATAAGAATGCTGAACATCAAGGCGGTGAGTTTACTACGTATGCTGGTAATGGTCGTGATGGTTTTCAGAGTGGATATAAATATTCTGGTCATCTAACAGCGTCAGAATTAACGAATCTAGATAAAGATATATGCCCAAGTGCTCATGGTAGCCTTTTTCCTGGAGACACGATTGAAGTTCACTATGTTCACTCAACCGCTCAGGTTAAGCCTGGTCCCACTTTAGGTGCTTGTTTCAATGATGCGATTAAGAACCCTCAATTGCGTGTAGAAACTCAGGTGTATGTTCTGGTGAATGATAAAAATGCTCGAAATTTCTCTAAGCTAACCGAACATGGATTGAAAAATGGTCTCCACCAGGCTCTATATATCCCCAATGATATGGGATCTCCTATTCAATATGCAGGCTCAACCACTGGACCTAGTTATAATGAAATAGGCTCTCCTTTTCAAGTTACATGGAGCGTTCGACCTAAGGTGGCCAAGGTTAACATTGAAACAGTAGGTGATTGGTGTAAAGGAAATACCTTTAAGGAAGATCATGCGCATGGTATTAGAAATCTCGTGACTAACCCAGATCTATTGTCAAAAATTGTACGGTAGTTTTAGCTAATAAATGATGAAATTTCGCTAATGAATTAGGTCAGGTGGAGATTCACGCGTAGCGCGAAGCAACCATCTGACGCTATGAAAGTATTGGCTTTTAGCCCCATTTTTCAATGGGGGAAATCAAAAGTGTAATACTTTCACAGTCTCGTGAGCGAAGTGATTATTTTTAGTCCGTGGTAGGCGTTAGGGAATTTGCCAATCCGACTTATGCGATAGAATGCGAGGGCTGTTAAAATTTTATACGGAAAGTCGTCAAGTCAGTGAGCTAGCCTTAAGGAACCTCTGATCAAGTCCAATTATTTTTAGCTTGCTAAAACGGCCGATATTTTCTACGAAGATCGGCGCAATAGAGTGACTATTACGGCTCACTTCGTGAAAAATAGCGACAATTTTTCTGCGCTAAATTCTAAGTAACTTAATCAGATACCATCTCGACCATGCACAAACCCCGCATAGTCAAGGTTCCCACAAATGGATTTACGGCTCTTCGGGAAACAATTTTATCCTCCTTACCGCTAACGCGCTAAGATTGGCAAATTGACCTTCGCCTACCGCGGACTATCAGCCCATCCAAGGCTGACAGCGGATGAGGGGAAAGCTAGAATGATAGAACTTATGGAACGATTAATATTTACACCTATTTTTAGGTTTTTTATTCTGATGCTATTACAGGCATGATGAAAAAGAGAAATAACCTAACGAACAAGGCTTGATTGTGTGTGTGCGACTGGCATGAAAGTCAGCTAGCTGGTGGGAGCCCCGTCTTTGCTATGTGAAAAGGGGAAAAGTAGGCGAAAGTAAGGGGCAAACCTTGTACTTTGCATTGCTGCAAATAATTATTTATCGCTAGTGGAATACAAAAACAAGCAAAAACTGTATGGTTTTTTTGCTGAAAAGCGTTGATACATCAGTCATCATCGGTTAATAATTCTGTGATAAACAACTGATGTAATGTTTCAATTTGTTCTGCCGTTACCAGTGGCTCTACAAAGTTATAGCTGAGGATAAGCTGTTTTTGATAGTTGCAGCATAAAAAAGCTAAGGCTGGAGGCGTTGTTACCTGGCATAGGTGAAATAGAGAGGTTATTTCTGCACCGGGGAAGCTATGTTCAGGAATATCTAATTTACCAACATCTGAAAACCAGAATGAGCTACGTTCTTTTTCTGAACTGGAAAGGCGTAGAATTTTTCCATACTCTTCCAAAGATAGCCAGCTACCCGCCCACATTAAAGGTAAAAATGCATAGTCTAATTGCTGTTTGATCACCTCTTTATTTTGTTGCTTTAGGTGGGCAAATAATTGTTCACGGTTTTTCACAATATCGCGAGGTGCTTGAGAAAACAAAGCACAGACATGATTCGCTATGACGGGCGTTAATGCACGTTGTTTGCGCAAATTAAAAGCGTAAGGAGAGCAGAATGCTTCTCCCTCACTGTTGGGGTTCAGTTTATCTAAAGCCCGCATTAGACACGCAATGTAATAAAGACTAGTGCCTGTCAGTCCAACATGTTTTCTAGCTAATTTAGCTACCTGGTCAGTTTGCTCTGCGGTTAGCTTATAAGTCGCATAATTTAGTTTCTGAGGGGACTGTTCCATGTCGAAAGTTTGAATACTTTCCAGTTTATCAATGTTAGCAATATAGCGTTTACCTTTTATCAAAAGGAGTATTTTTTTCCACCACGAGTATTTGTCTAGTTGCTGATTAACTAAGGGTTTAACCGTAGTTTTTTCAAATTGTGAAGTATTATCTGTACATAAATATTTAAGAATTAACTCAATGCCTCGGGCATCACAAAAAGGATGAATCCAGCGAATGAAGAAAGTCGTTTGAGTTGAGTGGCTGATCAAGTGAAACTCAATGGGGGCAATTTCTTCTCTATCTTGCTTATCATTAATAAGGTGGCTGATAATTTCTTTTTGATAGGATTGCTCGGCTTGTTCTGCTTCACTTTGATGATGAAAAAAGAGGGTAGGGGGTGTGACTCGTTTACACCAATAAAAACGTTTTCCACGTTGTTGCAGGCTGGCAAGTGCAACAGGAAATTGCTGACCAAACTTGTTAATTCTTTGCTGCAATGTCTTAATGTCAGGCGTCTGATTGAGTTCCAGTGCAAAACCGCATAAACTGCCTGCAAGCCCATCCTGGCGTATTTCCTGATCCATTGCCAAGGTAAAGCTATCGGCAATATTCAGAGCCTCTAAAATATCCTGCTTAGAATCGCTCATCCGTTTTTATGCCTTAAAATCCATTGCTCTAATCGATTGAAAGTTTGTACATTATCAGGTTCAATTTCAGTATCGGGTAAGGTGATACCATATTCATCTTCAATAAACATAATCAAGCGCATAATTCCCATACTATCTAAGCCAGCTTCAAGTAGATCCTGCTCATCGCTAAATTGCTTGGGATCTGCTACAAAGACAAGTTCTTCAAATATAAAGGCACGTAGTTTCTTTTTCATTATTTTTTTAGGCTATAATTTGCTGGATTAGATGTTGATCCAAATTATAGCGCATAAAATACAGTAAATGAGAAACCGATTGGCAAAGTTAAGGGATAAATAATGGCAGAAAATAATAAGGTCATTATCATTGGTGCAGGCCCTGCAGGTTGTGTGGCCGCAGCATTATTAAAAAATAAAGGACATCAAGTCATTATTATAGAACGAGATGTTTTTCCTCGGTTTAGTATTGGTGAGAGTTTGTTACCTCAATGCATGGAGTTTATTGAACAGGCTGGGATGTTAAAGGCTGTACAAGACGCTGGGTTTCAGCTAAAAAGTGGGGCAGCCTTTATTCATGGTAATCAACACACTGAATTCTGTTTTTCTGATAAATTTACTCAAGGGTTTGATTCTACTTTTCAGGTACAGCGCGATCAGTTTGATTTACTCTTAGCCAATGAAGCACAGCGTATGGGGGTGGAAATTCGCTGGCAGCAACAAGTGGTTGATGCCGACTTCTCAAAATCAAAGCCTTTATTAACAATAAAACCATCTAATGCAGATATTTATCAACTTGAAGCAGATTTTGTCTTGGATGCGAGTGGTTTTGGGCGTGTTTTACCTCGGTTATTAAAACTAGACAAGCCCTCTGATTTACCATGTCGCCAATCATTATTTACTCATATTGAAGATGCGATTGACTGTTCAAAATATGACCGTCATAAAATACGCATTATTGTGCACCCCCAACATAGAGATGTCTGGTATTGGTTAATTCCCTTTAGTAACGGTCGATGTAGCTTAGGAGTTGTCGCTGAACCTGATTTTTTTCAATCTTTTTCGGGCAATCAGCAACAGGTTTTTCAGCAATTAGTGTTTCAGGAGCCTTCACTGACATCGCTATTAAGTCATGCTGTATTTGATACACCAGTTAATAGTATTAAAGGCTATAGTGCTGATGTTAGTACCCTGTACGGAAAGGGCTACGCTTTATTAGGTAATGCAGGTGAATTTTTAGATCCTGTTTTTTCTTCGGGTGTGACTATCGCCATGAAATCTGCAAGTTTAGCGGCTGAAGTATTAGATAAGCAGTTAAATCAACAGACTGTTGATTGGCAAAAAGAGTTTGTTGAGCCTTTACAGGTTGGGGTGGAAACTTTTAGAACCTTTGTAACCGCCTGGTATGAAGGCGGGCTGCAAGATGTGGTTTTTTATGGTCAGCAGCAAAGTAATATCAAACAAATGATTTGTTCTATCCTGGCGGGTTATGTGTGGGATGAGTCTAATCCCTATGTAAAAAACTCTCGACCTAGGTTAAATACTCTGGCGGAATTATGTCGTGAATCATGACTTTTTATCTTAATGATTTAGGGATGTTATCTGCCGTAGGTAATCAACCTGATGAAATCTTACAACGCCTACATGCTGGTGACCGTTCTGGATTAAAATTATCTGAAGAGTATGGCCCTCACCCTGTTTATGTGGGAGAAGTTACGGCTGATTTACCAAGGATTGAAAGTAAATATAGCGTTTATGACTGTAAAAATAATCGATTGTTATTAGCTGCCTTAGCTCAAATTAGAGAAACGGTTGATTCAATGATTTCACTCTATGGTGCTGATAGAGTAGGGGTGGTCTTGGGCACGAGTACTTCTGGTGTTCGAAATACAGAGTTGGCATTGACTTCGGTAGCGAAATATAATGTTAAACCCGAACAATTTCATTATAAACAGCAACAATTAGCGGCAGGTGCTGACTTTTTAGCACATTATCTGGGGCTGACTGGGCCCGCTTATGCGGTTTCTACAGCCTGTTCATCCAGTGGTAAAGCCTTTGCGTCTGCGCGTAGAATGATTGCGCTCGGACTTTGTGATGCCGTTATTGTAGGAGGGGCTGACAGTTTATGTCGATTTACTGTTCATGGCTTTGATGCCTTGAAATCCGTGTCCAATGGCTTGTGTAAACCTTTTGCTCAGCATCGTGACGGCATTAACTTATCGGAAGCCGTTGCTTTATTTGTAATGAGTAAACAAGCGGGCCCTGTTGAATTACAGGGTATTGGTGCAAGCAGTGATGCTTATCACTTTTCTGCGCCTGATCCAGAAGGAGGGGCGGTTATTACAGCGATGGAGACTGCATTGACGCAAGCTAATAAGTCTCCCTTGGACATTGACTATCTCAATATGCATGGCACCGCCACACCTCTTAATGATGCGATGGAAAGTAAAGCCGTTGAACAGGTTTTTGCTCATCAACTTGCTGTTAGTTCCACTAAAGGCATGACGGGTCATGCATTGGGTGCAGCGGCAGCATTAGAATTAGGTATTTGTTGGTCATTGTTAACAAGCACTGATAAGCAAGGGATTTTAATTCCTAATATTAACGGTGATTTGCTGGATGAAAAATTACCCGCGTTGAATTATATTAAGCAAGGCCAATCGTTAGGCCGTAGCATTAATACGTGCCAGAGCAATTCTTTTGCTTTTGGTGGCAATAATATTTCTATTGTGGTGTCACGTAGATGATAGATATAAATATCGCAGAGTTATTACCTCATGATGGAAAGATGGTATTACTTGATCAGGTTGTTGAGTATGATCATCAATCATTAGTTGCCACCACTGTGGTGAGAGATGATGGTTTGTTTGGTGATGGAAAAACGGTTCCAGCCTGGTTAGGAATTGAATATATGGCGCAAACTATTGCGGCGCAGGGCGGTATGATGTGTTATTTGGCGGGTAAACCTATTCAACTGGGTTTTTTACTAGGGACACGCCGATATGTTTGTAATATTGCTAATTTCAAAGTGGGAGAGCGGTTAACGGTTAGGGTTGAGAGAATACTTGAAGACCAAGGTTTAGCCGTATTTAATTGTCAGATTTTAGGTGATGGGATAGATATTTCCGCCAAGTTGAATGTGTATCAACCAGATAAAGAAAATAACAGAGTGATCAATTAGTTTTCATTTGTAGGGACGAAGACAGAAGAGATTGCGAAAGCATGGTAGGTTGGGGTGACGAAAGGAACCCCAACATTTTGGCATTGAGTAACTTGTTGGGTTTCGTCCCTCAACCCAACCTACCGCCCCTAAAAAAAATAAGGTTATTTATTTAGCCGACCTGAAATACGCTTATAGGTTTCTTTCAGTTCATCACCAATAATTTTTGTTGCATTGATTAATTCAGCGCTTGCTTCTTTAGTATCATCAGTTATTACACCCAGAGCATCAACAAATTCACCCCACTCTTTTTCTCCCTTTTGCCATTCATCTTTAGCCTCCATGCTGGCAAGGTGTATCTGCACCTCTATTTCATCACGTTGTTGTTTTAAAGTATTTGCTAATTCATCTAAATCTTTTTTAATATCCATTAGTTAACTCCTAAAATAATTGTCGCCATAAAAAACATGATTGCTAATATTAGTTTTAGTCCTATTGGCATTAAAAAACAAGATAAATTTTAATGTTATTTATTTCCAGTTTATTTGGATGCATGAAGGTGAGGTAATTCAACATCGGTAATAATACCCGCATCAGGGTCTTGGAATATCTGGTCATCTAGACTTTTTTCACTTCTGGCAACGATACAAGTGACGGTTGCATCCCCTGTAATATTAACCGCTGTACGAATCATATCTAATATCCGATCAACACCAAGAATCAAGCCAATACCTTCGACAGGTAAGCCTACCTGATTAAATACCATGGCTAACATAATCAAGCCAACCCCAGGAACACCTGCGGTACCGATAGAAGCCAAAATTGACATGCCTACAACGGTTAAATAATCCATTACCCCAAGATCAATAGCATAAACATTAGCAATAAATACGGTAGCAACCCCTTGCATAATGGCCGTGCCATCCATATTAATGGTTGCCCCTAACGGTACAGTAAATGCAGCGGTCGAATTATTGACGCCAAGGCGTTTCTCCACAACCTGCAAGGTAACAGGTATGGTTGCATTTGAGCTGGCGGTACTAAAGGCAAAGATATGCGCTGGGCGCATTTTTTTTATAAATATCCAGGGGTTTAATTTTGCGAGTAGAGCAAGCAATAAACTAAACGTACCAAACCCATGTAATAACAAGCAAAGCACCACCACAGAGAAATAGCCTATCATGGGTAAAATCAAACCAATACCCTGAATAGAAAAGGTTTTTGCCATTAAAAAGAAAACCCCAATAGGTGCAAAATCCATCACCAAAGTAACGACTTTCATCATCACTTCATTTAATTTTTCAGCCGTTTCAGCTAATTGACGACCAATATCTCCAGTCATCAGCATCGCGATAGCAAATATAATCACAAAGAAAATAATTTGTAACATATTGCCTTCAGCAAAGGCGTTAACAGGATTGCTAGGCACGATATTAATAAACACATCAGTCAATGGCGGGGCGGGTTTTGGGGTAAAACTCACGCTTTCCGCTGCTTGTTCAAAACCTTGTCCTGGCGCAATAAGGATAGCAACAATAAGGGCTAAAGTAATAGCCAATGCCGTTGTTGTTATGTATAAAGCAAAGGCTTTAAACCCCACACGTCCCAACACAGCAACATCACCAATCCCACAGACACCACAAATCAGAGAAAAAGTAACCAGTGGAACAACCAGCATTTTTAAAGAATTTACAAACGCTGCACCAACAATATGAAATAGACCATTGACCAGATAGTTTTGTATAAAACTGACATCGTGAGCAAAGGCATTGATTAAACTGCCTGTGACAAGGCCTATGCCCATGGCAATAAGAATTTTTGTTGTGACTGACATTTTCTTTGTCATCTATGGCTCCATAATAATGGCTATCAAACGATAGGGGCTGGTAAATAAATAGTTAAAAACAAGCCAAAACTGAATTAATGCTCTGTTCATCTAAGGCTGAGGTTCTAATATGTTGTTGACATAAAGCCCCTCTAAAGCCTAAATAATCAGCATCCAATTTAAGTAAATCAGCAATATCCTGTTGTTTAAGTGAGCCTGCTAACCCGCAAAGTAATTGAGCGGCTTTAGCCTGATTAACAAACTGAACAATGTCTGCGTCATTCATCACTTGGGATAGTGAGCCATTAGCTTTATCCATTGTGTCTAACATAACACCATAAAACCCAGCCTGTTTAAGGGAAGCAATGGTCTTGATCTCCGGATGGGTATCAGCAAATAGAACCGCAATTAATTTGTGTCCTTGTTGGCTAATTTCCGATAATCGAGAGAGGGTTCCTTGCCAGTCACCGCCAGGAAAAAAACCAATTTTAATATAATCAACCCCAGTTTCAGACATGGCTTTAACCGCGTCAAACACAGTTTCGGCATGCATAGGCAGGTCGCCCACTGTAGCACTCACGGGCTTTTGTTGATTAACTTCCTCAACAATTGCTTTAACAGTTGATATAGATAAAGCCCCTAAAGCCCCTTGTTCAGGTTGTTTTAGGTCAATAATATCGACTTTAGTGTTTAAAATAAGTCTGGCTTCTTTAAGACTATTCACACTGGCGAGCATTCCTGTCATGTTTTTTTAAGCTCCTGCTTATGTTTTTCAACTAATGACATTAACCAGCCCCAGGCTTCTAATTCTTTATCGCCCGCTGTTTTATTTAAACCGATGCTTAAATAGTCTATTTCAGATTCTATTTTTTCCAGAGACAACCTATGTAAACGGCTCACCAAAATGGCTGCTTCTAATACTGCAAATTGTGCGCGGTTATAGCCTTGAAAAGGGGCGTGATTTACACTATGAATGGCTTTGCAATACAGTTTTGGGCGAGTCTCATCATCTTCAACCCGATCTAGTTTTAATTCTTTATGTGCTAATGCAGCCGAAAGATAATGTCCTTTTATTTTTTCTGTTGCCGTTAAAGGCCAGTCTCGTTTACCTGTTAGGCAGCCAGCAAAGATTCGTACATCATCCGTATAATTAATTACCGCTGATTCAGATTGCAGAATATTATTTAGCGTTGTTGATGGACGAAAGGGCAGGATAATAAACTCATCATCGATGATATGGACACCCATAGGGGCAATATGTGTCACGCCCTCAGCATTTTGAGTGGTAACTATAACTTCTTGTATCATTTTTTCTTTTGTAAAGTGGTTCCAGCAGGTTTAAAGCTGTGAATATCTATGGTTAATTTATTTAACTCGGTCGCACAGCCCCAAGTTAGAGCCTGATCTTGATTGAAACGTTTACCCAGATCAAAAGCAATTTCAGCCCGGGCCAATTCCACGCCTAAATAAAACGCGTGTCCCGCATCATCATCTACTTTTAATAAAGGAAATAAATCAAATGGGTCGGATGCCGTATGCAAACCCTCACGATTATAGATATGAATACCTTCCGGACTAGTTTGTATGCGAAAGCTAGGGTCTCTAATCTGAGCAGCAAATTCTTTTATTTCATCCAGTTGATAAGGAAAGGGCGAATTATCATGCACTGTCATTAAACTAGGATCTATATGCTTGGGTAGCGTATTATTATGCTCGGCTGCATACATAATTCGTCGAGCACAATCAGCCTCTTTAATGGCTCTACGTGCATGCTGACTGACTTCAGTGGCCAGAATATGATTAATATTTAATTCCGAACACATGCCCAGTAACAGTGCATTCATACCCGAGGTGTCGGCATGAGTCAGTTCGGTAATATTACCGACCCCCATCATCATTTCAATCTCTGGGTGCTGTTGTCTAAAACTAAAGTTTCTAGCGATAGATTCAGTAAAACCAAAATGAATGGGGTCCAAAATAGGATCGACGATGAAGGCTTTATTTTTAGACTGTAATACCGAGATAGCATGATCAAGAGAAGATAAGTCACCATGTATTTCTGGTATCAAAATAGGCGTTGCATCCACCTCGTCTGCAATCCAGATGCTTTTGTTGGTTAAGCTAAGCATATAATCAGCCCCAGCCTTTCCGCCGCGTAGTAAATCATCATCTTCTAAAGAGTCGATACTGACAGTAAAGCCTTCTTGCTTTAAAGTGACAATTATATCTTCCATATGAGGAAACTTTGTACCTGGTAAACAGCCAATATCTATAATATCAGCACCTTGTGATTTATAGTAATAGGCTCGTTTTACCATCTCTTCAACAGAGACATTAGGGGCATCAACAATCTCAGCAAAGATTTTTACTTTGTATTTTGATAAGTCATACTGATGCGCTGCTTTACCAAAATAAAGAGGTAAATCTTTTAATTCTTCTGGGCCCCTTTCAACGGGGAGGCCAAGTTCGGTGGATAAGGTCTCTATATCACCTCGACAACGCCCGGGAAGCACCATTTTATCCGCATTAAAAGTATCCTTTAGGCGACGAGAAACCATATCAGTGGTCATCAATGCAGCGACTTTAAGCCCCAATTGATGAACAGTGTAGGTAAATTCAGGCTGCATTTTTTCTAAAATCTGACGTAATTGCTTTTCAGCTAGCTTACCCGTCAAAAAGAGAATATGTTCTGGCTTATCTGTCATTAGGCTAACGATTTAATTCGCTGATTAACACGCTCAATTAACTCATCGACACTTTCAACCACATCAGTGTATTCAAAAGTGCGTATTTTATCGGTGGCTTCAAGATCAATCTTGCGAGGATAGACCATCACTTTACCCCCCGGTGCGGTAGTTTCCATTTCAGGCGCAATATCACAGGGATAAACAATAGAGGGAACTCGGCATTTACCTGCTTGAGAATATAGATTAGTGACTAAAGAGTCAGCAATACCTAAGACACATTTAGCAATGGTGTTTGAGGTGGTGGGGGCCATCACAAAGGTATGGTAGTAACCTTTATAAAAATGTCCGACCGGGGGGCTGGAGGCCGCTTTGTCACGATAGATGGGATGCCTGGCACGAACCTCTTTAAGATCTACACCATACATTTTTAAAACCTCCTCACCTGCCTGGCTTAAATATAAATCAACATTTTCCAGAGTCAGCAGGAATTCGAGACATTCTTCTATATAATGTCCAGAGCCAGTAATAGCCCAAGCAATTCTTGGTTGGTTTTTGTTATGCGTAGTCATGCGAGGTATTATACCTGATGAGAATTAAACCAGTAGCCTGGAATTTAGTGTTTAAAGTATCTTTATTCATTCTAATACAGCGCCTTAATTAGAGAAAAACGTCTTATGTTCAATAAAATCAGCAAACCATTAATCATGGGGATATTAAATGTCACTCCAGATAGTTTTTCAGATGGTGGAAAATATACTCAGATAGATGCAGCTATTGAACAAGTCAAGCAGATGATCGAAGAAGGCGTTGACATTATTGATATTGGGGGGGAATCTACACGCCCTGGTTCAAAATCAGTGTCAGAAAAAGAACAAATTTCCCGTGTTGTTCCTGTCATCAATAAAATAAGGGAATTATTTTCAACGGATATTTTGATCAGTATTGACACGACGTTAAGTGGGGTTGCTAAAGCAGCACTTGATGCAGGTGCGAATATTATTAATGATATTTCAGCGGGGCAGGGTGATAAAAACATTCTGACAGTTGCGAATGCATATGAAGTGCCCATTATTTTGATGCATATACAGGGATCGCCTCAAACGATGCAAGAGAACCCAAGTTATATTGATGTTATAAGGGAAGTCTGTGATTCATTAATGAATAGAGTAGACGATGCCTTGGCAGCGGGCATTAAACAACATAATATATTGGTAGATCCCGGTATTGGATTTGGTAAAAGAAGGGAAGATAATATTAATTTATTAGCTTATTTAGATAAAATTGTAGCATTAGGTTACCCCGTTCTGCTTGGGACTAGTCGAAAACGATTTATGGGCAGCCTGTGTGATGTTTCCGATCCAGCTGAGCTGGTGACAGCAACAGCAGTAACTACAGCACTGGGTGTCATGTCGGGTGTTCCGATGTTCAGAGTACATGATGTGAAAGAAAATAGGCAAGCAGCTGATGTTGCCTGGGCCATAAAACAAGCTAGAGAGCATGGTGCATCCTAAGCTTATTGAGCTTGAGAAAAGCTTTGATTCTTCTACATTAACACAGATAATAGATCCTCTTTTAGAGCAAAAACAACTTGAATTATGGATCAAGCGTGATGATTTAATTCACCCTATTATTTCTGGCAATAAATGGCGTAAACTTAAATATATTCTGGATCATGCTTTGCAACAAGAAGCTCATACCATCATTAGCATGGGAGGCGCTTATTCTAATCACTTACATGCGCTGGCATTTGTTGGACAGCAATTAAATTTAAAAACGGTTGGATATATTCGGGGGGAGCAACCCAAAAAGCTTAGCCCAACCCTATTGGATATTCAAAAGTGGGGCATGCAGTTAAGGTTTGTTTCTCGAACTGAGTATAGAGAATTAAGGCATTACAAACAGTTTGATCAGTTACCCAGTCTTCAGCAAGGTGAGTACTGGCTACCTGAAGGCGGAGCGACAAATTTAGCTTTACAGGGAGTCGCTGATATTTTACCTGAAATTAAAATTAACTTTGACGTGCTTTGTGTGCCTTGTGGAACAGGAACCACGCTAGCAGGGTTGATTGAAGCAAGTACTGATAAAATGATGATTCATGGTTTTTCTGCTTTAAAAGGGGGCAGTTTTTTAACTCAGGATGTGGCTCAATTATTAACAAAAGAAACAGAAAACTGGTCTATTTTGTTAGATTATCATTTTGGCGGCTTTGCAAAAACTAATCAACAACTATTATCATTTATAGAAAATTTTTCAACGCATCATGCTATTGAGTTAGAACAGGTTTATACTGGAAAAATGTTTTATGCTTTATTTGACTTAATTCAGCAAGATTATTTTAAACCAAAGCAAAAAATAATTGCCATTCATACTGGCGGCCTACAAGGGCGACGGCGTTAAATGCTAAAGTAAGCTGACATTAAAATGTCATATTTGATCGTTACAATATGCAGGTTTTATTGCCCCATCAATTACTGAGAATACAAATCGAAAATCTAGAACTAGACAAAAAACTAATGGAAAAAAACGAATTAGAGAAAGTTGAATATTATATTAATCGCGAATTAAGTTTATTAGAATTTAACATTCGAGTATTGGCTCAGGCAAAAAATGAGACGGTACCATTGTTAGAGCGACTTAATTATATGTGTATCTCTAGTTCAAATTTAGATGAGTTTTATGAGGTTCGTGTAGCCAGTGTTTTGCAAATGGCTAATATTGACCCCAACGCTTATAGTTCTGATGGTTTAACTCCTCATGAACAACTTGAGCAAATAGCAGTTAAAGCGCACGAATTAGTAGATGATCAATATCATGTATTGAATAATGTTTTAATTCCTCAATTAGAAGAAGAAAACATTCGTTTTGTGCGTAGAGATAAATGGACTGATGTGCAGCGTAAATGGCTGTTAAAATATTTTAATGTCGAACTGCTACCTATTTTGACACCTGTCGGCTTGGACTCAGCCCACCCTTTTCCACGAATCTTAAATAAAAGTTTAAATTTTATTATTTCCTTAACAGGTAAGGATGCTTTTGGTCGAAATAGTGGGCGAGCCATTTTACAGGTTCCCCGCGCGCTCCCTCGTATTATCCAGCTTCCTGCCGAGGAAACATCAAGTGGCACATATGACTTTGTGTTTCTTTCCTCTATTATTCATGCTTTTGTTAATGAATTGTTTAACGGGATGACCGTAAAGGGCTGTCACCAATTTCGAGTAACTAGGAATAGTGACTTTTTTGTTGATGATGATGCTATTGATGATTTGCTTCATGCGGTGGAAGGTGAATTGGTCATGCGTAATTACGGAGATGAAGTACGCATGGAAATTGATGAAAACTGCCCTGAACAAACAGTTTTTTTCTTAAAGGAACGATTTAGATTAAATTCAGAACGTATATTTAAAACGAAAGGTCCCGTTAATTTAAGTCGCTTGCAGGCAATTTTTAAATTGATTGATCGACCTGATCTTAAATTTATCCCCTTTAAACCACATGCCCCCTCTCAATTAAGTAGAAAGAAAAATGTTTTTGATTCCATAAAAAAACAGGATATTTTATTACATCATCCCTATGAATCATTCTTACCCGTTGTGGAATTTATTCGTCAAGCCGCTATTGATCCCAGTGTTTTAGCTATTAAGCAGACACTCTATAGAACTGGCGTTGACTCACCTGTGGTTTCGGCGTTAGTTAAAGCTGCACGTGCAGGAAAGGAAGTAACCGTTGTTATTGAATTACGCGCACGGTTTGATGAAAAAGAAAATATTAATTTGGCGGCAAAACTGCAAGATGCAGCCGTACATGTTGTTTATGGGGTTGTAGGTTATAAAACTCATGCGAAAATGTGTTTGGTGTTGAGAAAAGAAGGTAAAACATTACGTAATTATGTGCATCTGGGAACTGGAAATTATCACCCAAAAACAGCACGACTTTATACAGATTATGGTTTATTTTCATGTAATAAAGAATTAGGTGAAGATGTTCGTCGTATTTTTGTGCAATTAACCAGTTTAGGAAAGGTAACTAAGCTAAATAAATTATTACAATCACCTTTTACTTTGCACGCAGGCCTTATAGATAAAATACACCGAGAAATAGACAATAAAAACAATGGCTTGACTGCAAAAATAATTATCAAGGTGAATGCAGTTGTTGAAGAAAAGTTAATTCAAGCTTTGTACTTGGCATCCCAGGCGGGTGTTGAGGTGAAATTAATTGTACGAGGGGTATGTTGTTTAAGGCCTGGGGTAAAAGGAATTTCAGAAAATATCGAAGTAAGATCAATTATAGGTCGGTTTTTGGAGCACACTCGAGTTTATGCATTTGAAAATGCAGGTGATTGGGAGGTTTATGGTGCAAGTGCTGACCTGATGAACCGAAATATGTTTAGCCGGGTTGAAACCTGTTTTCCAATAGAAAATAAGAAATTACATGATAGAGTGCTTAATGACTTAGATAGCTATTTAAAAGATAATACTCAGGCATGGCGGTTACAAAATGATGGAAGTTATCAGCAAATACAACCTATGCAGGATGAAGAGCCTTATATAGTACAGAAAGAATTATTGAAGGCGTTTCAATAGTCTATAGAGGTTAATTAAGGACGCTCTGATCAAGTCCAATTAGCTTTGAGGGTTGGTCAATATTACGGTTATTTTCGTATAAATATAGTTAACAATATGATTTGTAAGTAATATTAGGCTGTCTGTTAACGATTTTTCTTTACTCATGAGCAATTAGCTGCCCTTAATCCTGATTTATCCTTTGAGGCGCTAGCTGAAGGCCTTCAGGGAGTTTTGGAACCCACTCAACACGGTAGGTTGGGGTGATGACAGTAACCCCAACGTCTTGACTACAATGTGTAGACAGTAATTCCCGAATGACACAGGAATATCAGCTTATAATAATAAGGGGTCGGTACCCTTTTTAGGTAGATTTATGGTAGACTTTACATGATTAATCTTATTACATTTATTGATAATGCCTAGAAAGCCCCGTTATTTCTTACCAAATATCCCTGTTCATGTTGTTATAAGAGGGAATGCAAGGCGTGTGGTTTTTGCAGAAGATGCTGATAGAAAAGCTTATTTGGGTTGGTTAAAAGAAGCAGCAGAGAAATATAAAGTAGATATACATGCCTATGTGTT
>Ga0209395_1000189_pt1 | contig 93578 bp, 87 predicted proteins | sample GOMGulsemesocosm_3_FD_184635 | JGI IMG/M metagenome (GOLD analysis project Ga0209395, IMG submission 184635) | Methane-oxidizing microbial communities from mesocosms in the Gulf of Mexico - GOM9D Gulf of Mexico (SPAdes) (version 2) | ecosystem: Environmental > Aquatic > Marine > Cold seeps...
AATGAAATTTATTCAAGTTTGTATTGATCAATTAAGTTTCTATATTGATATTTTATCGGCTATTTATTTGGAATATATTGATCTTCACTGGCTTTATATAAGTTTCTTAATTATTCGATGACGAAGTTGATAAGGGTCAATGATTGGTTGTGAATGTGGTGATTGTGGCCGCGTAACCTAATTGAATATCAAGGCGAAACTTCAACGTGGAGTTAGTTACATGCACGTATAAGCATTGTTGGCCACATCCGTGTGGCCAGAATAATCTATTTACTGTCGGCGATTCGAATCGTAGCTTTAAGGATTTTTACGACTTCTTTGGTTCTGCCACTTCTACTGCCTAATGCTTCAATTTTGGATAAATTCTCTTCTAAACCAGAAACAACATTACCAAAAACGGTATGCTTTCCATCTAAAAAAGGGGTTGGTTTAAACGTAATGAAAAACTGACTTCCATCAGTACCAGGGCCTGCGTTTGCCATACTTAAAACCCCTGCTTGATCATGGCTGGCCGTACCTTCAAATTCGCCATCATATTTATAACCAGGGTTACCTGCTCCACTGCCAATAGGATCACCACCTTGTGCCATGAAGCCAGGGATAACACGATGAAAAATTAAGTCATCGTAGAAGCCGAGTTTAGTTAAATAAACCGTACTAGACACATGCATAGGTGCTGAATCGGTTAATAGCTTGATAGTAAGGTTACCTTGGTTTGTTTCAAGCTCCCAAAAGTAATCTTTACCCTCGGCAAAAGTCAGTAATGGTGGCTGGCTTAACTTGGTTTTCCAAGTAGGGTCAGCTTTGTCTATTGCTTGCTGAGCAATATGGCTGTCTGTTTGCTCAATGGCAGGGTCTCCGCCAAAACAAGCCGTTAGCGCTATTGTAAAAAACAGGCTGGAAATTATTTTTTTATTGTTATTCATTAGAATGTCTTCTTTTTATTTCAACGGGTTAAAAGTGCTGGAATTATATCTTAGCAAAGAGTTAATAACATTTTTTATCTATGTACTCGACCTAAAAATCTCGTGAATTATAGCGCTATGAAGCACTGCAATAATACAAAAGCCTTACCTATGTAAGGCTTGAAATGAGTCGCTTTTAAAGTTGTTATTAATTTTTACGTAACATCCATGTCATCATTTCTTTTAAACTAGGCTCTTTACCATACATACTCATGCCCATTTTAAAGAGGTTACCTGCCGAAGTTCTTACCCAAAAACATAGTATTAGGGTAATTGATATTGAAAGCAGTGGTTGCCAAAGGGGCAAGTCGATTAATGCCATTTTTACGGGCATTGCAGCAAACGCCGTTAAAGGAAAGTAGCTTAAAAACGATAATGCAAAACCTGAAGGACTATCCATAGTAATAAATGCCAATATCATCGGTAATAAAGGTAATAGCATAATACTGGTTTTTGCACTGTGATTAGGATCGTCAATCGCAGCAGCAATAGCGGCCATAAAAGCCGTGCAAAGATAAACGCCAGAAATTGCAAAAGGTATTAACCAAGGTAACAATGACCAATCTATGAATGAGTAATCAATTATGTCGTTACTAATAACGACTGCGGTAAATGCATAGCCGAGCATCGCGGTGATAATCATAGTGAACATTGCTTTAATTGAATGAAGCATTTGGCCAAATATTTTTCCATCGATCCATGTTTGTGGTGACATGCAGGCATAGAGTTGCTCAGTGACACGCTGTTGTTTTTCTCCCGTTATACTGACAAAGAGCTGACCAAATGAAGTGAATATACCGACAGATAATATAACTAACATAGCGATTGCTGTAGATTTTGCAGGGCTGTTTTCTGCTTTTATTGTGTCGTCTAAATACTTATTTTCAAAAATAGCCGCTTGATTTAACACGGCTAATTGTTCTTCGGCCAATCCTAAGCTACTGGCGTATTGTAAGGTGTATTGTTGACTTAACGTTTGCTTTAATTCCGTTAACCAGCTTTGTTTGTCTTTGCTGTAAATCGTCATTTGCTTTACTGAATTGATAGCTGGCGATTCAACTAACACAGCATCCCAGCTGTTTTCTTCTCCGTGTGCGAGCTGTTCTTTTAGCTGTTCAAAAGAATCATTGTTAGGGAAAAACTCAAACTGACCACTATTTTGAAACTGTGTGATATTGGCAGGAGTTGCTACTTTATATACCGTAAGTTGATCATCTTTAACGTATTGCCATAACATAATGATTAAAGCGAAAGCGACAAGAATTAGCTTTGAAATGACTTCTTGTTTCCATTTGAAAAAATGCATGAACTCCCATGAGGTAACTAACCAAACCTGTTGTTTTTTATTGATATTATTCATTGGCTAGCGCTCCGTGGTTTGCAATAGCATTGAGGTACAATTGATGTAAATCCATTTTTTTACTGTGTAATGCCGTCAAACTCCCGAGCGTCGTTATTTTACTTAACGCCTCGTTTATAGACTGCTGTGCAGACAAGTTTAGCGATAACACATGATTGTCGAGTAAACTATATTGGGTTTTATTAAATTGCTGTGTAAGTTGTTCACTGGGAATATCCTGGGCAAAATGAGCCGTGAGTTGGGTAGCGCTGCCAACTTCTTGTTGAATCTCTGCTAAAGTGCCATATAAAACACTTTCACCCAAATTCATTAGTAGCATTCTATCGGCTAGTTTTTCAACCATTGCCATTTGGTGTGCACTTAAAATAACGGTCATTCCTTTAGCTTTCAATTCTGATAAAAATGTAACAACTTTTTCTTGGTTAACGGGATCTAGTCCTGAAAAAGGTTCGTCAAGAATCACCCACTTAGGTTGATGAATAACGGCGGTTATTAATTGTACTTTTTGCTGGTTTCCTTTTGAAAGGGTTTTAAGTTGAGCGTCAATTCGGTCTAGTAAATCAAAGCGATCTAACCAATATTTAGCTTGTTCTAAGGCCGTTTTTTTATCAACACCGTTTAACTGCGCGAAATAAAGAAGGTTTTTAATCACTGTTTTTTCAGGGTATAACCCTCTATCTTCAGGTAAGTAGCCAAGTGTATTTGAAGGAATTGATGAGTATTTTTGCCCATCGATAGTGAGCGATATTTCACCGTTGTCAGGAGAAGTGAACCCCGTAAGCATTCTCACCAGTGATGATTTCCCTGCACCGTTTGGTCCCAGTAGCGCAAAAATTTCACCTTGGTTTACTTTAAAAGAAAGGTTTTTAATTGCAGTTACTTTGGCATAGCATTTTTGTACGTTATCGACCAATAACTCCATGTGTTTTCCTTATTTCTTTAATTTAACTTTAATTTATTCTCTCTATAGTCAGCTGATTTATATTTTTATTACAAAAAAATAAAATTAATCGCTCTTTTAGTTAGATTCTTTGAAACCAGGGCGGTCAATAAAATAGTAATAACTGCTTTGAGCTAACTTCTCGTGCTAAAAAGTAAAAAGCGTGTGTTCACATAGTGAACACACGCTTTTCTCAACAAGATAGCTATCTATATTTAATAGGCTTCGCTAATTGCCTCTTCAACAAGTTGAGTTAATTGTTTATAACCAAAATTGATTAGCGGTTTGCCATTAACAAAAAATTGCGGGGTTGCACGCACTTTAAGTGTTTTACCGTCTGTTATATCTTGTTTAATCATATTGCTAACATTTTCGCTGCTTACATCACGCATAAACTGTTCGTTATCTAACGGTAAGTTTGTTAATAACGCGCGTGCGCTTTGGGGTTGTGCAACATGGTGGCGAGTCCAGCGTTGCTGATTCTTAAATAAAATATCAACAGCTGGCCAGAATTGACCTTGTAAATGTGCTGCTTCAAGTAGTTTTACCACTTGATCTGAGCCTTTGTGTAATGGAGCATAGCGCATCATTACTTTAACTTTACCTGGATAGCGTTTAATTAAGTTATTTACTAATGGATAAAATACCGAGCATGTTTCACAAGCTGGGTCGAAGAACTCTACAATGGTGACTTTTGCGTCTTGCGAGCCTTTTGTTGGTGCGTTCATCCGTTCGACTATATTGGTTGGGGTAGCTTTGACGTTTTTATTTTTACTGGTTTGTTCTGTTTTAAATATTGACACTGCTGCAATAAAAGCCAGAACAATAGCTAGGCTGACGCCAATGAAAAGTGTTTTTTTATTCATGATGATTCCGATTTTTTAACAAGAAATAATAATAAGCCCATAATACTAAAAGTTAATAAAGACATCATCGGCATATTTAAAAATCCAAAGATATTTAAATGGGTTTCTGAACAAGGTATATCTTGCACGCAAGGTTGTGCACTTTTAGGAATAATACCGGCGACTAATAACACATGAAATAATGCGGTAAGCCAACCAAATAAAACAAGTATACCAGCATAGCGCGTCACTTTAGCATCAAATGGAAACAGTGCTATTGGTAAAATAAGCACTAAAGGATACATGGCAATGCGTTGATACCAGCAAAGTGAGCAAACAGGTAGTTTCATTATTTCACTAAAAAACAAACTTGCGAGGGTGCTTATTGTGGCGAGTATCCAGACTAAAAAGAGTAACATCCAGCCTTTTTGCACGGTGTTTTTCGTTGCTATTTCGTTCATATACTCTCGATTTGGGTAAAAGTAAATTACCCGATAATTACTTATATAAATGGTTAAGATATTCCATTTAAAAACCCAGCTTATGCTGGGCTTTTAATGTGAAGAATATTACATATCTATTCAACAATATCCATTTCTTCAATTAGATTAGTCGCGCCATCTACGTGCTCCATCACCCATAACATGTATTTAATATCAACATGAATTGAGCGATTTAACTTAGTATCGTAATCCCAGTCACCAATTATGCTTTCATAAACACCATCGAAAACTAAACCAACAAATTCAGCTTTATCATTAAGCGTTGGCGAGCCAGAATTACCACCGGTAATATCTAAAGTACCAAGGTAGTTAACCGGTACTGAGCCTAGCTCTTTTTTAGCGTACTCGCCGTAGGTTTTACTTTTTATCAGTGCTAGTTGCTTTTTAGAAGCATTAAATGGTTTAACGCCTGTATCTTTTTCAACAATACCTTCAACGGTTGTATAAGGCGTTGCGGTTAGTCCATCTCTTGGTGAGTAACCTTTTACGTTACCGTAAGTTATGCGTAATGTACTGTTTGCGTCAGCGTAAACCGGTAAGTTCTTATCATTAAAGTAAGCGATTAACGCTTCCATATATTTAGGACGATATGCTTGAATATTACCTGATAACTCTTCGTCTTTTTCTTCAAGGGCTTTTCGTACTTTAAAAGTATTTACAGCAAGTTGAATAAAAGGATCTGAGCTATTTTCAAAGTCTTTTACTGATTTGTTCATCCAAGCTAAACGGGTTTCTTGGTCAGCTAATGTAGATGCTTTATACATTGTGTTCAATTGAGCGGTAAGTGCTTTTTCATTTAAACCATTTTTAAGATCGAAGAACTTATCAATTGCGTCGATACGTTGTGATTTAGGTAACTCAACATAGTGTTTTAACATCGCTGATAAAATCTTTTGATCAATGTTCGCATCATAACGACGATTAAAGGTTTTCATGCCTTGTTCAAAACGAGCAATATCACGTTCTTGATAACCACGTTCTCTTTCTACGTTTGGTTTTTTGTTTTCTATGGCTAAACGGTGTAAACGATAGGCAGTGCTGAGCATTTTGTTATAACCCATATAACCTAATATTAAGTCACGAGCTTGGGTGCTTTGGTCTTGTTTTAATAATTTATTTAAACCCGTAAGTGCTTTGCCATATTTAGCTTTTCGTTTTTTATCAGCTTTTATCCAAGTACTTAAGTCTTGCTCTAATTGCTGTTTACGCGCTAATGTTGTGCCTTTATTGTAGCTTTTTATCATACTGCCGTAGTTTTTCGCGTAATTTGCTAAACTCGCCAAAGTACTTTCATACTTTATTCTTGCTTCGCTTTCTGGCTCTGACTCTGTATGGATTAAGTTAATGATCTCTTCACGGTAATTCTTAGCTTTCGGGTAAGTCCAAGTAAACTGATTCTCAACTTCAAGCGCTGTACGGTAACGGTTAGTTCGGCCTGGGTAACCTAACACCATAATGTAGTCGTTCTCATCAACACTACTTTTATTCACTTTTAAGTGATGCTTTGGTTCGTAAGGAACGTTGTCTTTGCTGAAATCAGCTGGCTGACCGTCTTTACCTACATAAGCGCGGTAAAAACCATAGTCTCCTGTGTGACGTGGCCACATCCAATTGTCTACATCACCACCATACTTTCCAACACTACTTGCTGGTGCATGCACTAAGCGCACGTCACGAATGGTTAATTGTTTGAATAAGAAATACTCTAAACCACCATGAAAGTTAACAACACTACAGCGGTATTTGTCATCACTTTCACATTCAGCCACTAATGTTTTAGAATTCTTATCGATAGCTTTATAGCGCTCAGAGCCAGACATACTTTCGGTGATGCTTGCTTTAATTAAAGAAGTAACTTCGTTAATTTCTTCGGTTACATAGATACGGCTACCGGGTGTAGCAGGTAATTCTTCTTTAAAACTTTTCGCAAGAAAGCCATTAGCTAATAAGTTATTTTCAGCGGTTGAATTGTATTGAACAGAACCGTATACACAGTGATGGTTAGTCGCAACTAAACCTTTGTCAGAAACAAAAGAAGCAGTACAACCGCCTAAGCTAACAATGGCACCCATTGGAAAACCCGTAAGATCAGTTAAGTCGTTAGGGTTAAGTTTTAAACCTGCTTGGGTAAGCTCAGTTGCAATGCTTGGCAATTGGTGCGGTTGCCACATACCTTCGTCAGCAATGGCAATTGTAGATGCCATCGCTAATAATAAAATGCTTGTTTTTTTCATTAGAATTCTCTGGATTTATAGTTTTTATTGTAATTTTGTAAAATTTCAGTCGTAAAAATACGACGTTGCAGTGTTTGTATATACCACTTTCGATGGTCATTATGCCAAATATAATTGTGCGAATAAAGGACTGAGATCAAGCTATTAATGGTTACTCTTAAATGGGAAACAGTCTGCCTTGTTAATGCGGTTGTTCATCGCAAACGTCTTTGAAACGATAACATTCAATACGTCTTTGTACGTAAATCAATTAAAAAAAGGCGCATAACCTAATTGGTTACACGCCTTTGTTACAAAATAACCGTTAAGTTATTTTATCTATTCTTTCAATAACTAGTTCATTACTGGTAATAACCCGTAATCTTTTCCGTATTCCAACATTTGCTCTTGGAAGTTATCAGGGTAAGTTATTTTTACATCGGTAATTTTCTCACCTTGATAAACCGCTTCTAATTTCGGGTTTACAAAGCCAGAATAAGGCGCAAGTTTAAGTTTTGCATATCGACTTAATACTTCTTCGTGAAGTTTCTCATCCACTTTAACCGCATAGCCTTCAATTAATGCTTGCCCTGCGGCGAAGTCACCTTCAGATTTTATCCGTTGTAATTCACGTAATAATTGGCCGAAAAGGGTGCGAAGTTTTTGATAGTCGTTAACAACAAAATAAGTTTTTCCGTCACGTTCACGTTTTTCGATAACATTATCGCTTGCACCTTTTTCAAAAGCCCAGCTAGCAATTAATTGACGATTACGCATATGCGCTTCTTCTATATGTTCACCTTTTTTAAGGCGACGTAACTGCAACATCATACCGTTACGAATATAGCTGTCATAACTTGCTTTACCGACTTCTAGGCTTGGCATTGCACCCATATCAATTAGTTTTTGGTCCATTAGGAAATACAGGGCAACTAAATCAGCACGACCTTCTTCAAGGGCTGAAGAATATTGTTTTAACGTTTCTTTTGGTGTGCCGACACCTTCGTTGATTTGGCCTGAAGCATGACCAACAACTTCATGTAAGTCAGTATGTAAGTGTGAAGCTAATGGGCCGAATTCTTTACTCCGTGCAAGTTCTGCATCGTCCCAAACAAATTCAGCTAATGAACCACCTTTTACGTTGTCGTATGCACCAACAATATTGGTTAAACTTACCGATTTAGAGCCATGTTCAGCGCGTATCCAGTTAGCATTGGGTAAATTAATGCCGATAGGCGTTGATGGAGAAGCATCCCCAGATTCAATAACAACGGTAATTGCTTTACCTGTAATACCTTTAACTTCTTTTTTCTTGTGGCTTTCAATGAGCGGAGAGTTGTCTTCAAACCATTGAGCCTGCGAGGCAATTTTAGCAATCATCTTAGTTGCTTCATGATCTTTAACTGAAACAACAGACTCAAATGAACCTCTGTAAGCTAATGGATCGTCGTATACTTCAATGAAACCATTTACCACATCAACGTCTGAATTTACATCTTTAACCCACTCAATTGAGTAGTCGTCAAAGTCTTTTAAATCACCGGATTTATAGTACTTTGATAATAAAGTCAGTGCTTTTCTTTGCTGGTCGTTTTCTGCAACAGTTGCCGCTTTATCTAACCAAAAAACAATCTCGCTGATGGCTTTATCGTACATGCCACCTACCTTCCAAACTTGTTCAACTATCTTGCCGTCTATTTTCACTAACTTAGAGTTTAAGCCCCAAGATACTGGACGCTTAGGGTCTACATTAACTTTGCTCTTATAAAAATCTTCAACTTCTTGCTCAGTTACGCCTTCGTAATAGTTAACGGCAGAAGCGACAACATTGTCGATACCAGCCGATTGGTCAACCATTTTAGCTGCAATAGATGGGTCAAATAAAATCGGTGTTAACAGACTAACTAATTGCTCAGCAGTTTGGCCTTCATCTAAAGGTAACTTTCCTTTAGTTGCTACTGACGTTACGTAGCTTGCAAATGTTTCTTTGCTAAATTCAGGGATCATTTTACCTGACATATAATGATGATGAATGCCGTTAGCAAACCAGACACGTTTAGTGTACTCGTTGAATTTTTTGAATTCTTCTGTTGTTTTATCACCTGCATAATCGGCAATAATCGCTTCTAACGTATGTCGAATAGTGAGGTTGTATTTGTAGTTATGATCCCAAGTGATATCACGGCCAGAAAGTGCGGCTTTATAAAGATAAAATAATAGCTCTTTAGTTTCTAAAGGCAATTCTTCAAACCCAGGTACTTGATAACGTATAACACGAATATCAGCAAAGCGGTCTACTTGCCATTTAAAATCACTGGTATTACTTTCTTTGGCTTGATGAGTTTGAGTTTGAGCTTGTGGTGCTTTCGCTTGTTGTTCTGCTTTATTACTACTTGTTTCTTGCTCTGAACAGCCAGATACTGCTAGTGCAATGGCTAGAGCTGCAGATATTTTTGAAATTTTCATGGGTAGATGATCCTATTTTTTGCCTGTTGTGAGAGGCTAATTTCTTATTATTAGATTAGGGGGAAAAATAGTAACGTAAATTATGACTGGACGCACCCGCTATTTACTATCGAAGATAGTTTTTGTTTAAGGTATTAATTGAGGACAATATAAATGTTTATTTCAATTATAGAGAAGTAGTGAATCAATCTTAAAGGAGGTTTCATCTGTTGATAAATAATTGATTTGGTGGAGTAGGGCGCTACTTAATTGTATTGCCCTATTTAAAAAATGAAGAGGAATGTGTTAAAACTTAGCTTCAACGCGTAAAGTTAATTGTCTTTGCTCACCTAACGTATGAATGCCAGAGCCGGTATCGGCTAAACGAACATATTTTTTATCAAAAATATTAGTGCCAACCAAATAAACACCGAATTGTTCCCATTTATAGCCAATACGTGCATTCATTATTGTTCTAGCATCATTTTCAGGGTCAAAGTCATTTGCCTCCTCTGATAAACCGTCTGCCCAAGGATTCATAAGTGCTTTTGAAGAGCCAACATAGTTAGCATTAATATTAACAGTTAAGCCATCATCTGAAGTATATGTTGCGCCAAAGTTAGCCGTTGATTCCGGAGCATCTGCAAAGCTTCTTCCTGATAAGTCATAAGTAACGGTTGGTAAAATAACTTCGAATTTATCAAATTCAGTTTTTGACTTCCCTGTGCCTGCGTAAAAAGAAAAGTTATTATCGTATTGATAGAAAAGCTCTAGCTCGAAACCTTTAACTGTTGAGCTACCTGCATTTCTTGTTTCTCTATCATATTGGTTTGCAGATAATTGCACCGTAACTTGCTGATCTTCCCAGTCTACGTAGAAGATATTCGCATTAAAACTCAGACGTCCTTCTAACCAAACAGAGCGAAAAGAAAGTTCATAGTTTTTGGTATATTCTGGTTCGTAGGTATGTGTGGTCGCCTTCGCAATATTGGTACCAACTCCACCTGAACGATAACCTTCTTGAGCGGTGAAGCTAGTCGTTATTTCTTCACTCCAATGGTAGCTAACACCGAGTTTAGGTAAAAAAGCATTGAAACTCGCATCAACTAAAGGCTCTACTCCTGAAGCATCACTTGCCATAGATAATAATTGTGCATTCAGCCCGTTAACCAAATAAGCGGTAGTAGGATCGGAAATAGCAATAGGGTTAGGTAATAAATTTGCGTTATCAATGGTAATAATTGCATCACTAGAATTTTCTTGTTTTTCACGATCCCAACGAATACCTGCAAATAAATTCCATTGATCATTTATTTGGTAAACACCATCAGCAAAAATAGCAGCGTTGGTGACTTTTTGATGAGTTTCAGAGCGAGTGCCAATTTTTACTGGATCAACTTCGCTATAAAGTGATAATACATCATTGGCAAATTCAGGTGGTAACCCTAGGCCCCCATATTCGGTAGGTCCCATCAGTAATTGTGGTACGCCCAGTGTTACGAAATCAATAAGTCGTTGGCCTCCAGAATTGTCATTAACTTCAAGGTTAGAATAATAAGCGCCTACAACACCTGAAAATTTATCATATTCAAATACTGCCCTGAGTTCTTGGCTGATTGTTTCATCTACACGGTCATGCACTAAAATTGAGCCAGTTTCCGGTGTTCTATCGCCATCCCACTCGTAACCATATTCAGAGTCGGAATAAGACGTTACAGCTGTTAATGACCAAAACTCATTAAGTTCATATTCAAGTTCAATATTGTACAAATCAGTTTCTGTGTACTCTAATGTTGGAGCATCAAATGAAACTGTTCGGTTCTTATAAGGATTTTTGTGGTATGAATCAGTCCAAAGCACCCCCATATCATTTTTATTATGGGTGTAACTAAGCATGGCGGAAAAGTCAGGCATATTACTCGGTTCAAGTAATATTTTCATACGATATGTCTCTGAATTTTTGTAGCCAGAGTCTTCTTTTGTATAGGTATTTTTATTAACGCCGTTAAAGTCTGATTTTTCGCCGCTAAATCTAAATGCGGCTTGATTTTCGATAAGTTCTCCACCGAAGGCAATAGCTGCTTCGGTTCTACCTTCGTCACCATAACCGAAACGCGCTTTTGCATCCCATTCATAATTTGGATCTTGGGTACTCATCACAACGGCACCCGCTAAGGCATTTCTACCTTGTAAAGTTGATTGGGGACCTCGAAGGACTTCTACTTGGCTAACGTCCCAAGTAGAAAAACCACCTTGCTGGATCATTCTAGAGGGCAGGGCAGCACCATCAACATAAACACTGGCTAAATAGCTGTTACCGCCACCAGATACATTAAAAGCATCGATACCCCTTATACTAAAGCCTGCACCAAAATCGCCTGTTACATTAGGAGTTCGCTCAAATACATCATACAAATCGTTGATGTTTTGTTGCTCAATATTTTTACGTGTAACAACGACAACACTGGCAGGCGTTTCTTGTAATGTTCGATCTATTTTTTGGCCTGTGACTATAATTGTCTCAATTTTTGGGTCTGTTCCTTCAGCGAAAACTCCACTGGTTAAGCTACAAGAAGCAATTAGAGCGATTTTTACGGCGCTAGTTATCTTGTTAATTTTCATTCGTTAATGCCTTAAATCATAATGGTAATGAGAGTGATTCGTGTTTGCATTTAAATTGTAACAGAATGAAAACCAAAATAGCCAGTGTAAATGTTCAACTTTTTAAATTTAGATATTAATAACAATTTACTATCAATTATGATTAACATCCTTATAATACGAATCTAAATGATAATTATTACTATTCAATGAAAATGGAAATTGCAATTTTACTTACTTGGTTAGGCTGTGTGATGACCTTTACATCGACAAAACATCAAAAACTTCTTTCATATCGAGTGTCAAAGCCAGCAATATGGAGCATATTTGTATTGCTCATTGTTAGTAGTTGGCTTTTTTTGACCATAGATTACCCGTTTATTTCCGCTGGCTTAATGGTGTTATCTTCAGTAATGATGATGTGGATTGTTGTTGTCTTAGCACATGGTCATATTAAATTGAAGTTACTGCCGTTTACGGTTGCTGGAGCGGCACTCTCGGTGGCATTAGTACAACTGGGAGGCATTTAATGTGGCCTAAAAGTATTGCTGCTCTCTTAGGAGGATGTTTAATCTCAATTTCCTTAATGCTTAACATGAATTACTTATTGCCACTAGCTGTTGATAGTCGCCTATTCATTGGCCTATTGATTTCATTTCCACTATGGATTGCCATTATGATTTGGTGTTATGGCAGCAAAAATGGCTGGCATGCTTGGAAACGATGTTTATCGCTTTTGCTTATTTCAGGCAGTGTAAATACCTTTTTTATTATGATGTAAATAGAGTTAATTATGGATAAACAATTTTTAAAGCGCATAACTGACGCTCATAGCTGGTTAGGTTTAATCATCTCGGGTTTGTTATTTATTATATTCTTTGCCGGTTCAATTTCACTATTTCGTGATGAAATTAATCAATGGACATTTCAACCACACTATGAAATAGCTCAAGGTGAGAAGTTAGCTATTAGCGAAGTTATGGAAAAGGCTATTTCAGGTCGTAAATTTGATGCAAAAGAACACTTAACACTGATATCACCAAGTGAGCATTTGCCCTATTACACAGTATATGTAGACGTAGAACATGGGCCTGGTGAAGAAGACTACGTTGGTTTTTTTATGGACCCAGTTAGCGGCAAAGAAATTGCTCCACCTAGTGATTATTTTCTCTCTTCTTTTATTTATCAATTGCATGTAAATTTAAACATTCCTAATGGTAAGTATATTATTGGTTTTGTGACCTTATTCTTTTTCTTTGCTGTGATTTCTGGGGTTTTTATTCATGCTCGGAAAATATTCATAAACTTTTTTAAATATCGAACAAAGCAACAAAAACGTAGTCAATTACTTGATATGCATAATGTTGTGGGTGTTATGAGTTTACCCTTTACTGTGATGTATGCTATCAGTGGATTAATTTTTAATTTGGTTATTATTTACCAAATTGCTTTTGCTGTTGTTTTATATAAAGGTGATCAGCAAGCATTATTAGACGATGCGGGTTATCAAGCTGTCGAACCTAAGTGGGTTGATAAAGCATGGCAGACACCAAATATTGATTATTTGTATGCGCAAACAACAGAAAAGTATAAAGCCGTTCCGAGAATGATACGCATGTATAATTACGGTGATGAAAATGCTGTAATGCACATGTACGGACAAATAAAGAATGACTTTGCTCAGCAATACGAGGTTGCGTATAACCTTAAAGATAACAGTACTTTTTTAGTCAAAGACTCGGTAGACCCGAACACTTTAGTTCAAGGATTATATGTAATATCCAGGTTACATTTTGGTGATTATGCCGGCGTTGATTTACGTATTATTTATTTTATTTTAAGTATTGCTGTGTGCGGTTTAATTATTACTGGCAATATGCTTTGGTTAGAGAAGAGGGCACGACAACGTGATCAGCCGGAAAAAACATTGAAGTTTGTTACAAATTTCACTTTGTTAACTACTGGCGGGGTCGTACTTGCCACCAGCGTTGCTTTTTTAGCTGAAAGACTATTGCCGATCACTTTGCCTGCAAGAGAAGATTACATGGTCTATAGCTTTATATTAAGTTTGGTCGTTGTCGCATTTTCTTTAATATTTAATCGCAATAAAAAATACTTTTTAAGCATACTTCTTCGTAGCTCTGCATTTGTTCTTTTCGCTGTTGTAATTGCAGATTGGCTGATGTTTGGTCGTAAAGGAATAATTCTTTGGCAAGAAGGAGTCAAATCGATAATAGCTGTTGAAATAGGGATTGTGCTTTTATCGTCTCTATTTTATTTTTGTAGTGTAAAGTTGTCTGATAAAAAATCATCAGTACCAAAACATAATACAAACAAGACTGATACAGTAGTATTACCAGTTAGTGATAGTAGTTATTAGCTTTACAAAAAGGCAATAAATACCGATGTGTTTATTGCCTTTATTGTTTCTATTACTTGAATTTACTTATTCCGCACTTACCTAATAATAAACCCTAATCAGTAATATTTATTATGCTCTCTTATTTACTTCCGATATTTATTGGCGTTTTACTTCTAACTTTTTCTGTCGGTAAGCCCCATTGGCGAGAGTATCAGCGAAATAAAATAAGACGACAGCCTTTTAAAAAGTCATGGCGTAAAATAATTCAACGAAGAATGCCTTATTTCGGACAAATGCCTACAGATTTACAGTTACAGCTGAAACAACATATTCAGGTATTTTTGGCAGAAAAAAACTTTGTTGGCTGTAATGGCGTTGAAATAACTGATGAAATACGGATAACCATTGCCGCTCAAGCGTGTTTGCTGTTACTTAATCGCAAGACAGATTTTTACCCGAAATTGCAAACTATCCTTGTTTATCCTCGCGCTTTTGTAAAAGAACAGCAAAATATGGGTACTGATGGTTTAAGTTATAGTCAGAAAGTGGCTCTAGCGGGTGAATCATGGGAGTTTGGAAAAGTCGTCTTGTCTTGGCAAGATACGGTAGAAGGCGCAATGATACCTGATGATGGACGTAATGTTGTTATTCATGAATTTGCACACCAATTAGACCAAGAAAATGGTAAAGCTAATGGTGCTCCTATATTAAATAAAAGACAAAGTTATCAGTGTTGGTCAGGTGTTTTCTCTGCGCAATTTGAACAACTTAAAGCACAAGCAAAAAATGGAACACCGTCGTTATTTGATTATTATGGAGCAACGAATCCTGCCGAGTTTTTTGCGGTTACCAGTGAAGTGTTTTTTGAACAAGCCGAACAGTTTCATGCCCATTACCCCATGCTTTATCAGCAACTAAAAAATTACTATCAAGTAGATCCTATTTACTGGCAATAAATAATTTATATCAATTAGCTGCTCAACTTTTCCATTCTAGACGTTTTTCTTCTTGTCAAAAAATGTGTCTTAGTATAACTGCCAAGAATCCAGTATTTTATCGTAAGTACCGTTTTCTTTTATGGTGTTAATTGCTTGTGAAAGCTTTTGAACAACTTCTTTTGGCGTTTTTAAACTACACGCCATATATAATTCTATTGGCTTTTCATTTAATTTAAAATACGCCTTAAACAAACCATAATCCATATTGTTAAACATGGCTCTATATTTGACATCAATGGTGTCAGATAAAATAAAGTCAATTTGTTTTCTTTTCGTTAAAACCTTTAACATTGAAGTACTATCGTTAATAACATAAAGATTTTTATTTTCAATAAAACCTAACTTTAATAAATTATAATAAGTGCGGTCTCCCTTCAAAACGGCAACTTTATACTTCTTAACATCTTCTATATTATTAATTTCAATATCATCTCTAGAAGACAATGCAATGAAATAATCATTTGTGGATAATATAGGGGCTACCCATTGAAATTGTTGTTCTCTTTCTTTATCTCGCGACATTAAGAAGATACAAGTGTCTTCTTTCTCTTTTGCTAAAAAGAATGAGCGTGACCAAGGGTATATCTTAACTTGGTATTGATAAGGTGTTAATTTAAGTGCCGCTTCGACCAATTTTGTAGCGAATCCATCGACTTTCTCTGACTGGCTAGTAAATTGAAAAGGCGGAAAGTGCTCTGTAACCAACAATAATTGTTGGGGAGGGGCTGCTTGCGTGAATGCAGTAAAAATAACACAAAATAAAAGTAGAATTCGCTTGTGTTTCATCTCAATTTTTACCTAATTGCTAAGACAAGAAAGTTAACGCTCTGTATTTTAATACACAGGAATTATAGTTCTAATTATCAAGCTTCACCATAGCTAGAAAATATTAATATGCAAAGCTTAAAAAGATAAGAACTCTCTGTAAGTCTTTCAGAGCAATAACGGTAATTTGTTGAAAATAAGTATGATGAAGAATACCGTAAATGTTCATTTTTAAGAATAGGCAATAATGACGAAGCAAAGGGGGAGGTTAAGTTTATAACGCTTTAAAAGCTCGTTACTCGTGTGATTATGCACTTATAGGCGACGAACAATCAGCGTCTTATTCAAGGATATCTTTGTACGGTGAATATGTTAATCAAAGACAATATTTTAAATCGCTTATACCAAACACGTTTTGTTTTTACCTTTAATGTACCATTCGCGTTTAACCACCAATAGACTATTGTTATAAGTAATTAACTTTAAAATTATTTATTTATGAAAGCTCTTGTTGTTGACCCTTCTAAATTCGCCCGAATGATCATTAATATGGCGCTTGAAAGTCATGGGATATTAACCGACAGTGTTAGTAATGAAGAAGAAGCCAGAACTCTCATCGAGAAAAATAACTATCAACTTATTTGTGTGGCCAGAACATTGGAAACCAATGATTGCCGGCTTTTTTGCTCTAGATTGCGGGCAAATCCCGCTACTCAGTCTACACCTATCGTTATGCTTTCTGTCTCAGATGAAGAGGAACCTGAGTCTTTTATGGCGTTAGGTATCACTGAAATTTTTAGTAAACACGATATTCCTGCTTTCTCTCGTTATGTTGGAAGCCTGAGTCAAAATAAAAGTAGTAACTTTCTTTATGGTGGAAGAATTTTGTATGTTGAAGACTCACTAAACGTTGCTAAAAGGACTATGCTTGTCTTAAACGAACGTGGCTTTGAAGTCACTCATACCATAACAGGAGAAGAGGGCATAAAGCTCTATGAGAATCAAGATTTTGACCTAGTCATAACAGATATTATTCTTGCTGGAAAAATGAGTGGTACAGCATTAGTACGCCATATTCGAGAGAAAGAAAAATCAGCTAAAATCCCTATCCCGATTTCTATTTTGGCAATGAGTAGCTTTGACGATGCATCTCGAAAATTAGCGTTATTTCAAGCTGGCGTGAATAGTTATGTGCCAAAGCCTATTATGTCTGAAGAATTATTGGCGCGAGTAGATAGTTTGATTCTTAATCAGCATTTATTTAAACAAATCGAAGTACAGCGACAAAGGTTAGAAGAGTTGGCTATGACTGACCAACTTACTGGCTTATATAATCGTCATTATCTAGTCGATAATGTATCGAAAAAGATTAGTGCCTCACGAAGGCACGGCATAGATCTTTGTTTAGTGGTTATTGATATAGACTTCTTTAAGTCGGTAAATGATGAGCATGGTCATGCAATGGGTGATTTAGTCTTAATGAAAGTTGCCGAACTACTTTCTAGTCATGTCCGTAATGACGACATTGTCGCTCGTTTTGGCGGTGAAGAGTTCGTCATTATATACGAACACTGTGCGTTAAATAATGCTGTAGAGAAAACGGAAGTACTGCGAAAATCTTTAGAACAACTAAAGCCTCGAGGATTGACGGTGACAGCAAGTTTTGGTATTGCTCAATTTAGTAAAATGGATAAAGACTTTCATGGTCTCTTTTCTCGGGCTGATAAAGCCGTTTACCAAGCAAAAGAAAACGGTCGAAATTGTGTCGTTTTTGAGTAACCAACATACGGGCCATACTCTCTGACGACTTGGCTAGCTTTTGTTATTCTAAAAATGACAAAGGCCAATATTTTAATAAGTAAGTGAAAAATCCAAAGTTTTATGTGCGAGACCTATCAAGTTGAAATGCTCTATTTAATGCTTTTTCGTTCAATGTTTTTAACATCTCTTTATTGAATCTAATGGATTGCTGAACAATCTCGGCATCAATATATTTCTGGTTTGTTTTTATTGAGTTTATTACTAATTTAGTTTTCATCAGAATATCTTCATTAGGTGCTTATAGTTATTATATCGGCAGAATTTGTATTTCATTAGTTTTTTTATCCGCTTCGATAGTTTGATTAATGACCGCTTTTCACTAAAGTTAACTATTTCAATCAAATAAGATACGTCTTTAGTGACAAAAAAATCAAAACGGCATTATTAAGATAAATGGCCACTTTGATATTTTTGTGTAAATAATGAGACGTTTGAATATTCGCAATTAATAATGATGACTCAATTATTTAAATACGGTTTGAATATCGATATTTTTGTACAAACTTGCCGTACTTTGCTGTGCTAGTAAACTTTTTGATGTTCTCTCAATAAAGTTGATAACGGTATTGGAGAATGCTGGGCCCGTGCTGAAACGTTTTACTCCTAGTTTTTCCATTAGCGCTACATCGGTTAGATTAGGCAGTGACATTACATTTAATGGCGCATCTATAGAGTCAACAATGATCTTAATATCTTCGTTAAAAAATACGCCGGGAACAAAAATACCATTAGCACCACTTTCAACATATGCTTTTGAGCGGTTTTTAGTTTCAATAAGCGGCTCGTCAAGTTGAAAATAAGTATCTATTCGGGCATTGATAAATACATCAGAATAGCCATTATTATCTAATACATTTCTTATTTTTTCCAAAATTTGGCACTGCTTAGTTGTGTTTATAAGGCTAGTATTATTTTTTGATGAATCTTCAATGTTTATTCCTACAGCGCCAATATCGGCTATTTTTAGCACATTATCAGCGATGATATTTATATTGTCAGAATAACCTGATTCAATATCAACGGTCACTGGGATATTAACCGTTGAAATTAGTTGAGTTGCTAAAGTAAGTAACTGTTCAAATTCTATTTTTTCGCCATCAGCATAGCCCATTGCATTTGCAACACCCCAACTTGTTGTTCCAATTGCTTTAAAGCCACTTTGCTCTAGTATTAACGCTGAAAGTACGTCCCAAGCGTTAGGTAAAAACAATAATTTATCGCTTTCATGCATTTTTTTAAAGTGTTTTAATTTGTTCATTGTTGTTCCCGGTTTTTGTTCATTGTGTTTAAAGCTCAAAATGCAAATACGCAAAGTACAAACGTATGGTTTATATATTTTCGCTGTGTACACCTGTGGGTTGTTTAATTAACATCATTGTAAAAGGTATGATTTTTCAATACTGGCGGGAATCGGACTTCAATGTAAAATTTAATATTATTTTTGACGTTAGTCATCATCTTAACAAATCAAACGATTAATATTTGTTGCTGAACAAATCTGTAGAGCATTGTCCTTATCCTGTAGTAATATGCTCAAATAATTATTCTTTTGCATTACTCTTGTTAAATATTATGTGTTTGAACTTATAATATTCATCTTTTAATGTATTTAATTTTCTACGATTTCTGAAGATCCCCTTATGCGTTTATTAAAATCGACCATTCATCCTGACATTTTTGATATGTCAGCGAAAAGTTTTACCCGAAAAGCAACTCGTGCCATTGTATTAAAGGGAGATAATATTCTTTTGCTCTATACCAAGCGGTATCATGACTACAGTTTACCCGGTGGTGGTATTGATGAAGGCGAAAGCAATATTGCTGGTTTGATCCGTGAACTTAAAGAAGAAACAGGTGCACATAATGTGCAAGATATAGAAGCATTTGGTTTGTATGAAGAATTTAGACCTTGGCATAAAACGGGTTTCGATATTATTCATATGGAGTCTTATTGTTATATTTGCTCTATAGATGAAGAGTTACTTGAACCAGAACTTGAATCACACGAAATTGATAATGGCATGCATCCTATTTGGATGAATATTCATCAAGCCATTAGTCATAATGAGCACACCATAGAGAATAGCACTAAAAAAGGGCTTTCCATTGAACGTGAAACCTTTCTATTGAAATTGATTGTCAGTGAATTATTAAGCAAATAAGCTTAAATCAATCACGTTAGACGTAATTATGTGACAGGGCATTTCTTTAGTGAGAATGAAAATTGGTGATAGCCTAATAACCACTATGCCTATTCATCCCATGCATAACGAGGCTTTCTTTTATTGATAATTCTTACATGTTCTATTTTATCCTGTAGGCTATTTAGGATGATTTTAATACGGTAAGCTTCATCTTTTGTTTCTTCTTTTAAGGTAAATACTTTTTCGAAGACGGTATTGATCGTTGATACCGTTGAAACAACTTCTAAGGTAACGCTGTTAGTTAACCAAACATTGAGCATCTCATCTTCTACACTCGTACTTACATGATATTTAGATCCTGCTTTCAATTTGGCACTTAGGTCATGAGCGCTTTGTCTAATTTGTTTACTATTCAAAGGGCTTGTCCTAAGTATTCTAATTTTTACATGGATATCTTTGTCTCTGTTGTTATTTAAAAAAGTTTTATTATCAATGGGGTCACTACTCTTTATGACTAATTCAGAATATACAATGTTCGTTTCACTGTGTGTATACGCTGGTTTTATTAACCAATGTCTATTGTTTATGGTATTTGAACAAGATGAAAGGGTTAAAATTACGAGTAAAAATACTAAGGTTAATTTCATTTAAGTGCTCTCCGTTTTAACAACTTGGTTCGGTTAGTTAATTTTTGCTAATTTATTTAAATCTTCTAAGAGGACTTTTTCGTTAACCAAACGAACGGTTGGAATAAGCGTGTGCGAGGAGCCAAGAGTACAGTTTATATAACAAGTTTGTAGTTTCGCATTGTATAAAAGAAAGCTCCAATAAAACGGTTGGCTCACGCTAATACGCTCCATTGGTTTTTGACTTTTTTGTACAGAAACAACTATATCTTCTGTTTTTATATTTTCACTTAAAATACTTTTCATTGATGATTGTATTTTTTCATTTTTGTTATTTAAAGAGCTATCTAATAACGTTATAAATTTCATTGATTTTGACACACCATGCTTATTTGCTCTTTTAAACCAAATAAGTGATTTTTCTAAGTCTTGTTTTATGTATAAACCGAACATTAAGTTATAGGCTAATTGATACATAGCGGCAGGCTCACCGGCTCTAGAAGCACTTATTAATTGTCTATTGGCTAAACTCACGTTTTTATCTCTGCCGTGTCCTTGATAATTCATGATTGCCATGGCTAAATTTGCTACAGATGAGCCTTGTCGTGCATATCGTTTAAAAAAATTATATTCCATACTACAATCTCGCTCACAAAAACGAGTACTATTATCTTGTGACGCATTTACTTTCAATGGTAACAAGCATATTAATAGAGCGAATAAGCTAAATTTCGGCACAGATATCTCCTTGCCATTAAGAAATGGCATTCATGTATGATTGTTTAGGTTTCGGTTTTAGTAGCGGTTAATTCATCATTATTTTTAGCTGGTATGTCGGAAGTGACAACTCTTTGTAATCACTGTGTAAGCTGATTTTTTTATCATCCCTCATAATTTCAATGCTAACTTTTTCATCTTCAGATAAATTAACTAAGGTGTTTTTAAACAGGGTCAGTATTGGTAAGTTTTTGTTCAGTTGTTTATTATTAAAAGTTAAATCTAAGCCATTAATGGTTAATATTGTATCGTTAGGTTTTAACCCTATTTTAGCGGCAATAGAAAAAGGGGTTATAGCGAGTATATTAATACCATTTTTAAATGATGCTTTTCTATTCGTTACTATGCCTAATGTATTTATAATTCGCTGATCTCTTTCTATTGTTACCGTTTTATTTATTTGGTTTGAACTGTGTAAAAATGCCTTAATATCCATCATGACTAAATCTAATCGGTACTGTAGATTTTCTGGGATCGCATTGTCTTTAGCTATTTTTTTAGTATCTTTAGCCACTTTGGGTTGCTGATCGGATTCACACAACTGAGGTGTTTCTTTTCTAACTGATATTTCAAATGAATTATTAAACTTTTTATTATTTCTGCCTTCTGCTTTCGCGATAATGTAGTAAATTGTATTTTTCTCTACATTGAGATCAAAGTTGATCATTTCTGATACGTTATGCTTTTTAATAAACGTAAATGTGTTTTGGTCATCAAAACGGTTTATTTTGTCGAATATTATTTGCGCACTTAATTTATGTCGTCCTGGTGCTAGCAAAATAGATGACTTCAATTCTCCTGAATGAAAAAGCTTAAGCCTATATTCATTGTTTTTAAGAAAGTTGGCCTTAGTTGAAACCGTTGCGCAATCAATTGGGTTCGCGAAAGTTGTAGGTGTTACAACACTAATAAGTAGTAATATTAAAATTAAATTTTTGTACATGATAAAGTCCTAGATTACTTCAGTGTCAAATGTTGTTGCAATTACTTGCTTTAGCGTTTCATTTCTTTTTTGCCATAATTTCTTTTGTGCGCTCTTACTCTGCTTGAGGTTAAGCTGAATATCTATTTGTGATATTTTCCATAAATTATTACCCACTAATGCGCTCGGTAGTTGCATAGAAACCAATTGTTGTTCATACGCGTTAGACTCGGCAACCAATTGATCGATATTGTGATCTTGCCATTTACTATTAATCAGTAAAGTAAGGGTTACGCTTACGATAACACTGGCAGCAATACTCAGTGGAAACATAAAAGTTCGGCGTTTTTTCTTTTGAGGAATTGATGCCTTTACTTTAATCCAAGCGAAATCAGTTGGCTGATATACCGTAAGGTTTTCGGCATCGGCTTTTAGTGACTTAAGTTGCAATAACCTACGCTGGCAATCAGTGCAGGTTTCAATATGCATGCTAGCTTCACTATTCTTTATAAGTAATTCTTCATCACTACAATGCATTTTTGTTGCCTTCTTCAATGTTGCGTAATTTTTCTAAATTTCTTGAAACGATAGACTTTGAATAGCTTTGGGTTTTATTTGTTAATTCAGCAATTTCTTTATGGCTATAACCTTCGACAATAAATAACCATACAACTAACTTTGCCTCGGCTGAAATATGTCCCATCAAAAATGCCAATTGATTTTGATGTATTAACGTACCATCAAAGTCAGCCGATTCTAATGATGCTAAATGTTCGTCAGTTGCAGGTACTTCATTCTTTATTTTATTGAGATGAGTCATTGTTTTATTAAAAGCAATTCGTTTAATCCAGGGGGTAAAGTGGGTATCGTTTTTTAACTGAGACAGACTTGTAAAAGCTTGAATAAAACTGTCTTGCATAATTTCTTCAGCTATTGATGAACGTCCACAAATACGAAAAACAGTTGAGTAAATTAATGGGGAAAGTAGTTTGTAACAGGACGAAAAAGATTGTTCATTACCTTTTTTCATCTCTATGACTAAATGCTCATTAACTATCATTGAACTCTCAATTGCTATCTTTAATATATAAGACTAAGCGAGTTGTAAAAACGTCGCAAAGAATTTTAAAATAAATTGGTGGTAGTGTTTTATTTGTAATTATCACTAATAGTTAATGTTTTATCATTGTTATATATTAAAAAGTAATAGCGCTAACATATTACTTTTAGATGACTTTTAAAGCTTGTTTAGACAGATATACATTACTTATGAATGAAAAAAACGGCTATCTTTAGCTAATTTCTCGATGAGTGCACTGATAACTTTATTTTCTTGGAAAAAATTCAATGAGCCCATTGGTTTCTTTTCTATTGAAGGCAATTGAATTTTCTTTTTATTAACGTATGCCATTAGCCTTTCATTTGTGTGTTTAGCGTAAAGTGAATAGTTAACAAAACCACCTATTGGCTCAAAAATTTCTTCTTCAAGTTTTTGCCACTCTTTATACCAAACGTCATGATGTTTTTTCGCTTTAGTTGACGCTGAAAAAAAGATGTTTTCAATAACATTTTTATTGGCAGCATACTTATTTATAGACTTTTCAAGAAAGGGACGCATGGCATCATCTATTTTATTGTCATTAAAGATCTGTGAAATTGTAATGTTTTCTTTTGATAATTTTTGATTCAAGCTTATTAGTAGCTTTGCATTACGGTACAAGGCTAAGTCTATCAAGTAATTCTGTGCTTGCTTATAACGCAGAAGCTGGTTTTTAATGCGGAGTTCTACCGATAATATTTCAGGGGATAGTGAGCTCAAAGGAGGAGAGTTAATTGTGTTAATAAGACCGATGGATTTTTCTAATGAATGAATATTATTACTAAACTTCTTAAGTAGAGAATTAAGTTCAATTAAATCCCAGTCAAGCGTAGGTACTTCTTCATAGTGTGCTAAAGATGTTATATCTAAAGGATGATGTTGATACGACTTATCGATATTTTTTTTAGCTTTAAGTATCGGTAAAAAGACGAGGCCTGATTCCTCTAATATTTTTTTACTTTCAACGCTATACACTTTATGCAGGGAATCATGGCTTGAGATATAGGCTAAATAATAGTTATTTTGTTCTATATACTTCTTAGACTCTACAAGCTTAACATTTGCCTGTTGGGCCTTTAATAGAAGGGCTGAGTATTCTTCAGGAGCTATCCTTGAAAGCACTGTTAGTGAAGAGATTAACTGATTGATATTATGTGAAGACTTAGCTTTCAGGTATGTCTGTTCTGCTTGCTGATATTCATCAGATGTACAGCCTAGGCAAAATAAAAAACAGAGTATAGCTATTATTCGTTTATCTTTAATCATGTAGACCTTCTTTGTAGGTTCTTTAATTTTTTGCGGTTCCACTCTTATAAAATATAAGACTTGTTAAGTCGTAAAAACGTCGCAAACAATTTTTATTTGTCATTTATTGATAATTTTTGGAAATGTAAACAGTCGCTTACAGATTATTGATAATAGGAATTTTGAGTACTTCTCTTTTTAGAAGCTTTTTAGCCACTGAAGGTGATACTTGATAAAACTCGTTAACGTATTCTTTTGCGTTTAAGTACTTTCGTATCTGTTTTTTTATTTCACAGGGGTTGCTACACGCTGACGAAAACACTAGCGTATAATCCCCTGGTGAATTTTTTGAAAGTGACTTTGCATACTCATTTGGATCGTCAGGAGTGCAACCTATTCTAATTACGTCTGAAAAAAATGAGTGGGTCATAACATAAACGTTACCCGTTGAAACAGTGTTATCCTTCATACCTTGTTATAAACTCCTTTTAAATTTCAATTAAAGCACTTTACCAATTAACAAAGTGTTTTAATTGAATAATACAGTACCTGTTTAGGCGACTTTAAAATTTTTTGAATATTTCTATGACATATCTATAAATGTATCTATAAACATGAAATTCTCGAATATATTCTTTTTATTGTAGGATAAGCTACTTGAGCAAATTAGCATTTGCAAGAAAATATGATTTGTGTGGAGGCATGTTTTCTCGTTTTTATTTTTAATATATCAAGCACTAATCACTTATCTCATCATGCTGGTGAAAAAACAACCAATAAAAGTCAATATTAGGTAGGGAGATTAGAGTTTTTACTGTATAATGCGCGACTTTATTTTGATGGTCTTAAATACGTTTCTATTTTTGCTATCTTCAACCGTTGCTGGTTAACAATTTTTAGTTAGCACTATTTAGGAATAACTCTTTGATCACTACATCTAACATTACAATGCAATTTGGCGCAGAGCCTTTATTTGAAAATATTTCAGCTAAATTTGGCAATGGTCATCGCTACGGTTTGATCGGCGCAAATGGTTGTGGCAAGTCTACTTTCATGAAGATCTTAAGTGGCGACCTCGTTCCAAGCTCTGGCAACGTATCGGTAAGCACAGGGAACAAAGTAAGTACTTTGGGCCAAGATCAATTCGCATTTGAAGAACACAATGTTATTGATACGGTGATCATGGGGGATATGCCTCTATGGGAAGTTAAGCAAGAAAGAGATGCTATTTACGCACAAGCTGAAATGAGTGAAGCCGACGGCATGCGCGTTGGCGACTTAGAAAGCGAATTTGCTGAAATGGATGGTTACACAGCGGAAAGCCGTGCCGGCGAAATTTTATTAGAAGCGGGTATTGAAGAGTCTTTTCATTACGGCTCAATGCAACAAGTCGCTCCTGGTTGGAAATTACGTGTTCTTCTTGCGCAAGCCTTGTTTGCTAACCCTGATATTTTATTACTTGATGAGCCTACCAACAACTTGGATATTCATACCATTAGTTGGCTAGAGGCTGAGTTAAATAAGCGTAAATGCACCATGATTATCATTTCTCATGATAGACATTTCCTTAATTCTGTTTGTACTCATATGGCTGACATTGATTACGGTGAATTACGTATATACCCAGGTAATTATGAGTTTTACTTAGCGCAGTCCGCTTTGTTACGCGAGCAGCTATTAGCCGGTAACGATAAAAAAGTTGCTGAAATAGCAGAGCTTCAAGACTTCGTTAACCGTTTTGGCGCCAATGCTTCAAAAGCAAAACAAGCAAGCTCTCGTGCTAAAAAAATGGATAAAATTAAACTTGATGATGTGAAGTCGTCAAGTCGTATCACACCAAAAATTGCTTTTGCTCCTGGTAAAAAAATGCACCGTCAAGCGTTAGAACTTGAAAACCTGGGACATGGTTTTGATGGCGAAGTATTATTTGAAAAGGGTGACTTATTATTAGAAGCGGGTGTTAAATTAGCGATTATCGGCGAAAACGGTGTGGGTAAAACGACATTGTTACGCTGTTTAATGAATGAGTTTGATAACTATGAAGGCGTTGTTAAATGGTCTGAAAATGCTTCTATTGGTTATTGTCCACAAGATAGTGGTTCATTTTTTGATAATGACTTAACACTTATGGAATGGATGTCGCAATGGCGTAGACCTTGTCATAACGATTTAAGTGTACGTGGCATGCTAGGACGTATGTTATTTACCGACGACGATGCAAATAAAAAAGCACGTAACTGTTCTGGTGGTGAAAAGAACCGCTTATTGTTTGGTCGATTAATGATGGGTGATATCAACGTGTTAATTATGGACGAACCAACTAACCACATGGATATCGAAGCGATTGATGCATTAAACAATGCGCTTAAAGCTTTCGAAGGTACGTTAATCTTTGTTAGTCATGACCGTGAGTTTGTTTCAAGCTTGGCAACGCGTATTATTGATATTAAAGATAAAAAACTAGTTAACTTTCAAGGCTCTTTAGATGAATACCTTGCAAGTCAGATCGAAGGTCAAAAAGTCGCTTAGCACTTTTTGAACGTTGCTTGGTTTAAGACTTAAAAACGTATTTAATCACGCTTTTAAGTCTTTTATTAAGCGTTTAATCTCATTAGAAGATTAACACCTTACTGAAAACAAGCACGAAATACCCACACTCTTTTTGAATATGACTCTTTTGTTGTGTTCACTTCAACAACTATTCCTAGGCCTATACATGATAAACAATGATATTCTTCGTCGCGTAAGTACATTACTTGGTTTTGATGACAAAAAAATACGTTCAGTATTTAAATTAAATGCTTGTGACATAACAGCAGAGCAATTAGCTTGTTTTTTTATCGAAAAAGATCAGACTACTTTTGTTGAATTACTTGATGTAGAACTCGCCAGTTTTCTCAATGGCTTAATTGTTGACAAAAGAGGCGCAAAAGAAGGGCCACAAGCCGTTCCTGAAACTACTTTAAGTAATAATGCGATTTTCAATAAGTTAAAGATTGCCTTTTCTTTACATGCAGATGAAGTGATTGATACGCTGGAAATGGCAGAGTTAAGCTTAACCAAATATGAATTAAGTGCCTTGTTTAGAAAAGTAAGTAATAAACATTATCGTGAATGTAGCGATGAAACATTATCGGCTTTTATCAGAGGATTGAAGATTAAACTTCAAGGATAATATGATGTCATTTTCGAAACTTGGATTAAGTGAACCTCTCCTTAAAGCCGTCGCTGAATTAAATTATAGCGAACCAACGGCTATTCAGAATAAGGCCATTCCCGTTATTTTATCGGGAAAAAACCTTGTTGCTGCAGCGCAAACAGGTACCGGTAAAACGGCCAGCTTTGTTTTGCCGATACTTGAAAAACTTAATACAGATCGAAAATTACGGGGCAAACGCATTCGAGCATTGATCCTTACACCGACACGTGAACTCGCTGTTCAAATAGAGCAAAGTATTCGTGATTATGGTAAGCATCTCAACGTTAGCTCTATGGCAATGTATGGTGGTACTGACATTGAACCGCAAAAGCAAAAACTAATTTGGGGCGTTGATATTATTGTCGCAACCCCTGGCCGATTACTTGATATGGCTCATCAACGCGCCTTGCATTTTGATGAACTGGAAGTGCTAGTTTTAGATGAAGCTGACCGAATGCTTGATATGGGGTTTATTGATGATATTAATAAAATTATTGAACGATTGCCGTTGGAACGTCAAAATTTATTATTTTCAGCAACTATTTCTGATGATGTCCGCGGCTTATCAAAAAGAACGATAAGTAATGCCACTGAAATTTCAATTGCCAACAATAGCACGTCAAAGCCAAAAATTGACCAATGGTTAATAACAGTTGATAAAGGTAATAAGTCAGCATTACTTAGCCATTTAATTAACGAACAGCAGTGGCAACAAGCGCTAATTTTTATTGAAACAAAGCATGGTGCGGCTAAATTGGTAAGTCAGTTAGAAAAGCGCGGTATTAATGCCGAGTCTATTCATGGTGGTCGAACCCAGGCCGTTAGAGAACAAGTGCTTAATGATTTTAAAGCGGGAAAAATTAACTTTCTTGTCGCTACTGGCATTGCCTCGCGTGGCCTTGATATTGGTGAGCTTGAGAGAGTGGTCAATTATGACTTACCAGACCAAGTTGATGACTATATACATCGTATCGGGAGAACCGGTCGTGCTGGTGCCTCTGGAGAGGCGGTATCATTTGTAGCTAAAGACAACTTTAGAAACCTTTGTGCAATAGAAAGTCGCTTAGGGCATGTTATTAAACGTAAAGAATTTGAAGGATTCCCCGTTAAAAAAGTGGTGCCGGTTTCTATTTTAAATTATGTTCCTAAAAATAAACGTTAAACACACCTTTGATCCACAAAGTAATTATTAATGAGATCAAAATATTAACAATTAATAATTACTTGGCTATGTTTAATGCAAGCAATCGGTTATATTTAATTTTATACGTCTCTTTTAATAAATTAATATAACTGTGCATACGTTAATCGATGTTTTACAAGCTGTTTTATTTGTCGGCATACCCGTAGGTGTGTTTAGTTTTTTAATGATCTATTATTCATATCAGAAAGGATATTTATCCCCTGACATTGCAATCAAAGACGCCTTTAAAAAAAATAACAACACCTCACAATCTTCACTTTCTAGAAAACACAAAAAAGACTTATTATTTTTGCATTCTAAATGGGTGACCTTCGGTGGTGGCTTTTATGGACTAATTGCTTTGTTAACATTTATTATTATTGAATTAACTCAATTCTTTAATTTTTTATTTAGTATTTCTAGTTGGCAAGATATTGTTGCGTTATTCACTTTAGATAGTTTAATCGCTATGATCATTGATTCAATTACTAATTTGGTAAAAGCAGCCATTTGGTTTACGTATTGGCCTAATAAATTCAACACAGAGAATTACATTGTGTGGATTTTAATTGCTTATATCGGTTATCGTTTTGCGGCAAAATACGCGCTTCGTTATACTTTAGAGCAACAAAAAATCACAGATAACGAAACGATAGAAGAATGATTGAAAATTAAACGATGCTATCGGTTATTTTACTATTCCTTGAAAAATAGCGCGCCTTATATCGCTATGTTTAGCCTTATTTTTTAACGATATTTGTCCTGAATTTGGGGTGATCCCTAAAGTAAGTAAATCAGTTTTATAACTAGGTAAAGCGTTACTTTTTGAAAACTTGATAAATGAGGTAGTAAAAATAGAGCTATTGGTTAATTTGTCGAGTTGCTCGGTAATTTCATTTACAGTTAAGTAACGGTCAAAACAACATTTGTGTAATTGATATAATGCCTTATCAAGTGAATAACCAGTATTTAGCTTTCTTAACGCAACATCAGCTTTAAACCAATATAACGCGCCACTCCAATAAATACGCATATAGTTATGATTCTTATCAATATGGTCACTCAAATAACTTAATTTTTGATGATTATAACTAGTCTCTTTTCTACCTCGTTCAAATCCATCATAAAGCTTTTGCCACATTTTATTTTCGCTAAACATACCGGAACGAGCTTGAATAATGTTTTGATAATAACTGGCTATTCCTTCAGAAAACCAACGAGCATCGCCAGCGTCGTAAGGTATAAGTAAATGGCTAAATTCATGATATACCGTCCAATCAGCTTTCAATTCATTCAATGTACTTGCTGAGTTAATAACAAGGGTAACTTCAGGGGGAATACTTCGGCTAACTTCTCCCCATGGAACAACACCCGCATTTCGTTTACTGGCTTTGATTGTGGTAATAAAGTGGTCGACAGGAAGCTCTCCATACACTGACTTTAACGCATTACTACTATGGTTTATCCATTGATGTAATATGTGTTTTTTTTCTGAGGAAATGCTTGAGTGAAACTGCACATCTATTGTTTGATGGTTTTTAGCGAGCTCTACATTTTCATCGGCAGAAGATGAGCTAATAAAAACGGTCAATGAGAAAGAAAAAAGATAGATCGCATTATTAATAACGTTTTTAGTAACCATAGTTTCCCCAAAAAATACTTTCATAATCATCACTCATTGTAGATACAACCTTTGTAAGGTGACCTAAAATTATGCATTTTTCTTTAAAAGACTCTGTAACAAGACATTGCAAAGCCAACAGAAGTGATAAAGGGGGTAAAGAATCGTTTTAACTAACTATATAGGGCGACTGTCACTCATTAAAGCGTCGAGCTTTATTTGTGCTTGTTTAGGTTGGGTTAAATCGATTACTTCGATCATTTCACATTCATCTCTTACCATTTCTGCAATGCTACTTGGGTAATGACGGCAGTCCTCTGGACGGTCTTCATAAATAGCACAAGTGTATTTCACTTGCTCCGATGATAATTGCTTTGGCATTTTTTCTAAAAATGGGCACTGTGTTAATTGTTCGCCTGTTTCAGGATTAAACCAAATTTTATCTTTAATGACATATTGATGAATATGCGGCCTAAAAATTTCCCACATCTCAATATCTTCACTCGATGCTTCAATGCCGCCATCGCCATATTTGATACAACATTTTCCACATTGATTACAATCTTTCAATGGTTGAATTATCCAATTAAACGTTAGAACAAAATTGTACCACGCTATACCGTTAATATTTGCTCTTTGCGATTCAATTTTTAATGGGGTAAATATTTACGTGTTTCTTTAACAAAAGCTTCATTGTCTCTTGTACTGATTTGTATTCATCAGTATGCTCAGCCACGATTGAGTTTAGCGAAAAATTCAAAAAGTAAATTGTGATAAGGTAAAAACTACGCATGAAAAAATCTATTTTAATAACCGGTTGCTCTAGTGGTATAGGTTTAGATGCTGCATTGACTTTATCAATGAGAGGTTATCAAGTTTTTGCTACCGCTCGAAAGCAAGAAGATGTATTAATGTTGCAAGAAAAAGGCTTAACTGCCTGTCAGCTTGATTTAACTCAAACAGACACTATCAAGGACGCGATTTCTTTTGTCTTTAATAAAACCGAGGGAACTTTAGATTTTCTATTTAATAATGGCGCATACGGACAGCCGGGCGCTTTAGAAGACTTACCCACTCATGCACTTAGAGCTCAATTTGAAGCCAACGTGTTTGGCTGGCACGAACTTACTAAGCACGTTATTCCAGTGATGCGTAAACAAGGCCATGGCCGTATTATTCAATGCAGTTCAGTTTTAGGTTTTGTTTCTATGGCTTACCGAGGTGCCTATAATGCTTCAAAGTATGCCCTTGAAGGCTTAACGGATACTTTAAGGTTAGAGTTAAAATCGTCAAATATCGAAGTCGTTCTTTTACAACCAGGCCCTATTAATACTCAGTTTCGCGCTAATGCTTTGGTCGCATTTAAGCAAAATATTGAAGATGTAAAAAGTGTTCATTCAGCTCAGTATCAACAGCAAGAAGAAAGACTAGCGAGTCAAACGTCGAATGCAAAGTTCACCTTGGAGCCAAAAGATGTCACTAGCGCTTTAATTCATGCTTTAGAAAGTAAACGTCCTAAAATCAGATATAGAATTACTGTGCCGACTAAACTTTTTGCGGTATTCAAACGGATATTACCTACACGGTGGTTAGATAGTTTGTTATCGAAAGGGTAAACACTGAAATAAACAAATTACACAATAAACCAGAAATACACTCATTTTTAATAGGTAGTCAAAATGACAAAAACGTCAAAATTAATTTGTACATTGTTAGCCATATTTACCAGTTTTAGCTTGTTAGCAAGTGATTTGAAAGTAGGGGAACAAGCGCCCAACTTTACATTACAAGCAACCAATGGTGAATATTATCAACTAAGTGATTATAAAGGTAAGCAAGCAGTAGTATTAGCTTGGTATCCAATGGCTAACACTCGTGGCTGCACTATCGAATGTAAATCATTAGTAGAGAAGGGCCATTTGATCAGAGAATATAATGCTAGCTATTTTATGGCCAGTGTTGATCCGTTAGATGATAATAGGGCTTTTGCGAAGAAAACAGGGGCCGATTTTCCTATGTTAAGCGACCCATCGAAAGATATAGCTAAAGCCTATGATGTTTTAAATTTATTTCGAGTGGCCAGTCGGGTGACTTTTTATATCTCGAAAGAAGGTAAAATATTGAAAATAGATGAAGATATATCGCCAAAAACGGCCGCTGAAGATATTGCGAGTAATCTTGAAAAACTAAACGTGGATAAACGTCACTAAAAACAGCAGTAAACATAAAGCCGGAATATACCGGCTTTATGTACTGAGTTACTATGCGAGTAATTTTTCGATGTCAGCTTTAATACTTTCGGGTTTAGTCGTCGGCGCATAGCGCTGAATAACCGTTCCTTCCTTATTCACTAAAAACTTAGTGAAATTCCACTTAATACTTTTTGAACCTAAAATACCCGGCGCTTGAGCTTTTAAAAAAGTAAAGAGTGGGTGGGCGTTGTCGCCGTTTACGTCAATTTTATCAAATAATGGAAATTTGATATTAAAGGTTAAATCACAAAACTGCTGTATTTCTTCGTTATTGCCTTTTTCTTGTTGCTTAAATTGATTGCAAGGAAAAGCCAAAACTTCTAAGCCTTGTGACTGATATTCGCCATAAAGTGATTGCAACCCCTTATATTGAGGAGTAAAACCACAAGCACTTGCAGTATTAACAATGAGCATGACTTTATTTTGAAAGTCATTTAGTTCAACTGTTTCACCTTTATTATTTTGTGCGCTAAATTGATAAATTGAGTCTGTCATCGATTTTTTCCTTTAAGGGTAAAATTTCGTGTGAATTAATGAAATTCTTCGCATGCAATTAACGTGTTTTCAATTAAACTTGCAACGGTCATTGGACCAACGCCGCCAGGAACAGGTGTAATATGAGCCGCTTTTGTTTTAGCTATGTCAAAACCAACATCACCGACGAGCTTGCCACTTTCTAATCGGTTAATACCTACATCAATAATTATGGCTCCTTCTTTAATCCATTCCCCAGGAATGAATTCAGGCTTTCCAACTGCAACAACTAATAAATCAGCGTGACGCACTTTATCTTCAAGGTTTTTAGTGAACCTATGGGTCGTGGTTACAGTACAACCTGCAAGCAACAATTCTAAAGTCATTGGTCGGCCAACAATATTAGAAGCACCGACGATTAACGCCTCTAGACCATGTGGGTTAACCCCCGTTGATTCTATAAGAGTAATAATGCCTTTAGGCGTGCAAGGGCGCAATCCGGGCTGGCGAAGTGCTAACTTACCAACATTAAAGGGGTGAAAGCCGTCTACGTCTTTCAATGGGTTAATATGCTCGATAATCAAATTAGCATCTAAACCTTGAGGTAAAGGTAATTGAACAAGTATGCCATCAATATTATCGTCATTGTTTAATTCATCAATTAAAGCAAATAACTCTGCTTGAGTTGTTGTTGGTTTTAGATCATATGAACGAGAAAGGAAGCCGACTTCTTCACAGGCTTTACGTTTACTCCCTACATATACTTGTGAGGCAGGATCTGAGCCTACTAATATAACGGCCAGTCCAGGAGGTCGTAAGCCATTTTTAATGCGTTGTGCTACTTTTTCTTTTACTGAGAGCCTAAGCTGCTGAGCAATATGTTTACCGTCTATAAGAGTTGCTGTCATGATAGTTTCGATTAAATTGGTTAAATGATGAAAAACGACGCCATTTTCGCATAAAAGCAGGCGCTGTTATAGTTACTCTTGTTATAAGTGTACTTTTATTCGGTAATTTATGACCGAAAATACATATCGTCAGTTCAAAACGGAAGTTAACTAATAGTTCAAAAAATCAATTTTCTGTAAAATAGTGAGTTTGCTATATTTATAGACAATAAGTGACAGTTATCAAGCGCCTTGCTTGTAAAGTGAACAAACAGTTATTTATTTAAAAAAAAGGTTTGACGGGGCTCAGGCAACTAGGTAATATCCGCACCCGTTGAAAGGCACATATTTAAAGTGACTTTTAACACAGTATGTATCGGTGATTAGCGCAGCTTGGTAGCGCACTTGGTTTGGGTCCAAGGGGTCGCAAGTTCGAATCTTGCATCACCGACCACTTTTTTAATTATTGCATTAATAACTAAAAAAGAAATTCTGTAGGTTAATGCGCCCTTAGCTCAGCTGGATAGAGCAACGCCCTTCTAAGGCGTGGGTCGCAGGTTCGACTCCTGCAGGGCGTACCATACAGTATTTACAATGGTGGCTATAGCTCAGTTGGTAGAGCCCCGGATTGTGATTCCGGTTGTCGAGGGTTCAAGTCCCTTTAGCCACCCCATTCTTTTCTCAAAAGATGGGTGTAAATGTTGTAATAAAGTAGAAAATGTCGGTGATTAGCGCAGCTTGGTAGCGCACTTGGTTTGGGTCCAAGGGGTCGCAAGTTCGAATCTTGCATCACCGACCACTTCTCTTATATATTCTCTTCAAAAAAATATATCTTTATACTCCTCGTCAATAACATTATTAAAATAACCTTATCGATCTCTGTATATCTTTTGTTCTAAAATACCGCTTGCACGCCCCCTTTATACTTGTTTTTTCACTAATTTTAAAAATAAGTTAAAAATAACGCTATTAAGGGGTCGACTCTTATATAAAGCATCGCTATAATTTCGCGTCATTATTTTTAAATCTAGGTTTGTATCAAGCTTATTATAATTGGTATTAACTTGGGTTTTTCGGGCTTCTGTAGCATTGGTTATAGAGCTACAAACGTCACACTCTTTGGCTAAATTAAGCTGTGAAGTAGTTGTGTTATTGAAAGCGTTAATAAAACGCTAAGTTTTGAGGTATTTAAATGCAAGTTTCAGTTGAGACTACACAAGGTTTGGAACGTAAGTTAACTATTTCTGTTCCTGCAGAATCAGTAGATGTAGAAGTTAAAAACCGTCTTCGTCACATATCAAAAACCCAACGAATTAATGGTTTCCGTCCAGGTAAAGTTCCTGCGTCAGTTATCCAGAAACGTTACGGTCAATCAGTTCGCCAAGAAGTTGCAGGTGAATTAATGCAACGTAACTTTGTTGATGCGATTGTTGCTGAGAAAATGAATCCAGCTGGCCGTCCAAGCTTTATTGCTAAAAGTAATGAAGATGGCAAAGCGTTAGAATTTGAAGCTACTTTTGAAATATACCCTGAAGTTGCTTTAACAGGCCTAGATTCAATTAAAGTTGAACGTCCTAACGTTGAAGTTACAGATGCTGATTTAGATGAAATGTTCACTACATTACAGAATCAACACAAAACGTGGAAAGAAAACAAGCGTAAAACTAAGAATGGTGACAAGCTAACTTTAGATTTTACTGGCCGTGTTGACGGTGAAGTGTTTGAAGGTGGTGAAGCTAAAGATTTCGAACTTGAATTAGGCGCTGGTCGCATGATCCCAGGTTTCGAAAAAGAAATCATTGGCATGAAAGTTGGCGAAGAAAAAACAATCAAAGTAACTTTCCCTGAAGATTACCATGCAGAAAACCTTAAAGGTAAAGAAGCAGAATTTGATATTGCTATTCACAAAACTGAAGGTCCAATTTTACCTAAAGTTGACGAAGAATTTGCTAAATTGTTTGGTGTCGAAGAAGGTGGCGTTGAAGCATTACGCACTGAAGTAAGCACTAATATGACGCGTGAATTAACTCAAGCTGTTAAAGCTAAAGTTAAAGAGCAAGTCATTGAAGGTTTATTAGAAGCTAACGATGTTGAAATTCCTAAAGCACTTATTGCTCAAGAAATTGAAGTATTACGTAAGCAAGCAATGCAGCGCTTTGCTGGTCAAATGGACGCTGACAACATGCCAGAGCTTCCAGCTGATATGTTTGAAGAACAAGCTAAACGTCGCGTTAAAGTTGGTTTATTACTTGGTGAAGTGATCAAGATTAATGAATTAAAAGTTGACGAAAGCAAAGTTAACGAGTTAATTGCTTCTGCAGCTTCAGCTTATGAAGATCCAAAAGAAGTTATCGAGTATTACGCAACCAACAAAGAGCTTAATCAACAAATGCAAAATGTTGCATTAGAAGAGCAAGCTGTTGAGTTTTTACTTGAAGGCGCAAAAGTTAAAAGTAAAAAAGCAAGCTTCAAAGATATTATGAATCCAGAAGGCAAAAAATAACCATTTGTTTAAATTTGTAGCAACTTATTGAAACAAATTTGAAATGGTAGACCTTTTAGATTGACTTTATGTCAAGCAATCGCTTAAATGGCTGGTATGGGGACATACGAGCCATTTTTTTATATAGAAAGGAAATATAGTTGTTTACTTCTCACAATAATTCTCAAAACATAACAAGTACGACCGAAAGTGCTTTAGTGCCAATGGTTATTGAGCAAACACCTAAAGGTGAGCGTTCATTCGATATTTATTCAAGACTTTTAAAAGAGCGTGTTATTTTCTTATGTGGCCAAGTTGAAGATCACATGGCGAATTTGATTGTTGCCCAATTATTATTCCTTGAATCTGAAAGCCCTGAAAAAGATATTTATTTATATATCAATTCACCAGGTGGTTCTGTAACTGCAGGTATGGCTATTTACGATACAATGAAATTCATCAAGCCAAATATCAGCACCGTGTGTATTGGTCAAGCGGCAAGTATGGGCGCATTTTTATTATCGGGCGGCGAAAAAGGCAAACGTTATTGTTTACCTAATGCACGTGTGATGATTCATCAACCTCTTGGTGGTTTTCAAGGTCAGGCTTCTGATTTCGAAATTCATGCAAAAGAAATTCTTTATATTAAAGAAAAATTAAATCGTTTAATGGCAGAACATACAGGTCAGCCGTTAGAAAAAGTATCTCAAGATACCGACCGTGATAACTTCTTAAGTGCAGAAAGTGCGGTTGAATATGGATTAGTTGACTCCATATTAGAAGAAAGATTAGATAAATAATGTCACAACTTTGTGAATAACATTGTGATCTACGTAATTTATGAAATACTTAACAGTATCTGTATTAGCAATTAAAAGAATTAGAGGTTCCGTATGACCGATATTAAAAATGGTGACGGTGATAACGGCAAGCTTTTGTATTGTTCGTTTTGTGGCAAGAGTCAACATGAAGTACGCAAACTTATTGCTGGTCCGTCAGTATTTGTTTGTGATGAATGTGTTGAACTATGTAACGATATTATTCGTGAAGAAATAAAAGAAATTTCCCCGAAAGAAGAAAAAGAAAGCTTACCAACACCTATAGAGATCCGTGAAAGTTTAGATGACTATGTTATTGGTCAAGATCACGCGAAAAAAGTACTAGCGGTAGCTGTTTATAATCATTATAAACGCCTACGTAATGGTGACTCTCATAATGGTATTGAATTAAGTAAAAGTAATATTTTACTTATTGGACCAACGGGTAGTGGTAAAACGTTACTCGCTGAAACATTAGCGCGTTTATTAGATGTACCATTTACTATGGCTGATGCAACAACATTAACTGAAGCGGGTTATGTTGGTGAAGATGTTGAAAATATCATTCAAAAGCTTTTGCAAAAATGTGATTATGATGTTGAAAAAGCTCAACGTGGTATTGTTTATATCGACGAAATTGATAAAATTTCTCGCAAATCAGACAATCCATCGATCACTCGTGATGTATCTGGCGAAGGTGTTCAACAAGCATTATTAAAGCTTATTGAAGGTACTATTGCTTCTGTTCCACCACAAGGTGGTCGCAAGCATCCTCAACAAGAGTTTTTGCAGGTTGATACCTCAAAAATCTTATTTATCTGTGGTGGAGCATTCGCTGGTTTAGATAAAGTTGTTGAGCAGCGTTCTCATACGGGGGCTGGTATTGGTTTTGGCGCAGACGTTCGTGGTAAAGAGAGTCAAAAATCACTTACACAGCATTTAAAAGATGTAGAGCCTGAAGATCTTATTAAATATGGTTTAATTCCAGAGTTCATTGGTCGTCTACCTGTTGTAGCAACATTAACAGAACTCGATGAAGATGCGTTAATTCAGATACTGCAAGAACCTAAAAATGCTTTAACTAAGCAATTTGGCGCTTTGTTTGATATGGAAAACGTTGAATTAGAATTTAGAAAAGATGCGCTAATTGCGATTGCACATAAAGCTATGGTACGTAAAACCGGTGCTCGTGGCTTACGTTCAATTGTAGAAAGTATCTTACTTGATACTATGTATGAATTACCATCGATGGATGATGCGGTAAAAGTGGTTGTAGACGAAACGGTAATAAAAGGTGAGTCTAAACCTATTATTATTTATGAAACACCACAAGACCAAGCGGTATCTGAATAACTCAGTGCATAACCTTGAATTTCGTCGTTCATACGCTTCCATGTGAACACGAAGTATCCTTCATCCTGAACAGAAAGAGTTATATGACTTAGTCATTTAACTCTTTTTTTTGTTCTATCCGTTGAAAGCTTTAGTAAAATCCCCATATCCTTTTTAATTACAATTTTTCCTTACTGATTTCCGAGAGAGTAACCTATGACCGAAGAGTTATCTGGTGTAAAAGAAATTCCTGTATTAGCCTTACGTGACGTCGTTGTTTATCCGCAAATGGTGATCCCATTATTTGTTGGTCGTGAAAAGTCTATTCGTTGTTTAGACATAGCGATGGATAATGACAAACAAGTTTTTCTAGTTGCGCAAAAAGATGCCGCAGTTGATGATCCAACGGCTGATGATGTTTATCGAGCGGGTACTATTGCCACTATTTTACAAATGTTAAAATTACCGGATGGCACGGTAAAAGTTCTAGTTGAAGGATCGCGTAGAGCTCGAATTACTGACTTTGTTGAAACACAAGAGTACTTTACTGCAGATATTGAATTTCTTGCTGTAGAAACTGTTGACGAAGAGGACTGCGAAGTTCTTGTTCGTTCTGCCATTTCTCAGTTTGAAGGATATGTAAAACTGAATAAAAAAATTCCTCCTGAAGTGTTAACTTCAGTTTCAGGCATTGATGATGCAGAACAATTAGCTGATACCATGGCGGCTCATATGCCGTTGAAATTAGCTGAAAAACAAAAAGTATTAGAAATTGAAAACGTGGCTCAACGTTTAGAATACTTAATGGCATTGATGGAAGGCGAAATTGACTTATTACAAGTTGAAAAGAAAATTCGTACTCGTGTCAAAAAACAAATGGAAAAAAGTCAGCGCGAATATTATTTGAATGAGCAAATGAAAGCGATTCAAAAAGAATTAGGTGATGACGACGAAGGGATAAACGAAGCTGAGCAAATTGAAAAGCAAGTTGAAGAAGCTCAAATGCCAGAAGAAGCTAAAGAAAAAACTTTAGCCGAAGTGCGTAAATTAAAAATGATGTCACCAATGTCAGCAGAAGCGACAGTTGTTCGTTCATATATAGATTGGATGATAAGCGTACCATGGAAAAAACGTAGTAAATTAAAGCGTAATTTGAAATTAGCTCAAGATACCTTAGACAAAGATCATTACGGTTTAGATAAAGTCAAAGAACGCATTTTAGAGTACCTTGCCGTACAACAACGTGTAAGCCAGCTAAAAGGACCTATTCTATGTTTAGTTGGCCCACCTGGAGTTGGAAAAACATCTTTAGGGCAGTCTATCGCTAAATCTACTGGTCGTAAGTATGTACGTATGGCATTAGGTGGCGTACGTGATGAAGCTGAAATCAGAGGCCACCGCCGCACGTATATCGGCTCACTCCCTGGTAAGTTAATTCAGAAAATTGCAAAAGTAGGTGTGAAAAATCCACTCTTCTTATTAGATGAAATAGACAAGATGGCTTCCGACATGCGAGGCGACCCCGCTTCAGCGTTATTAGAAGTACTTGATCCAGAGCAAAATACGACTTTTAACGATCATTATTTAGAAGTTGATTACGACTTATCTGATGTGATGTTTGTAGCAACGTCGAATAGTATGGATATTCCTGGGCCGTTACTTGACCGTATGGAAGTTATTCGTTTATCTGGCTATACCGAAGATGAAAAGCTTAACATTGCCAAAAATCATTTAGTTGATAAGCAAATTGGTCGTAATGGTTTAAAAGAACATGAAATTGCGATTGAAGATAGCGCTATTATGGGGATTATCCGTTATTACACGCGTGAAGCCGGCGTACGTAGTTTAGAGCGAGAAATTTCAAAGTTATGTCGCAAAGCAGTAAAAGCTATCTTATTAGACAAAAAGTTGAAAAAAGTGATTGTCAGTCAAGATAATTTATCTGAGTTTCTTGGTGTACAACGTTTTGACTATGGTAAAGCTGATGACGAAAATAGAGTGGGATTAGTCACAGGTTTAGCATGGACATCTGTTGGTGGAGAACTATTAACCATCGAAACAGCATCTGTTCCTGGTAAAGGTAAGCTTACGTATACCGGTTCATTAGGTGATGTAATGCAAGAGTCTATTCAAGCCGCTATGACGGTCGTGCGTAGCCGAACAGATAAGTTTCGCATAAATACAGACTTTCATGAAAAACGTGACATTCACGTTCATGTTCCTGAAGGTGCCACACCTAAAGACGGACCAAGTGCTGGTGTTGGTATGTGTACAGCATTAGTTTCTAGCTTAACGGGTAATCCGGTAAAAGCCGATGTAGCCATGACAGGTGAAATTACCTTACGCGGTGAAGTACTTCCTATTGGCGGTTTGAAGGAAAAATTATTAGCAGCCCATCGGGGTGGTATAAAAACAGTCATAATTCCGAAGGATAATGAACGTGATTTGGAAGAAATACCGGACAATGTTAAAGGTGAACTCGCAATTCACCCTGTAAAATGGATAGAGGAAGTACTGGATATTGCTTTAGAGCATCCAGTAGAAAAGTTCCAATTAGCTGACTAAATTGGAAAAAAGTGCTGTTTTTTTAATAAAAAAATAAAAAAACAGCAAAAAAACGCAAAAAATTAACGAAAAATAGTAATTAGTGCTTTTCAAACGCTGAAACTGTGGTAAGTTAATGTCGCTGATAACGCTAGACCCCACTATATATATAGGGTTTAGCTAAAATAAAAATAAATAATAAATTTTATTTTCTTAAACACAGTGCTGATGTTCAAAAAGAAGTTTTATTTATCACTTCCAACGAACACTAAAAAGATTAGTACTGAATAATAACAATTGAAGGGGAATACTTGTGAATAAATCTCAATTAATCGAAAAAATCGCTGCTGGTGCAGATATCTCTAAAGCAGCTGCTGGCCGTGCATTAGATTCATTTATTGACGCTGTTACGGAAGAATTAAAAAGTGGCGAGCAAGTAGCTCTAGTTGGTTTTGGTACTTTCTCAGTACGTGACCGTGCAGCACGCACTGGCCGTAACCCACAAACGGGTGCAACTATTCAAATCGCTGCAGCTAAAATTCCAGCATTTAAAGCTGGTAAAGCATTAAAAGATAGTGTTAATCCATAATTAACTATCTAACTTTTTTGTAGATAAATCATAAAAGCCTTTTTAAACGAAGGCTTTTTTTATGTTATTTTTCCAATAAATATCACTATAAAAATAATTAAATTTTTGTCTGCTACTTCAAGGTCAGTGATGCATCTGATAGAATCGCGAACAAAGAATTATCTGTCGTAATAAATAGAGAAAAAGATGTTAGAAAATATTCGAGAAGGTTCACAAGGTTGGATTGCAAAATCCATACTAGGTTTAGTTATTTTAACTTTTGCTTTAGCGGGAATTGGTAGCTATACCAATTCTGTTGATACATCTGTTGCTGATGTTAATGGTGAAAAAATATCACAAGATGCTTTTAATAAAGCATATCAATCACAACGTAACCGTATGGCACAGCAGTTTGGCGATATGTTCGATACATTATCATCAGATGAAAACTATATGGCAAATTTTCGTAATGGTGTTTTAGATAACTTAATCAATGAAAAGCTTATTGATCAAAGTACAGCCAATATGTCTATTCGCGTATCTGACGAGCGAATCAAAACGACTATCCGTAACATGAAAGAATTTGCTGTTGATGGTGTTTTTGATAATAACCGTTATTTAGCCATGATTAATCAAGCCGGTTTTTATCAATCATCAGATTTTCGTGACTACTTACGTGTAGAAATGACACGTCGTCAACTAACACAAGCTGTAGTAGCAAGTGAGTTTAACTTGCCGTACCAAGAAAAATTGATGAATGCCTTACAAGATCAAAAGCGTAATGTTCGTTTTGCAACGATCAATGCTGAACAATTTAAAGCAGGCATTGAGTTAACAGATGACGAAGTTAACCAATACTACTTAGCGAACCAAGCTCGCTATGAAAACCAAGAAAAAGTTAAACTTAACTACATTACCCTTGATGTTAACGATATTGCAAAAACAATTGAAGTTAGCGATGACGATGTTAAAGCTTACTATGATGAAAACATAGCAAGTTACCGTCAGGACGAACAGCGTCGTGTTTCACACATACTTGTTGAGTTTGGTGATGATGAAGCAGCCGCTAAAACAGCTGTAGAAGCTTTATTAGTTCGCATTAATGCCGGTGAAGATTTTGCTACTTTAGCTACTGAACATTCAGCGGATACGTTCAGCGGTGAGAATGGTGGTGATTTAGATTGGATTGAACGCGGTGCTATGGGCGATGAATTTGACGAAGGCGCTTTTGCTTTAACAGAAGTTAATAGTGTAAGTGATATTGTTCAAAGTGAATTTGGTTTTCATATTATCAAATTAACCGATTTAAAAGCGGAACAAGTAAAAGCTTTTGATGAGGTAAAAGAAGAACTTCAAGCTAAAGTAAGTAATGAAAAAGCACAAGACGAATTCTTTGAATTACAACAAGAAATGGCACGTTTAAGTTTTGAATCTCCTGATAGTTTAGACGAAGCGGCTGACGCAATTAATGCAAAAATAATTACAACCGACTGGTTGAGTAAATTTGGCAATGTTGCACCGTTTAATAACCCTAAAGCTATTGAGGCTGCTTTCTCTGATTTAGTCCTTCAGGAACGTTTGAATTCAGATATTATTGAATTAAGTGACACTTTAGCCCTTGTTATTCGCTTAGAAGAATACCAAGCTGCAGAAGTTAAACCGCTTAGTGAAGTTAATGCTCAAATTCGTGAGACTTTAATTGCTGAAAAAGCTACAGAGAAAGCCCAGTCAACAGCAGACTCTTTATTAGTTTCATTTAAAGCGGGTAATGATATTGCTGAGCAATTAACAGCGATTAATGCTGAATTTGTTGTAAAGGCCGATTTAACTCGCACTGGTGGTGATATTGCTGCTAATTTAAGTCGTGAAGCGTTTAAATTACCACATCCAACTGAAGGTATGATTTCAGCCACTACCGTAACATTAAATAACGGTGACTTAGCTTTACTTGAAGTTCAAGCTGTTATCGCTAGTGATGTAGAAAAAGATACAGATCCGAGAATGGTACAGCAACAAACTCAACAACTTGCGCAATCAGCTTACCAAAGTTTCGTTGAAGCCCTTAAAGTTGACGCTGAAATTACTCGTCGAGCAGTCGTTGCTCCAACATCTCAGTTTTAAATGATTAAACTGAAAACTATTAAGCGAAAGCTTACAATACTCATTAACCAATAGTATTGAATGATTAAAGGCTGCAAATTAATTTGCAGCCTTTTTTGTTTTTAATCTGTAGTTATATATTCAAAAGAAATAACACAATGCACTCACCATTATTAGACCAATATTTAGTTGATATCCAAAAATTTGAATGCCCTTTACCCGTACTAGATTTGGCGTGCGGTAGTGGAAGAAATGGTTTGTTTATTCTTGAAAAAAAGCTACCAGTGACTTTTGCAGATATCAAAACTGAGGCATTAGCCGATGTTAAACAAGTTATAAAAAATGATACCGTCAAGTATGCACCGTCATTAACTTCTTTTTGGCCAGTCGATTTTGAAGAACAAGACGCCAATCCATTTATAGATCATAGTTTTAGTGCCATCATGGTCTTTCGTTACCTGCATCGCCCCTTAATAGAGAAAATTAAAGCGGCGGTTGTACCTAATGGTTTTGTTATTTATGAAACATTCACTCTTTCTCAAGCTGAATTGGGTAGACCTAAAAATCCTGCTTTTTTACTAAAGCCCCGAGAATTGGCTGAACTTTTTGCTGATTGGGAAATATTGCATTATTTCGAAGGGACAATAACTTCTGATACCGGTAATAATAACCAAGCTGTAGCACAAATCGTGGCAAGAAAGCCTTTATAACTGAATCGTTCAACACCTGTTGCTCTGCAAGTAACTTATGTCATAATCTAGATAACTTCTGTTTAGAAATTAGAGACTTCTTTGATTATGCCAAAGTATCTTTTATCAATCGACCAAGGTACAACAAGCTCAAGAGCTATTTTGTTCACCACTAAAGGACAACTATACGCAAGTGCGCAAGAAGAGTTCCCACAACACTTTCCTCAAGATGGCTGGGTAGAACATGATCCTGCAGATATTTGGCAAAGCGTATTACGAACCTGTAGAAAAGTACTTAGCGATAACCAACTCAGCGCTGTCGATATCACCGCTATTGGCATAACTAACCAGCGAGAAACGACCTTAGTTTGGGATAAAGACACTGGCGAAGTTATCTATAACGCAATTGTCTGGCAAGACAGGCGAACTGGCGATTTTTGTGATTCAATCAATTCAGTAAAAATAACTAATAAGATCACGGACAAAACAGGTTTAGTATTAGACGCTTATTTTTCAGCAAGCAAAATTCGTTGGTTATTAGAAAACATCCCACAAGCCAAGGAGAAAGCAAAAGCAGGTCAATTGCTTTTTGGTACCGTTGATACTTTTTTGCTTTGGCAATTAACGGCAGGCAAAGTTCATAAAACTGATGCTACTAACGCTTCACGTACCCTATTATTTAATATTCATCAACAATGTTGGGATGATGAATTACTGGATTTATTTTCAATACCCAAAACAATGTTACCCGAAGTGATGGATTGTGCTGCAGAATTTGGCCTAACGGAGCCGTCATTATTCAATGGTCAAATTCCTATTTTAGCAATGGCTGGGGATCAACAAGCGGCTTTATTTGGTCAAGCTTGTTTTAAAGAAGGTATGGCAAAATGTACTTATGGAACAGGTGCCTTTTTAATGCTAAATACTGGCAGCAAAGCTTTAAAGTCGACTAACCGTTTATTAACAACTATTGCCTATCGATTAAATGGAAAAGTGAACTACGCCATCGAAGGGAGTATTTTTATGGCTGGAGCTATCATTCAATGGCTGAGGGATAACTTGCAGATCATTGAAAAAGCAAGTGATACTGAAATTATGGCTAAAAAAATACCGCTTGGTCATGGTGTGTTTTTAGTGCCAGCGTTTACGGGCTTGGGCGCACCTTACTGGAATGCTAATGCCCGTGCCGCTATTTCGGGATTAAGCCGTGATTCTGGGCGAAATGAAATAATTAGTGCTGCTTTGCAGTCTGTTGCTTTCCAAACTAAAGACTTGCAAATAGCGATGGAAAAAGATGGTTTACGGCCGTCACTTTTAAAAGTTGATGGCGGTATGGCAGAAAATAATTGGCTAGTTGATTTTATCAGCGATATGTTGTCTATTACGGTAGAACGTCCAGAAATTGTCGAAACTACTGCATTAGGTGTCGCTTATTTAGCTGGACTACAAGCAGGCGTTTTCGCTTCTGTTGATGAGTTAACCACGTTGTGGCGATGTGAAAAAAGTTTTACGCCTAAAATTGATGAACTACAAAAAAATAGGCTATACGCTCAATGGCAACAAGCGGTAAGCAAGGTACAAAACTAGCGTATTTAACGTTATATTTATGTACAATAGCAATTTTATTATTCTTTAAAAATCATTATGTATATTGATCCAAAATGGCGCGTTTTAACGGTTGGAGATGGAGATTTATCTTTTTCAGCATCTTTACTAAAACATCATCAACCACAACAATTAACGGCAACTGTTTATGATAGTAAGGCTTGTTTGCAAGAAAAATATTCCGATGATTATTATCAGCAATTACAACACAAAAATTGCCAAGTAATAACGGACTTTGACGTAACTGATAAAAGTACCTGGGGGGGATTAAACAAGAAGTCATTTGATGTTGTTATTTTTCAGTTTCCGTTATTACCTGCTTTTACCTCTGTTAATGCTTATCAAACTCAATGTCAAAACTATAGTGTAAACACCTTACACCGAGCTCTGCTTCGACAATATCTTTTGAACTGCTTCGAGTACTTCCTTAGTGATAGCGGGGCGAAACTAGCGCTCATCACATCAAAAAATGTTAAACCTTATCTACAATGGAACATTGAAAAATCGTTGATACGCAGTACGGATATTAATTATATTGGCAGATTTTATTTTGATATTTCTAAGTTTCCCGGTTATAAAATTAGAAATGTAGACAGAGATAAACATGTAAAATCAACCCAAGGTACTACTTATATTTATAGTCAAGAGTCTATAGATAACTGTAAAGCTATTTTAGACAATGTTAGCGATGATTACATTACCTATAATCTAAAAAGTAGGGTGCCAGAACACAAAACATGTCAAATTTGCCGAACGGGAGCATTTGCAAATGAACGAGACAAGCAGATGCATTTAGATTCGAAGAAACATCAGCATATGTCTAACTATGAACAGCAATGGTCATTATTTTTGCAACAAGAAGAAACTGATAATAAGGATTAAATTACCCGAATGAGTATCTCTCGTAAAAAAGTATTAGTGCCTTTGCCTAGATATGGCTGCGATCCATCAGAAGTTGCTATTCCTTGGTTATTTCTTAATGATAAACAGTTTGAAGTAACCTTTATCACACCTGATGGCAATAAGGCCGTCACTGATGAAATAATGTTAACGGGAAAACGTTTGGGGTTACTAAAGCCAATACTTCAGGCCCGTCAAGATGCCGTTAGTGCTTATCGTCAAATGGAAGCATCTCAATCCTTTAATAATCCTCTGAAATATACAGATATTAGTGCAGATGACTTTGATGCGCTGCTATTGCCGGGTGGCCATGACAAAGGTGTGAAAGAGTATTTAGAATCAGATATTCTGCAAAAACTCGTTGTTGAATTTTTTAACGAGCATAAACCTGTAGCGGCTATTTGCCACGGCGTATTAATCCCAGCAAGAAGCATTGACCCTGAAACAAAACAGTCAGTAATTTATGATTATAAATGTACAGGGTTATTGAAACGTCAAGAGCTTAGTGCTTACCATTTAACGCGTTTTTGGTTAGATGATTATTACCTTACATATCCTCAAACAACGACTGAAGATGAATTAACAGCAGCACTGGCGTGTAAAACCCAGTTTATGGAAGGTAACTTGCCATTACTTCGTGATGACATGAAACACTTGTCTCGAGGATTTTGTGTAAAAGATAGAAACTATTTGTCAGCACGCTGGCCAGGAGATATTTATAACTTCAGCTCAGAATTCATTGAAATGCTGACAAATCAACCGCATGATTAATTTGTCATTCTAACGAAAAATTGAACTAACTTTACTTAGGAGAGTTTGAGTAAGGGTTTGCCGATGCATCTGTTTTATTTGATTGCTCTTGCTTTTCTGTACGACGTGCAAAACCGCGTTCATTGTTTTCTTTATAGCTGCTATTTCTGTTGTTACTTCTGTTACCTCTACCGCCCGACGATGATTTATTATCAGAAAAATTAGATGATCTCACTGTCGGAACAGGCGCTTGTCCTAATATTAATACCGCAGGATCTTTAGGTTTTTGATAGGCAGGTATTATTCGTAGACGTGGGGGAATTTCATATTGAATATCATCTGCTTTTGGTAAGTTTTTAAACTGGTATAAATAAAAGCGTTCCATTTTTTCACGTGCCCATTCGGTTTTACGTAAAAATTTCAAGCTAGAAACAACGCTTGGTTTGTTTTTGAAACAATTGATACTGGTATATTCAGCTAGAATTTCCCAACCATAATGGTCCAACACTTCATTTAAAAGTGTTTCTAATTTAAGACCGTGTAAGGGATTATTGAGTTGTTCGTTTTCTAGCGTCATGGGGTTCTTTTTTACTAAACAGTTATAACTATATTATATACGGATATTCTCTGAATGTACTTGCCTTTATTGTGTTTTGTTTCTATAAAGTTCTTTTGCTTTCCGTCCTTTTTTATAAAGTAAGGGTCTGAGCGCGCGCCTTAATGCTGGAAATAAATATGAGATAGTTGTTAACCAGCCACTTGAAGAGGGTAAGGTAATTTCAACTTTTTCTCCTTTAGCGACGCTAATTATTGCATCGGTAACTTGGCGTGGGCTACTCATTGGTTGAGAAAAAACAATATCTTCTACTTCATCAATTTCACTCATAATAAAACCCGTATTGATAGGCCCCGGTGATACTAAGCCAACGCTGATACCAGAGCCTCTCAATTCATCAGATAGTGCGTAACTAAAAGCCCTTAAACCTGATTTTGTTGCACTATAGGTTGCGGCGCCTTGTAAGGGGGTGCGACCGGCTAAAGAACCAACATTAACGATACCGCCGTAACCACCTTTAGCAATACTGGTGCGAATATAAGGTAAAACTAATGCCGTTAACTCAATTGGGGCACGTAAATTAACATCTACCATTTGGGCTAATTGCGCAGCAGAATTACTCTCAACAGTGCCACGTTGGTGATAACCTGCATTATTGATGAGATAGTGAACATCGCCAAATTTTTCCTTAACGCGGGCTAACATTTTTTGACAATCCGTAGAGTTAGCGACATCCATCGAAATGGTTAATACGGATGTATCAATGGATAATTCTTGGCATATATCGTCGAGTGCTTGTTGTCCTCTCGCCAGTAAAACTAGATTCGCCTTCAGTTTTGCGAATGCTCTAGCGGTTTCTGCCCCAACACCAGCCGATGCCCCGGTGATAATGACTGTTTTTCCTTGGAAGTAATTATTCATGTTCACTGCTCTCATTTTAGTTACAGATATTATTTTTATTTACATCTCTTGCAGACAAGGTTATTTTAATCTGGTCTAACCAGAGGTCAGTATGACAGAAAAAACTGTATTATTAACGATAGAAAGAAACATTGCTTATGTTGCCCTAAATCGCGAAGAAAAGCATAATGCTATTAATATGGCGATGTTTTATCAGCTTGATAACATTATTAAACAACTGCAAAAAGACAAAACACTGCGTGCGGTAATTGTCCATGGCACAGGGGTCGACTTTTGTAGTGGTTTAGATGTTAAGTCGGTAATGAAAGCGCCGATTAATATTGTAAAGCTATTGTTTAAATGGTTACCCGGTCAGTCAAATTTAGCACAACGTGTTTCAACTGGCTGGCGAAGAATACCAGCACCTGTGATCATGGCGTTGCATGGCAGAATATGGGGGGGCGGTTTACAAATAGCGCTAGGTGGCGATTTTCGTTTTGTTGAGCCAACAGCAACTTTATCTATTCTCGAAGCAAGGTGGGGATTAATTCCTGATATGGGGGGGACTTTGGCGCTGAAAGAGCATTTACCTAGCGACCAAGCCAAGTTGCTCGCGATGACAGGAAAAGAACTTAACCCGCAGCAAGCCCTTGAGTATAATTTAATTACCGATATTGTTAGTGACCCGTTAGCATCGGCAAAAGTACTTGCTGAATCACTTTGTCTGCAATCACCTGATGCTGTTGCTGGAGTAAAAAAACTTTACAACCGAGTATGGTGGCGTAGTGACCGTTTTACTTTAGCACGTGAAACTTATTATCAACTGAAAGTTATTCTCAGTAAAAATCAAAAAATAAAAAGTTATAATCAAACACATGATAAAAGTGAAGCCAAAGCATTTATAAATAGACGTACTTGGTAGATTTACCATATGCAATCAATAGGAAAAATATGTATCCCCTTGAATATATAGAGCCCGTTTTTCGCCCGCCAAGCGAATGGAAAAGTTTAATCTTACAAGTGACGAATGGCTGTTCTTGGAATAACTGTTCCTTTTGTGACATGTACACCAGCGACAATAAAAAATTTCGCCCGAAAAAGCCTAATGACATCGAACAAGAGCTGATAAAAATTGCAAACTCTGGATTACCCGTTGGTCGTGTCTTTTTAGCCGATGGTGATGCAATGATGTTACCGTTTAAACGATTAAAAGAAATCCTTGAGCTGATCAACCAATATTTACCACAGGTAACTCGAGTATCAAGTTATTGCTTACCTAGAAATTTAACCAATAAAACGGTTGAACAACTCACTGAATTACGCGCTTTAGGCTTATCGCTCATGTATGTTGGCTGTGAAAGTGGTGACGATGAAGTCTTACAATTAATTGAGAAAGGTGAAAGTTATCAAAGCTCTTTAGTCGCACTTAATAAGATTAAACAATCTGGTATGAAAAGCTCGGTAATGATTTTAAACGGTTTAGGTGGTCCTGAACTATCAAAACAGCATGCCATAAATTCTGCAAAATTAATGAATGAGGCTCAGCCCGACTATTTATCTACATTGGTGGTCACTTTCCCTCTTGGTGAAGAGCGTTTTGCGAAAAACTTTCCTGAGCATCAACCCTTTCGACTGTTAAACCAACAAGAATTGTTTGCTGAAATGAAAATATTGTTATCAGAACTTGAGTTAGATAAAACTATTTTCAGGTCTGATCATGCTTCAAATTATTTGGTTTTGAAGGGAGTATTAGGAAAAGATAAAGAGCAGCTCGTTAACACAGTAAAAATGGCGATAGAAAAATCTAAAAATATCCCACTTCGCCAAGAATGGCAAAGAGGATTATAAGTAAGGTTTATCAAGCTAATTTCTAAACTTGGCTTGCGTTAGAATAATCAATAGAATCAGAATGAGAGGCTGTTATACAAACTGTATTGCAGACTCTCATTTTTTTAGTGAGCTAAGTGATGAATTGTATTTTTCTCTTTCTAATTTATTGACATTATGGAATATTAAGCAATATCAAATAATGTTTATGGCAGCGACATTAATAAAGATGCCCACCATATATTGTTAGCTTTTATGGATATTTTACACATAAATAACCGAGGTTAATACAAAGCTAACATGCCATACAAGCAACTCAATTTTTTTCTTAACAAGGAATTTGGCTATTTAGGTTAGTTTTATGGTTCGTAATGAAATAAAAGCATTTCAAGAAATTCCCAATGTTGGTAAAGCCACAACCAAAGACTTTATTTTACTGGGTATAAATAAACCTTTTGAATTGGTTGGTAGAGATCCCTATCAAATGTATGACGATCTTTGTAAGATTACTAACCAATATCATGATCCGTGTGTCATCGATGTATTTATTTCTGCTGTTCGGTATATGGAAGGTGGTGCAGCTAAAAAATGGTGGGAATTTACATTAGAGAGAAAACAACATCTTGGTAATCAATGACTCATCCGCCTTTCCCGTCTTTTGTTACTAAAGGGTAAGTTTGTTGCGATTATTACGGCATTGGTCATTTTGTTAATTTTTTATTTAGTTTCACCTCATAGCCTATTATTGGGGCGTTAGTTGCTTGAATTAGACAAGGAGTCATTTTGGATATTGGTATTTTAGGTGGTGGGGTTGGAGGCTTAAGTACAGCGATAGCATTAAAACAAGAAGGATTTGATGTCGCCGTTTATGAACGCTTTAGCAATCCAACAGACATAGGAGCAGGTATTGTTTGTTGGCCTAATGCTTCATTTGTTCTTAATAAACTCGGAGTATTGGCAAGAGTTTCAAAGGTCTCAGGATCGTTGAATTACATGAACCGCTATTCTAATACCGGAGAGCCAATTGGTTCAATAGACATTAGTGAGCTTAATCGGTTAATGAAATATCCAAGTTATTCGGTAATTCGTAAAGATCTTATGAGCATTCTAATTCAACGTGCTTTCGAATTAAATATCAATATACACTACCAACATGATGTTATTGAACTCTTAGATAACAATCTTGGTACAACCGTTAAATTCAGTAATGGTAAAAGTATTCAACCGGATATTATTATTGGTGCTGACGGACGTATGAAGTCATTAACTAGAAAATATGTTAATGGTAGTAATGAACCAACTTATCAAGGTTTTCTTAATTGGGTCGGCGTTTTTGAACAAGATGCTACGTGTTTTTCTGACCTTTCAGTTTCCGATTATTGGGGGACGGGTGAACGTTTCGGTATTGTACCCGTTTCAAATAATAAGGCTTATTGGGCTGGTGGCGTTGCTTGCGAAAATATAAATGAAATAAATCCTAAACATTATAAATCAGAACTTAATGCAGTATTTAGTGATTGGCCAGATATCATTGCCAAAGTTATTAATGAAACTTCTGAGTATCGTATAAATAAAATTTATGTTCATGATCATGATCCTATAGATTTATGGCATAAAAATAATGTCGTATTATTGGGAGACGCCGCTCATTCTCCCCTACCTACATCGGGCCAAGGAGCTTGTCAGGCTTTAGAGGATGCATGGCATATAGCTACATGTTTAAAAGATAATATCAATGATATTTCAAAGGCGTTCACCTTGTTTACAAAACTAAGAAAATCTAAAACATCAGGAATTACAATGGGCGGTCGTCAACTGGCTTCCTCTATTTTTAATCAAGATGTCGAGTTTTGTAAGCAAAGAAACTTAGCAAGCAAAAATACAAATTACCCAAATGCAGTTGTAGGTATGGCAAAAGGCTGGGCTAGCGGTTTACCTATTAGCAGCTAACGGTTATTCAAAACGGACAAAAGGCTGTTGGTTTTTATTTTTTACCACTTATTTTAACCAACAATTCTTTAAACTATACGATATAAATGAAAGGTGAATTAATTGATCCAATTTAAGACTATAAAATCGACGTTGGTCACTTATTCGGTTTACCTCTCTCTAATTTTTACTTTGTTTAATAACATCGTTTTTGCCGATAATATTGATGACTTTCTTCACATCAAAATGAAAGAAAATATCATACCAGGGTTACAAATTGCTGTTGTTAAGAATAAAAAGATCGTTAAGTTAGCTAGTTAAGGCCTATCAAATATTCAAGACAAGGTTAAGGTCGACGAAGAAACGGTATTTAATCTTGCATCAATAACGAAAGCTTTCACCTCTGTTGCTGTTATGCAGCTCGTAGAGAAAGGCAAATTAGATCTGTCTGCACCCATTTCATCTTACTTGCCAGACTTACCAAAAAATTGGCAAAAAGTGACCTTGAAACAATTGTTGTCACATACCTCTGGTTTGCCAGATATTATGAACAAACACTTTCAGCATATCGATAGTGTAGGAGAGGAAGAGTCATGGTTCGCACTCAAACAAAGAGCTTTGTATTTTGAGCCAGGAACAGCTTTTCGTTATAACCAAACCAATGTTTCCCGCGTATCATCCTTTGAAAAAACATACAGTATTATTACTCATACTTCACCAGAAACCACAAAAGGCTCTGAACAAATAGCAGGGCAGGCTGTAGCGTTTAATCAGATTTTATGATTGCAACTAAAGAGTTTCAAATTGAGGTAAATTACGATAACTTTCATAAAAAGCAGAGTCGTTGTTGCCGAGCATCTTGTGGCACTAATGGTGGCGGTGAACAGCGTATGGCGACTCAGTATGTAACCCATAGCTTTGGTTTTTTAGCCCTAGTTTTAGAAATGCCATTTATTGATCACAACAGTCAAGCTAACAGCGTTACCGGTTGGTCTGTACCACGCAGTATTAACTTATGGGCCGACATGTTAAACCCTATTTATAATTTTTTGTAGATTATTAATGTAGCGTTAAATTCTGAAGTCAATTTCATGATCATGGCGCAAACAGAGGCAGTAATTAATATTGTCTAATTACTTTTATTGTTGATTAAGATATCAATAAGACAAAAAATCTCTTTTTCTAAATAGAAAAAGAGATTTATATTGTTTAAGCTGTTTCAGCATTATTTAGGAATTCAGCCATATCGATTAACTGTTCACCAACAATATAGCCAATCACTTTTTTCACCCAAGGAGTAGTGATGTTTTTGTAAGTTACCTGTGACAATAACCAAGCCGCTATCACGAATAAAATCGCCGTTGATATGGCATAAAACATCACCATTTGTTCACTTAAATATTGGTACAAATCGACACTAAATAACACATCAAAGCCAAGAAATGTATAAGTCATGTAAAGTGGTACTGATAATAGAACTAATCGAGTTACTTGTAATTTATGTGAGAAAATATTGTACATATTTCGCTGTAAATCTTTAACAGGCGCTGAAAAGTCTAGTTCCGACATCAACACGAGTTGTCCAATATTTCCGGCAAAGCCAATAATGGCAAAAACATTTAAGATCATTGCCGATATTGTCGGTGCTGAAAAAGTAAAGTCGCTGACGATATACTGCCACAATGACACAATAATTATGAAGAAAAACACACTTTCAGCAATACGGGCAATTTTCATATTTCGAAGTTTCTCCATTTGCTGATTCAATCCAATAGAGAACAACAATGGCTGGTTAATTTCAATTGAAGCGTTTGAAGCTTCATCTTGTTTATCCCATGTGTTTTTTAAGTTATCTAAATTCATATTAATACTCCTAATCTTGAAATTGACTGGCTAATGTTACTTTAATGCGGCCAATTCTTGTTGCTACATTGGTTTTAGTCAGTCCTAAGCTATTGGCTATGCTCTCATAAGACTCACTTTCTAAATAAAGGATCATAATGGCTTTATTTAACTTATCGAGTTGACCAATAAAACGATACAATTGCTTTATGTCTTCACTTTTATCTTCTTCTGTTGTTATGTCGGCAATGTTGATGAGCTGCTCATCATTTATGTTGGGTTTATCTTGTCGTTTACTGTCTTTTCGGTAATAAGAAATAGCGATATTCAATGCTATTCGATACATCCATGTAGAAAATTTAAATTCGTTGTTGTACTTATCAATGGAAAGCCACAAAGCCGTTAATATTTCTTGTGCTAAGTCCTGTCTATCATCGTGATGCTGACAATATGAGTTCACCACTTTATAGATAATGCCTTTATGTAGATTCATTAATCGAGAGAATTCGATCTCTGTTGTTTTATTCATTAGTCCTCCCTAATAAATCTATTGTTATTGACCCATTTTTTAACCTGTTCCATGGCTAAAACATCATGGCGAATCCCGTTATGCGTTTGGCCTTTTATCATATGAAATTCACCTTCGCTATAGGTCTCAATCGCTTTTTTATAAGCTTTGGCATTAAAAGCTTCATCATTTTCTCCTGCTATAACTAATAGCGGTTTTTTAACCGACTGCAAGCCTTCTTTGTAATCAGTAGGAGACATGCTGGCTGTGCTTCTAAAGCTATACTTATTCACGCCCATTTCAGCAGGTAAGTTAAAAAAGAATACCGGCAAATCATTCCAATGGGTTATATACAATGAGTTCAATAAGGCTAAGCCAATCAATCTAGATAAATCTATTGCCATAAAAGATTCATTTTGTTGCCTTGCGGCATCTTCAGGAAAAACATTTGTGGGAGCATTGTCGCCGAGTTGGGGGGCAAACAATAAATAACCATCTATATCAGGCACACCTTCTTTCATCGCATACCTTAGTGAAATACCTCCGCCCATTGAATGGCCCGCAATAATTACTTTACCTGCTGGTTTTGATTCTTTAATTTTAGCAACAACATCTGCGATATCATCAACATATTGGCCAATATAGCTTACATCCCCAGGCTTTCCATCAGAAGAACCATGCCCTCTCAAGTCTAGCGAATACACTTCGGCATTTGCCGTTTCACGGATCAAACCTGCAAAGCGGTTATTTGTATAACTACTTGAAAGGATCCCATGTAAAACCACAACCGATAAGTTTGAATCATTAACAAAGTGCTGGGCAGTTAATTTAGATGAGTCTCGCATAGTGAAATTAACTGTCTGACTTTTATAACGCTGCTCAAAACCTAGGTCGTCAATTTCCTTAGCTGTCATTTCATGAACTGGAGTGCTATCAAAACTTGGCTCTTCTGAGGTAACCATATAAGTGATCATGGCAAAATAGCCAATAGTTAATATGATAAATGTGGTGAATATTTTCTTAATGTTTTTATTGGTAATAAACATTTTTACTCCGATATTAGGCATTATTTAATTGATTACCTAATGATTCGCAGCTTAAGCGAAATAATCACAACTTTATTTAAATTTATTAAAAAAAGTGAGTATGTTGTGGTTTATATAGAGTCTTTTAAGACGTTACTTCAATCACTCTCATTTTTGAATTAATAAATTAACTAAATAAACCTACTTCAGTTTTTCCTTGGTTATTTTCAGCGGTATTTTTTAATAAAGCTAATAAGTTTTTACATTGGCGTAAGCTTGACGTAAGTATGGCGTGTCGCTGTCAGAGTGTTGTGTATAAGCTATTGGGGAATAATTGAACGTTGGAGTTATAAATGAGTGTCTCAATAGAAAAGTTAAAAAAATTACGTAAATATAGTGGTTGGTCACAAGAGCGTCTTGCAGAAATCAGCGGGTTAAGCTTGAGAACTATTCAAAGAATTGAAACAAGTGGCAATGCTTCACTTGAGTCTCAATTGGCCATTGCAACGGCATTTAGTATTTCACCGGGTGAATTATTAGAAAATGAAGCTGTTGAAGTGGGGAATGGAGGCATAAATTGGGGAGGGCTCATCGGCATTATATTATGTGTTTGTTTGATGATTTTTCAATTCGAATTAGGTAATACTGTCTTTTTTGACCCATATAGTCTGTTATTGATAATGGGGCTTTTAATCGCTATTTCTTCAATTTCAATGGGAATAGACAATACCATAACGACCGTATTACTTATTCGCTGGGTTTTTATCTTACCTAAAAATAAAGTAGGTATGCAAAAACATCTACCTGATTTAAATAAATTGATCACCTATTGTCATGTATCAGGCGGTATTTCATCTTTAGTGGGAGTTATTGCGGTATTAATGACACTTGAGCCAAACCAGTATCATCCTGATGCAGAATATCCTTTTGCAATGGGCATTGGTATCTCGTTATTAACATCGTTATACGCGTTAATGTTAGCTGAATTAATATTACGTCCTTTAAAACATCAAATTGAACGTTTGCTGATACAGCATCAAAAGCGTTTATCTATCGAAAATTTAGAGGAGTAGTTATGTGTTTTTCATTTTTCCTCAAGCATTCAAATTTTTGTGATAGCAATTCAGTATTAACTTTAATTCGATTTTTATTCCTATTTATGGTCATTAGTCCATTGAAACTTTCAGCGGCAAACTTCCCCGTTTTTATATTAGGTGATGAAGAATCGACACTCGATATGGTTCGCGTTGATGTATCGCCTTTAAGTGATGGCACATTATCTGCTGATGCTTGGTTATCCGTGAAAAAAGTTGGACGTTTGCATCAAATATCCCCTAACGAGTATCAAGATAGCCAGCTTAAAACCGAAATTAAAATAGCTTACGATCAAAACAATCTTTACATCAAAGCTAAATTATTCGATAACGATATGGCCAATATTAGTAGAAATGTTATGTCGAAAGGCCAAGATATTTGGCAAGACGATTTGTTCGCCATTGTTTTAGACCCCTTTAACAGTAAAACAAATGGTTATTATTTTGCGACTAATGCCAATGGTTTTAAAGAAGAAGGCTTGATAGCCAACAATCGTAATTATATGGGAAATTGGGATGGTTTATGGCAAGTAAAAAGTACCGTGTATAGCCATTATTGGACTGTAGAAATGTCTATTCCATTTAAATCGCTTTCTTTTGATACCACTAAAGAACAATGGGGGATAAACTTTTTAAGAGAGGTAAAACAACCTGAGCAAATACATTATTGGGCATCGCATGGTAATACGTCATCTCCGTGGGCACCAGAGCATGCTGGAAATATTGGCCCGATTCAAAATATTAGCCAAGGCGCGGGACTTGATATTAAGTTATCTACAAGCATTACTCAGCAAGAGTCGCCATTAATGAGGCGAACTAAAACAGCTACACCTTCGTTAGATATTATGTATAAGCCAACACCGGAAATATCGACGTCACTAACCTTTAATACCGACTTTTCGGCAACCGAAGTAGACCAACAACAAGTTAATTTAACGCGATTTTCATTATTCACGCCCGAAAAGCGTGGCTTCTTTTTACAAGGCGCTGATATCTTTGAGTTTGGTGATATAGGTACAAATGCTCGGCCATTTTTTTCCAGGAAAATGGGGTTGTCAAATACTGGTGTGCCGCTAGATATTAATGTGGGCACCAAAATTACTGGGCAAATTGATAATATTCGTTTTGGCGCTTTGGCTGTGAATCAAGATATTGAAATTTTACCTTCTGGTAAACATTCACGTAATAAAACGAACACATTAGCAGTAGCACGAATTCATACTCAGCTTAGCGAAGAATATACTGTAGGACTAGTCTCGACATATGGAAACCCTGACAACGATAGTTTCAGTTCCCTTATCGGAGTAGATTCACAATACAGAAATAAATCATTGCTCAATGGAGAAGTCTTTGAAATTAAAGGCTGGTTTCAACAAAGTGTCAATGAAGTCGCGAATCAAGATATTACCGGGAATGCATATAACATTGGCTTTTATCTTCCTAATGAACGACTAAATGCAAAGTTAGCTTATACCAATATAGATGCGTTATTTGACCCCGCTCTGGGGTTTATTAATAGAAAAAATATTGAAAAACTAGATGGTTGGATTAGTGCCACCAGCCAAATACATGCATCATGGTTAGATAAGTTGTACCATAATGTTTATTTTGATTATGTAAAAGAGCGAAAAGGAAACGTATCGTCTAAGTTTTATGCGTTTGATATTATTGATTTAACTACCATAAAGCAGCAACATTTTAGGTTATCTTATCAGCACACTTTTGAGCACATACATGAAACATTCAATTTAGTTGATGAGTTACGGGTTCCCGAAGGAAAATATGAAAATGCTCAATGGCAATTAGCCACCTCTTCAGATCGTTCAAAATCATTATCATATGGCTTGCAATGGCATAAAGGTGATTACTTCCACGGCGACATGGATTACAAGGGTATTGATATAACCACTAATATTAATCGTTTTGTTAAGGTTTCGGCTGAATTTGACGAAAGGAAAATTTCGTTTCCCCACAACATATTTACCGTAAAAACCGCCTCATTAAAGGTAGATATCGCTTTTTCTCCAGAGCTATTTTGGAACAATTGGATTCAATATAACAACGTTTCTGATGAAATAGGTGTTTATTCAAGGTTAGTTTGGCAACGTACACCGTTCAGTTCGTTCAACATAGTCGTGAACCAACGATATCTTAATGGTAATGATGTACGAGAACATAAAGACTTTAATAAAGAAGCACAAGATATCATGATAAAACTAAGTTATATGTGGCGTTTCTAATTGTTATTAATAATTCAACTACCCGATTAATTGAAAGTATTATGATCAATAGTACTTTTAATGTCATCGGTTATCATAATAGTGAATCTTAATTTCTTTATTATTAATGGGAGATAAAGGAACTATCTCCAATGACCAATTCAAGAGTATGTTTACGATGAAAAATAACTGAAAACTAAATTGCAAAGAATTTGCTCTTAAACTAGCCTTTAAAGTAACTCTTTGACTTCAAATATTAATAATTATGTCTGCTAAAAAAATATCTTTTATAAATAGCTTAAAAGGTAAAATTATTATTTACCTAACTTTGCCAACTATAGCTATCATCGTCGCTTTAGTTTCTATGATAGCGAACTCGTCATTTTCATCGGCAAGAAAACAAGCAGAATTTTCATTAAGGCAAGCAGCGAAAGTGGTCGCCTTGGAAATAGAAAGGCGTAACGCAAGTGCTGTCAGAACAGCTAAAATGATGGTGCTGGCACATGAAACAGATATGTTTGGCAAGCGTAAAGTCGCCAGTGATTTTGCTCAACGAGTTTTAAAAGAATTCCCAGAGTTCACTGGATCTACTTTTGGTTATGAAATCAATATAGATGGCAAAGATGATCAATATACCGGCCCTGAGTATGTCGATAAAATTGCTGATAAATCGGGGCGATTTTTACCTTACTGGTATAGGAATGAAACAAATAACTTAGTCGTAACTCCTTTAGTTGATATGGAATCAAGCCTTTATTATGACGGAGTAAAGCGACTATTTGAAAAAACTAATATCCCGCAAGCACTGGTAACAGAGCCATATATCTACCAAGGAAAAATGATTGTTGAACAAATTTACCCAATCACTAAAGGTCAGGAATTTTTGGGTATAGGAGGAGTTGATCGTTCCCTCGCAGATATTGAAGCATATTTACTTAAAATTAAAAAGCAGACCAATAGAGATATCTTCTTGATTAGCAGAGATGGTAATTTCATTTCAGCAACCGTTGAAGGCGTTAAACTGCAAACTAAAGCAATTAAAAACTCAAGTTATAAAAAAATATTCACTTCGATTTATCAGAATAAAGAAAGCCAACAAGTTAAATTAATGCAAGACCCGATAACGGACGAACCGTATTATTTTGCTAGTGAGTTTATTCGCACTGGAGACTGGCTAGTTATATTAGCAGAGTCAGAGGATCAGGTCATAGGGCCTATACGTCAGTTATTCATAAAAACGAGCATCATGGCAACCGTGGGAGTGTTATTTCTAATTGGTATATCCTTGTGGTTTGTTCAATCGATTAGCTCAAGAATAAATAAAGTGATGATAATGGCTGAAAAAATTGCTATTGGTGACTTATCTTTAAACACTAATGACCAGTCAAAAGGAAGCGATGAAGTATCTGCGATGGCAGCAAGTTTAGGAAAAGTAGGTCAATCGTATTCACAAATTGACAAGCTCTGTACCGCAATTGCAGCGGGAGACTTCAGCGCAAGTATGGAAAAACGAAGTGAAAATGATACCGTTGCTGAATCTATCAATTTCATGTCTAAGCGTAGAAAAGAAATAGAACAAGCGTTACTTGAACGCTCAAATTTAATTATCTCTAATACGCAAACACAAAGCTGCGAAATTGAAAATGTGGCAACAGCAATGAATGAAATGTCGGCAACCATTAGTGAAGTCTCAAATTTGGCCACTCAATCAGCAGACAATGCGACAGAGGCCGTTTCGTCAGCCTCTGATACCCAAAACATTCTCTCTGATGCGGTTACTGAAGTTAAGGAACTATCGACAGAAATAACATTGGCAAGTGACGCAATATCTGAAGTTGCAGTGAGCAGTGAAAATATTAGTAGCATTGTTGAAACAATCAATATGATCGCTGAACAAACCAATTTACTTGCGCTTAATGCTGCTATTGAAGCCGCTAGAGCAGGGGAGCAAGGTCGAGGTTTTGCGGTTGTGGCAGATGAAGTAAGAGGATTAGCCTCGAAAACCCGAACATCAACAGAAGAAATCAGCAGCCTCATAAGTAAGTTGCAAGATGAAGTGAATAGTGCGGTTTCAAAAGTAAACGAAGGTGTAACCAAAACCCAATCAACGGTGAATAAAAGCGAGGAAGCTTATGACTCCTTAACTACCATCACTGTTAAAATTGACGGGATTAGCAGTCATATGATTCAGGTTGCTACCGCTGTTGAAGAGCAAAGTGTTACTTGTGAAGAAATTAATAAAAACATTGTTGTTATCCATGACTCTGTGAAAGAACTCGCTGAATTTGCGAGCAGTGATGACAGCCGTGCTTAGTATTAAATACCAACTAACAATGGACTTTTAGTATGAGGAATATTTCGCAGTATCGGCCTATTCCTTGGTTTTTTCCTGCGATAGCTGCTCTTTCCGTACTGTCTGTATTATTCTTCTTTGGGTTAGGCGAACAACAGTTATTGCTTAACAAAAGTGTTAATGAAGCAATAAAGCATCGAGTGTGGTCATCTGAACTTGTTGCTAAAAAGATAGAAAGCACATTACAAATTACAAAAAATTCATCTGAACGCTTAGCTAATTACCTATCCTCAACGTTAACTAATAATACTGTCGATGCATCAATTAAATTTGATGCTCTATTTATGAAATATCCAGATAAAAGTATTCGAAGCATAAAAGAAAAATATGATGCTAAAACTCAAGCGGGTGTGTGGTTGCCCGTTAATTATCAATTAACTGCAAAAATAAAATCGCAGTTAGTTCAAGTAAAAGACAGCATTGAAGCATATGGTTTGGGAGCAAAGCAACAACCTTATGTTGACACTTGGTTTATGCCGCAAAGAGGAGGTATCGTTATTTATTGGCCTAGTGAAAGTGATTTCATTTACCAGGCTAAAGCAGACTTTACTTATGAAGAAACTCAGTGGATGTTACCTGCTCGACCAGAGAACAACCCCAGCAGAAAGAGTTATTGGACCGATCTTTCACTTGACCCTGTTCCACATGTTTGGATGCTATCTGCAGTCGCCCCTGTTTATTTAAATGATCAGTGGATTGGAACTGTTGGCCATGATATTCCCTTAAATAATATTTTAGCTGAAACTCAACTGTTAAATAAGCAGGAGCGCAGTCGATTCATTCTGGTAACGGCAGAGCAAAAAGTAATTGCTTCTGATGTCTATGAAAATCAATTAAAAAATAAATCTGGCGATATTAAGATAGCGCAACTTGCTGATAGCCGGTGGGAAAAAGTATTAGCTATGGCAAAAACCGAAAATGCTAACGTTGAAACGCACAGGAGTTATCAATTGGAAGGTGAGCTATTTCTAGTTTCACACATCAAGAGTCAAAATTGGATACTTGTCACTTCAATGCCACTATCTCCGGTTACTGAAAAGACTAATCGTTCTTTTAATAGCCTGAGAAACATAGCCATTGGGTCTATTCTTTTAGAGATACTCATCGTTTCTTTTATTTTGGGATGGGGCCACAGAAAGAACCTTGCTTATGTCGATGATTTAAAATCTATTTATTCAGAGTTGAAGCATGAAAAATTGCGCTATCAAAATCTAGTCGAAAACGTCCCATCCATAGTGTATAGGTGTAAAAATGATGAAGATTGGACCATGCTTTTTATAAATGGGGCTTGCGAACTGATCACCGGTTACGGTCCTGAAGAAGTGATTAACAACCAAACAGTTTCTTTTAATGAACTCATTCATGTGGAAGATAGAGAGTATGTCAGCACTCAAGTGCAACATACTACCAAGCTAAAGAATCAATATGAATTAATTTTTAGAATCGTTAATAAAAATGGTAGTACCCATTGGGTGCTAGAACGTGGCCAACATGTGATTGATGAGGAAAATGAGCATTATTTAGAAGGGGTAATTACTGATATTACGCATTTGAAAGAGGTTGAAATTGAATTACAGGTACTCAATGATAGTTTAGATAATAAAGTAAAAGAACGAACGAGTGATTTGGAATCACTTAATGAGGTACTGAATAAACAAACTTCAGAGCTTAAACATTCATTAGCCAAACTAGAACAGACTCAACAACGTTTAATAGAGTCAGAAAAAATAGCCTCTTTAAGTAATTTAGTTGTGGGGATGGCACACGAATTAAATACGCCATTAGGTAACTTACTAATGCTTGAGTCTACGTTAAAATATCAACTCGACGGAATTCAAGAGCAATTTATACAGAAAACATTAAAGCATAGTAGCCTTCATAATTTCTTTTCTCGGAGTAATAAATCATTACAGCTATTTAGCGAATGTACCCAAACAATGGTCATGTTAAGTGAAAGTTTCAAATCGATTGCTGTTGAAGATAAAATACATGCTCATGTCAGTATCAACCTAAAAAATCAAATTAATACTGCTATCAGCGCTCAAGCCAGTAAGCTAAAAAATAAGTCCATTAGTATTATAGTAAATATAGATGATGACCTTAATATTAAAAGCCATTCAACGACCATTTATCAGATATTTACTCATTTGATTTCCAATTCAATAACCCATGGTTTTGATAATAAATCATCAGGACAAATTACGATTTCTGCAGAATCTAGCAAAGATGAAACGTTCATCCAATATATTGATAATGGCAATGGAGTGCCAGAAAGTATTCAGCACAGTATTTTTGAACCCTTTACGACGAATAAAAGAGGGCTTGGCTCGGTAGGATTAGGATTAAATATTGTTTATAACTTAATCACAGAAGGGTTAAATGGAAATATCAAATTCATTAAAAAAACTGTTGGGGTAGAATTCGAAATTATTATTGCCAAATGATGCAGTAGTGGCCAACTTCTTTTCAAATAATATCTTTAATGGTCGTGATCAAACGGGCATTAATAACGTCATTATTTCGTTTCTTACATCCAAATAAAATCACTTAAATGTCTATGCTAATGTTATTTATTCAATGTCAGCGGAAAGTTTTAGGGGGCTTAGCAATACAAATAGCTTTTGATCCTTAACATGAAAGTGGCGCAATAAATGCACAAATATTGTTAATAGGTATTCGTGGCAATATAGATTGCTAAATGTGACAAGGTAATGACGATGAGCGCTGAAAAAAAACGAATGTATTTATTGTATGTTAACCGGGCAGTGATTTATATCTTAAGTTTAATCGGACTTTTTTATCAAGCTAACATTGCTTATGTGTTGGCACTAACGATGTGGTTATGGTTGCCACAATGTTTACAGTTGGAGTTGATGTTGTTTAAAAAGGTTAAACGATAATGGCTTAACCATCAAGAGAATGTAAACCGCTTAAATGCTCGAGGAATATATTATTAGGTTATATTTTTATCACTGACGATTAGTGCAGTATTGATCTCTTTTTGATAAAGTGACTGCCATTGAACAGCTGATAAGTTATTGCAATGTCGAAAGAAAATACATTTATTGTGGGAGATTGGCTGGTTAAGGTTGATAGCTTAAGTATTCAAAGCAAACATCAACACAAAGATCTTGATCCAAAGGTGATGCAATTATTAGTTTATCTTGTTAATAATGCCGAACGTGTGGTTTCCAGAAATGAGCTGCTTGATCAACTATGGAAAAATCAAGTCGTTGCTGATGATGTGCTTAATGTTGCCATAAGCAGTTTGCGTAAAGCCTTAGGCGATGATTTCAAAGCACCTATCTATATCAAAACCTTACCAAGGAAAGGATATCAACTGATAGCGCAAATTAAAGTTATATCCTCGAATATCCGCAACACTAGACTACGTTGGATTATTACTGTTTTATTGATTTTGGTTCTTGTCATACTGTTCTTTTTTAAGTTTTTACCTACTGAAGGTACGTCAAATATCAATGCAAATTCAGATTCAAAGCAAGCTGTTCGGTTGGCTGTTTTACCATTTGATTATTATTCTTTGACTAAAAGTCATGAATATATCGCTGACGGTTTAACAGAAGCTATTATTAATCGATTAGTGCAAAAATCGGATCTTCAAGTTATTTCTAGATCATCAGTTATGCAATACAAAATGAAAAAAGTAACAATAAAAGAAGTCGTTGAACAATTAAGTGTCGATTGGGTTTTAGAAGGCTCGATTCAATTAGAAGGTGATAAAATTCAAGTAACGGCACAATTAATTAATGCCGTTAAAGATGTTCATATTTGGAGTGAAACATATCAAGGAAATTCAACAGATTTACTAAAAATACAAACAGAAATCGCCAATAAAATAGTGACTAGGTTAAATTCATCATCGCAGCACATTACATTAAATAACAGTAACTCAAAGGTAAAACCAATACCTGCCGCGGCCTTTGATAGTTTTTTACGGGCTCAGTTCTTTCATTACCAAGGTGAAAATGATAAAGCGATGAGTGCTTATCAGCGGGCTATCGATATCTATCCTTATTATGGAGAAGCTTATGCTCATTTGTCTCATGGTTATTTTTATAATTATCGTTCAACATCATATGCTAGTGACGAACAAACTGGCGAGTTTATTGATAAAGCGAGCAAGTTAGCCATCAAGGCTTTACAACTAGACCCCAATTTGGCTTATGTTCAGTTAGCAATGGCGTTAACTTATTTGTATAAAGATCATAACTATCAAGCGGCGGGCCAAGCTTTTCAGTTAGCTTTTGAACGAGGTAATCAGGATCTGATGATCTTGGAATGGTATATCGAATATTTATTAATTAATGGGCGATATGATAAAGCCGAGCAGCTGGCCAAATATATGCTGACGATTAGTCCGCTGGCTTATAATAAAAGTAGGGTTTATCAGGTTTTATATTACCGGGGAGACTTTAAAGGGGCTGAACTTGAATTGGCGAATAAAGCGACGGTTTTATCTACGAGTTATCGAGAATTACTTTATCTTTGGAATTCATTGGCGAGTGGCAATGATGATGCATTATTAAGTCATGCATCGATACTTTTTAAAGAACTTAATATACAGCAAAGTATTATTGATGAGTTTATAGTTTTGCTAAAAGATAAGGGGCGAAGTAGTGCCCTTAATTTTGTCGTTGAGAAAATTCCTACTTTTAACGAATATGAAAAAGCAAAGCTCTATGCCTGGGCTGGTGAAAATGAAAAAGCAATTTTATTGTTGCAATCTTTGGTCGCGGAACAAGATTTAGAGGTACTTCAATTAGCCATAGAGCCTGCTTTTAAATTACTAGGAGATGAACCGGGTTATATCGCTTTACTCAAAAAACTTAAACTCAACTAACAATAAATCAAAGGCGTATACTTTAGTCCGTTACATCTTCAGTAACTGAATTTCTTAGCCTTTGAAGTTTATCACTCAATTGAATGTATCTTGATTGTTCAGATTCAAAGAACGAGCTTAATTGACTTAAGCTAGTAAGTCGGAATTTATGTTAGCGAAGTATTATTCGCTTATGTAAATTCTTGAGCGCTTAAACCCTCTCTGAAGAGCGGTTCCACTTGCCTCAATATTCTTAAAAATATTATTGCTTCAAAGCTATTTATAACACAAGCCAATTTAGTTGAAACCTTAGATCATTTTATCTGATTTTAAATAAATATATAAATATAATTTTCAAAGGCTTAAGCCTTAATTAGAAGTTTTTAGGTTTGATTAAGGACTTATCCATGGCCAATAGAATAAATTCCAAATCGAAATTGACGATTTATTCACGAGGGTTACATGAGACAACTAATACTAATATCTATGATTGCAGCAACAGTGTTTTCAACTGCAGTGTTTGCCTCAAAATTTGACAAAAATAGTTATTCTTCTTCTTTAGAATTTGCCCAGGTTACACATGTTGTTGCTACTCAAAATACTGGTGGTAGTTGGTGTTTTGATACTTCAGTGCGACACAATGATCAGGGTTGGGAGCATTACGCAGATGGCTGGGAAATTTTAGATTCGGCAGGCAATCAACTTGGATATCGTCGACTTGGTCACCCTCATGATAATGAGCAACCCGTTACTCGCAGTCAGTGTAATATCAAAATTCCATCAGGAGTTTCTAAACTCACCATACGAGCCAAATGCAATATACATGGTTTTGGCGGAAAGCCAGTAATTGTAGATCTTACAATTGGTAAGGGTGAGAGATATTTAGTTAGAAAGGTCAATTAATCAAATTGGTCTATCAGTTGGCTAACTTCGTTCCTCGCAATTTAACCAACTATTTATTGGCTCTAAGCAGAGCGTTGTTATTTATTAATTAATGGAGTGAAAATGAAAAAAAATCAGTTATCGAGCATAGTGTGTTTATCAATTACTTTATTTGCTTGTGGTGGTTCAGGGAGTGGTTCTGTTGACGGAAGTCCTGAAATCGTTCCTGTTATTGATACAACGAAAGAGGTATTTATAAAAAAAATATCTGCAACATCTTGGGTGAAGAAATGTTTTCATACATCGAGTAAGTATTTAACAATTCCTGAGGATAGTTTTATTTCAATTACCATCAGTATAGACCCATCACTTGAATCAAATACTAGCGTTGAAGTGTTTTCCGAATCAACATGTAGTCATCATTCTGTAACCAAAAGACTCACCTTTACGGACCAAATTGAGATTGGAGAAAAGGTTATTACTGAAGAAAGTATTAATGCCTATGGTATTAATACTTTCTTTGTTAAGAGTCCTGATTTTACAGAACTTCCCCCATCATATAGTTTAATTTATCTTAATAGTGAAAGGTTATATTATGGCAAAGCTACGGGGGAAAATTTGGGGCAATCTAAAGAAACGAGACACTCTTCAATTTCCCTCGATGATTACTTTTCGAAAGTTGTAAATTAAGTGTATTAATCACTGCCGCAAATTGATAAATACCCGCTCGCTATTGGTCATCCTTCTATTTATTCACCCGCAGAATCATTACCGACGCACAATGCGATATGCCACTTAAGGCGAGTTGTATTGAATCGCATATTCTTTAAAATCGTTGTTAATAAACAATTCTATTGTTTATTAACAACGATTTTCAAAAATAGTTAAAAGGCCGCCAATTGCATGCTCATCAGGTCAACTTGCTAATGATAAGTTACTTAGAGTGCCCAGACGATGATTAAACAAATACAGTTATTTACAATTGATATAAATGGCAGGTGTTTATCTCATGTAATTATTGATATTGTCTAATAAGCTTTTGTAAGTTATTGATAGATTTTTGGCTTATATCAATCTTTTTAAATGATGTGGTAATTACTTTATGCAAAGTTTAGTTTCAGCAATATTAGCGCAAGTAGGCTCAGTCGTTTTAGGTAAACCTAAAGAAATTCGCTTGGCACTTGCGTGTTTATTGGCAAAAGGCCATATCCTAATAGAAGACTTACCCGGTATGGGGAAAACCACACTGGCTCAAGTCTTGTCAAAAACTCTTGGGCTCAGCTATCAACGTACACAATTTACCAGTGACTTACTGCCAGCTGATGTCATTGGTATTTCAATTTTTAACCCAGAAAATAAGAAATTTGAACTTCACCAAGGTCCTATTTTCAATCAAGTCGTATTAAGCGATGAAATCAACAGGGCTAGTCCTAAAACACAAAGTGCTTTACTCGAAGCCATGGAAGAACATCAGGTCAGTATTGATGGTACAACTTACAAATTACCACAACCTTTTTTCGTTATTGCCACGCAAAATCCCTTAATACATGCAGGAACATACCCTTTACCAGAGTCGCAGCTTGACCGTTTTATGATGCGTATATCTCTTGGGTTTCCTGATATTGCTGCAGAGAAACAAATTTTATTGAGTGAAAGCAGCCATGACAGTTATAAGAAACTATTACCCTGTGTAGATACCAATAAATTAATCGCTATGCAATCTGCTGTCTCACAAGTAACGGTTTCAGACAATATTATTGAATATGTTATTGCCTTGAATCATGTGAGCAGGCGTCAAGGTTTTTCGGGGAGGCCGTTATCACCAAGAGCAGGACAAGCGTTGGTCAGTGCAGCTAAAGCTTGGGCTTTTATGGAACAAAGAGCTTATGTGATCCCTGAAGATATACAAACAGTGTTTAGTTCGGTATGCCAACACCGACTTGAGTCAACATCGACTAACTTTGGTGAGCATCACGAGCAAATTTCCGAGCAAGTTATCAAACAAGTTAATGTGTTAAATCCGCTAAATTCATAATTTACAAAAATACATTTATCAAGAGCATAGAGACGCTAGTGGCAACATTTGTAAGCCCAATAAAAGATTTCATTAATCGCTTTTTTAAATTGCGATTTAATCGATGGCTAAAGCGTCGAATTCCGCCTGCAAGTGTACATAAGTTAACGAATCGTAATATTTTTATCATGCCGACACGTTTTGGTTTTGTTTATCTTATTTTCGTATTGTTATTATTTCTCTTAGCAACCAACTATCAAAACAATGTCATAATGTTGTTAAGCTATTTAATGGCTAGTTTGTTTATCACGACCATGATGCGCAGTTTCTATAATGTTTCAGGGATAACCTTATCTGCCGAAAAAAATGCTGCGGGATATGCAAAACAAAGCATCACTTTCCCCATTCAAGTGTCCTTCCCTAATAAACGCTTTGATTTGAATTTTTGTTTCGATAACCAGCAAGTTCTTCACCTTTCTCAAGGTGAACAAGGAGATCAAACGGTTTATGTTTGTTGCCTTTACGAAAACAGAGGCATTTATCGCCCTGGCAGATTAAAAATGTCGAGTGAATATTCTTTAGGTTTGTTTAAAACTTGGACCAGAATAGATTTTGATCAGCAATGTAGCGTATACCCCGAAGCTATTCCCCTTAGCAACAGAAAAAGTAATTTTACCGGTACTGTCAATGAACATTCACTATCAAATAATAGTAAACCGGGTATCGATGATTTTTATGAGCTAAAACCGTATATTCCAGGTGAGCCACTTTCGCGCATTGCTTGGAAACAATTTGCCCGTGGGCAAGACCGTTTAACTAAACATTATCATCAGCAACAAGGGACTACTTGCTGGTTGACGTTAATGGATATGCCTGATCATGGGGTAGAAAAACAGTTACAGTATCTGTGTTTTCTCATTAATGAATACAATCATGCGGGTCAGACATTTGGTTTAGACTTAGGGCATGAAAAAATAGCACCTTCTCAAGGTGAAAATCACTTTAAACAATGTTTAATGGCGTTAGCCATTTACCCGAAACATGTATGAAAAAAAATAACGTAACGCTTGAACGTTTTAAATTGTCTTCTCAAAACGCTTGGGTTTTGTTGGTATGCCAATGCCTGAATTTGTCACTGCTCATTAGTGAATTAAGTGGCTGGATTTTAGTGCTTATTGGTTTGTGTTTATGCTGGCGAACGTTAACGCTTATTAAGCCTGAATTAAAACTTCACCGAATATTTTTATTACTGCTCGCTTGCTCTGGGTGTATAGCCATTGCTTTAAATGGTCTAGTACTAGGCGTGTTATTAAGCATGCTGCATTTGCTCTGTTTTGCTTATTCATTAAAAAGTTTAGAATTAAACTCGCGTAAAGATTTTTACCAAATTGTTTTACTTGGTATTTTTATACTTGCTTCGGTACTTATTTTTACGCAATCTTTATTAATTTCCTTCCTTGTTTTTTGTGTACTTGCTTTGAATTTAAGCCTTTTACTGGCGTATTTTAATCATTCGGAAAGTATTCAAAAGCTACTATATCAAAGCAGTAAAGCCCTGATGCAAAGCCTTCCCCTTGCCATTGTGTTGTTTATTGTGTTTCCCCGACTAGCACCTTTTTGGAAAGTACCTTTAGCAAAATCTGCGCAATCAGGTTTATCAGAAAGTGTGACTCCGGGGGAAATTGCAAATCTAGCGAGGTCTTCAGAACTTGCCTTTAGAGCAAATTTTTTTACCAATATTCCCCAATATAATCAACTGTATTGGCGAGCGATGGTGATGGACGACTTTGATGGAAGAACATGGCAACAAAGTAAAAATAAAACGGTAAATACCACAAGATATTCAAATAAGCTAACTGTAGACGTGCCACGTTTAATCGGCGCACAATCGCGGTATCAGATTATTGCCGAGCCTAATTATCAAAAGTGGCTATTTTCTTTGGCGATTGTAGATTCGAAGAGTTTGCCTGCAAATCAAATAAGCATATTAACACTGCCCAATTATACCATTAAAAGTAGTAAACCCATTAGTCAGACAACGAGTTATGAAATAACCAGCTATACAGAGTCATTACTTAATTCTTCAATCAATGACAGTGAAAGGCTGATAAATTTACAGATACCTTTGCACAGTAATCCTAAATTACAAGCACACGGAAAAAGGCTGAAGACAAAATATCCTGATGAACTTCAACGGGCTCAAGCCATTTTAGATATCATTAGAGAGCAAGACTTTTACTACACGCTAACGCCACCTTTACTCTCAGGTAATAAAGCAGGGATTGGCTTAGACGAGTTCTTTTACCAGTCTAAAAAAGGGTTTTGCGTACATTATGCTAGTGTGTTCGCCTTTCTGATGAGGGCATCAGGTATTCCTGCAAGGTTAGTTACCGGATATTTAGGCGGAGAATACAATGAACAAAGTGGTCATTTGAGTATCTATCAATATGACGCTCATGCATGGGCTGAAATTTGGACTGAAGATAAAGGATGGGTAAGAATTGACCCTACAGCTGCCGTTAACCCTGAACGCGTTGAACGAGGACTATCCCAAACATTACAACAAGATGCATTTTTCAATAACGATTTTCTAAATTTACATCGTTATAAGCACCTTGCTTGGATTAATGAATTTCGTATGCAACTTGATGCATTAGATTATCAATGGACACGTTTGGTTTTGGGGTATTCTTCAAAAAAACAATTTGATTTACTGAACCAATGGTTAGGTCATATACGTGCTTGGAAGGTAGGTGCAATAATTGGTATTTCATTAATATTAACGATGTTAATTATGTGGTTGGTAAATTTAAACAAATCTAGAAAGAAGCCCGTAGAAAGGTGGCTAGCGCAGTATCAGCAAGTGTTAAATATATTAAAATCTAAAGGGGTAGAAAAGCCAGATGCCATGCCGGCAAGTCAATTTTCAAATGTAGTCATTCAACGATTTCCTTCACTTGAAGGCAGTTTTATTGCATATACCCAATGCTTTGAAGCATTAATGTATCAAGCTTTAATGGCTGCACAAAAAGAACAGTATTTAACTCAAATGAATCTATATCAACAACAGATAAAAAAACAACTGAAAAAAATTAAGGGAAACCCAATAGCAAAAAATAATTAATAATTTGCAGTAAATGCAATTTGTCGTTTTATAGCGTTTCAGTAAGTAGGTTAATTCATTAACACCTGACGGAGTGGGGACTAACTTATTCGGATTGATGATGGGCTTGTTGTGCAGGTGAATTTTGAAGATGAAGTTTGTTAATAAATTTATACATGTAAATAAAATCAGCTATTTTTGTTCGTTGTCTTCGTATAGAATCCGGCGTATAAAGTTTACTGAATAAAGCTTTCCAGAAAAAGGAAATTATAAACAGTAAAGTTTAATCACCTACACCTTCTTATTTCTTTCTAAAATGACACAAATAAATGAATGATAAAACTATAGCAACTCATAACGGTAATTTTCATGCTGATGATGTTTTCAGTATCGCGGCACTTAAAAATATTTTCCCTTCTTTTAAGCTTGTACGCACACGTGATTTAGATATTATTGGCAAGGCCGATATAGTGATTGATGTGGGTGGTGAATATGATGCAGATGCCGGTCGTTTTGATCATCATCAACGTGGTGGGGCAGGTGAACGTGAAAATGGCATACCTTTCTCCTCTTTTGGTTTAATTTGGCAAAAGTATGGTTTAGAAATATGCCAAGGTAACCAAGAGGTAGCCAACTCGGTTGATGCTGGTTTAGTCTCAACTATTGATGCTATCGATTGTGGCCATGTAGAAGGTGTTGCTCAAGGTATAAGTCTTAGCCAGACTATTTCTATGTTTAACCCAACTTGGCAAGAAGATAGTGACTTTGATAGTTGTTTTGATGAAGCCGTTAATTTTGCCTCGCGCGTTTTAACGCGATTCATTGCTTCTGCCAACGGTGGTATTAGCGCTAAAGAAATTGTCGCTAAAGCTATTGATAATGCAGAAGATCCAAGAGTTATTGTTTTAGAAAAATATACGCCATGGAAAAGAACAGTTCACGCCTTATCAACAGAAGCTTTGTACATGATTTACCCATCAACTTCAGGACAATGGCGAATTCAAACCGTACCCGTTGAATTAGGTTCATTTGAAGACAGAAAACCACTACCTAAAAAATGGGCCGGTTTGTCCGGTAATGAACTTAAAGCAGTGACGGGCCTTGATGATGCAATGTTCTGCCATAATGGTTTATTCATCGCGGGCGCAGAATCATTTGAAAGTACAATGAGAATGGCATCTATAGCACTTCAAGAATAATAGTCAGTTGATTGATTTTCTGCTCATTTTAACCATTAATAATGGGCAGAAATTACTCGGTTTGGTATCAAAGAATAAACTCTTTCTCTGAGTAACGATCAAGCGCATCACTTTTATTAGTTACTTTTATAATTCAAACAAAATGTTTCAATGGGTCACATTGGGTCAAGCCTTCTAGTCTATCATCAACGTTTTTAATCAAGCCTATATCTAACATTATTAAGCTAAATAGCTGTTGGACTCACTGTCAGAATTAAAATGTTTTTTCGGTCATTTGAAAAAATGGTAAAACTGTTGGGTAATTCATTCATATTACTCAAATTTCCTTTAACTTCCCTTGATTAATAAAAATCGATTTTTCATGGTTTCTTATTGTTAGATATTGTGGGATATTAATTAAATAAGAGTTAAAGAACTAAAACGACTAAAGCCTTTCCAAAGTTGTTTGTCTTGTTTTCTATTTCAATATGGCTCAACTTAAAGACTTAATTACTATCGTGTTCAGCTAATCTTATTATAGAAAATTGGAAATTATTAAAAGGGATATATATATGACAACAGTTAAATCAAGGGAAGAATTATCTTTTATTCTATTGAGAAGTATTATCGCCATAATCATTGCGAGTCATGGTTGGCATCGATTAATTTCTGGGGGAACTGATCCGTTTGGAGATTGGTTAACGAGTCAAGGTTTTCCTTTGGGATTTATCCTTGCATGGGGAATAACGCTTTTCGAGGTGATCGGCTCACCATTTTTGTTGATGGGTAAAAAACTACCATATTTATGCATTATTTATATTGTCATTTATTTAACCGGTTTGTTTTTAGTACATTTGCAACATGGCTGGTTTGTTGTTGGTTCAGGATCTAACGGAATTGAATATAGTACTTTGTTAATTGTTTCACTTTTCTGTATTGGTTACCCACAGGTAAAAAAGAGAACTTAATCAAACGTTTGATATTTAAATGATATAAAACAACATGTAACCAAGTTTTTTGCCCCAACATGGGGCGTGATAAACCAAAGGAATTAATGATGCCTACAACTAAACATAAACGAAAAGCTTCAGCTCATCCTAAATCAAGATCTAGTAAAAACTCGCTATCTTTTGGACTAATAGATTCTCATCCAAAAGTGTTTGTTTTTATTGGGCTCTTCTTTGTTGCGTTAGCGATATATCTTTTGACTTTTGAGTCTCAAAATAATGCAATGTTTGGTATAGCTATGTTTTCTCTTCTTATCGGTATAGTGACAACTTTTTTTGCAAACGTTGCTTTACCTAAGAAAAAGCGGCATTAAGTCAGTTTTTACGGCTAGCTGAAATCGTCAATCGGAAATGGAATTCTTTTTTGTAATATCACTTTACCCTAGCGAATTGGCTTTGGTTGATTAATCGATTTTAGCAAAGGTTTTAAAACAAGAGTAAACACTTTCAAATTTATGTTTTTCTTACTATATTGATTCACAGTTCATTACCGCTAACATGGTGTTAGAGACATAGGATTATTATGAATAACTCGGAAATTACAACGTCGCAGGATGTCCTTCATCAAGTTACTAAGGTTGTTGAAACTGAGTGTGCTCAAGATGCTAGCAAGTTGTTAGCGGAAGGTTTTGTTTTACTTGGCGTCGGAAATAGTGTCTTTGAAGATAATGAAAGTCGTTTTGTGTATTCCTTAGGTTTCACCAAACCAATTGATGAACTAAGTCACTGGGTTCGTGCTAATTTTTAAGTCTTTTTACTTGTTTTCTATGTCATAGAAAAACAATTAGCAACTCCTTAGCTTAACTCGATTTTTCATATGGCTGGCTATATCAATAGTTAATTGAAGTTAACTGTCTATTTTACCTGAAATTAGCTTTATTTATTGATAATAATCTAACTGTCTTTCGTTTGTGCGTGTAAACTCAATGTAATTTATAAATGTCAGAAGAAAATACAAATGAACTCAGAAGAAATATATCCAATTGGAACACCAGGTCAAAAATGGACTGAAAATGAAAATGTTCAATGGTTTGAAGAACAAACCATTAAACGTTCATATAAAGATGAAGTCATTGAAAAAATTACCGTCTTAAAAACTGACTTTGATGTTGAGCAATATGGTGCACTTTCACTTGATGAAAGTCGCTATCCTTTGTTCGCCATTAAAACTAAAGATTGGGATGACAATAAAAAAACAGTCTTAGTAACTGGTGGTGTCCATGGTTATGAAACCAGTGGTGTTCAAGGCGCATTACGTTTTGTAGAAACAAAGGCGAGCCAATATACGAAACACTTTAATATTATTGTGGCACCTTGTATAAGTCCTTGGGGTTACGAAACGATCAACCGTTGGAATGCTAAAGCGATTGACCCAAATCGTTCTTTCTATCAAAACAGTCCTGCGCAGGAATCGGCATCAATAATGAAATATATTGCTGAACTTAACGCTGATATTTTTGTTCATATTGATTTACACGAAACTACTGATACCGATAATTCTACCTTCAGACCTGCTCTTGCTGCACGTGATGCAATAGAACAAAAAAACTGGAATATCCCTGATGGTTTTTATTTGGTTGGTAATAGCGTTAACCCAGCGGCAGATTTTCAAAAAGCGATGATCGATGCCGTTGAAAAAATTACGCATATTGCACCTGCAGACGAGAGCGATAAATTGATTGGCGTACCTCTAGAGCAATTTGGTGTTATTAATTATGCGGCTCGAGATTTAGGCTTATGTATGGGCTTAACGGATGCTAAATACATGACAACAACTGAAGTTTATCCTGATAGTCCAAAATCAGATGATGAAACTTGTACCCTTGCACAAGTAGCTTCAATAACCGGTGGTTTAGATTATATTTTAGAAAACCTTTAAATCACGGTTAAGATCATTGAAAAACGATAAAATTAGCAGGCTAAGCATTTTCATCATGCTTAGTTCGTGTTATTTTTCCCTCACATTTAATTTTAGGAATTATTATCCATGCCAAAGGCGAGTGATATAAAGAAAAATGCTGCAGTAGAGCATAACGGAAAAGTATTTATTGTAAGAGATATCGAACGTTCAGTACCTCAAGGACGTGCTGGTGGTAGCCTTTACCGCATGCGTATGTACGATGTTGTAACTGGTGGAAAAATAGACGAGACGTTTAAAGACTCAGACATGCTTAACTTTGCTGACTTAAGCCGTCGTCCTTCTATGTTTTCATACATCGATGGTGATGAGTACGTCTTTATGGATAATGAAGATTACACACCATACAACCTCAATAAAGAAAGTATTGAAGAAGAAGCTTTGTTTATTTGTGAAGACACTCAAGGGTTGTCTGTTATTCTTGTTGATGGTGCAGCTGTTGGTATTGATTTACCACCAAGTGTTGAGTTAGTCATTACTGAAACTGACCCTTCAATTAAAGGGGGATCAGCAACCGCTCGAACTAAACCAGCAATCTTATCTACAGGGTTAACGATACAAGTGCCTGAACATGTTTCAACAGGTGATAAAATTAAAGTAAATACAGAAGAACGTAAATTTATGGGTCGAGCAGACAAATAAATTCCTGTAGTGACTAAAAATAAATTCCTATAGTGATTAATTATAAAGCCAGCATTTTGCTGGCTTTATTGTTTTTATGTAAATACTCATCCTGTAACTTCTAGCGATGCAATAATTGAAACCGTTGGTTCATGATAAGCTTTTTCGTATATTGATGTTTTGGATCGTTAAGAATATCTGAGGTTTCGCCCATCTCCATAACTTGCCCTTGGCTTAAGACCATTATTTTATCGCTAAAATGTCGAACGATACCTAAATTGTGAGAAATTAAAATATACGCGAGTCCCATCTGTTGTTGCAAGTCGAGTAATAAATTGATCATTTGAGAACGTAAAGACGGGTCAAGTGACGCTAAAGCCTCATCTAATATAATCACCTGTGGTTGCAATATTATTGCTCGAGCTAATGAAATACGTTGTTTTTGACCACCAGAGAACATGTGGGGATAAAAATTCATGTGATCTGCGAGTAATCCTACTTTTTGTAATGTTTCTCGAATCAACAAATGTCGAGCATCTTCCGTTAAGTCGGTATTGAGAAGTAAAGGCTCATTAAGTAACTGACCAATGGTTAAACTTGGATTTAACGTTGTGCCAGAGTCTTGGAATATCATACGAACATGCTGGCACCTTTGTTTAAAGTTACCTGGTTGTAGAGTTTGGCCATTGAGTTTTATATTGCCCGTAGTGGGAAGTTCAGCACCGACTAATAATTTTGCCAAGGTAGATTTACCTGAGCCAGTTTCACCCACAATAGCTAAGGTTTGATGAGCTTTTACTTCAAATGAAATCGGGTCAAGTGCGGTAAATACTTTTCGATTAAACCAGTTGCGACTTAATTTAAACGATTTACTTAAATTACTCACTTGTAATAACGTTGGCATATTAATAACTACCCTTGAGCGAGAAGTGACAACTAAATTGATGTCCGTGATAGTTTTGCACCTTGGGTGCGATAACACATTCTTGTTGAGCTCTGGGACACCTAGGTCCTAATCGGCAACCTATAGGTAAGTGTTGCAAAATAGGAATACTACCCGGTAGAGCCATTAACCGCGATTTCGCCGGTAAACTCATATTTGCTTTTGGGCTACTATCGATAAGCGCTCTAGTATAAGGATGAAAAGGTTGTTCGAATATTTGTTTAGTGGTTCCAGCTTCAACAAATTGTCCGCTATACATTACTGTAATGGTATTTGTCCAGTGGGTAACATTTTCTAAGTCATGGCTGATCAATAATATCGACATGTTTTTGAGTTGATTCAAACTTGCCAATAAGCGAAATATTTGTCCTTGATTGGTACTTTCCATTGCCGCAGTGGGTTCATCGGCAATTAACAGAATAGGGCGCTTGGCCAGCGCCATAGCAATCATTATTCGTTGACATAATGCTTCGTTAAGTTGATGAGGATATTTCTTTAAGCACACTTTGTGCTGTTTAATACCAACTTTATGCAGTAGGCTAATTGCGTTTTCTTTTCGCTGTTGATTCTTTTGCCAAAAAAATCCACTTAATTGGTCGCAATCTACAGCTTCGGTAAGCTGCTCTTCTATTGTCATGGTGGGATCTAAGCAGGCCATTGGCTCTTGAAATATCATCGCGACATCTTTTGAAATAATAGCTTTACGTTCATCTAACGACAAACGCATTAAGTCATTGCCTCGCCAATGGAATCTGTCAGCATCTACTTGCCATTTATCATCAAGTACGCCAACGATTGCTTGAGCGAGTAAGGACTTACCAGAACCAGACTCACCGACTAAACCTCGAACCTCACCTTCTTTCATGGTTAAGCTAACACGGTCTACTGCTAAAATAGGATTAGTCGCTGACTTTAACTCGATAGATAAATTTCTAATATCTAGAAGGTTCATTAAGCTTCCTTACTGACTTTAAGCGCGTGTCTCATACCTTCACCAACCAAGTTAGTGGCAACTACGGCAAAGAGAATCGCTAAGCCAGGTAGATAAACAGTCCACGGAGCAATATAGAATAAATCGATACCATTTTTTAGCATTGCTCCCCATTCTGCCATAGGGATTTGTGCCCCAAGACCAAGAAAGCCTAATGCTGCAATATCTAATATTGCAGAGGATTGCGCTAACGTTGCTTGACTGATCAGCTTTTCTAAAATATTAGGAAATACCGAATGATATAAAATTCGTAATGAACTTGCGCCATCTAAACGAGAAGCAAGTACATAGTCTTTTCTGAATTCTTCGGTCACCGCATTACGTGTTATATGCACAAACTGTGGAATAAGCACCATGATTATTGCCCATAACGTATTGTTTAATCCTGTTCCTAAAATGGCAACAATGACAATAGCGAGTAATAAAGAAGGGATTGATAAAATAACATCAAGAAAATGGTTAAGAAAACTCGACTTTATGCCGGATGTTAATGCAGAGAAAGAACCAATGACCACACCAATGACTAAAGAGATAAGTACCACGACAAAACTTAAGCCGAAAGTGAGTGATGTACCATGCATTAAGCGTGAGAGCATGTCCCGGCCTAAATTATCAGTACCTAATAAAAAACTAACATTGCCATCATTGTGCCAAGCAGGGGGCAGCAATAAAAAGTCTAAGTGATTCTCAACCGAGGCATAAGGGGTTATTAAAGGTGAAAATAACGCTAAAATTGTAAGGAAAACAAAACAGCCAAAGCCTAGCATCACCACAGGGGTTTCTTTAAAATTATGCCAAAGTTGCAGTAAAGGAGAAGGAAATTCTTCCTCTAAATAAATTTTATCACGTGCCATGACGGCTCTCCCTTGCTAACGGGTTAAGTGCTGCGTATATAAAATCGGTGACAATATGCACAATAAAAATAAAAGCAGAAAGTGCTAAAAGTCCCCCTTGAATAGCGGTATGGTCTCGTTGATATATACTCTCAATTAACCAACGACCAATACCTGGCCAACTAAAAATAACCTCTGTAACCATAGCAATAGTAACTAAGTTAGCGAATTGTAAGCCTACATCTCGAATAACATGCACCATGGCATTACGTATCGCGTGATTGTAAATTATTTGTCCAAAACTTAACCCTTTTGCTTTGGCTGTGCGTATGTATTGGCTTTCTAATACTTCCATCATTGCTGTACGTGCTAAGCGAACAAAGATGGTTGCAGGAGCGAGGGCAATGACACATGCCGGTAGAAATATATGCGCGCTAGCATCTTGAAATGCTTGCCACTTGTAAGGACTATTACTTAATAAAATATCTATAAATTGTATTCCTGTAACATGCTCTATTTCAAAAAGTAAACTGATTTGCCCCGCAGATGGCAACCAACCTAGTTGGATAGAAAAAACAAGAATAGCTAATAAACCTAGCCAAAAAACAGGGATAGAATAACCAATCATAGAGATACTGAGAATAATATTGTCTGTCACTTTCCTATGATTAATCGCGGCGATAAAACCGATAGGAATACCAAAAAGCATTGCGATGAAAAGAGCCACTAAAGTGAGCTCTATTGTTGCAGGTAAAAAGCTCATTATTTCTGTGCTGATGGATAATTGACTCGCCATCGAAATACCTAAGTCACCATGGAACAGCATATTTACATAGGCAAAATATTGTTGAAAAATGTTGCTTTGCGTTTGATATTGTTCACCTAAAATAATCAGTTGCTCGGGAGTCGCATTGACTTGTCCTGAGATATTCATTAACTGCTCACCAGGAAATAAAAAGCTTAAACCAAAAGATAACAAGGTAAGTAAAAACATAGTGAAAATAAATAAATTAAGGCGGCGTAGGGTAAATGTCAGCATATTAGTTTTTACTTGCCTTGCTAAAATCGATTCCACCAAATGGAGATAGAAATTCTCCTTTTACAATGTTTTTTCGTGCTTGGAATCGTTTAGAGTGAGCTATAGGTATTAGTGGAACTTCAGTAGAAATAATTGCTAAAGCTCGGCTATAAAACCTTTTTCGTTGGGTTACATTTGTCGTTTCTAATGCCTGTTGCAGCAAATCATCAAAGTCTTCATTGCACCAAAACGTTCTGTTGTTCCCACTTTCTGCTGAAGAGCAACTTAATAGCGGTGTAAAGAAATTATCCGGGTCGAAGTGATCTGCTGACCAGCCTAATAAAACACTTTGATGCTCTCCTTTTGATAACTGTTCAAGAAAAGAGCCCATGTCTAGAGAATTTTCAATAAGTACCTTTATTCCTATTTTTTTCAAATCAGCTTGAATTAACTTAGCCATTGTTATGGCGTCAGGGTTGTATGCACGTTGAACCGGTAAAGCCCATAAATTCATGGTAAAACCATTAGGAAAACCAGCATCAACCATTAATTCTTTTGCTTTGGATATATCGAAAGTTTGCGCTAAAGTACTTTTATTATAAGCCCATGAGGTTTTTGGTAATAAACTGTGTGCCATGTCAGCTTTAGACTGATATACAGTATCAATTATGGCTTGTTTATTTACGGCTAGCGCCACCGCTTGGCGAACCTTTACATTATTAAATGGTGGTTTTAGTGTGTTAAACCCGAGATAACCGACATTAAAGGAAGTCACCTCTTCAAGTTCTAATTCTGGTTTGCTCTTTATTTTTTCGTGGGCGATAGGGAAAGCAATAACATCGCATTCACCCGCTAATAGTTTGGTTAACCGACCTATACTACTGGGAGTAATATCAAAAATAAGTTGCTCTAAGGAACTAGGTTTATCCCAATAGTCTTGATGAGGGGCATAGCGAATATATGCCCCCGGGCGATATTCCTTTAACTTGAAAGGGCCTGTGCCAATAGGTAATGTGTCGATTTCTCGTTTAATATTTTTCAAAACTAAAGCATCAGCATATTCTTTGGATAAAATAACGGCAAAGTCACTTGCTATATTCGCTAATATCGAACTATCTGCGTATTTAAATTTAAAACGTATGGTGTAGTCATTTATTTTTTCAATGCTTTCTACCAAATTAGAAAAACTAACACTTTGAAAGAAAGGATATTTACCACCTGACACCTGATGAAATGGATGTTCTTCTGACAATATTCGGTTAAAGCTAAAGAGAACGTCGTCAGCATTAAAGAAACGGGTCGGTGTGAAATAACGTGTTTGATGAAAAGCGACATCTTTACGTAAATAAAAAGTGATCATTTTACCATCACGTGTCACATGCCAAGATTTAGCCAGTGATGGCGCGATAGTGTTTTGCTCACCTCGAAATGAAATCAATCGGTTATACAATTGATTCGAAGTGGCATCAATTGTAGTACCAGAAGTGACCGTTTGCGGGTTAAAACTTTCAGGGGAGCCTTCTGAGCAATAGACAATACTATGGTTACTGAGCGATTTATCATTTTCGGTATTACAAGCTGAGATAATACATAAAAATGGTAATAAGATCGCTTTATATAAGTGTTGCTTAACCGCTAATCTCGACATATAAACTTAATTATCCTTCATCTACTGCACTTTCTAATAAGTTATATTTTTTCAAGTAACCTCTTAGTTGATGATAGGTTAATTTGAGTGCATCGGCAGTTTTCTTTTGATTATACTGACAATTTTCTAAAGCTGATTGAATTAGATCAATTTCATAATCTTGAGAAAGGTCTTTTAATGATAAAGGAAACTCAAGTGATTTAATCTCCGGCAACTGCTGTTGAATAATTTCTTGGCGCTTTTCTTCGCTATTTCCTTCATTAATATTTTGAACGGGTGCGGGTACTCTGTCTTGAGTCTTTATACGTTGAGAAGGTCGGTAGGGGGACTCAAAAGGGTCAATAACGAGGTCATGCACAGGTAAATGCGGGTTATTACAACGGTATACACTGCGTTCAACAACATTTTTTAATTCACGAACATTACCTGGCCAATGATATTCAAGCATTGAACGTTTAGCTTTCTCGGTAAAACCACTGAAAAGCTCAAATTCCAATTCTCGGGCCATATCAATAGCAAAACTTTCGGCGAGCATAATGATGTCTTCAATGCGCTCTCGAAGCGGTGGCAGGGTAATAACGTCAAAGGCAAGACGGTCAAGTAAATCGGCACGAAATTCACCCGCTTCAGCCAATGTAGGCAAATCTTCATTGGTTGCCGCGATTAACCGAACATTAGTCGTAATAGTTCTTGAACCACCAACACGCTCAAATTCGCCGTATTCAACAACTCTTAGTAGCTTTTCTTGAATGAGGCCTGAGGTATTAGCTATTTCATCAAGAAATAATGTGCCATTATCAGCGCGTTCAAAGCGACCTTCATGGCGTTTTCCTGCGCCTGTAAATGCACCACTATCGTAACCAAATAACTCAGTTTCTAGTAAATTTTCATTCAATGCAGCACAATTGAGCTTCAAATAATTTTGATCCCAACGTTTAGATAAATAATGAAGACGAGCAGCAATAAGCTCTTTACCAGTACCTCTTTCACCAATAATAAGTACGGGTTTACTCAAAGGAGCTATTTGCGATACTTGCTCTAAAACTTCAAGAAAATTATTTGCTTGCCCAAGAAGATTATCTTTTTGGTTGAAACGTGACATTGCTTGACCTAATAATTGGTTTATTTCACTAACAAATAGTGTATTTTATTAATCATCAGGTTTGAAGTGTTTTTTTTAATAATAATAACTTTATTTAAAACATGAGGTTAAGTTAAAAATAAAACTTGGCGTAGAACATGAATAAAGGATTCTAGTAAAATTAAATAAAATAATTGAATGAGGAAGTTGTTATGGGTATTTTTTCTAGGTTTACAGATATTATTAATTCGAATATAAACAACCTGTTAGATAAAGCAGAAGATCCTGCAAAAATGGTACGATTGATCATTCAAGAAATGGAAGACACTTTAGTTGAAGTACGTTCATCGTCAGCTAAAACCTTAGCGGATAAGAAAGATTTGTCACGTCAAGCCTTACGTTTTGAAAAAGATGAGCAACAATGGCAAGAAAAAGCAGAGCTCGCCTTAAGTAAAGGGCGAGAAGATTTAGCAAGAGCTGCGCTCATGGAAAAGAAAAAATGTGGTGAAAATGCTGCATCATTAGTCGAAGAATTAAACCTCGTTGATGACCACATCGCTAAATTACAAGACGAAATTTCGCAGTTACAAGAAAAACTAGCTGATGCCAAAGCGAGACAAAAAGCGATTATTATTCGCGAGAAAACAGCTACTTCCCGTTTAAAAGTGAAAAAGAATATCGATAGTGACCGTGTTAATGACGCACTTAATCGTTTTGACAGTTATGAACGTAAAATAGATGATATTGAATCTCAAGTTGAGTCTCTTGATTTAGGCAGCAAATCTTTAGCAGATGAAATCGCTGATTTAGAAGAAGATGAAAATATTGATGATGAATTAGCGCAATTAAAGGCTAAAATGAAATCAGCTAAAAAAACTAAATAACTCAATTTGTATTGAATAACGATTAAGGAGAAGTCTTATGGAAGAACTTATAATGGTTCCTGTCATCATTTTTATGTTGTTGGTTGCCCCCATTTGGTTGATTTTGCACTACCGAAGTAAGCGCCAGGTAAATCAAGGGTTTAGTGAAGAAGAATATACACAATTATCAGAGCTTTCTGAATTAGCAGATAAAATGACAGATAGAATTAAAACACTTGAAGCTATTTTGGATGCTGAAACCCCAGATTGGAGGAATAAAGTATGACACGTAAACGCCGTGGAGAATTATACCGAAACCCTAGCCAAGGTAAAATTGCTGGAGTTTGTGCTGGATTAGCCGATTATTTTGGCTGGGAAACCTGGTTAGTTCGCATTTTGGTGGTTTCAGGTGTCTTACTGGGGATGGGTTGGTTTATTGTTATTTATATTGCAGGCTGGTTTATTTTAGATAAGAAACCAGGCACATTAGATAAAAAATCCCAAAAGGCACAATCACAATATGCATCAGGAAAGAACCATACAGAAGCTGAACTTTCGTCTGAATCGATAAAAGTTAAGTCTCGTATTTGGCAATCAGGTGAACCTGCCAAACAAGCTTTTCATGATATAAGACATAAGTTTAAATCGTTAGAAAGAGAAGTTCGTCGAATGGAACGTTATGTGACATCACCTGAATTTACAGTTTCTCGTGAAATTAATAAACTATAAATTGTGAATAATTAGAAAAGCGGCATTTGCCGCTTTTTTCATTGTTATAACAGTAATATTTAAGTTAATTACTTGTTTATATGATTAAATGTCACCAAATAATATTAATAAGTGTGAGGCTTTAGCCTTGCATTACACACTTGTGCAAGATACTCATGGCATTAATTGATAAAAAAAAGCTAAACAAATTAAAACAAAAAGCGAATGATTTATTAAATCGATCGCTTGACCAACATGTTACTTTGGCTGTTACTGGCCTTAGCCGAAGTGGAAAAACAGCCTTTATAACTTCCTTAGTTAACCAGCTTGTTAATGAAGGAAATAACTCACAGTTAGGCTTTTTCAACGTCGTCCATCAAGGACGATTTATTGCAGCTAAACGAGTGCCACAGAAACACTTGCATATTGGTCGATTTGAGTATGACCGAGCTATGTCTGCTTTTTCACAAGCCGAGCCAACATGGCCTGAGCCTACACATGGTATAAGTGAAATGCGTTTAGCTATTCGATACCAGCCGAAAGAGTCATTATTGAAGTACGCCACTGATACCGCAACTTTATATGTTGATATTACTGATTACCCTGGTGAATGGTTACTTGATTTACCGATGTTAAATCAAACGTTTGAACAATGGTCAAAACAAACGGCGCAATTACTTGCTACGCAACCAAGATTCAAATCTGCTGAAAGTTTTATTGAAAAAGTTAATAAAATAGATCCCTTTGTAACTGTTGACGAACAAATGTTGGCAGATTTGTCGAGAGAATATACGCAACTTTTATTACACTTTCGCCACGAACTCGGTATGTCAGTTATTCAACCAGGGCGTTTTATTTTACCTGGTGAATTGGAAGACGCGCCTATATTGCAATTCTTTCCTTTCACAGATTTCGAAAAAATAGACAAAAATGCTTATCAAAATGCCAGTGACGATTGCTTTATTGGTATGCTTAGAGCAAGGTTTATAGAATATAAAGAACGTGTTGTAAAAGCTTTTTATAAAGAACATTTTATCAACTTCGATAGACAAATTGTCCTGGCTGATTGTTTAACACCCTTAAATAATGGTGCTGAAAGTTTTGCGGATTTGAAAATGGCGATGACCATGATCATGCAAAGCTTTAGCTATGGTCAAAGTAGTTTGTTTACTCGACTATTTTCGCCAAAAATTGATAAATTATTGTTTGCTGCTACAAAAGCAGATCATGTTACGCCTGAGCAACACAAAAACTTAGTACGTTTACTCGACCAATTGGTATATCAAACACAGCATCAACTAAATTATGATGTAATACAAATGAAAACCTTGGCACTGGCCTCAGTTAAGACTACGCAATCAGGTAAAAGTCGCTATAAAGGGCAAGACATTCCAGTACTTCGTGGTAAGCGTTCTGAAAATAGTGAGCTAATTACTGTGTTTCCTGGCGCAGTACCAAGTAAATTACCAGCGCAAGAGTTTTGGCAAAAAGAAACATTTAATTATATAAAGTTTTCCCCTTTTGAACCTGTCGGTCAACATGAGTGTTTACCTCACTTAAGAATGGATCAAGTGATGCAATTTTTGCTTGGAGATAAAATGAAATGAATGAACTTGATGAAAAGTATAAGCAACAAATTCTTTTTGAGAATGATGAATTAATCGCAAGTAAAAGTAATTTACCTTCAATTGATCAGCAAGTTATTATTAATAACGATGATTGGCAAGAAAAAGACGAATTATCGTTAACAGAACAAGAATATTTATCAGACGCTAGCCTGCAAGAAAAATCAAAACCTCGTTGGTTATGGAGGATTGTCGGTAGCGTTTTTGCTGGTGTTGTTGCTGTAGAAACGTTCACATTTTTTCAACAGGGATTTTTACAATCGCCAATATTAGCAACTATGTATGGCGTATTGTTATTTGGATTATCTGCAATTGTGGGGTCAACAGCAATACGTGAATACTCAGCATTAAGGCAATTTAAACGTCAACAACGCACACAAACTAAAGCAAAAAATATATTGTCACCTGATTTAGTGGGGCATCGTAATGTTGATGCGAAAACGTTATGTGAAAATATCTCAGCAAATTTACCGTGTGATTTAATGTCTGAGCATGAGAATAGTTGGCAGTCATTGGCTAAAGATGAATATAGTGATGAAGAATTACTTCAATTGTATTCACGTGAAGTATTAACAAAAGTAGATGATAAAGCTCTTGCTGAAGTGGCAAAGTTTTCAACTGAGGCTGTTGTCTTAGTTGCGTTAAGTCCAATAGCCCTCGTCGATATGATGCTAATGTTTTGGCGAAATTTACGCATGATAGACAAGATAGCCGGCCTTTATGGTTTAAAAATAGGTTATTGGAGTCGAATAAAATTAATCAAACAAGTTTTTGTAAACATGGCTTATGCTGGAGCAAGTGAGCTAGTTATTGATTTAGGTGCAGATCTTGTGGGTGCTGAACTATTAGGGAAATTATCTGCCCGCATGGCGCAAGGATTAGGTGCGGGTATGCTAACTTCACGGTTAGGTATTCAAACGATTAAACTTTGTCGGCCTATTCCTTTTGAAGAAAACACGCCAAGAATTGCTCAGGTGAGAAGGAAAATATTAGGACAGGTCAAAAAATTATTAATTAAATAAAGAATTATATAAATCCATTAGAATCAATGTGCTTGTAACACCTTGATTCTACCGTTAATGCTTGCTTACTTTACATTTGTGTAACTTATTCTATACGCTATTTTTATCTGGTCATAAAGTAGCCGATTGCCGTTTCGTGCTTTTCACTCCATGCTTGTTTTATGATTAAAGGACAAACATGACACATCAATTAGTGAGTCATTATAAATTTAAAATAAGGTAAGATCATGGGGAAGGCATCGAAATATATTTCACGGGTTGCTGATGATAATGGTTACATTCAATGGTCAGAAGAAGAAAACAATATCTGGCAAGAATTAATCACTCGTCAATTAAAATGTGTTGAAGAAAAAGCGTGTGACGAATATAAGTTGGGTTCGAAATTATTAAATTTACCACATGACCGAATTCCACAACTTGATGAAGTTAGCAAGGTTTTATTAGAAACTACAGGTTGGCAATGTGAACCCGTACCTGCACTAATTGGTTTTGGTGCATTCTTTAAGTTGTTATCAGAAAAAAAATTCCCTGTAGCGACTTTCATCCGTACTCGAGAAGAGCTCGATTACCTACAAGAACCTGATATTTTTCATGAAATATTTGGTCATTGTCCATTATTAACCAATAAGTCTTTTGCCGATTATACAGAGGCTTATGGAAAGATGGGCTTAAACGCAACCAAAGAACAAAGAGTCTTTTTAGCTCGTTTATATTGGTTCACGGTTGAATTTGGTTTATTAGATACGCCAGACGGAATTAAAATCTATGGCGGCGGTATCTTATCTTCACCAAGTGAAACTCACCATGCCACAACAGGTGAGGGGGTTGAACGGGAAGAACTCGAAATACTTGACGTATTAAGAACCCCATATCGTATTGATGTTATGCAACCTATTTACTATATGTTAAATAAAGTGAGTGATTTAGATAACTTAAGAAAATATGAAGTGTCTGATATTATGGAACTAGTTGAGCAAGCCAAAGCTTTAGGTTTACACCCAGCAAAGTTCCCAGCAAAAGAAATCAAAAAAGTAAGTTAAGGAAAAAATATGACTGAGCAATTATCTGTACAAAAATGTGAAGCATGCCAAGTTGGTGCTCCACAGGTTAGCGATGAAGAGTTACCGACATTAATGTCACAAATACCGGATTGGATTCCTGAAGTGCGTGACGGTGTGATGATGCTGGAACGTGAATATAAATTCAAAAACTACAAATTAGCCTGGGCATTTGCAAATAAAGTTTCTGAACTAGCTGAAGAAGAGTTTCATCATCCGGCCATTTTATTAGAATGGGGCAAAGTCAAAATTACTTGGTGGACACACGCCATTAAAGGGCTACACCGTAATGATTTTATTTGTGCAGCAAAAACAGACAAACTTTTGTAATATTTACTTACATTGATCATAACTGCCTCCTACCTCAGGGGGCTTTTTTTTGTTGTACAAATTAGTTTACAATAGCTAATAAGACCACTTAGCTATTAGGGTAAGGTAAATGCGTTTAGAAATTGTATGTTGTGATCGAGTTGGTATTGCACAAGATGTATTAGAAATATTTGTTGAACATGAGATCAATTTACGTGGCATTGAATTAAAACAACCGGGAGAAATTTTTATAAATATCCCCGATTTAGAATTTAGTGAATTACAAATGTTTATGCCTCGTTTACGCTTGATTGAAGGCGTTAATGATGTGAAAACAACTCCTTTTATGCCATCTGAACGTGAACGCAATGAACTTTCAACGCTAATCAAAACCTTCCCTGATCCATTTATATCAGTAGATGCTAAAGGCGACATTCGTATTGTAAATACAGTCGCAGCAGGGATCATGGGCTGTAAAGAGGATGAAATCATTGGTGACAACGTTAGCAATTGGTTAAAAGGATTTAACTTTAGCCGGTGGTTAGATGCTGATGAAGTACTTGCGCAAACTCGTCGATTGAAATTTCAAGATGACGATTTTGTTGCTGATATCATGCCTATTCATGTTACTGATCAAAGTAATGTCCCTATTCTAGCTGGCGCAGTCTTGATTTTAAAATCAGAAGCGCGCCTAGGGCAGCAAATAAGCGCATTCAAACAAGCTAATGAAAACAACTTTGCTGGCATACAAGCGAGTAGCGGCTCTATGCGTAAAGTGATCCGTGAAGCAAAACGTATGGCATTGCTCGACTCGTCAATGCTTATTGTTGGTGAAACCGGCACAGGTAAAGAACTGTTAGCTCAAGCTTGTCATGCAGCGAGTGACCGCAACGATAATCCATTCAAGACTTTAAGCTGTGCAGCATTACCTGATGATGATGCAGAAACTGAACTTTTTGGTGCAGGCTCACAAGGTGATATTAAAGCTAAACGTGGTTTATTTGAATTAGCAGATGGCGGCACTATTTTTCTTGATGAAGTCGGTGAAATGTCACCTAAGTTACAAACTAAAGTATTGCGCGTAATTCAAGATGGTATTTTTCGCCGTGTGAATGACGAAGAAGAAATACAAGTAAATGTTAGGATCATCAGTTCAACGAACTGTGACTTACTCAGTATGGTTTCATCAGGTAATTTCAGAGAAGATCTTTATTACCGACTGAACGTACTTGGCTTAAATATACCTTCGTTACGTGATAGACGTTCTGACATTATCCCTCTCGCTGAATTTTTTATCGTTAAGTTTGGACAACAAATTGGTAAAACCAGTGTCACTATGTCTGATGATTGTCGTGATTTTATCGAACATTACCCTTGGCCTGGAAATGTTCGTCAGCTTGAAAATGTGCTAATTCGTGCTGTATCGCTTATGGAAGGCAGTGTTGTAATGACTTCACATCTGCAGTTACCCGCATACACACGTGAGCATGGTTACTTAGAACAGGAGTTTGAAGGTACATTAGATGCAGCGGTTAAAAGTTTTGAAGCTGACTTATTGAGAAAACTTTATCCAGCGTACCCGAGTACGCGACAATTAGCTAAAAAATTAGGGTTAAGTCATACTGCCATTGCCAATAAATTACGCGAATATGACATCAATAAAAAAACCGTAAAAATATAAATAACTCAAATAGATAACCAATAGAGATATAACATGAAACTTTTTGGATACTGGCGTTCATCCGCAGCTTATCGAGTAAGAATTGCTTTGCACTTAAAGAACATTGACTGTGAATCTGTGCCTGTACATTTAGTTAAGAATGGTGGCGAACAGCATAGTGAAGAGTATGTTGCATTGAATCCAACGCATCTAGTGCCAACGTTGATAGATGAAACCGTCGATGGTGAATTAGTGTTAAATCAAAGTATGGCAATACTCGACTACTTAGATACTAAATATTCACAATCACCGCTTTACCCTGAAAATATTATTGATAAAGCTCAAGTTCAAGCACTTGCGTTAGATATCGCTTGTGAAATTCATCCCGTAAATAATTTGCGAGTTCAACAATATTTAGTAAAATCATTGGGCGTTAATGAAATAGACAAGTCAACATGGAGCCATCATTGGATGAGTGTAGGTTTTGCTGCTTTTGAAGAAAAACTTCAAAAGGTATCTGGGAAGTATTGTTATGGTGACAATGTAACGATGGCTGATTTATGCCTGGTACCTCAAGTTTATAATGCAAATCGGTTCAAAGTAGACATGTCAGCATTTCCATTAATTAACGCCATTGTTGAACGTTGTAATCAGTTACCTGCTTTTATAAAAGCAATACCTGAAAATCAAGAAGATGCAGTTTTATAAAAAAGAATCATTTTTAGTAATATCAGAAAGCTCAATATAGAATAAAATTATTTTAGATCATGTATTTCTCTTGCAACTAACATGAAAACGCGGTGCAATGGCTTTTCATTATTTCTTTCTTTAGATAAATTGAATAATAGGTAACTATGGAAGATCAAACACAAACAGGTAAACAAACTCCTTGGGGCATAATTGCCGTTATTATTGCTATAGTGTTAGCTGCTTTAGTTTGGTTATATGTTTCTTCTACTCAAGAAGCCGTAGTAGACGTTATTCCACCTCCCGTTGTTAAAACTGAAGTTGCGCCTGAGCCAATACCTGAGCCAGAAGTCGTTGAAGAGGAAGTTGTTGCTCCAGTAATTGAACCAGAGCCAATTATCGAAAGTGAACCTGAGCCCGTATTACCGAGCTTAGATGAAAGTGATGTTTGGGTGCAAGAGAAACTGCCGAGTTATACTTGGCGTAAAGAACTTTTAAAATTGGTCATTAATCAGGATATGATCCGTCGTTTTGTTGTATTTACCGATAACTTTGCACAGGGTAATTTAGCATACGAGCATAGCCCACTGATTAAACCAAATGCAAAATTCTTAGCAAATGAAGTTAAAAATGGTGCCAGTAGTGATTGGAAATGGGATGAATCAGCAACACGACGATTTACCCTCTATGTTGATTTGTTGAGGTCATTTGACAGTGAAACAATGGTGCAGTGGTACTTCGAAATGAAGCCATTGATAGACCAAGCTTATGAAGAGCTAGGTTATCCAGATGAGAACTTTACCGACGTGCTTCATGATGCCATTACTAAAGTATTGGATATGGAAATACCCAAAGAACCGCTAGATCTAGTTCGTCCAAGTGTAATGTTTCGTTATAAAGATGCCAAGGTCGAAGCTTTAGATGATGCTGATAAACTCTTATTACGCTTAGGCAAAGAAAACTTATTAGTGATCAAATCGGTGTTGTTAGAGATTAATGAGCGATTAGCACGTCAACGCTCATAATAATCTAGAGATATTCGCTTGTTTGATTAAAAAACAAGCGAACGATTTTATTTATAAAACTAGCGCTTGCATCATGCCAAATCTTTAGCGATAATTCGCGCCGTTGTAGCAACAAGCGACAACTTTCTATGGTGACCCTTTCGGTCCCCTCGCAATGATACTCTGTGAACTCGGCCAGATCCGGAAGGAAGCAACCGCAGCAGACGACTCATGTGCCGAGGTGTGGCTGTTTGGGTTGCCACCCAATATTTCCAAT
>Ga0209395_1000190_pt1 | contig 93068 bp, 85 predicted proteins | sample GOMGulsemesocosm_3_FD_184635 | JGI IMG/M metagenome (GOLD analysis project Ga0209395, IMG submission 184635) | Methane-oxidizing microbial communities from mesocosms in the Gulf of Mexico - GOM9D Gulf of Mexico (SPAdes) (version 2) | ecosystem: Environmental > Aquatic > Marine > Cold seeps...
ACCCTAATGGTTATTCCCTGATTATGAATCATAACGCCGTAATAGCTTTCTACCCAAACTCCCGCAGGGCAAGGCGATAAGCGACCAACTGCGTCGTTTAAAAATGAAGATGGGGAATGACCACACCGCTCATTTCAAGCCTAGCATTTGGCACGCTTCTCGACTTGCTGAAATCACGCATTTCCAAGTAGCACGGGTATATACCACTAATGTGGTTTAGGCTTCTCCCTTTTAGACCTTGAAATTTCCAATCAGATCATTGAGTTTATTACTTGCATCGGACAGGCTATCGCACGATTTATTGATCGCGTTTGACTCCTCGGTAGTTTGATCTGATAGTGTCTTGATGTCGATAATATGCGTGTTTAATTCTTCCACCACGCTTGCCTGTTCCTCCGTCGCAGTGGCGACCTGAATACCTAAATCTGAAATACGACTGATCGTATTGACGATGTTTTCAAGGGAGCTGCCCGCTTCATCGGCGTGCGCTACCGACTCTTGAGCAATCACCAAGCCGCTGGACATTGCATTGACCGCGCCTTCGGCTCCCGTTTGTAATCGCTTGATCATCGACCCGATCTCTTCGGTGGAGTCATGGGTGCGTTTGGCGAGTGTTCGTACCTCATCGGCAACGACTGCAAAGCCACGACCTTGCTCTCCAGCGCGTGCTGCTTCGATAGCTGCATTGAGTGCCAATAGATTAGTTTGTTCTGAAATGCCACTAATCACCGTTAAAATGTTACTTATTTCGCCAATATCGTTAGCTAATGCTTCGATGACTGCGTTAGCCGTGTCTATTTCCTGGTGTACTGAATTGATTTTTAGGATGGTATTTTGTACGATATTTTTTCCATTTTCTGACTCTATGATCGATTGCTGTGCAGCCTCGGCGGTGTCTTGCGCATTATGGGCTATCTCACGAATGGAGGCGGCCATCTCGGTGACTGCGGTGGCGATCATATCGATACTACGGTGTTGTTGGTCTATGTTGCTGAGCGTGTTGTTTGACGCCACCGATAGTTGGGTTGAGGTGTTTGTTATTTGGTGTGCGTTGGAGGAAACCCCTTTAACAATATCTCGCAGTTTGTCGGTAAACTGATTGAACGATTGGCTTAATTGTCCCACTTCATCTTGGCTATCGACCGCCAGTTTTTTGGTTAAGTCGGCCTCGCCAGACGCGATATCGCCAAGCATCTCTGATGCTCTGCTAATAGGGCGTGAAACGGATAGGACTAGCCATAACCCGATGGCGATTAGTACCGCGGCAATCACTAGACTAATCAAGATTAACGATAGTGTCGCTTTAGTTATCGGTTGATAGACTTCGCTAACCGGTAGGGCTATGACCACATACCAATTAAGCTCGGGTATGTACTTGGCGCCTAAAACTAGCCCATGCTCCTTCAGTTGTATGATATTGATTGCATTTTTATTAAGTAGCTGACGCGCCTCATCAGAGAATAGCGATCCGATAGTGCTATTACTGGCTAAGTTATTCGTGGGATGAACCGTAATATTTCCTTGACTATCCGTTAGAAAAGCATAGCCATGCTCGCCGAATCGAAACTGCTTTATAAAATCAGAAACCCTAGGCATGCTCATGCCGATACCAGTCAGCGACTTACCATCGAAGGTACGATAATTGATAAATAGTGTTAGTTCGGAAGAGTCTTTGTCGACATCGATATCGAGCGAATAGTGCTTGCTTCCACTAAGGAAATCATAGAACCATTGATCGCTGTTATTATTACGACTGAGCTGGCGGCTCCAACCCTCGTGGGTATAATAATCACCATTGGTTCCGTCGACATAAAAGGCACTGATTGCCTTGGTTTGAATTTTTGTGTGTTTGAGGTAATTAATTAAGCCGCTGGCGTGATCTTTATCAAGAGTGTCTGACGTAATCAGCGTATTGTGAGCCATCGCCTTAGAGGTGATAATAGCCTGATGTAATTCCTGAGCGACGCCATAAGCCACATTATTGAGAGTAAGTGGTAACTCTTGTTGATTGATCCGTGATGAAACGAGTTCACGCATGGTGTTGCTACTCATCAACGTGGTCACTACAATACTAATCAATAGTGAACCAGCAATAATACCGGACAGTTTGTAACGGATAGAGAGCGAGTGAAACATAAGCGATCCTTAGGTTAATGTAGGTTATCCTAACCGATGGCTTTTCAATCCATAGAAAATTGAGAGCGCCAAATGTATTTAATCTGTCTGGTATGTCAAGTTTTAACGATGGCGGCTAGTGATACTAATAACACTATAGTAGATAAAGAGGATAAAGATGAGTTGTTGTGATGATGTTGAGTTAATCCGTGGTTTAATGCCTTTAGAGCAAGCAAGATCTCGCATGCTCGATAGTTTGGTGCCGATAAATGATATTGTCGAACGCGAGTTAGGTGATTGTTTAGGAGGGGTTCTAGCGAGTGATATCTACTCTCCGATTGATGTTCCCCCATTTAATAACTCGGCGATGGATGGCTATGCAATGGCGTACCAATCTCTAGAGCCGTCCCAATCATTAACGATGGTGGGTAAATCTTTTGCTGGGATCCCCTACAACGGTCAAGTAGCGCTGGGCCAGTGCGTAAGAATTATGACGGGTGCGATGATGCCCAATGATTGCGATACCGTGGTGATGCAAGAACATGTTTGCGCGCAAGATGACAATATCACCGTTAATAAGCAGGCTCGATCACAGCAAAATGTCCGCCGTCTTGGTGAAGAGTTTAAGCTAGGGCAGCAAGTGCTTGAGCAAGGGACGATCATAACACCACGCCACATCGCACTACTCGCGTCTTTAGGCTTTGCCACGCTTCCCGTTAGACCTAAGCTAAAAGTGGCCATATTCTCCACCGGAGATGAGTTAGTTAAGCTCGGTCAGCCGTTGTTAGATGGACAAATATACGATAGTAATCGCTTTGCGCTAATCGCGATGCTAGAAAAATTACCGGTCGATATCATTGATTATGGTGTCATTAACGATGATCCCGATAAAATCCGAGCGACTTTTCTCGATGCCGACCTTAAGGCCGATGTTATTATAAGCAGCGGTGGAGTCTCAGTCGGAGAGGCTGATTTTACTCGCGATATCATTGAGGAAATTGGCCAAATCAACTTTTGGAAGCTGGCGATTAAACCGGGTAAACCGATAGCCTTTGGTCAATTTGATAATAGCGTATTCTTTGGCCTGCCGGGTAATCCTGTGTCGGCGATGGTGACATTTTACCAGCTTGCAAAACCCGCATTGCTCAAGCTTGGTGGTGGCATTGTCAAGCCGGCGTTGCAGCTCACAGCCAAGTTGACTCATGACTTACGAAAATCGTCAGGACGATTAGATTTTCAGCGTGGTGTGGTAGGGCGTAACGAGCAGGGAGTGCTAGAAGTCGTTTCAACAGGCACACAAAGCTCTAGTATGATGGGTAGTATGTGTTTAGCCAATTGCTTTATTGTATTGCCTCAGGAGCAGGGTAATGTCAGTGCTGGTGATGACGTGATGATCGAATTGTTCGACAGCGCGCTTAATTAAGGGGCAAGTACGTGAGCTTTGAAGAAATACTTTCTGATCAAGAAATGAGTCGCTACACCCGTCAAATATTACTGCCGAGTATGGATATTGAAGGGCAAGAAAGATTAAAGTTGAGCAAGGTCGCGGTCATTGGTGCGGGCGGCTTAGGTTGCGCCGCCGCTCAATACCTCGGGGCTGCTGGTATCGGTCAATTAACCATTATTGATTTTGATGTGGTGGAGTTATCAAACTTGCAGCGTCAGGTGCTTCACCAACAAGACAATCTTGGTGACAACAAAGCATTGTCCGCCAAGGCTTCAATTGTCGCTAATAATCCTGAGATAAATGTCACGGCCATCACCCATAAGCTAAGCTGCGATGAGCTTGTCGAGCTATGCGAGAGTCATAATGTCATTGTTGATTGTTGCGATAACCTGGTTACTCGAGTCGAGCTCAATCAACGCTGTTTTGAGACTAAAACTCCGCTGGTGTCAGGTGCTGCCATTAGGATGGAAGGGCTAGTCAGTTGTTTTGATTATAGTGATGATACTCCGTGCTATCAGTGCTTAAGTCAGTTATTCGGCGAGCAACAATTATCGTGTATGGAAGCCGGTGTTTTATCGCCAGTTGTCGGTATTGTCGGCGCTATTCAGGCAACAGAAGCGATTAAATTAATCACTAATATTGGTCGTTCTTTAATCGGTCGAGTGGTGTTATGTGATATCGCGCAGATGTCATTTAGAGAAATGAAACTTGCTAAATCAACAGCTTGTTCTGTGTGCGCACAAGTTTAAGCATTCTTGCTCCTGCATCTTTGTTTTTTTGTTCTAGACTTATTAAGTAAGAATAAGTTTTATTAACTGAGTGTTAAGGAGCGTTATGGTTTCAGCAACCAGTAGTATGCTAGCCACCAATATCAGGGATTATCAGGTCACGTACGGTAATAGATTATTTAATCACCTTTCCATTTCATTGAGTGCGCTAACTTATCTTGATGCAAGTGAAGAGCAAATAATAAGTTTCTATAGCCACTATATCGATCGTTTAAGTATTCGGGAGCCACAGCGGCAAACATATGATCCGATTGCACAGCAAAGTGCCGTGTTACTCGAATATTATCGCACAAGCTTAAGTGAGATTGGGATAGAGCAAACCTTAAAGGCGGAACTAGCGACATTAATGCCGGGTATTATTGCCGGTGGATTTTATGCGCTAAATCGTCTCGCCAGTGCAATATCCTTAAAAGATATTGATGAGATCGCCACGTCACTAACCTATTGGCGCGTCTATTATTTAGAGCTTGGAGAGATAACTTCTAGTCTGGATATGCCCCCGACAAAAATTCTACGTCAATTAATTAAAGTGATTGGTCATTTTCGTTTTCCGGCGGGCAATACCTGCGATCGCGTAAAAAGTGTATCCACATTATACGACTATCAGAATAGTGATAATCAACCGCACGAGATAAGTTTAGAAATTATCGCCGATGCGACGGTTAAGATTTACCAGATGACCGGCGACTTCACCATGCTTCATGCGCTAACTGCAACGGCATCTCTAAAAGTCATATTGCCGTATTGCGAGGAGCAAGAGTTAGCGCTGCGTTATTTCTGGCAGGCGGTCGTGGTCGCTTATTTGAGTACCGGAGGTGCACCAATGTCATCGGTAGAACAGTCTCCGTTGTTACCGTGGGCGGAAATTTTTAGTTTCTGCCATCAGTCACCCAATGAGCATTTGATCGAGCTGTGCCGCGCCTGCCATCAACTTGACGAGTTGTTAACTCACCAGCGTTGTCACCAGGTGGCGTCGCGTCAAGTCTTTCTAAACCGGTAATTGCTAATCGTTGAGTTGCTGTTGAGCGGCTTTCTTTCGCTCAACAATACGACGGATCACTGGCGTGAGGATTAGCTCCATCGCCAGTTTCATTTTTCCACCAGGCACGACCAAGGTATTGACACGTGACATGAAGGAACCGTCAATCATGCTTAGGTAATAGGGGAAATCGGTAGAATCAACGCCTCTAAAACGAATCACCACAAAGCTCTCGTCTAAGCTCGGAATATCTTTTGCACTAAAAGGATTGGACGTGTCCACGGTTGGAACACGCTGAAAATTAATATGAGTACGAGAGAATTGCGGCGTAATATGATTAATGTAATCATCCATACTGCGCACAATAGAATCCATGACCTTTTCGCGGCTGTGTCCACGGTCATGGGTGTCACGAATAATTTTTTGGATCCACTCCAAATTCACAATAGGCACCATGCCAATGAGTAAATCAACATGTTTGGCGACATCGTGTTCATCGGTAACAGCACCGCCATGAAGCCCTTCATAGAACAGTATGTCACTCTCTTTGGGAAGGTCTTGAAATGGCGTAAAAGTACCGGGCATTTGGTTATAAGGAACAGCTTCATCAAACGTGTGGAGATAACGTCTTATTTGCCCTTCTCCTGTATCACCATAGGCGGAAAAGAGCTGTTCGAGTAAGCCAAAATCATTGGCTTCGGGGCCAAAATAAGACAGACTCTTATTTTCTTCTTTACTCTTCCTTATTGCTAAATCCATCTCTGGACGAGTATAACGATGAAAACTATCCCCTTCAGTATACGCGACATCAACACCAAGCTTTCTAAATATATGCCTAAAGGCCGTGGTCGAGGTAGAGGTTCCCGCACCAGAGGAGCCCGTGATAGCAATGATAGGATGTAGCTCAGACATAAATGTTGCCTATTTGTTAAAGAGAGGAGAGTATAGCCAAAGCGCGCCTAGGTCAAATTTAGTTCGGACTTAGGCAATAAGTTAACTGATTCATGAAGCTCGGAGTATACCAACACGATATCGCCACGCTCTAATTGCTGTTTTAGTTGGGCTACTTGCGACTCGATGCTGATGTCGTGCTCGCCATAATTGGTTCCCTCACGGAGCACATGTTCTTGTAGCAATGAATTCAATGTGTCTTGGGGTAGTTGTTCAATTGGAATAATCATTTATCTTTAATTTCTTTAAAAAACTCGGCAATACGTTGTTCAACATAGAACCTTGGACGCCAAGGGTACTTTCCTTCAATGAAGCCAACATGTCCGCCCTTGGCGCATAATTCATACTCTATTTCTGTCGATAATTGCTCGGCATGAGGGATAACAGCATGGGTCATAAAGGGATCGTCCTTCGCGTGCAAGATCAAACTTGGCACGGTGATATCTTTGAGGTACTGCATCGCACTAGATTTTTGGTAATAGTCTTCGGCGCTTTTAAAGCCGTGGAGCGGTGCGGTGACTAACTGATCGAACGACTTAAAGTTCTTAATTTGACTAAGATTACTACCGCACAATAAGTGTTGACCCAGCTCCGGCATTTTCTGTAATTTTAGCTTTAAATTACGCTTCATCCGACGCAAAAGGTGTGATTGATAAACGCGAGAAAATCCATGTTTCAATCGCTGCTCACACACTGACAAATCTAATGGGGGTGAGATGGCTGCCGCAGCCTTTAACAGTGAGTTCTCTTTATATTTCCCAAGGTACTTCAGTAACATGTTACCACCTAAACTATAGCCTGCGGCGTATAGTTCGGCCTGAGGATATTGCTGCTTGAGGTACTTAATGAAATAACGTGCATCATCGGTTTCACCTGAATGGTAGGCGCGAGGTAGGCGATTGGGTTCGCCTGAGCAGCCACGAAAGTGCATCATCACGCCCGGCCATTGATGTTGTTTTAATGATTTAAGCAAGCGATAGGCATAATGGGATTTAATTGAGCCTTCCAAACCATGGAATAGTACCACCAGAGGACCGCTATAAGATGGGGCTATTTTTTGCGTCCACACCAGATCGACAAAATCACCATCGTGTAATTCTAACCGTTGTGGTGTGCCCAGAGGTTTTTTGCGATTGGTGAGAAAATCGGCAAAAATGGTTTGAATATGTGGGTTACGCGCCCACCAGGCTGGTTTGAATTTACTTGAATGTTGCATCACTAAAATGACTAATCTCGCTATTGATTTCCTACTAACTATAGCAAATTTTAACGTCAATGCCCATCGCCGAGAGTGAACAGCGTCGCTAGGCTTGATGGTGCTAATAGCTCCAAAGCGACACCTGCGCCAATTAAACAACTTAAGATATTAGCCTGTGCTTCGGGGTTATTGCTTGGTAGTTCCGGTAAACTGTTGACTAGACGCCATTGTTCTTCCTGCTCTAGTGCGAGCTCCATGCTCAGCATCTTTTGGTATTGCTGGTCGTTTAGTTGTGCTTTTAACTCGCGGCGCAGTTGACGAAATGGTGAGGTTAGGCGTTGATGCCAACTGCTACTCTGCTCAAGTAGATCGAATAATTGAAACTCATCGATGGCACAGCCGTATGACTGAGCGTATCCGCACAACAATAACACGTTAATATTGAGGTTATATTGGTCTTGTAGTGGCAATAGAATGCTTTCTACCTGAGGGTAGTGCTTAAGACTATATTGCCATAACTCGTCGCTGCTAAGCTTCATGACCGCACTCTATATCGAAGGCTTGTTGCTTGCTATCCATTTCTTCTTGTAGGTCGAGCCACTCCATCTCAAGATCTTCGAGGCTTGATTTTAGCTCGCCTTGATGACGTAGCAGTGGCGCAAGTTTGGCTTTATTCTCTGCCTGATAAAGTTCGGGGTCGGCTAGTTGTGTCTCAATATCACTTAACTGCGCTTGGTGTTTTTCCATCTGCTTGTCGACTTTATCAAATTGCTTCTTGAGCGGCTGTAGCGTCGTTCTAAATTGAGCCTGTCTACGTTTTAGTTCTTTTCGATCTATCTTGTTACTGGCGCTTGGCGTGCTGGCTTTTTGGCTGGAAATAGCTAGCCTGTCCGCCGCACGCTGTTCTTTTTGTTGCTCGCCGAGCCAGGCATGATAATCATCTAAGTCGCCATCGAACGGTTCAACCTTTTTGTTATCCACCAGATAGAATTCGTCGGTGGTCGCGCGCAATAAATGACGGTCATGCGAGACAATAACCATCGCGCCGCTAAAGTTTTGCAATGATAGGGTCAGCGCGAGACGCATCTCCAAATCAAGATGGTTGGTTGGCTCATCAAGCAGCAAAAGGTTAGGGCGTTGCCAGGTGAGCAGTGCCAATGCTAAACGCGCTTTCTCACCACCGGAGAATGGTGCGATGACGGTCGTGGCCATATCGCCGATAAAGCCAAAGCTGCCGAGGTAATTACGCAGCTCTTGCTCTTGTTTATCGGGGGCAAGGCGCATCATATGCTCTAGCGCGGTGTCTTGTTTGCGTAATGAGTCGAGCTGATGTTGCGCAAAGTAACCGATCTTGAGCTCACCAGCGGTCACTAGCTTACCCGCTTGCTGCGTGATCTCGCCAGCGAGCAGTTTGATTAACGTGGATTTACCGGCACCATTACGGCCCAGCAATCCAATACGTGAACCTGGCACGAGATTAAGTTTAATCGATTTAAGTATTTCGACATCGCCGTAACCCGCACAAAGCTTTTCCATTTGGATCAATGGTGTCGGCAGTTGATCTGGTTTGAAAAATTTGAAGCTAAATTGGCTATCGACATGCGCCGGACCAATTTCCTCTAATTTCTCGAGTGCTTTTAAGCGACTCTGGGCTTGCTTGGCTTTACTGGCCTTGTAACGGAAACGGTCGACAAAGCTTTGCATGTGCGCTTTTTCTTTGACCTGCTTCTCGTGCATGCTTTGTTGCAAGGCAAGCTTTTCGCTACGTAGCTTTTCGAAACCACTGTAATTGCCTGAATATGAAAAGGTCGTCTGTTGCTCAATATGGACAATCTGATTGACCACATTATCGAGAAAATCGCGGTCATGCGAGATAAGCACCAAGGTGCCCGGGTAGTTTTGCAGCCATTTCTCTAGCCACAACACCGTATCTAAATCAAGGTGGTTAGTGGGCTCATCGAGTAGCAATAAATCTGAGCGGCATAATAGCGCCTGAGCCAGATTTAAGCGCATACGCCAGCCACCGGAAAAGCTTGATACGGGAAGGCTGAGTTGCGCATCGCTAAAGCCAAGGCCGTGCAATAATTCTCCGGCACGGGCGGCGACGCTATAGCCGTTGATATTGTCGATAGCACTATGCATTTCTGCAATCATGTGGCCGTCATCTTGCTCTTCTGCTTGCTTGAGCTTACGTTCGTATTCACGGTATTGCACATCGCCATCGATACAATAGTCAATCGCGCTGCTCTCAAGCGATGGTGTCTCTTGCTTTACCCAAGCAATTTGCCACTGGCTGGGCATGGAAAAGTCGCCACTGTCTTGATGAAGTAGGCCACGCAGCAATGCAAAAAGACTCGATTTACCACAACCGTTGGCGCCGACAAGGCCAACCTTCGCTGCTGGATAAATGGTGGCATTGGCATTTTGTAATAGTTCCTTGCCGCCGCGTAATAATTGTAAATCTTTAATGACTATCATGTGCGCTAATTTGACCAGTAAATTTGTCACGGATAATAGCTTATCCTGCGATTAGTTGGAAATTTAAAATGGCTTATCACCACGGGAATAGGTAAAATGCGCGGTAAATTAGTTTGGAGAAACAACATGTCATTACAACGAAGAAAGCGCTTCATTGCTGGGGCTACGTGCCCTAAATGTCAGGCCGTCGATAGTATTATGTTATATAAAGAAAATGACGTGGAAAAGATTGAATGTGTGGAATGTCACCACAAACAATCACAGGTGACTGACGATGTTGCCAACGCTACCGCACAGCCACAACAGGTGATCGGGGTGTTTAAGCCTTAATCAATTAATAATGCGGTGGTGGTGGCTCGGGTGCATTGGACGTCGAGCCCGAGCCCTGAGACATTTCACCGATGCGATTGCCAAGGTACTCGAGTTGAGTGCGTTGTCGGTCAACCAATTCGTTAAGCAAAACCACCTCATCACTGAGTTGATTAATGGTGTCTTCTTGGAAGGCGACCTTCATTTCGATGTCATTGAGTCTATTTTCTAATTCTTTCATTACGTGATTACTACTCGTTAATGGCCGCTGCCATGTTGCCAAAATTCAGCATAGCCTGAACTGCTTTCGGTAATTATGTTACCTGATTTTGTTTCACTTATCGCGAAAATTACTGAACTGACTGGGCGTGAATCTTTGCGAGGTGTCACTTTCCACTGCTCCAACTGCTCTCCGGTCGTCACATCCCAGCGATTGAGCAAGCGTCCTGGGCTACCTGTGTATAACTGTTTACCATCTCGCGAGAAACTAACCGCACTAAAAATTCGCGAGCGGGAGATGTAGTCAAGGCGACTGACTTCCTTACCTGTTGCTAAATCCCAGATAGCCGAGACCTTTTGGCTGCCGGCACTGAACGCATATTTGGCGTTAGGATCAAGGGCGACTTTAGTGACTCGGGTTGGGTGAATATAACGCTGAATCACTTGCGCGGTCTGCGTATCCCAAAATAGGGCTGAGTAGTCACTGGCTCCGGTTAAGGCATAGCGACCGTTGGCCGATAGAGCGACGGAATTGATTTTTTCATTGTGACCTAAAAATTCGATGCGACGGCCACTAAAAATATTCACATGAACCACTACGCCATTGACCTTACCGATTAAGACATCGCCATTATCGGCAATAGCTATATCGCGAATACTCGAATTGCTTAGTTTGGTGTAGGTCAGAGACTTACCACTGGCAATGTCCCACACCGCAAAGGCTTCGTCTTCGCCTGTCACCGCATATTTGTTATTGGGTGACAGGGCGGCAAAGAGAACTAAATTCTGATCGCCTTGTGCCCAGCGATATTTTTGTGTATTACTGGTTAAATCCCACAGGATGATGTCATGAAAACTCGATGAGACCAATGCTAAACTGCCATCAGCCGAGATAGCAGCGGCTAAAGCACCATCGCTCGCATGCTCCCACTTCTTATCGGGCGTGTCTTGGGTGGTACATGAAATGAGCAATGTCGCTGCCAAGATTAAAAATATCTTTTTTACCATGAACTTTTGCCAACTTAAGTTATCTATAGGAGAATGATTTATTATCACTAATAGTGATGATATGGGGCAAAAGTGGTGCGATCAAGATTTATCTTAGTAAAAAACTTGAATCGTTAGGCTACTATATGGCATAAAAGCTACCATATAAAAAAATTACCGCATTGCTCTAGTGATGTATCTATCTATTTAAAGGGTTTTCCATGAATAAAATGTTGAAAGTATCAGCGGTTGCCGCTGCACTATTTGCTGTTACAGCATGTAATGAAAAGAAAGTTGAAGCGCCGGTTGAGAAAGCGGCCGTTGAACTGCAAACTGAAGATCAAAAAGCGGCTTACGCGATTGGTGTTTCTGTAGCAACCTACATCAATAAAAGTATCGATCAGCAGAGCGAATTGGGTCTAACAACCGACAAATCACTTATCATCAAAGGTTTTACCGACGGCATCGACAGTAAAGCGCAAATGAGCGAAGACGAAGTGAAGGCCGCATTGATGGCATTCGATAAGAAAATCAACGAAGTTCGCACTGCCAAGACCGAAGCTGATGCAGTAAAAGCTAAAGCAGAAGGCGTTGCATTCTTAGCGGAAAACGCAAAGAAAGAAGGTGTTGTAACTACCGAATCTGGCTTACAGTATGAAGTGATGACTGCTGGCGAAGGCGATAAGCCGACGGCTGCAGATACCGTGACTGTGCATTACAAAGGTACATTGACTGATGGCACGCCGTTCGATAGTTCATACGATCGTGGTCAACCTTCAACATTCCCATTAGGCGGCGTGATCCCTGGTTGGACTGAGGGTGTGCAGCTTATGTCACCAGGTGCGAAGTTCAAATTCACTATTCCGTCTACGCTAGCTTATGGTGAACGTGCTACAGGCGCTATCCCAGCTCACTCAACATTAGTATTTGAAGTAGAATTAATTGAAGTTGCTAATGCAGAAGCTGAGCCAGCAGCTGCTAAGTAATTAATATTTTCAAATTAGTGCTTTGAAATAAAAAATCCAGCCTCGGCTGGATTTTTTATGTTTGTGGTTTAGCGTAGCTGCTCATCGCCGAGGATAAATGATCGGGCAATCAGCCCCCGCGCTCATCTAGACACGGTATTATCACATGGGGCGCGTTAAGCCGGTGAGCTATGCTTTTCGTGTAGATTCGCTAACAGCTTATCTTCAAATGCAAAACGTTGCTCTAGGCCATCGATTAACGTAGACAGATGTTTGTCAAAACATGGCATGTCTTCGCCCGATAACTCGGCATACTTATCGGTGAACTCTAGTAGCATTTCTGTCGAGGTATTGATACTTGGCAATATCTCTTGGGCGTGTGCTAGGCTGTCTGGTCCGTGTGTTTCACATTGAGAAACCACTTCGCGGTAAACTTCAAAATGTCCGGTTGAAACATAGTCGATTAAGCGGTTGCAAAACTCGGTGACATCATTGACGTCGGGTAATTGCTGCGTGTTTTCTCCATAAGGAGGAATGCCAGCGATCTGACAGTAATTAATAATGAGTTCTTGCCGTTTATTAAGCCACGAATCGATTAGCTCGTTCGAACCTCCCCACTGCTGTTGTGCCTGTTCAATTTTTTGTAGCATGAAGGGTCTCCTTTTTTATTGACCTTGTATTAAGATAAGTTAAGGTAAGGCGGTGTTTAAATCAATGTTTTTTAATCATCACATTGATCAATATCTAACAGACTGTAAAAATTACCTTTATTCGTATCTTACTCGTTTAAGAGTAATGAAATTAGCTGACTTTCGATGTAGGTATTTAGGTTGGTTTTTGCTCAGTTAATAGTACTATAGTTTTTTTGCGATAAAGAGAGATCGCTGCAACCATAAGCCATAGCTGCTATTGGCGGGGAAATTAATGAAAAAAATAAAAAAGCTTAATGAAGAACGTGCCGCTTGGTGGTTCTTTTGCCAGGGCGATAAATTGTGGTTATTGCCCGATAATATGCTTCCTCGGGACTCGCTCGACAACCTCGGTCTTTCGTTTGAGCGACAAGCGCCTAGCTATCTGCTGGATTATTATCAAGGAAAGCCCTGTATTTTGGTGGATTTGCAGCATCAGGCGATTAATTTTACTGCCGGCGAGTGGCAGGATATGCGTTTCGTGCTTAATGTGTTCGAGCAGGAGCTAGCCTTAATTGCTGGACGCGCTTGTCAAGTCGCCCATTTCATTCGCACGCATCAGTTTTGTGGTCAATGTGGTGAGCGCATGTTTAGCATTTCGTGGGAGGTTGCCAAGCAATGCAAGCCTTGCGGACATCGTGTCTATCCACGACTTTCGCCGGCCGTTATCATGGCGATTGTCAAAGATGGTCAGGTTCTGTTGGCGCAAAATAAACGCAATAAGGGTGGTATCTATTCTATCTTGGCGGGTTTTGTAGAAGCTGGCGAAGATTTGGAGCGGTGTGTCGAACGTGAGGTGTTTGAGGAGGTGGGGCTCAAGATAAAAAATATCCGCTATTTTGGCTCACAACCTTGGCCGTTTCCTCACAATATGATGATCGGCTTTATTGCCGATTATGCGGGCGGTGAGATTAGCGTTGAGCCCAATGAGTTGATAGCGGCAGATTGGTATCGGCTTGATAACTTACCCGAGATCCCGGGGCATCATACTATTGCGCGGCAAATGATTGATCATGTGCTCGAACAAAGTTGATCTAAAATAGTATTTTTAACAAGGGCGGTGGTACAATATCGCCAAATTTTATCATATTCAATGTAGGACTTATTTCATGGCAGAGTTAAAGAACGATCGTTACCTTCGTGCGCTTTTAAAACAACCTGTGGATCAAACCCCAGTATGGATGATGCGCCAAGCCGGTCGTTATTTACCAGAGTATCGCGAATTGCGTGCACATGCTGGTGATTTTATGTCGTTATGTCGCGATGCTGACTTTGCTTGCGAAGTTACATTACAGCCGCTACGTCGTTATGACTTAGATGCTGCGATCTTATTTTCAGACATTTTAACCGTGCCTGATGCGATGGGTTTAGGCTTGCGTTTTGAGACCGGTGAAGGCCCTATTTTTGATCGTCCGCTGACGTGTTTACGTGATGTTCAAAAAATTGGTATCCCAGATCCTGAAGATGAATTGGGTTACGTAATGAATGCGGTACGCACCATTCGTAAAGGTCTAAACGGCGATGTTCCATTGATTGGTTTTTCGGGTAGCCCATGGACGCTAGCGACTTATATGGTTGAGGGCGGTACATCTAAAGCATTCACTAAAGTGAAAAAAATGATGTTTGCCGAGCCTAAAACAATGCACCTGTTATTAGATAAGCTAGCGGATTCTGTGATCCTTTACTTAAACGCACAGATTGCTGCAGGCGCTCAATCGGTAATGATTTTCGATACGTGGGGCGGAATATTATCGCCACGTGATTATCGCGAGTTCTCATTACGTTACATGGCTAAGATTGTTGATGCGTTAACTCGCGAAAACGAAGGTCGCCGTGTACCTGTGACCTTGTTTACTAAAAATGGTGGCCAGTGGATCGAAGAGATTGCGGCGACTGGTTGTGATGCAGTGGCGTTAGACTGGACTATCGATATCGACGAAGCAAAAGCACGCATCGGCGATAAAGTTGCGCTACAAGGTAATATGGATCCTTCGATGCTCTACGCTTCTCCTGAGCGTATCGGTCAGGAAGTTCAGCATATTCTCGAAAAATATGGCCATGATAATACCGGCCATGTATTCAACTTAGGCCACGGTATTCATCTTGATGTCGATCCTGAGAATGCTGGCGCATTCATTAAAGCGGTTAATGAGTTGTCGCGACCGTTCCATAAATAGTCAAAATTGACTATGATAAAAAGCAGCTTCGGCTGCTTTTTGCATTTTTGGGGACAAATAACATGAAATTAGTCATTGGTAATAAAAATTATTCGACGTGGTCGTTGCGGCCTTGGTTGTTGCTCGACTATTTCGATACTCCTTTCGTAGAGATTATGGAGAGCCTCGAAGCGGAGCAGCTCTCGCAACGACTCGGTAAATACTCGTCATCGAATAAGGTGCCTGTTTTACTCGATGGTGACGTGGCCGTTTGGGACTCGTTGGCGATCTGTGAATACATTAGCGAACAATATCTGGCAGGTCGAGGTTGGCCTGAGTCGGTGGCTAACCGTGCGTTGGCCCGTTCGATTAGCGCGCAAATGCATAGCGGTTTTGGCGCGATGCGCAACGAAATGCCAATGAATATCCGCGCTAAACGCCAATTGAAATTATCTGATGAGGCGCAGCGTGATATTGCGCTAATACAGCAGTTGTGGAGTGATTCTATTAACAGTAGTGGTGGCCCTTGGCTTGCTGGACAATTCTCGATAGCCGATTGTATGTTTGCCCCGGTAGCGATGCGTTTTATTACTTATGGCGTTGAATTAACCGAGGATGCACAGGCATACGTCGATAGGATTTCTAATCTATCGTCAATGCGTAAATGGGTTGCCAGCGCACTGCAAGAAACTGAAGTGGTTGCAGTGGATGAAGCTGGCATCTAGGTTGCAAACTTAAGTTTGCTATCGTTATTTATTTCTTAAGCACTAATTCACGATAGCCGACTAAGCCTAACACCTGTTCATTTTCAATCACTGGCGCATAGCTCAAGCCAAAGCGTTCAAATAGGCGCGCGCAATAACGAACATCCATTTGTGGTGGCAGGGAGACCACGGGTTTAGCCATAATTTCATAGACATTGACCCGTTCTGGAGAACGATCTTTGGCGAGTACTTGCTTGGCAATATCGGCGAGCACTAAGATGCCAAATGCATCATGTTCATTGCGCTTGTCAACGATAATCACGTCGGTGTTATGTTGACGCATCGCCTCTATCGCTTCAGCCACTGTCGCCATGCCGTCGATGGTGACATAATTATCCGACATAACATCTCTTGATTGAACGATTGGAGTGTTGTTCACAGTTCATTCTCCACTGTTGATTTTAGTTGGTTGATTTGATGATTGACGCCTACGGCATCTTCGACATCAAGTTGAATGGCTATACCTGAGCCAGGCTTTTTATCGAATTTCCCTACTTCGTTAATTCGTTCTAGAATGTGTCGACTAAGGTGCTCTTCGACGATAAATAGCAATACGTCGCGCTGCGTATCAAGCGTGAGGCCAAAAAATGTTTTGGATTGGTTTACCCCTTCACCACGTGCGTTATTGATAATGGTTGCGCCAGTTGCGCCAGCAGCGCGGGCGGCATCCATAATTTTATCGGTGCGACTATCTTCGCTAAATACAATAATTAGTTTAAAGTGCATAGTAGATTTCCATTGTTAGTCTTGTTCATCAGGATGTGCCTTCTGCGCCAATTTCTGGGTTAATTGTGCGTAGGCCATTACCGACATAATCGGAAACAAGCTGGCAAATGCAATTAACCCAAAACCGTCAATTAATGGGTTTCTTCCGGGGACCGTCTCGGCCAAGCCTAAGCCTAATGCGGCCACTAAGGGAACGGTTACGGTAGACGTTGTTACACCACCAGAATCATACGCCAGTGGAATAATTAGTTTAGGCGCGACTAAGGTCTGCAACACGACAATGACGTAGCCCGCCATAATATAATAGTGAATGGGGTCGCCAACGACGATGCGGTAACAACCCAGAGAAATACCAATCGCGACGCCTAGTGCCACCGACAATCGCAGGCCCCAAACCCCGATCGAGCCGCCGGATACTTCATTGGCTTTAATAGCGACCGCAATTAACGAGGGCTCTGCAATCGTTGTGGCAAAACCAATGAGAAAAGCAAAGAGGTAGACCCAATAGTAATCACTCCAGCTTAAGGCGACGCTGGCCGCATCATTAGCCCCCGCGAGGAATACTGGATCGGTGAGTTGTTGTGCCATCAAACGTCCCAGTGGGAACAACGCCCATTCGAGCCCAATTAAAAACAAAGATAGTCCGATGAGTACCCAGACAAAGCCAATGACAACCCGAGTGAAATTGGGCAATGGCTTGCGAATAACGGCAAACTGAAAGCCAAATAGGATTGCGGCAATCGGGAGCACATCACGGAATGTTGCGATGGTGGTATCGAGAATTTGTTGTAATACTTCGCTTAATATCATAAGACAATCATCCCGTAAGCCATGACGAAAATCATTGGGGTGAGTGAGGCTAGCGCGATAAGACCAAAGCCATCGATCATTGGATTACGGCCCTTAATTGAGGAGGCGAGTCCGACACCTAACGCCGTAACGAGCGGCACGGTAATAGTGGAAGTAGTCACGCCACCTGAATCATAAGCGATGCCGATAATTTCATCTGGAGCGAAGGCGGTCATAATAACGACTAATAAATAGCCGCCGATAATAAACCATTGCACTGGCCAGCCCTTTAAAATACGTAATACCCCGAGCAAAATAGCGATGCCGACACTGAACGCGACACTCATTCTTAGGCCGTTGGCATAATCTGCCATCGCTTGCCCGCTGGAACCTATGAGTTGACCGTTGGCTGCTACTTTGGCGGCTTCTGCCGCAACAGCGATGAGTGCGGGCTCCGCAACGGTGGTACCAAAACCCAGCGCGAAAGCAAAGATTAATAGCCACGGCACGCTACCCTTACGCGCAAACGCATGCGCCATCGACTCCCCAATGGGAAACAATCCTTGTTCAAGGCCGTGAATGAAGAATGTTAATCCGAATAATACGAACAACACCCCTACCATCAGTTGCCCGATATTGGGTAGCGGCTGCTGTAGCACCACCAATTGGAAAAACAAGATCACCACGATGATCGGGGTGAGATCCCGAATACTGCCAATCAGAAACTTAAATAGCTTTATTAAGGTATCACGCAATACAATATCTCCTTTTGCTCTAGTTAAAGTAGCAAAAACAACGTGGATTAATTTGATCTAAAACAAGCTAAGGTTAAAATAAGTAAATTAATATCACGATTAATCAGGAGCTGACCGTATGATTCGCATATTTTTGTTTTCACTGATATTCGCCATTAGCTGTGGTGTTCACGGCACAGAGACTAAGCTTAGCGTAACCAAAAAAATTATTGATAATTTATCGATTCCTTGGGGGATGGAACAGATCACGCCTAATCAATTACTCGTCACGCTACGTCGTGGTGACATGGTGTTGGTGGATATAAAGCACGGTACGAAAAAGGCAATTAAAGGTGTTCCTAACGTGCTTAATCAAGGGCAGGGTGGGCTGTTTGATGTTAAAAAGTCTCCACATTATGCTAAAGATGGTTGGCTTTATTTTACCTACGCTAAACCCGTTAAGGGACAGGGCGCGACCACGCTAGCGCGTGCTAAGTTAGATGGCGAGCGCTTAATACACTGGCAAGATTTACTGATCACCCAGTCGCGCACTAAGCATTATCGTCATTATGGCTCACGTATTGCGTTTGATAAGCGGGGTCATGTCTATTTTTCGGTGGGAGATCGTGGTGTTCGTGATAATGCGCAGAATTTGATGACGCATGCCGGTAGTATTCTAAGGCTCAATCTTAATGGCTCAATACCACAGGACAATCCATTTGTTGATCAGGATAATGCTTTGCCGGAAATTTATAGTCTAGGCCATCGTAATCCACAAGGATTAGCTTTTGATTTTACGTCGCAACAACTATGGGCAATAGAGCACGGGCCCCGCGGCGGTGATGAGCTCAATCTCATTGAAGCAGGACTTAATTATGGCTGGCCGATTGTTTCGCATGGCAAAGAATACATCCTACCCATGGCTGTCGGTGAAGCGACGAGTAAACCGGGTTTTGTCGATCCGGTGCAGGTGTATATTCCATCCATTGCGCCTTCTAGCTTGTTACTGAAATATACGCTACCGCGCCAGCCTCAATTTTTCATTGGCGCGCTTAAGCTACAGCATATTAATCAGTTAATTTTACGCGATAAACGGGTAGTGGTGGAGCGACATCAACATTTAGCCTCACTGCAACAACGGATACGCAACGTCATCTCAGGCGATAACGATAATCTTATCGTCGCCACCGATAGTGGCAATATATACCTGGTGAAGATAGCACGATGACGCACGGAAAGAGCGTATTAATTTAATCTTAACTGTTCCAACAAAATATCCCTTTGAATTACGAAAAACGCGTGAATACGTCCATGTAAGCTCTGATTTTCGTCCCGACAATTGCTCCTGCATTGTTCTTACATAGCCATCCTTGGCTAAGCCTTAAAATAGGTTTTCTCCATTTCAAAGCAATATTTCGTCATTAAATTGTTCTGTAAATTTTAGGCTAGAGAGCTCGAAGAGGTAAACTGCCAGTTTCCGTGCATGTGAAGAAAAACATCTTTTTCGTAATATGTATGGATTCTGGCATGCGATAATTATAATGCGCTTGCCGTGCACGATGACGCCATTAATCATTGTGCTCTCTTGCGTACTGTATCGCATGCTGTTGCAGGTAATCTTGCGCTTGGGGCAATGGGAGTGGCTTACTAAAGTAATAACCTTGAATGAGCTCGCATCGTTGCTGCTTAAAGAACTCTAGTTGACCTTTTGTTTCAACACCTTCAGCAACCACCGTAAGATTGAGACTATGAGCCATTGAAATGATTGCTTTGGCAATTGACGCGCTATGTGGATCATCTTCGATGTCTCTGACAAATGATTGATCGACCTTAAGTGCATTGACCGGTAAACGTTGTAAATAACTGAGCGACGAATAACCGGTACCAAAGTCATCTATTAATAGTGACAGGCCAAGATTTTTTATCACGTCGAGCATCAACGTCACTTTTTGCGGATTGTCCATCACAATAGATTCGGTAAGCTCTAGCTCAATAAACTTAGGGTCAAGCGCTAGTCGATTTAAGATGGAGGCTATTTCTAGCGGGTAATCCGACAACAGGAATTCACGGGCCGAAACATTCACCGCCATATGTAAATCCAAATATCCCTGATTGTGCCATTCCTGTAGTTGCTCACTAGCTTGTTTAAACACGTACAGCCCAATCTCTCTGATGAGGCCTGCTTCTTCGGCAATCGGTATAAATTCAATCGGGGATATTTCCCCCTGAGTTGGGTGCTCCCAGCGCGCTAAGGCTTCAAAGCCCCATACATTTAACGTGGTTGTGTCTATTTTGGGCTGATAATGAATACGAATTTGATTGTGGCTTAGCGCATGGCGTAATTCAAACTCTAATAAATTCCGCCGCTCAGCTTGTGCATTCATGGTCTGATCAAAGTAGTGGAAACTATTACGGCCATGGGTCTTGGCAAAATACATCGCGGTATCTGAATTTTTTAGTAATACATTACCGTTATCGCCATCGTTAGGATAGATGCTGATGCCGATGCTGGTACCAATACTGGCGGTCTGCTCTTTGACCACGAAAATACGTTGAAAGTCTTGTTGAATAGCATGGGCAATAGTATGGATCTGTCTGGTATCGCTAATATCTTCTAGGATAATGGTAAACTCATCGCCTGCTAGGCGAGCAACGGTATCTGTACTGCGAACATGAGTCTTAAAACGTTGCGCCGATTGTACTAATAGATCATCGCCAACATCATGACCTAGCGTATCATTAATTTGTTTGAACTTATCTAAGTCTATAAATAATAGTGCCATTTTTGTATTGTGGCGTTTTGCGTTAGCTATCGCACTGTTAAGAATGTTACCAAACATCGCGCGATTGGGAAGGCGAGTTAGCGCATCATAATTTGCTTTAAAAAATAGCTCATCTTCGGTTTGCTTGCGCTCAGTAATATCTGAAAAAACAGCAACAATGTAATTGAAATCTGCTGCTCGACTTGGCTTTACCGTATTTAAGGCGAGTTCTAGGATGTATTTACTATTGTCTTTGCGCCGATCCGTTACTTCCCCAGACCAATTGCCGGTAGCTACTATTTGTTGTTGAATATCTTTACTTAGTTCACCTTGGTGTAAAACTGATAATGGCTGATTAAACATCTCTTCCGGTGAGTACTGGGTTATCCGGCTAAAGGATTGATTAACCGCGATAACATGTAACGAAGAATTAAGAATAATAATCGCATCACTACTATTGTCAAACACCGACGCATACAGCTTGATTTGTTCTTCTGCAGTACGTTGAGCTGTAATATCGATCAGTGTACCTGTCATACGCGCAGGTATCTCTTCATTACTTAGGTGGGATATTTCGCCCAATAGCTTTAGCCAGATCCAGTCGTCTTTACCTTGAACTCGAAACTCTATTTGATAGTTTTCACTGTTGTTTTCAATAAATTTATGAGTGTAGACTCTAAAATTATTTAGGTCTTTAGGGTGGATCATATCATGCCAGTCTTGACCATTGAGTAACGTTTCCGCCTCAGGTAAACCAAGTACTGCACACGAGTATTTATCTAGAAATAATTGATTGTTGATTAAATCAAAATCCCAAAGGCCTTCGCCCCCCCCAATAAGCGCTAATGATAATCTCTCTTCATTCATTTTAAGTGCTTGCTGAGCTCCTGAGATCGTACCGAGCATTGCATTGATGCCACTGACCAAGGTATCTATTTCAGTGAGATCACTCTGTGGAGCGCGCTTGTCGTAATCGCTATCTAGGCTGATCTGTTGCACGAATTCGACTAACTGGGTTATTGGTTGGGTTATTCGCTTTATTAATTGTCGTGATAAAAATAACGATAACAGCCAAATTAAGCTGAACACCGCAAGGGCAATTAACGCAAAATTTATCTGCCTTTGATGCAGTTTCTCTAAGTCGGCAATGATAAATAAATGACCAATCACTGCTTCGTTTAAGAGGACTGGCTGATAAATCTCGATATGTCCATCGACAATAGCTATATTGTCGTTAATAATTCTAGGATTAACATGCTCGAGCCATTGGTTGTCATATCGACTGATCACCAAAAACTCAGCGTTGAGTAACACTGCATGGCGTATTTGATCGTAATTCTTTAGCGAAAAGAGTACGGCGTCTGCTGCTTGTCTACTTTTAAACGAGATGGCGCCCTGACTGTTATCGGCGGTCACCCGTGACACAGCATTTGCTTGGCTGGCAAGCTCCTGACGATAGTTAAAATGATCGAAGGTAATAAAGGTAATAAAGACCATCAACAGCCCTGTACCACTGACCAGAACGAATTTGTGATTTAATCGTTTGGCGAGCGAACTGACTTCGGAGGAAGGTGTGAGGCCATGAGAAGACTGCAAGGTTAAATCCTTTTAAATATGCACAATAGGAACTAGCGTTTTGGTGCTAGCCCTTGTGGTTTATACACCTAAAATGATTATTTCTCAAGCAGCAAAAAGGCGATAGAGATCAACGCTATCGCCTTTTTAAACTAAACGCTTGCATTATTGTTCGCGATATATTGCGCGGTAAGCGATGTCTGTACGGTAGAAAGCTTTGCTCCAACTGATTTGTTTGGCTAATTGATAAGCCTGTTGTTGGGCTTCTGTGACATTGTTGCCTAGCGCCGTTGCGCACAACACGCGACCGCCAGCGGTTACCACATCGTTACCTTGCATTTTAGTGCCAGCATGGAACACTTTTGCATTTGCGGTCGCTGGAGCGATGCCACTGATCACATCGCCCTTGCTATAGCTGGCAGGGTATCCGCCTGCCGCCAAAACAACGCCAACGGCGGCGCGAGAATCAAACTTTGCGGTCACCGTATCGAGTTTTTTAGCAAAAGAAGCTTCAACCAACTCGACTAAGTCTGATTGCAAGCGCATCATTATTGGTTGCGTTTCCGGGTCACCAAATCGACAATTATATTCAATCACTTTAGGCGTGCCATCGCTCATGATCATCAAGCCAGCGTAGAGGAAACCGGTGTAAGTATTTCCTTCGGCTTTCATGCCATTAACCGTTGGATAGATAACCTCTTCCATGATGCGATTGTGTAGCTCAGGCGTCACCACTGGGGCTGGCGAATAGGCGCCCATGCCACCGGTGTTTGGTCCTGTATCACCATTGCCGACACGCTTATGGTCTTGGCTGGTGGCCATTGGCAAGACATTGTCACCATCAACCATCACGATAAATGAGGCCTCTTCGCCATCTAAGAATTCTTCAATTACCACGCGACTGCCCGCTTCACCAAAAGCGTTTCCCGCCAACATATCTTCAATAGCCTCTTCTGCTTCATTAAGGGTCATGGCGACAATTACCCCTTTACCAGCGGCAAGACCATCGGCTTTAATAACGATCGGAGCCCCTTTTTCTCGTACGTAAGCGATAGCAGGCTCTATTTCAGTAAAGTTCTGATACCACGCGGTTGGGATTTGATGGCGATCCAAGAAATCTTTGGTGAAGGCCTTTGAACCTTCAAGTTGCGCCGCGCCTTCGCGTGGCCCGAAACAATTGAGGCCAGCCGCTTCAAATGCATCAACCACACCAATCACTAATGGTGCTTCAGGGCCAACGATGGTCATATCGATATGACTTTCTTTAGCGAAGGTGATTAAGCCAGCAATGTCACAAACATCAATCGCAACATTTTCAACCTTATCTTCAAGTGTCGTCCCAGCATTGCCCGGAGCGACAAAAATCTTACTCACCTTAGCCGACTGTGCAACTTTCCAGGCCAGCGCATGTTCGCGACCTCCACTACCAATAATTAATACATTCATGTTCTGATCCTAAATAAAAAGTAAATTGAAAAATGCAAAGGCAGATAGTTCAATTTCTAAGAGCAGACGCGCAGCTTATGTCAATAAGTGAGCATCTGCGATAACGAAATTTAGCTATCTGGCGAAGGATTTCCAATTTAATGGCGGAAGTGACGCATGTTGGTGAATACCATCGTCATATTTGCTTCATCGGCCGCCGCAATAATTTCTTCATCACGAATAGAACCACCCGGTTGAATTACGCAGGTGATGCCAGCCGCAGCAGCAGCGTCAATACCATCACGGAATGGAAAGAATGCATCTGATGCCATCACAGACCCCGGAACAACTAACCCTTCATCTTGGGCTTTAATGCCCGCTACTTTAGCTGAGTAAACACGACTCATTTGGCCTGCACCCACGCCAATAGTCATGCCGTCACGGGCATATACGATGGCGTTAGACTTAACGAACTTAGCCACTTTCCAGCAGAACATTAAATCGGTAAGCTCTTGTTCGCTTGGTTGGCGTTTAGAAACCACGGTTAACTGTTGGTGAGTGACCATGCCAAGATCTTTATCTTGTACTAACATGCCACCGTTGACACGTTTGTAATCGAAACCAGCCGCTTTCTCGCTAAACTCCCCACAGACGAGTAGTCGAACATTTTTCTTGGCCGCGACTATTTGTTGTGCCTCTTGTGAGACACGTGGCGCGATAATCACTTCAACGAACTGACGATCAACGATAGCTTGTGCTGTCACTGCATCTAGTGGGCGGTTAAAGGCGATAATGCCACCAAATGCCGAGGTTGGATCGGTTTTAAAGGCACGTTCATAAGCACTTAAAATATCATCACCGATGGCGACACCACATGGATTGGCATGCTTGACGATAACACAGGCAGGTTGCTCGAATTCTTTAACACATTCTAATGCCGAGTCGGTATCAGCAATATTATTAAAAGATAACGCTTTACCTTGGAGTTGTGTCGCTGTTGACACTGAGGCTTCCGTTGTATTTTCGTCAACATAGAAAGCCGCTTGTTGGTGGCTGTTTTCACCGTAACGTAGGTCTTGTTGCTTAACTAACTGCGTGTTAAAGGTGCGGGCGAATTTTGAATCTTCGCTGCTTGCTTCACGATGCGAAGGTACCATAGTACCGAAGTAGTTGGCGATCATGCCATCATAGGCCGCCGTGTGCTCAAAAGCAGCAATCGCTAAGTCAAAACGTGTTTGGTAGGTCGTTGCACCCTCGTTTTCGTTCATCTCTGTGATCACGCGATCGTAATCACTGGCGTTAACTATGATGGTGGTATCTTTATGGTTTTTAGCCGTTGAGCGCACCATGGTTGGCCCACCAATATCGATGTTTTCGATAGCGTCTTCTAAAGAACAGCCTTCTTTGGCGACAGTATCAGCAAATGGGTAGAGGTTTACTACAACCATATCAATCGGATTGATGTTGTTAGCTGCCATTACCGCTTCATCAATACCACGACGAGCTAAGATGCCGCCGTGTACTTTAGGGTGTAAAGTCTTAACTCGGCCATCCATGATTTCCGGGTGTCCGGTATAATCAGATACTTCGATGGTTGCAATTGAGTTAGCTTCTAGCAACTTGGCAGTACCGCCCGTTGATAAAATCTCAACGCCTTTTTCACTCAGTGCGCGCGCGAATTCTACGATACCGTTTTTATCTGAAACGCTCAGTAAAGCGCGTTTGATAGGTCTTGATGCTGACATAGTGGAAGAGCCTCAGTTGTCAAAGTTAAATAAAATCATTAGGAAATTCAACTTGTTAATGTGTTGGATACCCTAATGGCTCTAAGTTTTGGTCATTTTAGCGAGCTAGCGCTCAAAATTTGGCGCTATTTTACAAGAAAATGTGATCTATGTGGCAAAAAAATTCGCTTTTTAACTGATTTTTTGTAAATAGCTTAGAGGCTAAGGACTTAGCTCCTCTATAGCACCAACCATTTATAGGCAAAGAAACACGCCATACTCGTTACTATGGTGAGTAAAATATTCTTTTTCCACAGTGCGACGATTATCGCGACTGTGGCGCCTATCAAGTAAGGGTTATCGAGACTTAATGCCAACTCCCCTTGGGGCATTAAGACTGCGGGTATCCAGATGGCGGTTAATACGCAAGGCGCGCTGTACTTTAATGCCTGCTCAAGCTTGGATGGCAAGGAAACCGCATTAGCTCGCGCATACAAGGCGTAGCGGATAGTAAAAGTCACTAGCGCCATAAGGGCGATGAGTAGCCAAATATTCATGACAGTTCCTTGGGTGATGACCATTGCTCGATTGCATAACCCACGCCCATACCGACAATTGATGAAATAACCAATCCGATTTTATGAGGTAGGGAAAATGTTAATACAGCGAGTAGGGCGCTGGTAAGCACGCCGCCCACCATCGGCTTATTAATCAGATGTGGCATTACCATACCTATAAAAGTAGCTGACATCGCAAAATCTAGCCCCCAATTGGCGATTCCGTCGATATTTGCCCCAAAGAATATCCCAACTAAGGTCGCTAGATTCCAAGATATGTAGAAGGCGACGCCGACGCCTAAATAATGCCAATGATTATTTTTATCATTAAGATTTTTCAAATAATTAGGGTAGGTCGCCGCGTAAACTTCATCGATCAGTAGAAAACCCAAAGGGATACGCCAACGCTGAGGAAGATGTTTTACATGTGGCAGCAGACTGGCGGCATAAATTAAATGGCGTAAGTTAACGACAAGTGTCGCGCCGACGATAAAACCTAAGGAGGTGCCTGCCGCGATCATACCAACCGCCACGAACTGCGCCGAGCCAGCAAAAACAATACTGGACAGGCCGATGGTTTGCCAGATATCTAAGCCTGCATTGAGTGCTAAGGTGCCAAAAATAATACCAAAAGGCACACCGCCAACAATCAATGGCAGGGCATCGAGCACGCCTTGGATAAATAGTTTTCGAGGGGTATTGGACATTAAACGATATCGAAATAATAACAAGAGTTTAAGAATATGGTAGAGCGGACAATAGTGCAATCAAAAAGATAAGGCGCGTTACCCGCGCCTTACATAGAATAAATCGTCCTAATGATGGTGATGCTTTGCAGGCAATGACTGTAGATAAAGGGTTAAATTATCTATTTCATGTGGTTTAAGAAAACCTCCCCATGGTGGCATCAGTGGACTCTTGCCGACGGCGGCCCCTCCTTGTTCGATGATGTGCTGTATCTCATCTTTAGTGGTCATGGCATGGTAGAGTGGCGAGGTGAAATCGGGCAGCTCCACACCGAGCAGCTTAGCGTCGGGCCCTTCGCCATCCCCTTTAATTCCATGGCAGCGCGCACAATTGACGGCGAACAAACTGGCGACTATCTTTTCATCGTAACTCTCAGGGAGCTCCTCTTCTGTTTCGTCGGCCATGACAAGAGTCGCTTCGCTCACCGGCACCAGTTGCAGAATTTGACCACTAGGTGCAGACGCCGCACCCAATGTGGTCATTAATATTTGCCCGCCACTAAGCTGAGTCACCGAGCTGGCACCGCGCTGCGCAAATTGATTGGCTCGCGCGATGAGTTGGGGCGTCTCCGGTGATGCAATAGGGTCTAGCGCAAACAGTTTCGCCGAGTAATTGTCGGCAAAGATATATTTTCCTGTGAGTCTGGGCAGGTCGCTACCGCGGTAAATGATGCCCCCAATGACCGCGCGATCATAGGCGCTATGTTGATAGGTATAGATTGGTCCTCGTTCTGGTAGCCCTTCTTTGTTTATTTTATCACTAGCAAGATTTCCTTCGATATGCGGGAACTGGTAATGAAATCCCGGCTCTATTTTATTGATCTCTTCCCATGCAGTGGAGCCCACATCACCCAACCAAAGTTCACCGCTGGGTTTATCGAAGGTAAATCGAAAGGGATTACGCAGGCCTAGTGCCCAATATTCATCCATAATCATCGGATTGCCAACAAAGGGGTTATCATTAGGGATCAGATAATGCTTGGCGATGGCATACTCATAATTATGTTGAGGCGGGGTGCTGGTCGCCGATTCTAAATTGACGTCGATTCTTAGTATCCCTGAACGTAACGTGATTGCCGCTGAATTATTGCCCTTGGGGTGTACGCCTTCACCTAGCGCGATGTATAGATAGCCATCGGGACCAAACTCAATAGACCCCCCGTTATGGAAGCCATCCGAAGTACGCGCCAATTGCAATAACACTTGTTCCGATTCAAGTCGAGCCGATAAGCCGGTTTGAGTCAGGTCGAATGCCGATATTCTGTTGAATTGGGTGTTAGGATCTCGCGTGTCAGTGTAGTGGACGTAGACTTTGTTAGGTCGCTTATTTTGATCGATATCTGTCGGATTAAAAGCCATGCCAATGGCGCCATTTTCCACTTCTACCTCTCCCAGTAAGGTCGAGATATCGAGAATCATCTCTGGGGCATCATCATTATTAGGAAAGTCAGCGCGATATACGCCACCAAATCGCTCCAATACATAGATACTGTCGTCGTCCTGTGTCGCTTGTTTAGCCAACACTGGTTGATGGAATTTGTGTTGCGGATAGATGTTCTTAAAGCCCCAGTCGGTCGTTGCGACGGGATTAAACCAGATCCGAAGTTGGGTTATTTTATTGGCGACATCACGATCGCTACTAAAGGCCTTGCCGAGCATCAGCGGTACTAAGAAATACAGCAGCATTAACACACCGGATAACGTACATAATCGTTTGAGCAGCGTGACCGTTGCTTCAGTGATAAGTTTGAGAAGAGATTGCCGTTTGGCAACAGCGCGATAAATAACGAATGCGATGATGTATAACACCGTGGAGAACAAGCCAATACCAGCGACTAATTGTGCGTCATAGTTGATGGTGGTGGCCAAAAATATATAGAGCGAGAGCGTGGTGTAGGTAAAAAGGTAACAGATATATTCGTCGGCAAAGCGTTTACTAGCTGAAAGTGCATGGCTCTTGTAGTGTATAAAGCTAATCATAATCTGCAAAAAATAACCAATTAAAAATATTTTTATGATAACTAGCAGGTCTGAATGGCTAACAAAAACTTGTGGTACTTTTAAGATCGCTTTGGGGATTAAGCTATATTCACGAGTATAAATATAAGCACCGAGACATGCGGATGCGATTAATACCAACTGAGTGAAAATGACTACATAAGCTGATCTATTCTTGAGGGGGGACACGTAAAGCTCCTTCTTAAAATGACGATGGCTATTTATAAATTTAAGCTATGGAATAAAAACAAAGATAGTTTATTTCATCTATACTTATCAAATGGCTATCTTAGTCTTCAAAAAATACTACTTATAAAATAATAGACCTTCATTCGCTAAGTGGGTAATATTTTTTCAAATTGATAAAAGGACTTTTCATGAAAGCAACATTACGCGGATGCTTAGCGCTTTGTGTCTTACATTCGGGTGTTATATTTGCTCATAGTATCGAAACTATCGATGTGGTTGGAACGACTATCGATACCGCGAAATTTAGTGGTCACTCTGCACTTTCACGTCTGGATATTGAACAGATAAACCCATCTTCTACCGTCGAATTGTTACGCCATATTCCCAATATATTGGTATCACAGAATGCGCAGGGGGCAGGACCTTCATTTATTGGGGTGCGTGGTGGTGAAGCCAATTTTACCCTAGTGATGATTGATAATATTATCGTCAATGATCCCACTAACAGTCGTGGCGGCGGCTTTGACTTTAATCAGCTCTCTGTACAATCGATTGAGCGGGTTGAGGTGTACCGTGGTGGGGTGGCGGCAATCTATGGTAGTGAAGCAATCAGTGGGGTTATTCACTTCATTACTCGCAACGCTACAGAGTCCCAAGCGACATTAAATATCGCTGCTGGCAATAACGATTATTCTCACATTAGCCTAAATTTGTCGGCAGTATTATCCGAACAGACAACGGCGTTATTAAATGTTTCTAAGGATAAGCTCCATAATTCACCGGTGGCGAATGCTAGCGCGACACAGGCATTATTCAAATTAAATCATCGCTCACTGAAATGGAATCATCAGCTGACGCTATTGGCAGGAAAGCGCCAAAGTTCTGCGTTGTCCGAAGATAGTGGCGGCGAACTGTTTGCTAATCCTTATCAAGCTGAGCAACGAGACAGCAAGCTATTTACCGCAGGCTATGGTACTGAGTTTTCCAGCGATAGTAAGGGGACGCTTGATAAAATTACGGCGTCGATGAGTTGGCATCACCATCGCGAAGATGTTAATAACCCAGGTATTAGTGATGGCGTCTATTCGGGGATACCAGCGAGTGTTATTGCGTCAGAATACAAACGGTTAGAGGCGCAAGTGAGCGCTAACTGGAACTTACCTGCACAATGGCAGTTAGTGACTGGGATAAGTCGGCGTGAAGCGACAGGTAGCAATGCTGGCTACTTAGATTATGGATTTCAGCTACCGGTGGACTTCGTATTAGAGCAAGATACCAATAGTTTGTTTAGCCAGTTGAGCGGTCAGGTAGCTAAGGTCGCAATAAATCTGGGCTTGCGTTATGAAGATCCCACTGGCTTTGCCAGTGATCTGTCCTCGCGCGTGGCGCTGGATTGGGCGGTCAATGATCAGGTCAACATACTAGCTAACTACAGCGAAGGTTATAAATTACCCAGTTTTTTTGCGCTGGCCCATCCGTTGATCGGTAATCAGGCACTAAAACCAGAAGCTAGCGAAAATAGCGATATTACCGTTCGTTATCAGGCGAGCAAAGATGTTAGCGTTGAAGTGAGCTATTTTGAGAATCAATATACCGATTTAGTCGACTTTGATCCTGAAATATTTAAATCGGTTAACCGCAGCGCGGTCGATGTGCGGGGAGTGGAATTTGTGACGCAAGGACAGTTTAATGAGTGGTTTGACTTTCAGTTTGATGTCGCTTACAACGATACGCAGCTCAATCAAGGTCATGCTCATTTGCGTCGTCGTCCTCAATGGTTTGCTGGCGCGGTGATCAATGCAAGTTGGCAACAATTTAGTGCGAACCTCACATCTGATTATCGTGATCATTTTTATGATAGCTCCATCGCCACTGGTGAGCGGACATTATCGGGGTATACCGTGTGGCACCTGTCTGGACAGTGGCAGGTTAATCAGGCTCTAAGATTACGCCTTAATATCGATAATATCTTTGATAAACAATTCCAGCAATCGGTGGGATTCGTCGATAAAGGAAGGAAATTTCGCGTTGGCGTAAGTTATACGATTTAATTAATAACAAAACGCCGTCAGTCGTAATGATACCAATCCGCATTAAAAGATGCTCACTTGTACAGGTTAAAACGACAGAATATTGCGTTGCTTTCAATCCCAGTAGCAATTATTTATCGGTCAGTCAAGCGCCTTGTTTTCTCTCATTTTTCCAGCGAACAACAAGATCACTATTCAACGTGGATTGGAAGCACAACATATAATGATATTTTATCCTAGTAATACCAATCTAGCAAAGTACCTGATCATTTTTAACGGCCTAAATTGACGATGGCTACGTTATTTCTTTTCTATGGAGAATAACTACATACGTAAAAAATGCCTTGCCCTAGTCAATTTTTACTCGTAAAAAAGTAGACCACTTACTTACCTAGATTGGTATAAATACAATAACTAACTGTGTTGATGGTTCTTAGGGTGTAAGCTAAAAAAGCCCCATCAATTTTCATTGATGGGGCTTTTACAAGGTATCACTAATACTAGGAGAGCTAGTCTTAGTTCATGCCGTATTTTTTAAGTTTCTTGCGAAGTGTACCACGGTTAATACCTAGTAAGTTTGCTGCGCGAGTTTGGTTACCGCGAGTAAACTGCATGGTGAGGTCTAATAGTGGACGTTCCATTTCACATAGAACCATTTCGTATACTTCAGTCGGCTCTTCACCATCTAGTTGAGCAAAAAAGTTGCTAACAGCGCGCTTTACTGAATCACGTAATAATTGCGGGCGAACGGTACCATTTGCTAATTGGATTGGTTCAACTGTTAGTGGGTTTTCAGTGGTAGTGCTAGTGTTTTGATCAAACATGTGAAATTTGCTCTTCTCTAATTAATATTGTCGGTAAAAAGTCGATCTAAAACGGTCAATTGTTCGGTGGCCGTTTCTATCTTAAATAACTCTTTGCGTAGGTCACTACGCTGTTCCTTGAGATACCAACCAATGTGCTTTCTCGCAATGCGAACCCCTAAAAAGTCACCATAAAACTGATGCAGGGCATGCACATGGTTGAGTAATGTTTCGCGCACTTCGGTTGCTGAAACTGAAGCGAGCTTTTGTCCAGTTGTTAGGTAATGATTGATTTCGCGAAATATCCAAGGGTTACCTTGGGCTCCGCGGCCAATCATAATAGCGTCGGCGCCCGTGTAGTCTAAGACTTCACGGGCTTTCTCCGGGCTAGTAATGTCACCATTGGCTACCACAGGAATCGAAATTGCCTGTTTGATTGCCTTAATGGTGTCAAATTCGGCAAAGCCCTTATACATACAACTTCGGGTCCTACCATGTACAGCTAGGGAAGCGATACCTGCATCTTGTGCAAGACGGGCAATGGCAACACCATTGCGGTTATCAGGATCCCATCCTGTACGAATTTTTAAGGTTACCGGTACATCCACTGCATTGACGACACTATCGAGGATCTGTTTGACCAACTCAGGGTGCTGTAATAATGCGGAGCCCGCTAACTTCTTGTTCACTTTCTTGGCTGGACAACCCATATTAATATCGATTATCTGCGCCCCCTGCTCTACATTGTACTGAGCCGCCATCGCCATTTCTTGAGGATCTGCGCCTGCGATTTGCACACTACGGATCCCTGCTTCCAAGGAATGGGTCATGCGATGCGATGACTTGCTGCTATTCCATACCTTCGGATTCGATGAGCACATTTCAGAAACCGTCATTCCGGCGCCAAGTTTAAAACACAGCTCGCGAAATGGTTTATCGGTAATACCGGCCATTGGGGCTAAAATGAGTGGATTGGCTAATTGGTACTGTCCAATCTTCATACGATAACTACCTCTGTTTCATCAGGGCTGCGTATATTACTCATTTTTGTGCGGATTGCAAAGCTCATTATTTAAACAAAAAGCAATTAAAACCCTTGACTGCACAAAAATGTGACTTTAAGCAGAGCAGTTCGCATAAAAAGGTAATTATGAGGCTTTTTTTTAACAAAGTTGTAAAAAGTTGGTGCAAGTTGTCGCAACATACCGAGCAAGAAAATTTTGCTCGGTATTATCTTATTGCTGATGTTAGCGCTTAATACCGTTTAAACGTATCCATTCGTCTTGCTCGGTAGCTGGGGCCATCTCAAACCATTGACCATACACTTGACGCAGCTTTTCCGCTTGTGAGGGTAATAAGCCTGATAATGCTAAAGGGCCACCTGATTTGACTAAGCCTTGCATCAGTGGTGCAAGCTCTTCAAGTGGACCTGCTAAGATATTAGCGACAAGGACATCACCAACAAGATCGCTTGGCTGATCTTGCGGAAGATAGAGTTCTATTTTATCTGCAACACCATTACGTTTTGCATTTTCTTTGCTGGCAATGATAGCCTGTGGATCAATGTCGATCCCGACCACACGCTTGGCGCCAAGTTTTAAGGCCGCGATGGCTAAGATACCTGAGCCGCATCCAAAATCGACGACTGTTTTTCCTGTCAAATCTTGAGCGTCTAGCCATTGTAGACACATTGCGGTGGTTGGGTGGGTGCCGGTGCCAAATGCGAGCCCTGGGTCAAGCATCACATTAACGGCCGTGGCATCTGGCACATCACGCCAGCTTGGACATATCCATAAGCGATTGCCAAACTTCATTGGGTGAAATTGATCCATCCACTCACGAACCCAGTCTTTATCTTCGAGAGGCTCAAGCTTGTATCGAAAGTTTTTTCCAAGCTCGGATTGCGCATTTAAGAATGCCATGACTTGTACCATGTCCGTTTCACCTTCGTACAGTGCGACGATATCGGTTTCCCCCCAAAGAAGGGTCTCGCCAGGCAACGGTTCAAACACAGGGTTATCTTTGGCATCGAGAAAGGTTACTGAGAGAGCGCCGCTGTCAGACAATATATCGCCAAGAGATTCAGCATTTTTGTCGGTGGCATTGATTTTTAGTTGGATCCAAGGCATTAGTTAACCTGTTGTGTGTAAGCGATAGGTGGGCATTATAGCGTATGCCCACCACATAAAATAGCGTAGAAACTACGCTATCTAACGGCTAGTGTGGCTATCTAAGATTGAGGTAATAACGTGGTCACCGAAAATGTTGCCCCTTGAGGATTGTTGATCACGCTAAAGCGCCCAACGTGTGGGATATCGGTTGGTGGAACACAGATAGTCGCGCCCAAGGATTCGGCGGCATGATCGCAGTCGGCGACCTGAAAATAGGCCATCGAGTAGGGTGGTGTATTTCCCCATTCATCGTTCATTTCTAACATGCCTGCTTGTGATTTTCCTGCGGTGAAAAATTCAGTGTATGCCATGCCTTCCATCGTGCTTCAATGCACTCCCACTGAAACAAGTGATGGCAGAAGGCTTTACTATCACTTGCGGATGAAGTCCTTGGCTTGTTGCCAGTTTGCGGCGGTGAGCTCAATCCAGCAGAACTGGCCATGGGGGTAATTGTTCATACTTGTTCTCCTTGAGGGGATACACCTTATCTCGCGATGTGATTAGGCGCAAGCTACGCCTAATTCCCTCGGGATCAAAGTGTTAGTTTAATAGAAAATCAGTTCTTTAGTGTTATTTTTATTCAAATTGTTGTAGCTTTATACAGACAAGATATTAGATCTAGATCATTGAGCGACGGATTAGGCTCGACAGGTGTTATAACCATTGGATAACAAGGAGTGTTTGATGAACAACAATTTTTTCGCGAGCTTTTTCTGGCGACTTTCAATACCATTAATCAGTTTTCTATTATTACTGTGTTTGGTATTGCTATTTATTATTCCCAAGATGATTAGTCACAATACCCAAGATGAAGCGGTACGTACTGGTGTTGGTATTGTTAATCAATATAAGACGTTGCGCGCGTATTATAATAAAAACGTCATTAAGAAAGTGCTAGGCAGCGAGATAAAGCCGGCGATTGAGCATGAAGGCATTGCTAATAAGATTCCTTTGCCTGCAACAATGATCCATGATCTTAGTAAGCAGCTGGCTGACTCTGAAATCAAGATGAATCTATATAGCGGCTATCCTTTTCCCAATCGTAAGCAGCGCAAGTTAGACGCATTTGAAAGCGAGGCTTGGAAGCGGTTATCGGTTAACCCTGAGCAACCCTACTCAGTCGTCGAAGATACACCTCAAGGCTCTGTGGCTCGCGTCGCTGTTGCTGACAAATTGGTTGCCCAGTCTTGTGTTGATTGCCACAACTCTCATCCTGATTCCCCTAAAATTGACTGGGCATTAGGTGACGTGCGCGGTATTTTAGAAATTCAGGTAAATTTAGGGCAGCAGATCGCCGCCGGTAACCAGTTAGCTTGGAAAGTGGTTGGCATTATCGCGTTTTCACTCGTGCTATTGGTGTTGTTTTTGGCCTTTATTTATCGCCGCCGTATTCAGACGCATCTGATGCAAATCATTGATTCTACCTCTATTTTATCGAGTGGTAATTTGACTCATCATATGGATGAACAAGGTGAGCATGAAGCGGCGTTAATATCTCGCAGCGTTAATAGTCTAACCACTGCCCTTAAAGCAACCTTGCACGATGTGAAACACGCCTCTGACTCGGTGTCTCAAACCACCCAGTGTCTTACTCATTCAGCTAAGGAAGCCGAAGATAGCGCCCGTGAACAGACACAAAATACCGAGTTAATTGCCAGTGCCATTTCACAAACGCTGTCGAGCATTACCGAAGTCTCTCATGGCGTGCTACAAACTAAATCACATGCGGAAACGGCGAATGAAGAAGTCGCCAGTGCGGGTGAGCAGGTTAATCGCTCTAACGCACTGATCAATGAGCTATCGAGCGAAATAAAACGCGCCAATGATACTATCTTGAACTTGCAGCAAAGCAGTGAGAGCATCGGCAGTGTGGTTAGTGTTATTCAAGGGATCTCTGAGCAGACTAACTTGTTGGCCCTAAATGCTGCAATCGAGGCAGCTCGTGCGGGAGAGCAGGGGCGTGGTTTTGCGGTTGTTGCCGACGAAGTTAGAACTTTGGCTGGGCGGACGCAAAAATCGACTCAAGAAATTCAAGATATTATTGGCCAAATCCAAGGTGGCGTGTCGGAGGCCGTATCAGCAATGGCGAACGGTCTTAACAAGGCACAAGACTGTGTCGAACAAACCCAGAAAAGCAGTGCATCGTTAGCTAGTATTGCGACCTCGATTGATGTTGTTACTCGCAGTGCCGAACAAATAGCGGCTGCGACAGAGGAGCAAACTACGGTGCTTAATGAAATCCAGCAGAACTCCGAAAATGTTGCTCAGGCTGCATCATTTGCTGAATCTGGTGCTAATACAAACTTAGAGCAGTGTCAGATGTTAAAGAGCCAAGCGCAGTTAATGAATAGCTCGATGGCTAAATTTACCATTTAGTGTTTCGGTTAAAAGAAAGGCGCTTCACTGGAAGCGCCTTTTTTATGTTCACGATGAACGGTCAGGTTTTTTGCTCCCGGCAAAACCTAAGTACCGCCATCCATGGCGGCACAGGTTTTTTTGCTCCCGGCAAAACCTAAGTACCGCCATCCATGGCGGCACAGGTTTTTTTGCTCCCGGCAAAACCTAAGTACCGCCATCCATGGCGGCAATGACGCGGTGCCATGGATGGCAAGGAGCGGCGATGTTCACGACTACAAGGATGTAGGAGTTAGAGCGAAGCATGGATGCCCGAGCCGACGACTACAAGGATGTAGGAGTTAGAGCAAAGCATGGATGCCCGAGCCGACGACTACAAGGATGTAGGAGTTAGAGCACTGTCGGAAACTAGTGCCGCTATCCATGTGTGCAATGGTAAGGAGCGGCGATGCTGGCCTATTATCCTAACAATTGGAGGACGAGTTGAGTCTGTTGTTTACTATGTCCCATCATCGCTGTGACGGCCTGTTGCTGAATTTGTTGGCGGGTCATCTCCGCGGTTTCTTTAGCAAAATCGGTATCACGAATACGTGAGCGACTAGCGCTAACATTCTCTGCAATATTGGATAAATTGCTAATGGAGTGTCCCATCCTATTCATAAATGCGCCGAGCCCGGCACGCTGACTATCGACATAACCCAGCGCATCATCAATTGCCGAGATACCACCCTGCGGATTGTTAACAATATCAAAATCATCGAGCGCGAGATTTTGTACAGAAAACCCACCAATCTCTAAATCAATAGTTTGATTAGCGTCGGCCCCTATTTGAAAGGCTGTTCTCTTAGTTGAACCAGCATCGCTTGTAGCCGAATAATCCGCCAATGATACTTCTTTTAAGCCAGTCGCACCGTAATTGGTGGAAACGGTAAAGTCGGTTTGATCCGTGTCATCGTCACCGGAGACAAAGGTGGTATCAAAATTAGCCGTTGTGGTGGCGCTCGATGCACCGACTATCGTATTTGCTTTGGTCGTGCCACCGCTAGCATCGAAGCCGCCTAATGCGCCGTTATCGGTATTATTTAGATCCATGGCGTTAATATAATCGACGAGAACCGTCCCGGTAAACATTTCTGCCCCGAGCGCTGCCGCATTGGCGTAAGTACCACCCGATGCAGTATTTAACGCGGTATCAAGACTATCACCGGCCGCCATGGCGCCCATGAGTGTTTTAATACCACTACCACCTATTTTATCCTCCAAGTAACGCATCGTGACATAACCACCACTGTAAAGACCTGCCACTTCGGGGCCGGTTGATGGAGAGACACCAACCGAGCCAAATATTGCCTGTAATTCGGTTTTAATTGCTGCTGCGCCGTAATTAGCAACATCTGAGCGTAGCCGATCATCGGCACCTGAGATAGCCTCGGCGGTGCCTTCGGCGAACCACGATGGTGCGGCGCCCAAATTCATGGTGTCAAACATAATGGCGTGTGTCATTTCATGCAGGATGGTAGCATTAAACTTATCAATATTTGAGGCATCGAGATTTTCAAAATCGTCGAGATCGATAGTCATAGTTAAGTTGCCGCCACCCGAGGTAACATAGGCTAACTTTCCATTCTTACCATCGATGTTTTCTAAGTCTATCTTAAAGTTTGACCCGTTGGCGGTGAGTCCTAGCTGGTCGCTAATAATAGTTTCGGCCTCGGCAAGCAGGCCACCGCGTAGTGCCTCAATGATGTTGCGTTCACTTTTATCGACGATGGTTGAGGTGGATGCGGTATCGAATAATTCCTGTCCGCCGAAACTACTGGTCTCATTGATACGATTTATTTCGGTTTTAAGCTGTTCGCTCTCTTTATTAAGCGCTTCTCTATCTGACTCGTTCATTGAGCCATTGGCGGCTTGCAGTGCTAGGTCACGCATCCTAAATAAAATGTTGGTGGTTTCACTTAATGCGCCCTCTGCGGTTTGTGCCATAGAAATACCATCATTAGCGTTACGCACAGCAACATTTAACCCATTAACCTGCGAGGTTAATCGATTGGATATTTGCAGTCCAGCGGCATCATCTTTGGCTGAGTTAATTCTCAGTCCTGATGACAGCCGAGTATAGGCTGTGGCCAGTGCATCGCTGGTCTTGCCTAGATGGCGTTGCTGAAATAAGTAGGTCGTATTGGTATTTAGGCTTAACATCCCACGCATCAATTAATAGTCGCATGATAAGCTTATCGGCAAGCGTTAGTAGTACTTTAGGGTTGAGTTAAGTTGAAATTTAATATTAAAGTGCCCACTAGGGGCACTTTAATGGGCATGTTAGTCCATCAAATGCTCTAAACCATAGACTAATTGGCTACGTTCGACAACTTTCTTACAGGCTAGTACAACGCCAGGCATAAAGGACTCTCGGTGTTGGGAGTTATGCTCAATTTTTAAGGTTTCACTCAGCCCGCCAAAAAATACCGTCTGCTGCGCCACCACGCCGGGCAGGCGAATCGAATGAAGTTTTACACCGCCAAGCTCTGCACCGCGTGCGCCAGCGATAAGTTCTTTATCGTTGGTAGTTTGCGGCGTGCCGGTGCGCGCCGCGGCAATCATTTCGGCGGTACGTAGGCCGGTGCCTGATGGGCTTTCTTCTTTTTGTGGGCTATGAGCCTCAATGATTTCGACATCGGGCAGGTACCTGGCCGCTTGAGCAGCAAATTTCATCATTAACACTGCGCCAACAGAAAAATTAGGCGCAATTAAGCCGCCTAAGCCTTTTTCCGTTGATAAATATTGTAATTGTTGGACCTGTGCTTCAACAAAACCGCTAGTGCCAATCACTGGGCAAGCGCCATTATTTAAAATGATTTGGGTGTTATTAAAGCCCGCGGATGCGGCAGTGAAATCTACTACAACTTGGGGTTTTAACGTTTGAATCGCGGCTGCTAAGTCATCTTGATAATCTATTTGACCGACGATAGTTAACGCCGCATCGTTATTAATAGCCTTAACTGCTTCACTGCCCATGCGCCCATTGGCGCCATTTACTAATACTTTTATCATGTTATCTTTCTTATTTATTTATTGGCTCTGTTGTACTAAAGTGTTGCCACTTGAACAGCAATACGCCGTAAATCCATCGCTACTTCGGCGGACTTCCTAATGCTAGCATTAGGGTTCTGCCTACGTTCGAGGCTCTGGAGCTGCATCCCTGCAGCTCAAGCTTGCTTTATCAAATACCAACGCTTTCAATTAATTAACGGGAACAGAGCCTATTTATTTAATGCAGTTTTTAATGCCGCTAAACATAGGGTGACATTTTCACTACGTGCTGCATAGCCCATCAAGCCGATGCGCCATGCTTTACCAGCGAATGCGCCAAGACCTGCACCTATTTCAAGATTGTATTGATGGAGTAAGGTACTACGAACAGCAGCATCATCGACTCCAGCAGGAATGGTAATGGTGTTTAGCTGCGGCAGTCGATGATCCTCATCAACAATAAACTCAATACCTAGCTCAGTTAAGCCTGCTTTTAATGCTTCGTGTTGCGCTCTATGACGCGCCCAAGCGTTTTCTAGCCCTTCGTTTTGAAGCAATACCAATGATTCATGAAGAGCGTAGAGTGAATTAACCGGCGCGGTATGATGATAGCTACGCTTACCTTTACCGCTCCAATAACTCATGACCAATGATTGGTCTAAGAACCAACTCGGTACCTTAGTCTGACGTTGATTGAGCTTTTCAATCGCGCGTGGTCCAAAGCTGACTGGTGAAATCCCTGGTACACATGACAGACATTTCTGGCTGCCTGAATAGATGGCATCGATGCCCCAATCGTCGACACGTAGTTCAACGCCGCCTAAGGAAGTGACGGCATCGACGATGGTTAGTACCTCGTGCTTCTGCGCAATCTGGCAGAGTAACTTGGCATCAGATAAAGCGCCGGTCGATGTTTCAGCATGAACAAAGGCCAAGAACTTAATATCAGGGTCTTGCTCTAGTGCAGTTTTAACCTGTTGCGGATCGACTGGTTTACCCCAATCATCGTTAATCACAATGGCGGTGGCACCTAAACGCTCGACATTTTCGACCATGCGTCCACCGAATACACCATTGACACAGACAAGAACCTTTTCGCCTGGCTCAACTAAGTTAACAAAACAGGTTTCCATGCCGGCGCTGCCAGGGGCAGATACCGCGATAGTAAATTCATTTTTGGTCTGAAACGCGTATTGTAGCAGTGACTTTATTTCATCCATCATACCCACAAATTCAGGATCAAGATGACCGATAGTCGGGCGGCTTAGTGCTTCTAACACGCGTGGTGGAACATCGCTTGGTCCCGGGCCCATTAATGTACGTGGCGTTGGATGAAATGAAGTTATGCTCATAATGTTGTTCCTATCCTATTTAATGGGTTAAAAATGTGTTGTACACGGGGTTAGTGCTTTCATCTTTGTATTGGTAACCCAGCTTCTCGAGGTGGGCAATGAAATCGCTATGCTGCTGCTCGGGTAATTCGAAACCAGCCAAGACACGCCCATAGGCAGCGCCGTGATTGCGATAATGAAACAGGGTAATGTTCCAGTTTTCTCCTAGGGTTGCTAAGAAGCTGGTTAGTGCGCCCGGACACTCAGGAAACACAAAGCTAAACAAACGCTCATTGAGTGATTCACACGGGCGGCCACCCACCATATAACGTACATGAAGTTTTGCCAGCTCATTACTCGATAGGTCTTGTGCCGGATAACCTTCGCTTTGTAGCGATTGAATCATCGTATTGAGTTCTGTCTCACCATTGGCCAGACGTAAGCCGACGAAGATATTAGCCCTGTCATTATTGGAGAATCGGTAATTAAATTCGGTAATGGCTCTGCCACCTAATAAATCACAAAAACGACGGAAACTGCCTTTTTGTTCAGGAATGGTGACAGCCATTATCCCTTCTTTTTGTTCGCCAAGTTCGCAACGTTCCGATACATAACGCAAACCGTGGAAATTAACATTGGCACCAGAGAGAATCGCTACTAGGTGTTGATCTTTAAGTTGTTTATTCGCGCTATATTTCTTTAAGCCAGCAAGGGCTAACGCGCCAGAAGGCTCGGCTATCGCACGAGTATCTTCAAATATATCTTTAACCGCGGCACAAATTTCATCGGTCGAGACAGTGATCATCGCATCGACATGCTGCTTGGCTAAGCGGAAAGGTTCTTCACCGACACGCTTCACTGCGACGCCGTCAGCAAATAATCCTACACGGTCTAAATCCACCGGTTGGCCAGCTTTCAGGGCCGCCGTTAAACAGGCAGAATCTTGTGACTCAACACCGACGATCTTGATATCGGGGCGTACCATCTTGAGATAGACCGCGATACCGGCAATCAAACCGCCACCACCGACAGGCACGAAAACATAATTGATTTCGCGATGTTGTTGTAATAACTCCATCGCCACCGTGCCTTGTCCGGCAATGACATCTTGGTCGTCAAATGGTGGGATAAACACCATGCCATCATCATCAGCCAAGGCTTTTGCATGGGCATTGGCCTGATCGAAGCTATCACCATGGAGTACCACCGTGCCACCAAGCTGCTTAACAGACTCAACTTTTATATCTGGTGTGGTGCGCGGCATAACAATAGTCGCGGTTGTCTTGCGATACTTTGCCGACAAAGCTACCCCTTGGGCGTGATTTCCGGCAGAGGCGGTGACCACGCCAATAGCTAATTGCTCCGTAGTGAGCTGAGCAATCTTGTTATAGGCACCACGTAGTTTAAAGCTAAACACTGGTTGTTTATCTTCGCGTTTTAATAAAACGCTGTTGTTGACGCGCGCTGATAATTTTTTAAGACTATCGAGCGGAGTGACCACGGCGGTGTCATAAACAGGCGCTTGTAATATACGAGTCAGGTATTGAAGACCCGTTAGTTGGGATGACATCGTTAGTCTTCCTTATCAAATACACCGGTGTCGCGCACTGCGCCCTTATCGGCACTGGTGGCTAGCATGGCGTAGGCTTTTAGCGCGGTCGAGACATGGCGCTCGCGAGACGCTGGCTTCCATGCTTTGTTACCTTTGGCTTCCATCGCACTACGGCGAGCGGCTAATTGCACGACGCTAATGCGAATTGAAATATCACGCTTAGGAATATCGATATCGATAATGTCGCCTTGCTCTACCAAGGCAATATCGCCACCACTGGCCGCTTCTGGTGATACATGACCAATTGATAATCCAGATGTTCCGCCAGAGAAGCGTCCATCGGTGATTAATGCGCACGCTTTACCTAGTCCCATCGATTTAAGATACGTGGTTGGGTAAAGCATCTCTTGCATTCCCGGTCCACCTTTGGGTCCTTCGTAACGAATAATCACTACATCGCCGGCCTTAATATCACCAGCTAAGATGCCTGCAACTGCACTGTCTTGGCTTTCAAATATCTTTGCTGGTCCAGAGAACGTTAGGTTGTCATCATCGACACCAGCGGTCTTGACGATACAACCATTAGCAGCAAGATTACCCGATAACACGGCTAAACCACCTTCAAGGCTAAAGGCGTGGTCGATGCTACGAATACAGCCATTCGCGCGATCATCATCTAAGGTGTCCCAGCGACAAGTTTGGCTAAAAGCCTTAGTCGTACGGATGCCGGCAGGGCCTGCGCGGTAAAAGTCTTTAATCGCTTGGTCATCAGTGACCGTGATGTCATATTGTGCGATGACCTCTGCGAGAGACAAGCCCAACATGCTACGGATCTCGGTATGAAGCAATCCCGCGCGGCTTAGCTCGCCCAAGATAGCGACAATACCGCCGGCGCGATGCACATCTTCCATATGATATTTAGGGGTCGATGGGGCTACCTTACATAGTTGTGGCACGATGCGCGATAGACGGTCGATGTCGTCCATATCAAACTCAATCTCACCTTCTTGAGCGATGGCGATTAGATGCAATACGGTATTGGTTGAGCCACCCATTGCGATGTCAAGCGTCATCGCGTTCTCGAACGCTTGCTTAGTTGCAATATTACGTGGCAGCGCTAGTGGATCATCGTTTTTGTAATACGCTTCACACATATCCATTATGCGCTTGCCAGCGTTTAAGAACAGTGCTTCGCGGTCACTATGAGTGGCTAGCATCGAACCGTTACCCGGTTGTGCTAGGCCTAAGGCCTCTGCCAAACAGTTCATTGAGTTGGCGGTAAACATGCCAGAACATGAACCACATGTTGGGCAAGCACTACGCTCGATCTGATCGCTTTGCTCATCCGAGACGTTTTTATCGGCGCCTTGGATCATTGCATCAACAAGATCAAGTTTAATGATTTGTTGTGAAAGCTTGGTTTTACCTGCCTCCATTGGCCCACCGGACACAAAAATGACTGGAATGTTGAGGCGCATTGCTGCCATCATCATACCTGGGGTAATTTTGTCACAGTTAGAAATACAGACCATCGCATCTGCACAATGGGCATTAACCATATATTCCACTGAATCTGCAATAAGCTCACGCGAGGGTAAGCTGTACAGCATACCGCTGTGACCCATTGCGATCCCGTCATCGACGGCGATAGTATTAAATTCCTTAGCGACACCGCCCGCCTCTTCGATAGCGCCCGCGACAAGCTGGCCCATATCTTTAAGGTGAACGTGTCCTGGGACAAATTGAGTAAATGAGTTGACCACCGCGATAATTGGCTTGCCAAAATCATCATCTGTCATGCCTGTTGCGCGCCAAAGTGCGCGAGCACCCGCCATATTACGACCCTGAGTACTGGTTGCCGATCTTAATTTTGCCATGTGAGAATTTCCTAAAATAAGCTGTGATATTTGTCATTTTATTTGGCCAGTGAGGCACTAATCAAATGAAATGACAAAGTGACATAAGTCACCTTGCCCTTCGATAACAAGAATTTTTAATGGTCAAGCATCTATAGATTCATTCAAGTCCGAGACTTGCTTAACATCGAATAGTTTTTCGAGTTGTGACGTTAATAAATGAATCGCTCGCTGGCTTGAGACGGTTAGTTCCAGCTCACCGTCATCAATGTTCCAGTGCATCAACTTTACCGTAAAGCCACGGTGACGCGCTACACGTAATATGCGTTCTAGAACCTCTGGCGACTGATTTACGCAAAGTTTTAGGGTGTTGGTGTGTAAACTCATCTAAACATACTCCGTTAATGGTCGGTGGGTTGGATCGCGCTGCATCATTTATACTTTTTCCATCATGTCGGCGTTGGAAGCACCCGGTGGTACTAGCGGCCACACATTGTCTGCTTCGTTGATCCTAACATGCAACAAATAAGCGCCATCACTGCTAAGCATTTCATCAATCGCTGGCAGCACTTCGTCTTGCATGGTGATGGTTCTAGCCTTGATATTAAAAGCTGCCGCCAAGGTAACAAAGTCAGGGTTGTCGGTGAGGATAGTTTCGCTATACCGCTCTTCAAAAAACAGCTGCTGCCATTGTCGAACCATGCCCAGGCGCTGATTATCGATCAGCACTATTTTTACATTAAGCTGCTCGCGTTTAATGGTGCCAAGTTCTTGCACATTCATCATAAATGAACCATCGCCGGAGACAACGACTACTGGCTCATTGGCAGGGCGAGCATGGCGAGCGCCAATCCCAGCGGGCAAGCCAAAGCCCATCGTTCCAAGACCTGAGCTCGATAGGTGATTGCGCGGGCTAGTAAAGTTCATATGCTGAGCAACCCACATTTGATGCTGACCCACATCACAACTTATAACGCCATTGCCCGGCAGCCGTTCCGACAACTGATTAAGCAATTTCGGCGCGTAGATACTGCGATAAGGCGCATCGTAATTCCAACAATACTTCTGTTTTAAGTCACTGCAATGTTGCTGCCAAGACGCAATGTCGACTGCAGTTTCCAGCGCCGGTAATATTTCAATTAAATCTCCTTGTATCGAGACATCAGTAGCGCGCAATTTGTTGATTTCCGCCGGATCAATATCGATATGCAGCACCTTGGCATTTGATGCGAACGTGTCGAGACGGCCGGTGACACGGTCATCAAATCTGGCGCCAACAACGATCAGTAAGTCTGATTCGTGAACACATAAATTAGCGGCTTTAGTACCGTGCATCCCTAACATACCTAAGGCGTAGGGTTTTGTGTTTGCGACACAACCGATGCCTTTTAAGGTGGTCACCGACGGTATGCCTGTCACTTCAATAAAATGTTGCAGCTCCTCGACAGCATTAGCCATGCCAACCCCGCCACCGATATAAAGGATAGGGCGCTTGGCTTGTTTAATAAGTGCGATCCCTCCTTCCAATTTTGTCGGGTCGTATTTTAGCGGTGGCTCGATGTGTGATATCTCTAGCGCAGCTTCGACTTCGGCTAGCTGAATATCCTTTGGAATATCGACTAACACTGGGCCGGGGCGTCCAGATTTTGCGATGGTGAAGGCTTGTTTTAACACGGAAGCCAATTCGTCTTTGTGCTGTACCATAAAGCTGTGCTTGGTACAGGCCAGGGATAAGCCTAAGACATCCATCTCTTGGAAGGCATCTGTGCCAATGACTGCACTGGTGACCTGTCCTGTGATTGCAATGATAGGCACCGAGTCCATGTAAGCGTCGGCTAATCCGGTGATTAAATTGGTGGCACCAGGACCTGACGTCGCAATACACACGCCGACTTTGCCACTCGCTCGAGCGAAACCTAATGCAGCAAAAGCCGCGCCTTGCTCATGACGACATAAAACATGCTTAAGACCGCCATCATATAATGCGTCATAGACCGGCATTATTGCCCCGCCGGGATAACCAAATACGGTGTCCACCCCTTCTTGTTTTAGATAGCTAACTAATAAATCTGCGCCGCGCATAGTGGTTGCCTTTGTGTTGGTCGTTGTCAATTTGGTGACTACTGCTGTTGTCATTATGTTCTCATTTAAAAATCATAAAAAAACCCCCGAGTCGTTTGAGTCGGGGGTTTCGTTATACGCTGTGCTTTTGGATTTAAGCAATAGCTCCCCGACGCTGTGGTTTAATGACCACGACGACAATGTTAATAATAAGGACTAAGACTTTCGTAAGCAGATGCATGTAAACTTTCTCGTACACTTTGTGATAATGATGTTACAAGTTTGATTGTGGTATTTTTATCATGTGCTCTTGGTAAACACAACCCGCAACGGTTACTAAATTGAATTAATTATTAATAGTTGAGATAGGTAATAGTTATATAGCATTTAAAACAGATGCTTATGTTGAGATGTGGACCTTGGCCTAGCGCTGAGTCTATTTTGTTATTGGTTAGGTCATTTGGTGTTCAATACTTAGCTATTAGTCAGTGTTTGGAGAGATAAAGAGAAAATAACTGACGATTGCTTATCGTCGAGCCAAGGCAGGCGTCTTTGCGAATGCCTAATTCCCCGTTATCTTCTGCCTCTGTAATTTATTCGAATCTATATTATCCCAAGATTGATTATCAGCACTGTCGAGAAATTTATAAGCCATATGAGTGAGATAATATTATTGCCTAAAGCACTAATATCTTGACCTAAGGGCATTCATTAATAACTGAGGATATTTATTATGGCTAGTATTACAAGTATAAGACTTCGTGTTGGTCGAGTTAGCAGCGCTACAGAGTTTGCTGAATTGGTGATCCGAGTCAACTGGACAGCTCGCGAACGTCAAGAAAACATGTCGTATCTATTAAGTGGTTTCGTCGTCGAACGTGATGATGAACGCGATTTTTTTGATATGCTTCCCGATGGTGGAATTCATTGGAAAAGCATTGGTAATTTGGACGATTTTATTGGTACGGTAGGTCGACGTTGGGTGCGTCCTAATGGACAAGCAAGTCGAACCATTACTTTCCGTCGCAACTGGGATTTCGGTAACCAGGAAGTCTTTAATGAAGAGTATATGGGGATTGGAACAGTCGTCCCTGAAACAAGGGGGGATATAAGGTTTTCTAACGAAATTTCAGCGAATTTGGGTTAGTAATAGCGTTTGGCAATTGCAGCTTTGATACGGGATCGTATTACTGAAATATGCAGTGACCACATTATAAGCTGGCGAAAACCATGTGTCATATATACATGGTTTCGTTTTGACTATGTACTATTTGACCGATACATAATACAGCTCGTGACGCTATTGAACACTAATTTAGAATCAGACTACCTCGTGGATTGATATTAATACGGGTAGTAATATTGACTTCGACCAAGGGCAGAAAGATGACGCGTCATATTTCATTTAATTGAACATAAACGCTAGCATAAATGCCTCAATTATTCTTTAAGGAGAGTAGCGATGAAAAAATCCCCGATGGAAATAATGCCTAACTTATCTCCGATGGACATAAATTATCAACAGAACAAATATTGCAATAATCCAGATGGTACTTTATGTAACACCGACGTTGCGCAAACTATAGATGAGTTGGATCTAGCTGAGATCCCCACCGATTATTCATTAGAACCACCACTAGATGACTACATTACAGAGTTAAATGATGAGTGCATATCAAGCGTCTCCCGTGACGAGGACGTGACTGCGGTAGCTGTAAAAAAAATCACAAAAACTAAGGCTAAACGTGAGAAAAAAGAAAAAACTAAAGGCTCTGATAAATAACAAAACTATTAAGACAATAGGGATATCGTTCAGTGCTTAGAGGGCATTTTTTACCACAATCAGTGCTCAGTCTTTGCAATACCATTAATTACATGATTGAAGTGATTTTGTCCTATGCTTATATATTAACCAACATTTGGAGCGGTTGAGAATATGTCACTTGCGATTGTTTATAGCCGAGCCAAGGTTGGCGTTTCTGCGCCCTTGGTCACAGTCGAAGTTCATTTAAGCAATGGCTTACCTTGTTTTTCCATAGTCGGCCTGCCCGAGGCCTCTGTTCGAGAGGCACGCGATCGGGTGCGCAGTGCGATTATTAATTCCAATTTTGAATTTCCAGCCAAAAAAATAACCGTTAACCTCGCGCCTGCTGATTTACCCAAAGAGGGTGGCCGCTTCGATTTGGCCATCGCAATTGGGATATTGGCCGCCTCTGAGCAGGTGCCGGATGAGCGGCTCAATGAGTTTGAGTTCTACGGCGAACTTGCACTCTCCGGCGCGCTGCGCCGCGTTAACGGCATATTGCCAGCGGCACTCGCCGCTAATGAGGGCAAGCGCCATGTTATTGTGGCCAGCGATAATCAAAATGAATTGTCATTGCTGGGCAATGATAATAATCGTGTGGCAAGTCGATTACTTGAGGTTAGTGGTTTTTTACATGGTCAAACACCGTTGCCACTCCCTATTGCTACACCGCCTTTGGTAATTGAAGAGTTATTGGATATGCATGATGTAGTGGGACAGCCACTGGCCAAGCGGGCGTTAGAAGTGGCGGCTGCCGGTTCGCATAATTTACTATTTATTGGCTCTCCAGGGACGGGTAAAACCATGTTAGCGAGTCGCCTACCGACCATTTTACCACCATTAACATTTACCCAAGCGCTTGAGGTCGCGGCGGTACATTCTACTTCAGGGCTGGAACTGTCGGTAAATCGCTGGCTGACGCCGCCGTTTCGTAGCCCTCATCATTCGAGCTCGGCCGTGGCCTTAGTCGGTGGTGGTAGTAACCCTCGTCCGGGGGACATCTCACTCAGTCATCATGGGGTGTTATTCTTAGATGAGCTCACCGAATTTGATCGTAAGGTGCTAGATTCGCTGAGAGAACCGATGGAGGCTGGAGAGATTAGTATTTCCCGCGCGGCGGGTAAAGTGACTTTTCCGGCGCGGTTTCAGTTGGTGGCGGCACTTAATCCGAGCCCTTGTGGGGAAGTGGGTGAGCGATGTCGTAGCACTTCAGATCAAATTTTAAAATATCTATCAAAGCTTTCAGGGCCATTTCTCGATCGGTTTGACTTAACTATTGATGTGCCACGACTCCCACAAGGCAGTATGTCCAAAGCACAACAGACAGAATCTAGCGCGACTATCTTGGCCAGAGTTGAAAAAGCGCGTCAGCGGATGGTTGAACGAGATGGTGTGCCTAATGCACACCTGTCCGCCAAGCAAATTAAGAAAAGTTGTGCACTGAGTATCGCAGATAGTCAATTTCTGGAATCGGCGATAGAAAAACTGCAACTATCGATGCGAGCCTATCACCGGATCTTAAAAGTCGCACGCACCTTGGCGGATTTACAGGGCGTAGAACACATAGAGCGCGGGCATTTGGCACAAGCGTTAAGCTATCGAGCGATGGATAAATTAATAAATTCCCTGCAAAGTCCCAAATTTTAGACCGCGGGTCTGTTAAACTCAGCTTTTTATTGTGGAAGAAACTAATGATTGAGCGTCTCGAAACAAAGCAACGAATGAGTAGAATAGTTAAACACAATGGCACCATTTATTTGTGTGGTCAGGTTTGTAAGGATGCGACGCAGGGTATTGTAGAGCAGACATCAAGTATGTTGGATAAGGTTGATGAATTGCTAATTCAAGCGGGAAGTTCTCGCGAGCATATCTTATCGGCGACCATTTTCATTAAAGATATGAAAGATTTTTCACAAATGAACGAGGTGTGGGATAGCTGGGTGCCGCAGGGGTATGCTCCAGCGCGAGCTTGCGTAACCGGTGACATGGCACGTGATGCCTTATTAGTCGAAATATCGGTTATTGCCGCTGAAATTCAATAAACGGCGATAAAAGTAGGCTCCCCAATGCAGGAGCCTAGAGTACATTAGCTGTTTAGAGCTTGGTCATTGTCTGATGAAGTGCATTTAGACAGGCTTGACCCAACTTCTGGCTGCGCATCGGCGACCAACCAAAATCATGATCAGGCGTAAGTTCGGTATCTTTAAATGGCATCTCAAGAGTCATCACTAGCGCATTAAATGTTTCTGCCAAGTAATTCGTTCCCACCGTCATTAACGCTTCGCCGTGCTTGTCTTTGTCATAGCCAATTTTTGTTTGGAAATCAGGACTGGCGTTAATTAGTGCCTGTTGATAAAAGTCGAGCAGCTGTTGACGTTCATCGTTCCAACTAGCGACGCCTTCTGAGCCTGCGATGAAGTTATAAGCAAGCGCTTCGTCGCCATGAACGTCGAGACAGAAATCCATTCCGGTTTGTTCCATCATTTGACGGACTAAGAATACTTCAGGGCTGTGCGCCATCGTTGGAGTTTGCCATTCACGATTAAGGTTTGCACCCGCCGCATTGGTACGCAGATTACCACGCTTACTACCATCTGGATTCATGTTAGGCACAACGTAGAATACGGCCTTATTCAAGAGTTCACGGGCGATAGCGTCATCTGGGTCAAGTAATGAATCAAGCATCCCTTCCATCCACCATTCTGCCATTGTTTCTCCAGGGTGTTGACGAGCAATCATCCAGCAAACTTTCTTGCCTTCACCCTCATTACCGATCTTCAATAAATCCATGTCTTGGCCGTCAAGCGTCTGACCTAGCAGGATGTGCTCGACGTGTTCGCTACACTGCGCATTAGCGATCAGGTCGTGATGACGGTCCATCGAGTAAGGGGCGAAATAAGCGTAGTAGACACTATCGCACTCTGGGGTATGGTTGATGGTCAATTGTTTGCCATCATAGGCTGTTTCAACGCGAAACCATGTCTGGCGATCATAGGATGCGACCGCTTGATAGTTTTCCCATCCTTCAACATAAGATGTTTCACTGGCATTGAGAATATTCATTTGACAAGGCACATTCTTAGCACCTGTTAAACGGTAGTGAAACCATTGATGAAAGTCGGCGGCATTATCTTTAGGGATGCGAAGATTGATGGTGCCGTTGTCTTGAATGTCGATACATTCAATTTGTCCGCTATCAAAATTATGGGTTATTTTCATGGGAGCCTTCGAGGTCGATATATAGCTAACGGTTGCCGCTATTTGATAGGTTAATAATACCAGTCATTAGCGCTATCCCCAAGGCTCTTATACCAATTTCATTGGCTATGTCCCAGTTAGCTGTGGCTGTATGTTTTTTTAAATTAAGTTCAATGACTTAACCAAGACTAGCAGCAAACACCATTTCCCGCCTTTAGTTGCCTTCATATGGATATCTGTTAGGAGAAAAAATCAGGGATGAGTTTTTAGATTTTCGCGCATGCGTAGCTAGAGCGACGCATTTGTCCATGGATGGACACATTAAAGCAATGCATGGAGCATATTGCCAAGGAGCACATTGCCGAGTAATAGCAAGCTATTAGGATTGAAAGCAACGCCGTTGCCTACTGCGAAGCCATGGATGGCGCAGGATGTCAAAGCCGAGACGTAGGTAAGGGCGCGAGCAGGACGCGGTAGCCTTATCGTTAATTTTAACCAGCACAAGTGGGCAGTTATTTACTGTAATTGGTATTAATATTAAAGTTGATTCGCCATCAGTTGATTACTCTGCAGTAGCAATTCATCCGCTTCAATGATAGCGGTCTCACCATCGACTGAAATAGCTAACACGCGTCCTTTAAGATCCCAGCCATCGGCTAAGGCAATATGAATACTATGGCTGTTTTGCGCGAGTTGAGACAAGGCGACATTATTACGACTGGCTAATTCAGTAACGGTTTCTAACGATTTTATTCGTAGTATCACATGACGTTTGGCGGTTATTTCACCGGGTTTGAGATGAATTTCCTCGGCATCGATAGCGAATACTTTGTTTTCCATCGATACGGCGTTTACATTGGCAGTAAATATTAGTACAGCAATTAGCAGAAACTTATCCATAAAATCTCCTAAATTCTAGTGGGCTACAGCATTAATTCCTAGCGTGCTAACAACTCAACGAGTATAGCCTAAATTTCGGTTTAGTCGTACACATCGCTATTTCCTATGGCACTGCTAACGTTTATAGCCTAAGACTCAATAAAGCGCCACTTTTGTAAAACGCCATTATTTCAGTTTCTTATGTGGCGCTTGGTGGCTATGTTATTGAAACTATGGCAACAAAAAAATGAACAATTTTAACTGTGTTTAACTGCGATCTAGAGTTGATTAACGACTGAATTTATCATTAACGGCGTGCCTACATATTGATTGAGTATGACTTATACGCGATTAACTGGCGTGTTTAGTCCAAGTATGTGTTGACAGCCACCCCCTACTCACCATAAATTCTACGCATAGTGTTCCCTTTGTGCGGGGAGCTAATTATTGAGGAATTGAAATGAGTAAGGGTGTCGTACTGTCTGAGGTACGAGAAAAAATAACCACGTTGGATCAACAGTTATTAGAATTGATTAGTCAGCGTCGTGCATTAAGTTTAAGTGTGGCGCAATCTAAAGTTGATACGGTTAAGAATGTCAGAGATACCCAGCGTGAAGAAGAGCTGCTGATTAGTTTGATTCAGCGAGGACATAAACTGGGGCTAGATGCTCACTATGTCACTAAACTGTTTCAGGTTATTATCGAAGATTCGGTGCTCAATCAGCAAGCCTGGCTACAAGAGCGCGCTAATCACCAGCATGAAACACCGGTTAGCCGTGTTGCCTTTCTCGGTGCCAAAGGCTCTTATAGTTATTTAGCCAGCCACCGTTACTTTTCTCGCCGCGTCGAGAGCATCATCGAAATGGGCTGTGCTAGCTTTGATGAAATCGTTAAAACGGTAGAGTCAGGTCAGGCTGAGTTTGGCCTATTGCCGCTTGAGAATACCAGCTCCGGTGGTATTAATGAGGTCTATGATATCCTGCAACATACGTCACTCTCTATTGTTGGTGAGCTGACTCAGCCTGTTGAGCATTGCTTATTAACGGCTTCCGACACCTCACTTGAGCAGGTGGACACTATTTACTGTCACGCGCAGCCTTATCAGCAGTGTAGTAAATTTTTGACTACTTTAAATGCGGTTAAGTTTGAATTTGTTGATAGTACGGCAGCGGCGATGAAAATCGTGCAAAAGCTTAATCAGCCGAATGTTGCAGTGATTGGCTCACAAGAAGGTGGCGTATTGTATCAATTACACGGTATTTCACAGGGCATCGCGAATCAGCAAGAGAACCATAGCCGCTTTATCGTTGTGGCACGCAAGGCTGTGGAAGTAGCGGTACAAATCCCGGCGAAAACAACCTTTATTATGTCGACTCATCAACAGTCAGGTTCGCTGGTGGATGCGCTATTAGTGTTAAAGGACAACAACATTAATATGACTAAGCTCGAATCGCGTCCCATTCAGGGAAACCCGTGGGAAGAGATGTTTTATATCGATGTCGACGCCAATATTCATAGCCCTCAAATGCAAAAAGCATTAACGGCGTTAAATGATATTGCGAAGCAAATTAAAGTCCTGGGTTGTTACCCGAGCGAAAGCATTGCGGCCACGCCAATCCCTCAGATCTTACTCGATAGTAATACACCAGTATAATGCCATTTGCATTGATATAAAGACCTCAAGGCTGCGGGATTAAATGATGCCGCAGTCTAATGAGGCGGCGATGGTGCTGGCGAGCTCAGTGCATTGTTCGACGAATTGTTCCTGCCATTCTCCCTCTACACACTAGTTTTGGGGTTGCACCATATTTTATTTTTTAGCGATGAAAATGGTGTTAAATGATGCCGCAGTCTAATGAGGCGGCGATGGTGCTGGCGAGCTCAGTGCATTGTTCGACGAATTGTTCCTGCCATTCTCCCCTACACACCAGTGCAGGTTGCACCATATTCCACTTTAGACCAGTGCAAATGGTGTTAACTGCTCTGACTGTACCTGTGCCATCATGACCTGCCCTGACAACCAATGCCATGGCTAAGCCTTGTTTGGCTTCTAAGCACGGATAGTAGATACGATCGAAAAAATCCTTTAGTGCGCCACTCATGTAGCCGAGATTTTCTGGGGTGAATAAGATAATCGCATCACATTGCAACACATGTTCGGTGGTGGTCTCAAAGGCACTGAGACTAACAACTCCGATGTCGTCGACTATTTCACCAATCGCTTTTTCCATTGCAAGTTTTAAACGCAAGGTGTTCGGTGATGGTGTATGACTAACTATTAATAATGTTTTCATCGCGTTGCCAATCTAGCCAATGGGTTGGTAAAATTTCACGTTGGATCAATCCATTGAGACCTTGTAAGCCTCCGGTGTGTAAAAGCACAATATGACTACCGCGTGGGAAGTAATCCTGCGCTATTAGATCAAATATAGCATAAACCATTTTTCCGCTATAGATTGGCTCTAATCGAATATCACAGGTTCGGTAAAACTCCTCGATAAAGATTAACAGCTCGGGCTTTATTTTACCGTAACCGCCAAAATGATAACCTTCGATAAATCGCCAATTAGGATTTTTCTGCTCATCGTCTAGCAATGAAATGATATCTTGCTTGAGGTAGCCGGCATTTTTTAGCACCGGGATACTCAGTACGCAAGTATTTGAGGCCTTCGATGAGATTAAGCCCGCAGTGGTGCCACCGCTGCCACAAGGAGTGCATATGTAATCACAGCCTTGCTGTGCTATTTCGTCCATGATTTCGGCCACGCCGGATAATGCCAATTTGCTGGTGCCACCTTCCGGTATTATCAACGCCTGCGGAAATCGTTGCTGTAGCAGCGCAAGATATTCTGGTTGGTCCCGCTGCCGATATTGTTGACGTGATATAAACTCCAACGTCATGCCCTCTGCTAGTACGTCTTTAATCGTTGGATTGTTAGGGTCGTATTCGCCACGAATGATGCCATGGGTCTTAATTCCATGCGCCTTTCCCGCAAAGGCCAATGCGTGAATATGATTGGAATATGCGCCACCAAATGACACAAGCTGCTGATAATCGTTGCTTTTTGTGTGGGTTAAAGTGTTTTTTAATTTTCGCCATTTGTTGCCAGATAGGGTAGGGTGGATTAAATCATCCCGTTTTATCGATATCCTTACCCCATACTTTTGACATATTGGGTGTTGTATTTGTTGTAACGGCGAACATATCGGAGTTGAAATTAATATAATCGGTGACCTCTAATTGGTATTACTTGCATGATGGTATTAATTCAGGATAATAAATACAACTAAATACATAAATTCGTCAAGGGAGCAGGCAGTGTTATCCAAGTTGTTAAAGCGAAAAAGCAGTAATGGCACCAAAAAATCAAGCTTTATCATCCAGCCAGCGAGCGTTACGTTAGCTGTGGTTGACGGTGACACCATCTTTATTGGCCAATTACCTTGTGCTAACAATGATTTTTGTAGTGCTATCAGTAAATTAGTCGCTGAATCTGAGCTAAGTGTCACCGACGCTTCGTGTCAGATTGTATTAGGGCACGGCCTGTATCAGGTAGCGCAATTAGAAAAACCAACGGTGCCGGATAATGAAATGGCGCAAGCGTTGTTATGGGGGGCGAAAGATTTAGTTGCCATCGACAACGATAATATTATTCTCGATTATTTTGAATACTTTAGTAAGAACCCTAACAATAATAGTAAAATTAATGTGGTGGCTTGCGATAAATCAATCATCAAACCGATATGCGATGTGTTGACCGAGTTAACGCTCGATATTAAAGGTATTTCAATTGCCGATATCGTGTTGTCTCAGCTCATTAATGAGCCGAAGCCTCGCGTGTTAGTGTTTCATCTGCCGGGCATGAATGTAGTGGTAGCCATCGTGCAAGATGGGCAATTGTGTTTTAGTCGTAATATCAAGGGTTATGACAATTTACACCAGATGAGTAGTGAAGACTTTCAAGCGGGGCTGTTGAATAATCTAGGATTGGAAATACAGCGCTGTATCGACTTTGCAGTTGGTCAATTTAAGCTTGATCCAATCACCGGCGTTTCATTGGTGGTGCAAAGCCTCGATATGTCGCCAATGACTGACTCGCTACAAGAGTTATTTGATATTAATGTCGCCGCATTGGAAACCTCTTTTAGCCAAGAGTTTAATCGTTACCCTTTAAGTGCTTTAGCACTTGCTGAAATGGAGTTAGTCGATTAATGAAAACACGGATTAATCTATACGTCACGCAACTGAGACCTGTTAAAGAACAACTACCGCTGATCCAATCATTATCGATTATCGCTGGCGTGTTCTTGTTAACCATAGTGACTTGTGGTGGCTTGTATTGGCTAAATTACAGCGAATCTCAGCAACAAGAAGCACTGCGTAGCACCTTAGCGCAGGAGCAGGGACATTTGGCCACTCAGGCCGCTGCATTAAGTGAAATCAATGATAATAAACAATTGATGCAGCAAATTGCGCGGGTTAAGTCTCAAATAAAAAATAAGAAACGGATTTTAGCGGCGCTCGAGCGGCAGGCTATCAATCCCGGCGGCTTTACTGATTTATTATTAGCGTTGGCACAGGTCAGTGACCAGAAAGTGTGGTTAACGGCAATAAAAAGTCACCAAGGGGCACTAACCTTGAGCGGTAGCGCAAAAAAATCACAAGATATTCCTAAGTGGGTAGCGCGGCTTAACAAGGTACCACGACTTCAAGGAACAACCTTTAGCGCGCTGAGCATGGAACGTGATGATGCGGTGATTAATTTCGTATTAAACAATCATGTGCCAGCGGCTGAATAAGGACAATGAAATGAATCAATGGCAACAGCTAAACGAGAAACACGCCGCGCTCTCACTGCGAGAAAAGGCCTTAATTTTAGTTTCTTCAATTGTGATAATCGTATTCTTATTGGCAAATTTTGTTATCGAACCCCAACTTAAATCACTTGGGAAAAGTCGAAAAGCAACACAGTCGATCACTAACGATATTCAAGAAACGATTAACGGTAGACTTGAAATTGAGCAAAAAATTGCATCCGATCCAAGTGGTCAATTACAGGCTCAACTAGACGGATTTAATGACAAAGAGCGTCGAGTCAGCCAAGCACTTGCGTTGAAAAATATGTCGCTAATAACCAGTGGTGAAATGGCGAGGCAGTTACAGTACTTAGTGGCAGAACGAAAAGGCTTAACCGTTGAAAAGCTGACATCGATACCACCACAGCCAATCTTGTTTTCGCAAGTAGTCGAGAAGGATGAACAGCCCAAGCCTCTGTTATTTCGTCACGGTATTGAAATTCAAATTGAAGGTCGATATTTTGAAGTGGTCAATTTCCTACAGCGTATTGAGCAACAAAATGAATTTCTATTATGGGGAGATATTGAGTACATGGTGAGCAAATACCCCAATGCGCTGGTGACATTTGTAGTTGCTACGGTCAGTCCGGATAAGGAGTTTATCGGTGTTAAATAAAATTATATTTATGGTGATGACGGCTACGTTGTCATTGAATTTACTCGCAGCTGATCTTAAAGATCCCACTAAACCAGCGTTCGTTGCACCTACTCAATCTGAAGGAGTGGTTACATCTAAAGCAAAAACACCGCCACCGTTGGTGTTAAATAGTATCAAAATTAACGGTCAACATCGTAGCGTAATTATTAACCAACGGTCTTATCAGGTTGGTGAGTTAGTTGGACGCCAGCGAATTAAACGTATATTGTCAAATAAAGTAATATTTTCCTCAGGCAAAAGTATCAGTCTGTTCGATGACTCATTCGTTAGCTTCACCATAAAAGGATTACGTGACTAATGGTAAGAATTAGCTTTAAGGCTCCCGTTGTTGTTATGACTTGCTTGATCGCAGGTTGTCAAATGACGAGTGTCGAATTAGAAAAGAAAGAAATACAACAAGCGATTAGTCAGTCAGTTGAACCAAGCGCAGCACCAGCGTTTTCATTGCCCAGTGAGGTGGCTGCTCAGTTAATGCCAAATCAACTGAAAGAAAGTGCTCCGCTGATTGAGAAACGTTTCGATATTGCCGCCAAAGATGTCGATGTGCGAAGTTTTTTCTCTAGTTTAGTCGACCAAACACCTTACAGTGTCGTATTTAAACAGGATTTAAGTGGGAAAATCTCACTTAATCTTAAGCAAGTTACGCTAGACGAAACCTTGGATATTGTCGCCAATCTATATAGTTATGTGATCGAGCAAAAAGGTAAAGTACTACAAATTAGCACCGCTACGTTATCGACTGAAATTTTTAGTTTTAACTACCTATTACTCGAACGTAAAGGAACCTCTCAAACCAGTATTTCCTCAGGCGGCATCACGCAAAGTCAAAACAGTAGTGGTAACAGTAACAGTAACAGTAACAGTAACAGCTCAAGTAACGGCAACAATAGCAGCTCAAACGGCAGTAATAGTAATAATGGGGTCAACGGTACTTTTATCGAGTCGACCACTGATACAAATTATTGGCAGGAGTTAGAGCTAACGCTAACCGCCTTGATCGAAGGAGAAGGGCGCAAGGTTATTCTTAGCCCGCATGCTGGTCTGGTTACCGTGCGAGGATATCCGCAAGATGTCACCATGGTGAAAGAATTTCTAGCCCGAGCACAGGAAAATTTACATCGTCAGGTGATTCTTGAGGCACGCATTATCGAAGTGACTTTGAGCGATGGGTACCAGCAGGGGATTGAATGGCAAAAATTACTGACTTATTCAGGCAATACAGACTTTAACTTTAGCACCTCGGGATCCCAGGTTTCTAATACAGTGAGTGCGGCATTGGGTGGCGTGACTTCGTTGAGCTTTAGTAATGTTGACTTTGGTGGTGTTGTCACGCTGTTAAGCACGCAAGGTGATGTGAATGTTCTATCTAGTCCACGAACCACTGCCATTAACAATCAAAAAGCGGTTATTAAAGTCGGCGCCGATGAATATTTTGTGACCGATGTTTCCTCGACCGCCAGTAATGTTGGCGACGGTGTTGTGGCTAACCCAGAGGTCGAGCTAACCCCATTCTTCTCCGGTATTGCTTTAGATGTAACGCCGCAAATAGACGAGGATGGCAATGTGTTATTGCATGTTCATCCATCAGTGACTGATGTGGTTGAGCAGCAGAAAACGATTGAACTACAAAACGGCGCCTTTCAATTACCGCTGGCCAAAAGCGCTATTAGAGAGTCTGACACCATTATCCGCGCACAAAGTGGTGATGTGGTGGTGATTGGCGGATTGATGAGTTCACGCGCTACAGACAGCGAATCTAAAGTACCACTACTAGGTTCTATTCCATTACTTGGCCAGCTATTTACTAACCGTAAAGAGCAGGTGCATAAAACTGAATTGATTATTTTAATTAAGCCGACGGTCGTGGGCAAAGGCACTTGGAAGAAACAGCTGCAGCGCTCGCAGAGTTTATTAAAAAAATGGTATCCGAAGTAGGGATTAAACAATGTATTTGTACCATTTTGGGATGCGTGAATTACCGTTCACCCTGACCCCAAATACTGACTTCTTTCTTAATTTGAAACCTCATGTTGAGGCAATGCAGGTGTTACTTAATGCGTTGCGTCAGGGGGAAGGATTTATTAAGGTGACCGGGGAGGTGGGCACAGGCAAGACATTGATTTGTCGTAAGTTGCTCAATGAAATGCCGAAAGGTTTTTGTGTTGCTTATATTCCTAATCCCTATTTATCACCCGCTGAATTACGTTGGGCGGTTGCGGTCGAGCTCGGACTAAAGTTTGCTGCTAATATCGATCAACAGCAGCTGACACAAATGTTGCAGCAACATCTGTTGGCCTTATCGGCACATGGTAAGGCAGTGGTACTAATATTGGATGAGGCGCAAGCAATTCCAGATGAGAGTCTAGAGGCGTTACGACTATTAACCAATTTAGAAACTGAACGGCGTAAACTGATCCAAGTCGTGTTATTTGGTCAGCCGGAATTAGATCAGCGACTCAATAGCAAAGAATTTCGCCAATTACGCCAGCGGATTTCTTTTTCGTACACACTGCGGAGCATGACGTTGGGCGAAGTCACTCACTATATTGAGCATCGCTGTCACGTTGCGGGCTACCGTGGCGACCAATTGTTTAGTGCCAGCGGCGCAAAACGAATCTTTAACGCCAGTCGCGGGATCCCGCGTTTGGTTAATGTGCTATGTCACAAATCGCTGTTACTGGGCTTTGGTCACGGTCAACGTACTATCAGCAGAACGCATATTAGCGGCGCGATTAAGGATACTGTTGATGCCAACCAGATGAATCGCTTGTGGCTAGTGGCTATCGTCACTGTTTCACTGGGGATAATTGGTAGCGCGGCTTACATGTGGCTAATAGGAGGGTTGCAATGAGTGTGATCAACCAAATGCTTAATGATATTGAACAGCGAGAGAACGCACCCCAAGAGGAGCCATCACCAAAGCTCGACTATGTTGATATTAAGGAGCCTGATCCGCGACGAAGATGGATCGTTGCCGTGATAATCATGCTGACATTTTCAGCGCTAATCTGGTGGTCACTCGAGTTCTTTGCCAGTAAAAATAATGGTGTAGAGCTAGCGCAGGTCGAGACACAAGGCGTACAACAACCGTTAGTTCTTGCTAATTCTGATGATGCTGTACGCAAACCGATTCTGCCTCAAGATGAGGTAGTACAGCAATCAATAACAAACCAGCAACCAGCTTTTCCATCGACGATTAGCAACGTTCAAAAGGAAGAACCGAGTCAGGCTGATTTGTTACCCGCCATAATGATGCAACAAATACCGCCAGCGCAGCCAATTAAACAGGCACTGACGGTAAGAAAACTCAACAATAAGCCTGTGCTTGATAAGATTACAGCGAAGGTCCCTGTCTCACGACCAACACTTTCTATTACGCCGGTTAAATTAACGGCATTAGAACTCGCCCAGTTGAAGTATCGACAAGGGCTAAAGCAGCAGGGTAGTGGAGATATTGAAACGGCGCAGCAGTCTTGGCAGCAATCCCTGCGCGCACAGCCGTCATTCCATCAGGCACGTGAAAGTTTAGCGGCAAGCTATTATGGCGCTCAACAAACCAATCAAGCGTTAGGAATATTAGAGCAGGGCAGCAACGCTTATCCGCAATACCAAGGGTATCGCGTGTTAATGGCACAAATTCTATTTAAGCAGCAACGCCTCAAGCTCGCGTTAGCGGCTTTAGAAAAACCCTATATGAATAGTAGGTCTAGTGATGAATCGCTGGCGCTTGCAGGCTCTATCGCACAAACCTTAAGCTTATGGACGCAGGCGGAACAAAACTATCGTGTACTGAATTTACGAGACCCTATCAATGATAAATGGCTAATTAGCCTTGCTATCTCATTGGACGGTCAGGGGAAGATCAACGAAGCACAGACGAAATATCGACAGTTTTTGCAGCTTTCTAACACTGACCTAGCGTTAGGTCGGTATGCAAAAGAACGGCTAAGACAATTAGATAAATAAACGATCACAAGAGAGCATAATGGCAAAAGTTAAATTACGGATGAGACTCGGGGATCTATTGGTTCACGAGGCAATTATTAGCGAAGCACAGTTAATGGATGCACTGGGCTCGCAAAAGAGCTCGGGTAAGAAACTCGGCGCGGCGCTTATCGATCTAGGTCATCTGTCTGAAGTTCAGCTACTAACCTTTCTTGCGCAACAATTGAATGTTGAATTTGTCGATATTAGCCAACTAAAAATAGATCCTAAAATCGCACAGCAATTACCGGAAGTTCATGCTCGAAGACACCGTGCATTAGTTATCGCTGATGACGGAATGCGGGTCACCTTAGCGATGAATGATCCGGCAGATCTTAACGCGGTCGATGCCATTGAATTATTACTCTCGCCAAAACAGGTCGCCTTGGCCGCTATCACCGAAACGCAGCTACTAGAAGCGTTCGATCAACTTTATCGGCGTACCCAAGATATTGCAGCGTTTGCCGAGCAGCTTAGTGAAGAGCATGGCGATGAAGAGGAGTTCGAACTTGTTGGGCTCTCTGAAACCGATGATGACGCCACCGTGGTTAAATTACTGCAATCCATCTTTGAAGATGCTGTGCAGATCAAGGCGTCGGATATTCATATTGAACCCGAGGCCAAGTTGGTTAGAATTCGCCTGCGTGTCGATGGGGTATTACAAGAAAGTATTCTTAACGAAGGTAATGTGGCGGCGGCGCTGGTACTGCGTCTAAAATTGATGGCCAGCTTAGATATTTCAGAGAAACGATTACCCCAAGATGGTCGCTTTAACATGCGAATAAAGGGTCATAGCATTGATGTCCGTGTCTCGACAATGCCGGTTCAATATGGCGAGTCAGTAGTAATGCGTCTGCTCGATCAGTCGGCGGGTATTCTGGGTATGGAAAAATCAGGAATGCCAGATGCGATGCAACAGAAATTGCGCTTTCAGATGACCCGACCTCACGGCATGATTTTGGTGACGGGACCAACCGGTAGTGGCAAGACCACCACTCTTTATGGTGTCCTTAACGAATTAAACGATCCCGGTAAGAAAATCATCACGGTAGAAGATCCGGTGGAATACCGCCTACCGCGGATCAATCAGGTGCAGGTTGCTACCAAGATCGGTTTGGATTTCTCTAGTGTGTTACGTACCACTTTGCGTCAAGATCCCGATATCTTAATGATTGGTGAGATGCGTGATCACGAGACGGTTGAAATTGGCCTTCGAGGCGCATTAACCGGTCACTTGGTCTTATCTACACTGCATACTAATGATGCGATCTCTAGTGCACTGCGCCTCACGGATATGGGGGCCGCCGGCTATCTGGTGGCCAGTTCATTGCGAGCTATTATCGCGCAGCGTCTGGTCAGAAAAAATTGTGAGCATTGTCAATCGACTTATCGACTCAGTCAAAATGAAATTAACTGGCTTGCACATCTGTCTGATTTTGATATCTCGGATCATCAATTTTCCAAGGGGACAGGCTGCCAGCGTTGTCAGCAAACAGGCATGTCTGGACGAGTGGGGGTATTTGAGTTTCTTGAGATTGACCCTGATATGGCGCAGGCATTACGTAAAGACGATCCCGATGCATTTACACAGGCTGCGCTAAAGAGTAAAGGGTTCGAGCCATTGGCTATTGCGGCGCTTCAATTTGCGCTTGATGGTATCATTCCCGTTAGCGAAGTATTGCGCCTTGCTGAACAAGGCAAGGTACTGTCTAATTCAGCGGCGAGCAACGAAGGATAACTATGGCCAACTATCGCTATCAGTCACGTAACGGGCAGGGGCAACTCATCGAAGGTGAGCATGAGGCCAATAGCACTCAATTAGTGGCTGATTACCTTAAAGGGCAGGGCTTAATTCCGATAAAAATAGAGGAATTTAAGCCCAAAGCAGCCGCCTTAGACTTGGCCGAATTATTTGCCAAAACTATTAGCTTAGATGAGCTGGTGATATTCTCTCGCCAGATGTATAGCTTGATGCAGGCGGGTATTCCGGTGATGCGCGCCATTGCAGGATTGCGCGATAGTGCTAACAATCAAATGATGGTCGATGCACTCGGTCACGTGTTAAGCGACCTCGAGTCGGGGCGCGCGCTCTCGTCGGCGATGGCAAAGCAACCTCGAGTATTTAACAAGATCGTGGTTAGCTTGGTTCATGTCGGGGAGAACACGGGTCAGCTCGATGAAGCCTTCCTACAGTTAGCCGAGTACTTGGAGAAAGAGCAAGAAACCCGTAAGCAGATTAAATCGGCGATGCGCTATCCAACCTTCGTGTTGTTGTTTCTTGCCGCGGCGGTGGTGATCCTTAATATCAAGGTTATCCCGGTCTTTGCACAGATGTTCTCCAAATTTGGCGTTGAATTACCGTGGACCACTCGCTCATTATTGGCTACGTCGTCGTTCTTTGTTAATTATTGGCCCTATATGCTAGTGGTGATAGCTTGCTTGGCGGTTTGGATTAAGCATTGGCTACGTTCCGATAAGGGTAAGCTAAGCTGGGATGAGAAGAAGCTTAAGGTACCGATCATTGGCAGTATTATTGAGCGGGCGCTTCTCGCTCGTTTCGGCCGAAGTTTCGCGATGATGATGGCCGCAGGAGTACCGTTATTACAGGGTCTCTCGTTGGTGGCGGATGCCGTCGACAATGCCTATATGGCAAACCGAATTAATAAGATGAGTAGTGGTATACGTAGCGGCGAGAGTTTACTGCGGGTATCGTCGCAATCGGGAATGTTTAACCCACTGGTATTGCAAATGATTGCAGTGGGGGAAGAAACAGGTCGTATTGAGCAATTGATGGGGAGTATGGCGGCCTATTACGAGCGAGAGGTTGATTTCGATCTTAAAAGTCTGACGGCTAAGATAGAACCACTCCTTATTTCGGTGGTCGCTGGAATGGTATTAATCTTGGCCTTGGGTATCTTTACCCCAATGTGGGACATGATGTCGGTGATGAAGAAGTAGATGAAGAAACTGGCTAATCAACCCCTAGGTTTAATCGGCATATTAATCAGTGTCATCATGATTTTATTGTTGGTCAATGGCATAGTCACGCTCAATAACAAGAATCAGGCAACGCTCAATTCGTTAACGTTTGAGATGCAGCAACAAAATTTTCAACAAAATGCAGCACTAATTAAGTCGCAATGGTTTCTTGAAGGACGGCCTAAACACGTGCTTTTTTCGTTTTTTGATGAAAATGAAGCGGTGGCTAATCAGGTGTTGTTTACGGTCAGCAAGACGGGATGGCCGAAGTTGAAAAATAATGAAGAGGTCAAATATTGCCAACATTTGTTAGAAAAAGTCACCAATATTGCTTTTAGTGCAGAGCATAAAGAGATATTTATAGTCACAAAAATGAAAAAAGAGGATGACATCACCTGTCAATTTTGTGATGCTGTTAATAATGAGAAATGTTTTAATTATTCAATTCGTTGAATAATAACATAAACTGAAAAATTAGAGGACGTAATGACTAAGCAACGCGGTTTTTCATTGATAGAATTAATTATAGTGGTCGTGATACTAAGTTTATTAGCCGTCACGGCGCTGCCACGCTTTTTAAACGTCTCTGAACAGGCGGAAGATGCGGCTGTAGAAGGTGTCGCCGGTGGTTTTGCTGCCGCCGTTGGCTTGGTGCGAGCACAATGGGAAATAGAGGGACGTCCTAAGGGAACGAACGCATATATTACCATGGACTCGACCAAGGTCAGTATAAACAAATTTGGCTTTCCAACGGCCAACAGTGGTAGTACCAATTATACCGCCGCCAATATGACGCCTGCGGCTTGCCAAGAGGTGTTCAACGACATTATCCAAAGCCCAGTGCGTAGTGTGCTCAGAAATCAAGATGCGCGTAACGTGCGCTATTATATTGGACTTGGTGCTAGCGGCGTGACCGATAATGGCGATGCCTTTGTCGAATGCACCTATCATTTGGTCGCGACCTTAAGATTAGATGACGCTACAGGCCTTCCAAATGGTACCGTAGATGCTACCGTGGGGAATAGTTTTAGTTATAATGCGGCCACCGGACAAATCCAAGTGTATAGCAATAACAGCTAATTAAAGTTATGTTTATCGGTTGAAAGTACGAAACTGTTGTTTATCTGCAATAAAAGTGGGTAGAATATCAGCAATGTTGAGATCATTTAATTCGCTGATGTAGCGGGCTAAATAAATTTTTTAATTACCAGTGAGAGAGTTAACTCTATGAAAAAAGCGCAAGGTTTTACGTTAATCGAATTGATCATCGTGATCATTATTTTAGGTATTTTGGCAGTCACCGCAGCGCCGAAGTTTATTGATATTCAAAATGATGCCAAAAAAGCGGCTCTGAAGGGCGTTAGTGGAGCAATCGCTGGTGCGATGACAATGACTTACGCTAAATCTGCTCTTGAAGGTGAGCAAAAAACCGCTAGTACAGCGGCTACACCGCCTGTTGCATCGGGTATAGCTACACATTATGGTTATCCTGCCCCAACTGTTGCTGCGCTAAAGTTAGCGGCTGGTATCGGAGAAGGTGATTTTGATATGGTTGTCGATGGTACTGCTGTTTACGTTTCGGCGAAGGGACTAGCCGCTGCGGTAACCAAAGCGGGTATTGAAGCGACTAATTGCTATGTTACTTACACAGGAGCAGCTTCAGAAACTACGATAGCTACAGTAGTATTTAAAGACACTAACTGCTAACTGCTAACTGGGCAAATAAAAAAAGGAGCCTCGGCTCCTTTTTTATGTCTATCATATAGTGAACTAGGTATTACGATTCGCCGCTAAATAAGCCAGTGAGGTCAACGCTTGTTTGTATTCACTGTCTGGGATGATTGATAGCGCGTTAATCGCTTTATTGGCTTCTAATTGCGCTTGCTCGAGCGTGTAATCTAGAGCGCCGGTATCTTCTAAGGCGGCGAGAATAGGGTCAAGTTGTGACAAGCCATTACCAGAGACAATCGCTTCTCTAATCATTGATGCTTGCTCTTCATTACCATGCTTCATCGCATAGATAAGTGGCAGTGTTGGTTTGCCTTCCGCTAAATCATCACCAATATTCTTTCCGAGTTCATCGGCGTCAGCCGTATAATCGAGATGGTCATCGATGAGCTGGAATGCGGTGCCAAGATGCATGCCGTAGAGCTTCATCGCGTCGATGATCCCTTGATCGTTATTATTGATCACCGCGGCAAGATGAGTCGCTGCCTCAAACAACTTAGCGGTCTTGCAGTAAATAACCTGCATGTAGCTTTCTTCTGTTGTCTGTGGATCGTTAACATTAATTAACTGTAAAACTTCCCCTTCGGCAATGACATTTGTTGCATCAGCCAGTACCTGCATTATGGTTAAGTTGTTGAGATTAGTCATCATTTGGAACGAACGGGAATATAGGAAGTCACCGACTAATACGCTAGCTTGGTTACCAAAAAGGGCATTAGCCGTCTCTTTACCACGGCGCATGGTTGATTCATCAACCACATCATCATGTAATAAAGTAGAGGTATGAATAAACTCGATGATCGCGGCGATCGCGACATGATCCTTTCCTTGGTAACCCAAGGCTCTGGACGCTAACACGGTGAGTAGTGGGCGTATGCGTTTACCGCCACTATTGATAATATAGAAACCGAGTTGGTTAATTAAAGCGACATCGGATGATAATTGTTGTTGAATTAGCTCATTGACTGAGTCCATATCTGCTTTCGATAGGGTGCTAATGGCGTTAAAATCCATAATTCTCTCGGTTAGTTAATGCACGAATTTAAGCATTTTGATGTGATAATTTGCAGCGATTGTACATCAAAAAAAAGCCATTAACATTAGTTTAGCTCAGGGATTTGTTGATATTTAGCGTTATTTTTGTGAGCGAGTCCTGCTTTGTTTCTTTTTATGGTTTTTTTAAGACTTTTTTATACTTTTTTGTCTCTCAGGGGTTGCTTAAAATCTGACAGTTGCGTAGAATCTGCGCCCTATTGAGTAACTAGATTAAGGCATACGTTAGCTTATAAAAAGCAAGTATGTCATAGCGGAGATAAACATGTACGCTGTTTTCCAAAGCGGTGGTAAACAACACCGTGTGGCTGTAGGCCAAACTTTACGCCTGGAAAAATTAGACTTAGAAACTGGTGCTAGCACTGATTTCGATAAAGTTCTAATGATCGCCGATGGCGAAAATATTAATGTTGGTGCCCCTTATGTAGCTGGCGGCACTGTAACTGCGGAGATTCTTACTCACGGTCGTGGCGATAAAGTTAAAATCGTTAAGTTCCGTCGTCGTAAGCACTCACGTAAATCACAAGGTCATCGTCAGTGGTTCACTGAAGTGAAGATCACTGCAATTAACGCATAAGGTAAACTGAAATGGCACATAAGAAAGCTGCTGGTAGTACCCGTAACGGTCGCGATTCAGAAAGTAAACGCCTTGGCGTTAAACGTTTTGGTGGCGAGTCAGTTCTAGCTGGTAACATCCTAGTTCGTCAACGTGGTACTAAATTCCACGCTGGTACAAACGTAGGCATGGGTAAAGACCACACTCTATTCGCTAAAGTTGAAGGTAAAGTTCAATTTGAGCAAAAGGGTTCTTTAAATCGTAAATACATCAGCATCGTTGCTGAGTAAACGATATTAAAAGATTCTAAAACCCCGCTCTGCGGGGTTTTTTTTTGACTGAAATATTTTAAATAAGCACTAACGGTTGTCTGTTAATGGACTGTCTTTATATCGCCAACAATCAGCGTATAATTAAGACAATATTAAGTGCGGAGCAAGCAAATGAAATTTGTAGATGAAGCAATCATCAAGGTCGAAGCTGGTGACGGCGGTTCGGGTACAGTAAGTTTTAGACGTGAGAAATTTGTACCAGACGGTGGCCCTGATGGCGGCGACGGCGGCGATGGCGGCGACGTTTATATGATCGCTAACGAAAGCCTAAACACCTTGATTGATTTTCGCTATACCCGTTTCCACCCGGCCGAGCGTGGCAAGAATGGTCAAAGCCGTGATTGTACCGGTCGCCGAGGTGACGATTTAGTCATTCGCGTCCCTGTGGGCACGCGTATTACGGATGAAGAAACAGGCGAATCAGTAGGCGATTTGACGAGCATTGGTCAAAAGATCATGGTGGCCAAAGGCGGTTGGCATGGTTTAGGCAATGCACGCTTTAAGACGAGTACTAACCGTGCTCCTCGCCAAAAGACGCTAGGCACCCCTGGTGAAGTGCGCAGCTTAAAGCTTGAACTGATGCTACTGGCTGATGTAGGCCTGTTAGGCTATCCAAACGCCGGTAAGTCGACGTTCATTCGTTCTGTGTCTGCGGCTAAGCCGAAGGTAGCTGATTACCCATTTACCACCTTAGTGCCTAATTTAGGCGTGGTAAGCGTCGGGACAGACAAAAGTTTTGTGATTGCTGATATACCAGGGATCATTGAAGGTGCGTCTGAAGGAGCTGGGTTAGGTACGCGCTTCCTTAAGCATCTAGAGCGTTGTCGTATCTTACTTCATGTGGTTGACTTAGCGCCATTTGATGGCAACGATCCAGGGACTGCAGCAGCACAAATTGTACAAGAACTTGAGCTACATAAACCTGAACTCGCGGCTAAGCCACGTTGGTTAGTGTTTAACAAGCTCGACTTAGTGCCAGAAGAAGAGCAACAAGAACGGATCGATAACGTCCTTGACGCACTGTGTTGGGATGAAGATTACCACCTTATTTCGGCGATCAGCAAAACCGGTACTAAAAACCTTAGCTATAAGCTGATGGAATATATTGATGAAAATCCATTAGTTGAAGAGGTTGTTGAAGTAAACGCCGATGTTGAGTTCAAATGGGATGATTACCACAGTCAGCAAATTAACAGCGCGGCGGTGATCACCGAAGAGGATGATGATTGGGACGACTGGGAAGATGACGAGGACGATCCACACGTCATTTACACCAACGAGTAATACCAATAATCTCCCTAGGACTGGTACCCTAGGGAGATTTTTTATCATTGGTATTAAAATCCTTTAACGAAAGCGATACCGAACACGGTTGGTGTTTCACTACCGACAAAATCAACGGCTACCGTCGGTGCAATGCCAATGCCAGCGAGATGAAAGTCATAGCTTACAGAGACTCGTGACAGGCTCTCGGTGTGAGGATGTACGCCACCAATCTTCTCTTGACCAAAACCAGCCCCAACACGTAACTCTTTACAAGGGGGTAAATACAGCGCCGCCAATTTTACATCAATGCCATCCCCATGATGGGCTTCGTCAGTTTTCTCCTAAAGCAAACCCGCTCCCCATTGCTTAGAAAACTTATATTCATATTCGAGCCCGTAAGAAAAATCCGTTTCGCTATCGGCGTGGGTATGCCGGAGAAAACGCCGAGGAAGTGGTTGTTGTCTTCCTTTGACGACGCAAAGCTAGGCGCAGTGACTAGTGTGAGGGTAATGCCTAATGCGAGTAATACTCTATACATCTTGAGTTTCCTTACGTAGTGTATTGTTATACCAATTTAATCAAATTGGTATAATTGTGCTTTTAAATTAACAGAGTTTAAATTTACTGAGGTTGTTTTGTAGTCCGGCTGCTATATCGGACACCTCTTTAGCCGTGACCGATAATTGTGCAGATGATACGGCGTTACGGTTGGTTAAATCACTGATTTTTTGTGTGTTGTTGGATAGTTGTTGTGAGTTTGATGACTGCTGGTTGGCGGCGGCCGCAATTTGTGCATTCATGTCATAAATTTTGTTAATAGCGAGCTGGATCTCACTAATACTCTGCGTCGATTTCTCTGTCGAGCTGAGACAAATCTTTCCATACTCTGAACTCTCTGACATTGAATTGACGGCGACAGTGGTGACTTGGCCGAGCGTACCGATCATGCTTTCAATTTCAATGGTTGCTTGCTGGGTTCTTTGCGCTAGACTCCTGACTTCATCTGCAACAACGGCGAAGCCACGGCCTTGTTCTCCTGCTCGGGCCGCTTCTATGGCCGCATTAAGGGCTAATAAATTGGTCTGATCAGCGATCCCTTTAATCACGCCCAGTACGCTGGTGATATTATTGCTCTGTTGTTCAAGCTCTAAGATGTTGTCACTGGTTTGTTGAATAATGTTAGTCAGCGAAATGATTGATTTCATTGCCTGTGATGTAACCTGCTTATTTTCGTCGGATTTGTGGGTTACATCCTTGGTCGAATTCTGGGTATCTTCGGCATGCTGCAGCACTTCAGAAGAACTTGACTCAAGTTGTATCATTGCGTTTGATATGACGTTTATCTCTAGTGATTGTTGCTCGAGGCTTTGATTTACCTCACCGCATACCTGGGCTAATTCATCACTGGCGCCTAATATTTTGCTAGAACTTCGCTCCACCACCGTGAGTATCGTGTGCAAATTCTTACGCATTAATTCCATGCCAAACGCAACGCCGAGTTCCGAACGTATTTTTGATGAAAGATTACCTTGTGACAAACCAGAGATCTCTTGATTTAGTGCCGCTAATTGACGCTTTAAATTGTTGGTTATATCGCATGTTAGGCTCACTGTGATGACTAGTGAAATCAGAGTCATGATTATTCCAATGAGCAACACATTTTTATCTTCAGTGCTCAATTGGTGTACTGCATTTTTGTTAGCAAGTTCGATCTCGGATAACGCGCTAATAATTTGCGTTTCAAGAATTGAAGCTTCATGTTCAACGCGTTGGCTTGCTTGCGCTGCCTCATGAAACTGTTTATTAGTTAATAAGTCGAAAACAGTGTGAACATGCTCTGTCCATTGCTCACGCTTGCTCTTTATGCTTGCTAGTTGCTGGAGTAGTTGGCTGAGTTGTTCGCGTTCTGTGGCTGCGCTGCTGTGTGAAACTGCCTTTACTAACACCGCTTCACTTGCTGCTAACTCGTGTTCTATCTTGCTACTGAGTTGATCAAAATGGTGTGTTGCGTCACTAAAGTGTTGCGCCGCTGTCGGCTCTCTATCGAATTCAAGTGCATAGCGAAATGCTTTTTCAAATTCAACTTCTTGCTTAAGGGTATGCTCCGTTATCTCTGTAATATACTTGGTGCTCGGGATCAGTTCCTTATCAATATGCTCAATGTGCTGACCAATAATGTTTAAACGATAAGTAATGGTGCCAGCATAAATAAGCTGCATCAGAAATAGGACGCTCGCTAACACACAGATAGTCTGAATGATTGATAACTTTTTCATTGCAATTGATCTCACTATAATTCGATATGAGTAGCGCACGTTATGCTCCATAACAGCGGCCAGTAAACCACAGAGGAAATCATAGTTGTATAAACGTTGGGAGGGGCTTAGATTGAGTCGTATTGGTGAATAACCAACAGATCAATTGACAACAACCCTGTCAACGATATGAAATTCCCTTTCATTTAATTGAGTATGGTACGTTTAGTGGGACTTTACTACTACTAATTGAGATGTATTTAATGCCATCGGCTGGTTTGTTGGTGTGTCCACGGCCGAAAACAATCACCCAAGCTCCACGTTTTATTATTACCAAGCCTAGAGCGGGAATGATTTCGCTTGGTAAGTCACTAAATTTAGTGGCGCCGCAACACAAGTGTTACTATCTGTTATTAATTTTAAAGAGGCTAAATATTCGATGAAAATCTCAATGATCGCTGCAATGGCGGCAAATCGCGTGATTGGTAAAGACAACAAGATGCCCTGGCACGTGCCGGAAGAACTCGGCCACTTTAAACGAATTACCATGGGCAAACCCATTGTGATGGGGCGTAATACCTTTGAGTCTATCGGTAGGCCACTGCCGGGACGAAAAAACATCGTTATTTCAAGTAACGAATCATTGGTTATTGAAGGCGTAACGGTGGTGCACTCGGTCGATGACGCGCTCGCTGCTGGTGATAATTGCGATGAATTGATGATCATTGGTGGTGCGCGCCTTTACGAGCAAATGTTAGCCCATGCCGACTGTCTTTATATAACCGATATTAATATCGAGACCGCTGGCGATGCTTTTTTTCCTGACTACGATAAATATCAATGGCACAAGAGTGAACTAGCGAGCCACAAGTCGACCAGCGGTATTGAGTTTGCGACCTATACTCTGACCAAACGTTAATATTGGTCAAAAAATCGTTGATTGACTAATGATGAACGATGAGTATACTCATCTAAATTAGTAGTAAAGGATTATTATATCGTGGTGCTTGCACCAAACTTTTGAACCGTTTTGTGAGTTAAGGGATGCTCGTTTCGGGTTCTATTAGGTAGATAGGAATCTTTGATGAAAAAAGTATTGAACGTAACATTGGCACTCGCGTTAGTCGGTGGACTTTTTGTCCCACAACAAGTTATTGCAGCCGATGTTGGGCAAGCCATCTGTGGTTATGTCGCATCAGATCATAAATCTCGTCTTCGTGATCAACTACGCGCTAATAAAATCAAGCTTAAGAAAATTTATAAAACAATGAGCTGTAACGATAGCAGCCTATTGCGCTTCGCGATGCTTAATGATGCGGACAAAGCCGGTGCTTTTATCGCGAAACGTTTAAGCGTCTCTATTTTATCGAAAGCGGAAGCTGATGGTAAGACGGTATTAGAGTGGGCTAGCGCTAACGGTAAAGACAGCTCGGCGACAGTTAGTGCGATTAAAAAGCGCATGAAAATCTAATAAACTCATCGCAGTATCAAACATAAAAAAAGCGCTATAGGCGCTTTTTTTATGTTCAGGATGAACGGTCAGTTTTTTTGCTCCAGGCAAAACCTAAGTACCGCCATCCATGGCGGCAATGCCGGCGTGCCATGGCAGGAATTATGCTCCCGGCATTTCCTAAGTACGCACATCCCTACACGCAAAGGCAAGGAGCGGCGATGTTCACGACTAAAGGGATGTCATATGTAGGTACTTAAGCCCAATTATCTATCTCTTTATACTTTAAATTGCGCAGCAGAGCGTTGTAGTCCTTCGGCAAGCGTCGCCACTTCATTACTCGCAATCGCGGTTTCCTGGGCACCTTGTGAGGTGTCTTGAGCTATTTCGACGATGGTTTCAAGAAGCTGTGAGATCTCTTGAGAAAGTAAGCTCTGTTCATTGGCTGCATGGGTGATTTGATTGCTGCTCTCATGAACCTGCTTAAGCGAGCAAGTCATCGCGGTAAGTTCCTGTGTAGCCTTCTCACTCTCATCGACACAGGTTTGGGCACGGCTTTGACTTGCATCCATGACCTTAACGGCGGCAATGGCGCCAGATTGAATCAGCTCAATCATACTGTTAATTTCTTGAGTCGATTGTTGTGTTCTATTGGCTAGGTTGCGTACTTCATCGGCGACGACGGCAAAACCTCTCCCTTGCTCGCCAGCGCGTGCCGCTTCAATTGCGGCGTTGAGGGCTAGTAAATTGGTTTGTTCGGCAATCCCTCTGATCACATCGATGATCGAGCCAATGTTATTACTGTCTTCATGAAGCTTGTTAATGACCTCACTTGCACCACTAATTTCTAGCGCGAGTGAGCTAATCGTTTGTTTGTTGTGATCTGATATTTTTGCGATGTCTGCGGCTTGTTCACTGGTGCGAGATATTTCATCGAGCGTGATCGTCGCGTGATTAGCCACTTCTTGCGCGCTGGAATTTAGTTCTGTGGTGGCGCTTGCAGCTTGATCGACTTGGGCGCGTTGCTCAGAAATGGCGTGTGTAGTTTGGCTCGTAATAGCCGATGTTTGTTCTGAGGCCGTAGCCAATTGGGCTGAACCTAGGCTAATACTGCTAATCAGGGTTTTAAGTGAGGCGGCAAGATGATTGATGTTTTTAGCCAAGGTACCGAACTCATCATTGGAGTCTTGGTTAACGGTTTGTGTCAGATCGCCCGCGGCCAACACGGTCAGCAGCTTATTAATCTTGTTTAGTGGTGTGGTTATGCTCTTGATTGTTTTAAAGGCGATAACGATGGCAAACACGATGGCGATAAGCATCAAAATTGAGATCTGAGTCTTGCTACTCGTCACTTGCGCTAGTACACGTTGTTGCGACTCCGTCGCGCTAAGGCTAGCGCTGTCTAATAGCTCATTGACGAGAGCGCTTGTGTGAGAAATTTGCAGTTTACTGTTATCTGAATGTTGGTTCGTGATCGCTTGTTCACGCAACAAGGCTACCTTTATCGCACCAATCGATTTGGGGCCAATAACGTAACGTAGTACGTTCTGATGTTGCTGCGTTAGCTCTTCGCGCATATCAGAATCGAGTAATCCTTGCGCACGTGTAACCATGAAATCGAGTCGGGTTTTTATATCACCAACGATAAAGCTCAGCTCTTTGATCACCGCTTCGGTCTTAATGATAGAGGGCTGGTTGGTGATGTCTTCGGTCGTTTTCATTAAGGTGAGGATCGAGTTATCCAAATCACCGGCGATGCCGATCACGACATCGAGTGTTGCTTGTTGCTCATCACTGGTTAGATCGGAAATATCAAGCATTAAGCTGCTAAAATCATCGGCGTTATCGGTAAATTCATCTAAGTCGCCATCGAGTGTCGACTGATATCTAATCGCTTGTAGCTTGCTGCGATAGAGCGCTTTGGTACTACTAAACGTGGTCGTGACCTTAGATTGAATCGCGGCTACTTTCTCTAACAATCGCGGGTTATCACCACTAATGGTGTCTAGCTTCTGTAATTCTGTCTTAAATTGCTTGCTGGCATCATTTAATTTCTTATTAAAAGCATCTAATTCGTGTGCATCTAAGGTGTAGTATTCGAATAGACTGAGGCGTTGAATGACCATTAACTGATTTTGTAAGTTATTACTTAACTGTAGTGCAGGGATAGAGATTTCTTTTGCCTGAAGTGTATCCTGCTCAACAGCGGCAAAATTTAAGTAGGCTTTGGCGCCAATGGCAAATAGTAAGACCAGTATAATACCGAATCCGCCGATGATGCGGTTGGCAACAGTTAACTTCATTCTTTTCTCCAATTTAGATTTTATGTGCGAAGCACCTCGCTTAGTTTAGGCCAAATGGCGTAAAAAGCGGGTAATCTACTTACAACAACATCCATATCAGAGAAATAGCGCAGATTATTGGTACTTTACTATTGTTCCGATCATAACAACAATGATTAATCATGTTAACTATTTAATCAACTAATTGCAGCAACAGTGAATAGTGCCTGGTCTTCTAAACGCCAGGCCGTGAGATAATTGCCCCACAGGCAACCGGTATCCAATGCGATAAATTTAGGGTGACCAGTTTTTCCCATAAGGGACGCCCAATGGCCGAAAATGAGGCGATAATCACTCGGCATTCGGCTGGGGAGTTCATACCAGGGGGTGAGTAATTCGTTGGTGGATAACGCGGGTTCGCAGTTCTCAATCAGCTCTAGCGTTCCATCATTGAAGCAATAGCGCATTCGTGTGAGTGCGTTAATCGCGACAATGTTTTTTGCTAGTGTTGTATCGGCTGCCAACCAGTTGTCGTGGTTACCTGCGTACATCTTCGTTAGTAGTACGGTGTAGTCAGCGGCTTGTAATTGCTGTGATACACGTTGTGCCGCGTCGATTGCCGTTGCAAGATCCCACTGCGGCGTTATTCCGGCGTGGGTAAGCACTAACTTGTGTTGTGGCAGGTCGATTAGTAGCGGCTGTTGGCGTAGGTAGTCGACAAAGAAGCTAAGGCGTGGGGAGAGCAATAGAGCGTCGAAACGGTCGCTTGGTTTGGCGTTTTTAATGCCATTGGCAATGGACAGAAAGTGAATGTCATGATTCCCCAGCACAGTGTGGATGGAGTCTTGATGCTTGGTGATAAACTCAAGCATCTCTAATGACTTAGGCCCTCGTCCGATAACGTCGCCAGCAAGATAGATTTGATCAGTATCCGGACAAAAGTCTATCTTGTCGAGTAACGCCTCAAACTCATCAAAACAACCCTGCACATCACCAATAAAGTAGCTTGCCATGGCAATTAGTGAATCATGCTGTTGTCTGCGAGGCGGAACGGGGCAATAGTGACATTAAACTGCTGCTGTTCGCTAAGCATCGTATATTCACCCTGCATAAAACCTAGTGGGGTCTCAAAGGTCGAGCCACTGCTATATTCAAATTGCTGATCTGGCTCGATGGTGGGTTGTAAACCAACCACACCTTCGCCTTCGACTTCACTTTGTTGGCCATCGCTATCGGTGATGAGCCAATGGCGACGCAATAACTGAATGGTTTGCGCTGAGTTATTTTTGATCGTTACATGGTAGCCAAAGACATAGTGCATTTTACTTTCAATGGCACGCTGCTCAATAAAATATGGCGCTACGTTAACGTCAACCTGTGATGCTATATCGCTTGTTGTCATGATTAGTTATCGTCTTTCTTTACCGGCTGATTCTTGGTAATAAAGTTAGCAATGGCCACAAATTTTTCTAATGACACTTGTTCCGCACGAAAGGTTGAATCGACACCAAGCTCCGTCATATCATCGACGCTCAATACGCCTCTTAAGCTATTGCGCACGGTCTTACGACGTTGGCTAAAGGCTTGAGTAACGACATGCTGTAATTGTTTGATGTCTAACGCGGGGAATGGTAGCTCACGATAGGGTTCGAGTCTGATCACCGCAGAATCTACCTTAGGTGGTGGCACAAAACAATGTGGGCCCACTTCCAATACAGGGATCATCTTACAGTAATACTGGGCCATCACACTTAAGCGACCATATGCTTTCGTGTTCGGATTTGCACATAGGCGCAACACGACTTCTTTCTGTAGCATAAAGTGCATGTTTTCGATGATATCTGCTTGTTCAAACAGATGAAACATCAACGGTGTTGAGATATTGTACGGTAGATTGCCAAAGACTTTAAGGCGTTCGCCCGGCTTAGCCAACTGTGAAAAATCAAAGGCCAATGCATCGCCCTGATGGATGGTTAGTTTGCTACCCAATACGGGGTGTTCTGCAAGGCGTTTAGCTAGGTCACGGTCGAGTTCAACCACTGACATCTTATCAATCTTCGCAGCAACGGGTTCCGTTAGTGCACCTAATCCTGGGCCAATCTCGACCAAGTGGTCACTATTTTTAGGATCGATAGCGGCCACGATGTTATCGATGACATTTTGATCGTTAAGGAAGTTCTGGCCAAATCTTTTACGAGCCGTATGGCCCTGGTGTACTTTGTTATTCATGTTAACTCTTCACGGCTAGGGTGATGGCTTCATTGATAGCAACCATCATGCTGCCACAATCTGCGTCGCCAGTTCCCGCTAAATCAAGTGCGGTTCCGTGGTCGACTGAGGTTCTAATAAAAGGTAGTCCAAGAGTGATATTGACCGATTTCCCAAAGCCTTTATGCTTAAGTACCGGCAACCCTTGATCGTGATACATCGCTAATACGGCGTCTGCATTATCAAGGTATTTATCTTGGAATAGTGTATCCGCCGCTAATGGACCGATAATATCCATCCCCTCATCTCTTAACGAGTTGATGGCAGGAATAATGATTTCAATTTCTTCGCGGCCCAAATGCCCATCTTCTCCTGCGTGTGGGTTTAAACCACAGATGTAGATGCGCGGATGAGCAATACCAAATTTCTCGACCAAGTCGTGGTGTAAAATTCGAGTAATGTTAATGATGCGCTCATAGGTTATGGCTTTGGCAACGTAGGCCAGCGGAATATGGGTTGTTACTAACGCAACACGTAAGCCGTTCGTAGCCAATAGCATCACCACATCTGGGGTGTTTGATTGCTGGGCAAAAAACTCGGTGTGGCCACTAAAAGCGATACCTGACTTATTGATAATACCTTTGTGGACAGGTCCAGTCACGACAGCTGAGAACTCGCTCGCGATGTTATGATCACAGGCAAATTGCAACGTCGATAACACATACGCGCCATTTTGCTCATTAAGTTCGCCGCATATTGCTGGCTCAGCTAATGGAATATGGTGAATGGTGAGGGTGCCAGCTTTTTGTGGCTGTGCTTTAACATTGGCATCATAGTCAATCAACGTTAGTGGCAAGCCCAGTTTTTGAGCTCGGGACAACAATAGCGCTTTGTCCGCGATCACTACGATCTCGATGGCCCAATCTCTTTGGGCTATCTTGACCGCAAGATCTGGACCTATACCGGCGGGTTCTCCGGGTGTTAAAGCGATGCGTATGGTCACAGTCTTTCCTTAATCCAAAATTTCAATGTAAGCATTACCACGTAATTCCTTTGCCCACGCAGTGCTTTCTTCACTAAACTTACGATTAAACAGCATTTGATAGGCGCGGTTCTTAATGAATTTATCAGTTGCATCGACTTGACGCTCGCCAGTTAGTTTGACGATATGCCAACCGTGACTCGTTTTGAACGGCTTGCTTAGTTCATCAATCTCTAGCTTCGCCAAGGTATTTCTGAAATTAGGGACGTAAATGCTTGGGTCATTCCAGCCAAGCTCTCCACCACGGATAGCCGACCCTGGATCATCTGAATGCTCTTTAGCAAGTTCTTCTAAGGTTGACTTGCCGTCGGCAATGTCTGCAATGAATTGGTCAAGCATCTGTTTGGCGCGTTCATCACTTAATACAATAGATGTCGCAATTAAAATATGTTTGGCGTTTACTTCGCTTACATCGACCTGTTGTTGGCCTTTGATATCAAAGATTTTTAAGATGTGATAGCCGTTGCCACTTTTAAATGGACCGACAATGTCATCTTTGGCGGTACCAGCGACGGCATCGGTGAATAGCGTTGGCATTTCATTGACATTCATGGAGCCCCAATCGCCACCTTCTAATGCTTTAGGGCCGGACGAAGAGGTGATTGCGATGCGTTTAAAATCACTCCCACTTTTTAATAACTCTATGACCTTATCAGCTCTGGTACGTGTCGCTTTCTGATTCTCTGTCGACTCGTCACCGTTATTTGAGATCAGAATATGACCGAGGTGATATTGTACCGTGCTCTGGCCATGCTCTTTCATTAGGCCAACGAGGTTATCAATCTCTTGTTCTGAGATATTAATACGGCGACGTAGTGAGATGCGCTCTACCTGACCCAATAGAATGTCATCACGCATCGACTCACGATAGGCGCCAAAATTTACGCCGTCTTGTTCGAGCGCAGATTTCAATTGAGCCACCGACATTTTTTGCTCGCCGGCAATATTTTCAATCGTTTGATCAAGCTGGGTATCCCCAATACGCATACTCATGCGCTGAGCCATCTGCTTTTTGAGGATCTTATCAATTAATCGCTCGGTTGCTTGCGTTTCTAACACGCGATCGCTTGGTAAGGTCTGCCCTGATTTTAATGAGCGTTGTTTGACCTCAGTGATTAATGATTTGATTTCACTTTTTAATATCACGCCATCGTTGACGACAATAGCTACGCCATCAAGAGGGGTAACTTGCGCCGAACATAAGGTGGCGGTAGAGAATAGAGTGAGTGCTAGTATTGTCTTTATTAACTTCATTTTATTTCCATAACAGCGGGTGTTCGCAACTGGGCTGTAATTTAGCATATTTCCAACTGATTTAGTGGAAATAATCGTTCCAGTGCATCTTGGTATTATACCATCTCCAATAATTACCTGACCACTTGCGCTTGCTAAAACCAACAATAACAGCGTTGCTCTCAATCCTAATAGCCAGCTATTAGTCAATCAAGCGCCTTATTCTAGTTTATTTTATCTGAGCACAACAAGACCAACTATTTAATAGAAATGGTATTAGTTTTTAAGATAATACGGGCGTCGATAGCTAAATAAGCCTTGGTTTAGCATATCTTTCGCTTCCTGTTTACCACTCGCACCTAATCCACGGATCTGAAAACTAAAATTGATCCCGGTGTCGAATGCTTGTTGCTGTGGTTGAGGTTGATTATCATCGTATTGTGCATGTAGCTGACGATAGGCTTGCACCCTAATCGCCCAACAACATGACTCATATTGCAGACCAGCAAAACTTTCAATAGTTCGATTTAAGTTAATGTCTCGATAATAGTTTCCAACAAAAGTCCATTGATGATTGATAGGCCAAATCGCGTGCATGCCCAGTTGATTAATCTTACCGTTGTTAATTTCTTTGACATAGCGATGGCTCAATTGAACAATCTTATTGTTACCGTAACGATAATCTAACGACGATTTACTCTGCACTACTTCACTCTGATTCTGATTAAGTTGAATCGCCTGACTGATATACCAATGCTTATTGAGATTAAAATCTAGTTCGCCGGCGAGTGCTGACTGTCCCTTGAATTGCTCCGCACTATTCTCTTCAAGTAATGACATTTGGCTTTGGCGCAAATAAAATGTTTGACCAAGGCTTAATTTAAGAAACTCTTGATTACTATGATCTTTGAGCCGAGTTGTCATACCGAAGGTTATCTGCTCTGTATCGGCAATACGGTCGAGGCCACTAAAGCGTCTCGCTCTGAAGAGACCATGATAATCATCCCGTAATAATGCCGTATCATAGAGGTTTATATGCGATTGCTGCTCATAGGGGACTTTTAGATACTGAATTTGTGGTTCGAGCGTTTGCAGTAGATTGTCGGAGAAGTCGCGTTCTAAATTGAGCATGCCATGTAGCCTAAACTGGGCTAGTGAACGACTGATACTCTGATTTTTCTGTTTTAGATCGGATTGTTGATACCAGGTTTGCATCAATGAAATTTCACTGGTTAAGCTACCCGAAGAATAGTTGAGAGGCAGACGTAACGTTGGTTCGATGTGTAATCGGTTGGCCTTGTCTTGACTATTATCTGAACGCTCGAAGGCGCTAAATTCAGAATAGACATCATACTCAAAATATTGATTGATGGGGTTTTGATCGCTGTGAAGACTAATTTGCGGCAACAAGCGATAGGGCGAGGTACTTTCACCGAGTACCTGAATATCTTGTATTTTAAAATTAAGCCACCAATCTTGCTGGTAATAACTCAATTCAAGGTTCTTAATAAGCTGATTATCGGTCTTATTGGCGAGAGGTGAACCGATATCATTAAAGTAATTATCGTCACTTACATGAGTGAAATCGCTGGAAATACGCCAGTTTTCGTTAATCGAACCGCCATGGGCCCAATAAAATAAGTAGCGTGACTGGTCATCATAGGCGCGGTCATTAGCTAAATATTCGAGATTGAACTGTCCTTGTTGTTCGTCGACAAGATATCTAAACTCGGTAGCTAATTGCACCCCCCGTTCGGTCATTAGCCGTGGAGTCAGGGTTAAGTCATATTCAGGAGCGATATTCCAATAATACGGCGTTGCAACCTCTAAGCCATTGCGGCTATTGCTACCAATCGTTGGATAGAGGAAACCGCTACTCCGTTTATCCGACACTGGAAGAGTGAGATAGGGAAAATAAAAGATTGGTATCTCAAACACTTCTAAGGTCGCTTGTCTCACGGTCGCCCAATCATTCTCGCTATCAATACGGATTTCTTTGGCGTTGAGCGACCAGTCCGGTTGATCGTCGGGACAGGTGGTAAAGTTCGCCTCATTAAGCACCAGATACCGGCCGTCTTCGACAATGAAGCTTTTCGCCACACCATGTACTGCCATGCCGTTAAGCCAGTATTTTGTCTCGATCAATTGGGTGTTTTTACCATCAAGCGAGGTCGTCAACGAATCACTCTTTAATGTTAGTTGGTCATCTTGATAAAATAAATTACCGGTGGCGCTAAATATATTGTCAGCCTCGCTATATTTAGCGCTATCAGCCTTAATTAAGGTGTCGCCTTGACGGAAGGTGACGTTGCCGTTGTAGATCGCTTTGTTAGGGTAATTAATCTCGGCACTATCGGCTTGTACGAAAACTTGTTGAGGATTGTCCCATTTGAATTGGCTACTTTGCGATTCAATAATGCGGGGGCTGTTTACCGAACAGGCTGCAATGGGAAGCGTCTCGGTCTCACTGCTCAATGCAGTAAACGATACGAAAAGTAGAGAAAGAAAGATAAGGCGCATGATAATGATGGTGTTATTCTCTAAATTATGTACTTGATGAAGCGGCAAATGCCGGAGTACTTACTAAAATAATTCGATGCTGTGGGTCATTGTTTTCCCAATTCAAGGAAGAGACAAAATTCACGCATCTTCATAGAACTCGAGTATAGTATCGTAATTTGCGAGTTAGGGCTATAATCGCCGATGATTTGCGTTAGATAAGAGAATAAATGTGACCGATATTCGCCAACAAGCCTTATCCGCTTGGTTTTGCCAACAGCTAGACCTCGCCGATATTTCACTGTGTACCGTCAGTGCCGATGCTAGTTTTCGCCGCTACTTTCGTTATAGTATCGCTGATGTTAGCTACATATTGGTTGATGCGCCGCCAGCAACTGAAAAAAATCAAGAGTTTATCGATTATGCAATCAATTATGCCGCGCAAGGCATCGATGTGCCACAGGTGTTGTTTTACGATTTAGAACAGGGTTTTCTGTGTCTAACTGACCTTGGCGATCAAACATTATTGCCGTTGTTAACTGCCGGCCAGTTAGATTGGTATCCAATGGCGGTTAAGCAACTCGATTTAATCGCTAATGTAGAAGCTAGATCGCCCCACACTTATTACGATGCTGACTTCTTTAATCTTGAATTGGGCTTGTTTGAACAGTGGTTTTGCCACGAGTTATTACAGCTCCCTCAAGCGCTGTGTGCTGAATCGGAGCTAAGAGCTTGTTTTGCCACGCTGGTGTCAAGTGCAATGGCACAGCCGCAAGTCAGCGTGCATCGTGACTTTCACTCACGCAATATTATGGTACGTGATGGGATGTCATTAGCTATTATCGATTTTCAAGATACCGTGATTGGCCCGTTAACCTATGATTTAGCCTCTTTGCTAACCGATTGTTATTTTAAACTTGGTGCGACGCTTCGTCAGCAATTACTGATGCAGGCATTTAAGCAATTTGAACTATCTCGCGGACTGAGTTGCTCGTTTTCACAATTTGAGCAATGGTTTGATTTTATGGCGCTGCAAAGGCATCTTAAAGTCTGCGGTATCTTTAGTCGGCTTTCTTTACGAGATAACAAACATCATTACCTTGCAGACTTGCCATTAGTGGTCGAATACATCCAAAAAACCTGCGATAAATATCAACAGTTAGCACCACTGTCGCTGTTATTTGAACGCTCAATACTCCCAGCGCTACGAGAAAGGAAACTATTATGTACGCAATGATCTTGGCGGCAGGACGCGGCCAGCGGATGCGCCCCTTAACCGATACGTTGCCCAAGCCGTTGTTGCAGGTTAATAGTAAGCCGTTAATCGTTTACCATCTGGAGAAATTAGCCGCGTTTGGGATCAAGCATGTGGTGATTAATCTGGCGTGGCTGGGTCATAAATTAAAACAAGAGCTCGGTTGCGGTATGACTTGGGGCTTGACTATCCAATATATTGACGAGGGCAGCCGGGCCCTTGAGACCGCTGGCGGCATCAAAAATGCGTTGCCGTATTTGAAAAGTGAATATTTTCTCGTGGTCAACGGAGATATCTGGACTGATTTCGATTTTGCGCAGTTACCAACCGCACTAGCACCCAACAGCTTGGCTTATTTAGTGATGGTTAATAATCCTAACCATAATATTGATGGTGATTTTTCGTTAATCGATGGCCAACTGCACGATACTGGTGATAACAAGAAGACATTTTCTGGTATTGGTCTTTACCACAAGGCGCTATTTGATTTGGTGGAACAAGAAGTCTCGCCATTAGGTCCAATCCTACGCCAAGCGATGGCCAACAATCTTGTGCAAGGGCAGTGCTATCAAGGTCAATGGACCGACGTCGGTACGCCACAGCGCCTCGAACAACTCGAGCAACAATTAATAATAAACAACAAGGGTTTTGCATAGATTATGTGGGGAAAAATTCTGGGTTCAATCGTTGGCTATATGCTAACCAAACATATTATCGGCGCACTTTTAGGTTGCTATATCGGTCATCGTTTCGATCGTAAGGTGGCACAGCAGTTTGCTGAGCAAGGGGGCTTTGCCAAGTTTTTCGTCAATAAGTCATCATTTACTCAGCAGGCTGTATTCTTCGATGCCGTATTCTCTGTGTACGGTCATATCGCCAAAGCGAGCGGTACGGTGACGCCGCAGGAGATTCAAGCGGCCTCGATGCTAATGGACAAGATGGGGCTCAGAGGAGAGCGACGTAGTGAGGCGCAACGTGCGTTTAGCGATGGTAAGAGCAACGATTTCCCGCTTGAGGAAACGCTTAAGGAGTTTAAACAAAGTGCCTTCGGTCAGCGTGATATCCTGCGATTTTTTCTCGAAGTACAGCTACAAGCGGCCTTTGCCGATGGAGAACTCCACCCTAAAGAGCGGCAAATTTTGTACACGGTCGCTAAAGTACTCGGTTTTTCTGTCGCCGATATTGACCGTCTACTGACGCAGCTAGAAGCTCAAATGCACTATCATCGTCAGCGTAGTAGCGCGCAGAGCGGGCCAAGTTCTCAAGATGCGTATCGCATACTCGGGGTCAAGGCCGACGATGATGACAAAACGATCAAACGAGCTTGGCGAAAATTGATGTCGGAACATCATCCCGACAAGCTAGCGGCGAAAGGACTCCCCAAAGAAATGCTCGATATTGCCAATCAAAAGGCTCAAGATATTCAAGCAGCCTATGAACAGCTCAAGAAACGATGAAAACTTTAGACGTTTAGACGTCTAAAGTTTGACAAGTGACGCAGGTTTGGTTACTTTGCCAATTAATATTCTTTGTAATGATGGTGAGACATGACTAATCAGCCTCCTTTGACCGCAACGGCTAACACGAGTAAGCCTAACGCGCTGGCTTTATTGCCGCTGTTGCTATTTTTAGCATTATTTTTAGGCACCGGTACCTATTTGACGTGGCAAGGCGTTGATTATGCGTTCTACCAGTTGCCTGCGCCCGTTGCTGTGTTGCCCGCTTTACTGTTGGCGTTGGTGTTAACCAAAGATAAAATTAATACCACCATTGAAAATTTTATTAGCGGTGTCGGTGATAGTAATGTGATCGCGATGTGTTTCATCTATCTACTGGCCGGCGCTTTCGCTGCTGTTGCTAGTGCCACTGGCGGTGTCGAGTCGACGGTGAATCTAGGATTGAGCCTTATTCCTTCATGGTTTTTATTGCCCGGTTTCTTTTTGATCAGTGCCTTTATTGCGACGGCGATGGGCACTTCAATGGGTACATTGGGTGCGGTGGGTCCAATCGCGTTAGGCGTGGCGCAAACAACGGGTATCGATTTAGGAATAATGGCCGGTGCGGTTATTAGTGGCGCTATGTTTGGCGATAATCTGTCGATTATTTCTGACACCACCATCGCGGCTACGCGAACTCAAGGTTGTGAAATGAAAGATAAATTTAAAGAAAATTTTCGTATCGCACTCCCCGCAGCAATCATGGTTATTGTGCTGCTGTATTTCCTAAGTAGCGACGCTGAGTTGCCGCCGGTCGGTGACATAGACTGGATTAAAGTGCTGCCTTACTTTGGGATTATCGCTTTAGCGCTTGGCGGACTTAATGTGTTTGTGGTGCTAGGTAGCGGTATTATATTCGCTGGCTTGGTGGGGTTGTTACAGGTGCCTGATTATAGCCTGATGGCCTTAAGCAAGGATATCTATAAAGGCTTTAGTAATATGCAGGAAATATTCATCCTATCATTATTTATCGGTGGCTTAGGCGCGGTGATGAGTCACCAAGGTGGTCTGTCATTTATCGTGAGTAAAATTGATAATCTGTTAAAGCGCTTTAGCGGTAAAGATAAAGAAGTGAGTGAACGCGCTGCAGAGCTCGGTATTGCTAGTGTGGTTAGTCTAACCAATATGGCGGTAGCTAATAATACCGTGTCTATTATCGTTGCCAGTGATGTCGCCAAAGATTTAGCAACCAGCCACAACGTTGCGGCTAAACGTAGTGCCAGCATACTCGACATCTTTGCCTGTTGTGTCCAGGGCTTACTGCCTTATGGTGCCCAAGCGTTGATGCTTGGTGCGATGTTTGGTCTATCCCCCTTAGCGGTATCATTGAACGTTTATTATCCTATGTTGCTGGCTATTTCCGCAATTCTTACAATTATTTGGCGACGCCGCGAAATATAGTTTGAACCAAGGTAACATAGTGTTTTATTATCGAATGAACTTTTGATGATGATTTGTGGGTCGCGGTAGCGGTTCTATCGATAGTGATATCACTTTTATTAAGCTAGGAAGCGCAATTTTATTATGTATTTTCATGCAGCTAGACAACCGATACTCGATATTAACAAACAACTTTTCGCTTATGAATTGTTATTTAGAGATGGTATCAGTAACGCGTTTCCTGAAATCGATGGTAATGAAGCCACCTCAAAAATAGTGGCTGGTAGTCAGTTTGATTTTTCACTGTCAGACTTTACTGGCACAAATCCCGCTTTTATTAATTTTACCCTAGAAACAATCGCGCAAAAATTTCCAACACTGATCCCAAAAGAAGAGTTGGTGATTGAAATTCTTGAGACCGAACGTCCAGGCAAGCGCCTATTGGCAGAAGTTAAAGAGTTGCATGGCTTGGGCTATGCTATCGCCCTAGATGACTATATCCATGAACCTGTATGGCGTCATTTCTTCCCATTTATTGAGTTCATTAAAGTCGATTTTCTCGCGACGAGTCTTGAGCAGGTAAAAGCAATTTGCGCTGCGGTTAAAGAGTTTCCACATATTAAATTGTTGGCAGAAAAAATTGAGACCAATGAGCAATATCAGTTGGCTGTTGAGTTGGGTTTTAGTTATTTCCAGGGCTATTTCTTTGCTAAACCTGAGACGCTTAAGGTGAAGTCTCTCTCTCCGGCGCAATTTAGCCTAGCTGAATTGCTCTATGAGATAAGTAAGCCCGACAGCGATCTACCCAAGATCACTCAGGTGTTCGAAATGGATGTCAATTTATCGTACAAGCTTTTACGCTACAGTAATTCGCCGGTTTTTCGTCGTCGCACGGAAATATCGACCATTAAACAGGCAATCGTTACCCTCGGTAAAGTTGAGCTGCAAAAATTTATTTCGGTTTTATTTTCGGCACAAATGGTGTCGGATAAACCGCCTGAACTAATGGCTATGTCATTATGTCGTGCTAAGTTCTTAGAAGGTTTGGCCAAGCAGAGCCCGAAAATAGACAGCGAAAGTGTGGCTTTTCTTACCGGTATGATGTCGCTAATTGACGTAATTATCGGCGAAAACATGCAATCTGCGATGGAAAAGTTACCGCTGGCTAATGAAATCCAAGCGGCGCTGCTCAATAATGAGGGTGAGTTAGCTCAGTTGTTGGCCGTTGCTAAGAATTACGAACAAACGCGATGGGATAGCTGCGACAGCGAGCTATTAAGTTTAGGGGTTGCTCAAGACAAGGTGCCACAAATTTATCGCGATGCCGTGCGCTGGGCTAATGAACAAATGGAATTTGTCCTTAGTAGCGGCTAACCACAGCCTTAATGTCATAAAAACCGCAAGTTAATGCGAAATGCAAGCCAGTTAAGAAATATGCCACCAGTGAAACGCGGAATCCCCGTCCTTTATCGCCTTAAATTACAAATTGGCCAATGAAAAAATCAGGGATGATTTTTTAGTATTTGCCGCAGGTGACTGCATGGATGCAGGAATTAGAGTCACGCAGGAGCAGTTACCGAGACGCGGATCAAATACGGTATTGAAAAGCCAATTTATCATTTAAGATCAGCGGAAAAATAGCGGATCGCCTTTGCAAATAACGTCCCTGTCATTTGTCCTTCGGACCAGCTAAAACTGTCTTAAATTTTTCCCGAAAATTTAATCTTTGGGGCCCTTATCTTTGTATCGCGAAGCACTAATTTGGTCTGGAACCAATTAGAACAGCCAAAGGCTGGCCCGCAGGGTGAAATACACGGATGTATTTCATAAAGAAAGGTACCTAGTGTGCGTGCATAGAACTTCATTAAAAAGGTGAAGCCAAAAAGCACATCACAAAATTCACTGAAGCTATAATTCCCCGTTATACCAATTACATTAAGTAAGTGATCTTGTTGTGCAAAGGGAAAATAAACTAGAACAAGGCGCTCGATTGAGTAATAGCTAGCTATTAGGATTGAGAGCAACGCCGTTATCGTTAATTTTTACCAGCACAAGTGGGCAGTTATTTACTGTAATTGGTATTAACTGATCAATATTGAAAATTAATGCGTATTTTTTGTTGTGGGGGAACGGTATGCCGAGCCCCATCAATGGTATTAATTAACTATCATGCCTATGTAGTTGCTTCAGGTAAGCAGGTTAAAGACGCTCAACTCGCCGTGAATCCATCCATGGAGGCTTGAACTAGTATCCATGCTAGTAACAGTTGGCTTACTTTTACCTACTTACCTCATTATTATTCTCACTTTGACTACAACCTGAATCATGTGCATAGGCATGTTAACTATTTGCTAGCTGAGCAAAACAACGATCGGCTGCGGCCAATGTAGCCGCTATTTCTTGCTCACCATGGGCGGTCGATAAGAAACCTGCTTCATAGGCCGATGGTGCTAGGTAAACGCCTTGCTCTAACATCAGATGGAAGAAGGTGTTAAAACGGCCAATATCACACTTAGTGACCTGCTCAAAGCAAGTGACTTGTGGCTGATCGGTAAAGAAAATACCAAACATCGCGCCGACATAGTTAATGGCCAGTGGAATGTTATGTTTATCGGCTGCAGCCTTAAAACCTTCGGCGATCTGTTTCGTCTTAGCGGTAAGTTCATCATGTAATCCTGGTACAGACAATAGCTCTAACGACTTTAGGCCAGCTGCCATTGCAATAGGGTTACCTGACAAGGTTCCTGCTTGGTATACTGGTCCGGTAGGTGCAATGTATTGCATAACTTCTTTTCTGCCGCCAAAAGCGCCAACAGGCATGCCGCCGCCAATCACTTTGCCCAGTGTCGTAATATCAGGAACAACATTGTAATGTGCTTGGGCGCCGCCGAGTGCAACACGGAAACCAGTCATCACTTCGTCGATAATTAGTAACGCACCAAACTTATCACAAACGCTACGTAGCTTTTGTAAGAAATTATCTTGAGGTGGGATACAGTTCATATTGCCCGCCACAGGCTCAACGATGATGCAAGAAATCTGATCGGCATATTCATTGAATAGTTTCTCTACCGACTCGATATCGTTAAAGGTTGCCGTTAACGTATGCTTAGCGAAATCAGCAGGAATACCAGGCGAGCTAGGCTGGCCTAAAGTCAGTGCGCCAGAACCTGCTTTAACCAACAATGAATCTGCATGGCCATGGTAACAACCTTCAAATTTTAATATTTTATCGCGTTTGGTGTAACCGCGTGCCAAGCGAATGGCGCTCATGGTGGCTTCAGTACCTGAGCTAACCATGCGGACTTGCTCCATCGACGGAACGAGCGAACGTACTTTTTCGGCCATGGTGATTTCTAACGCTGTTGGCGCGCCAAAGCTTAAGCCAAATGCCGCCTGATCGATGACTGCCTGACGGATCTCTGGGTGATTGTGACCCAAAATCATCGGTCCCCATGAACCAACGTAATCGATATAGTCTTTACCGTCAGCGTCGGTAATTAATGCGCCATCTGCTTTTTCAATGAAAAGTGGGCTGCCGCCAACACCAGTAAAGGCACGTACTGGAGAATTTACGCCACCTGGAATAACATCTTGTGCTTGTTCAAATAATTGTTGTGAGCGATTCATTATCGATCCTTTTAAATTTTATTAAGTTAACTACTTACGGCTAAACCACGTGACATCGCATTCGTGTTGCTTAACCTTATCTTCGACGCCTAAGGTCAGTGCAAACAACGCCATACGGATTAATACGCCGTTCTCTACTTGACGGAATATAGCGAGATTTGGATTTGAGTTTAAATCGGTATCTAGCTCATTGGCTTCCATTCTCGAATCACGCGGTAGTGGGTGCATGATCACCGTGTTTGACTTACAGTGCTGGGTATAAATTTGCTGATTTAAGCGAAATTGACCACGGTATTTATTGGCCTCTTCGGGATCATCGAAACGCTCTTCTTGAATGCGCGTGAGGTATAAAATATCAGCCTCAGCATTGCCTTCGAGATCTTGGCTAATAATGACTTTGTGTCCCGCATTTTCGATAATAGATACTACTTCATCCGGCATCGCCAATTCTTTGGGTGAGATCAAACTAAAGGTAATATTGTTATATTGTGCCAGTAGTTTAGAAAGAGAATGCACAGTACGACCGTATTTTAAGTCACCCACCATCGCAATATGCATATTATCGATGGTCTGAAGGTTGCTAGAGAGCTCTTTCTCTATGGTATAAAGGTCGAGCAAGGCTTGTGTTGGGTGCTCGTTGCTGCCATCACCACCGTTGATCACCGGCACCATAGAGCCTTGAGCAAACTCTGCCACCGATCCTGATTGAGGGTGACGCATCGCAATCACATCGGCGTAGCTACTGAGTACTCGCGCGGTATCAAAGAGTGATTCGCCTTTTGATAATGCCGAAGAGCTCATGCCGGTTGTTTCGCGTACGAAGCCGCCAAGAAGATTAAACGCACTGCCGAAGCTGACCCGGGTACGGGTGCTGGCTTCAAAAAACATATTGCCTAAGATGGCACCATCAAGAACTCGGGTCCGTTTCTTGCGCTGTGCATAAGGCTGCATCGTATTGGCAGTGTCGAAAATCTTGCTAATTGCATCTCGGTCAAGCTGATTGACTGAGAGAATATGATTACCGGTGAATTCGGTCATGTGGCGAGCCTTTATAACGGGATAATGATGGGCGCAAAATATAGCAGATTTTTCACTTCGGCTAAAGGATTAACCACATTGTTCACGATGTAAATGCTTGCGTAATGCGCGCCAGCTCAACAGCCCAATGGGCTGGAGCGTGTGTTGCGTGACAATGACCACGTAGCCGCTGCGTCGCGGGCTCAGCAGCTCATAAGCATGAGCTAGGGTCGCGTTCTCTTTAAGATAGCGTACCCTAACCAGTGATTTATTATCGTCACTAAAGCCAAGCCCTTGAGGAGTCATTGAAAACTGGGTTTGGCTATCTGTACTACAGATTATATCGGGCAGGGTGCTGTCGCTTAGCCACCATTGATCGTTGGCACTAAAGGTATTGAATTTTCGACGCATTAACGCGATCACGCCGGTATCTTGTAGCGTTTGCATTACGGGTGACATTTTGTATCCTAGGCGCTGCAAGTCCAACTGCTCTAGGAAGAGTGATTTTAGGCCAAATACTTGTTGTGACAGTAAGATTGCCGGCACCACGACCAATAGACTAGGGAAGATGATTGAAGCATTTTCTGATAGTTCTAATACCGAGACTAACGCGGCGAGCGGTGCATTTAAGCTAGTCCCCATCATGGCGACCATACAGATCATGACAGCGACCGGCGCAAAGGCCACTAATTCTGGATACCAAGGTACTAGTGCCCAAATGAGCACGCTACCCATTAATGCACCCAGTCCATACAGCACGCCAATTACGCCTCCCGGGATACCGAGCCCTAGAGCGGCAACGGTGGCTATAAATTTGGCAACTAGCACCAATAATAAAAAACTCACCACGGGTTCTGAAGATAGCGCGATATCTAGCGCTAATAAATCTGAACCCATCACCTGTGGAATAAAGCAGGCGATGGTTCCAACGATTAATCCCGCGAGCAGTAAACGCTTTTCCATGCTGATGTTCTTAGACCGCTGCATCACGCCAAGTAGGCAATGATTAAATAATACGGCGGCTAACCCGATGATTAAACCTAAGATAATAAAAGGCCATACCTCGGTGTAATTGATGGTGGGGATGGTGATTTCGCTATACAGATGAATATCATCAAAAACGGCGCGACTGACCGCTGTGCCAATGAGCGAAGCCAGCATGATCGGTAAGAAGAGGTAGATACGATACTGTTGCACAACCACTTCTAACACAAATACTACTGCCGCTAACGGTGAGTTGAATGAAGCCGAGATACCAGCCGCCATACCACAGGCGGTTAACACTTGAGTGGTGTTTTTCGGAAGGTTGAGTCTCAGGCTTAACAAACTCGCTGCACCGGCACCAATGTGAACAGCGGGACCTTCTCGTCCGACCGAAAAACCACTGGCGATGGCGCTTAAGGCACTAAAAAATTGATTCACTGAGTTGCCCAAGGGAATATAGCCGTAGTGTTTACGTTGTCTGTGCAATACAAACGGAATACCCATCCGGTGAAAACGCTGGCGTCCGATATAAGCGATAATAAGAATGGCAATAGCGCCAACGATTGGTGACAAAAAGCGGG
>Ga0209395_1000192_pt1 | contig 92804 bp, 80 predicted proteins | sample GOMGulsemesocosm_3_FD_184635 | JGI IMG/M metagenome (GOLD analysis project Ga0209395, IMG submission 184635) | Methane-oxidizing microbial communities from mesocosms in the Gulf of Mexico - GOM9D Gulf of Mexico (SPAdes) (version 2) | ecosystem: Environmental > Aquatic > Marine > Cold seeps...
GTTTTAAAACATAAAAAGCACCCGAGGGTGCTTTTCATTAAAATTCGATATTAGTTCATACCGTATTTTTTAAGTTTCTTGCGTAACGTACCGCGGTTGATGCCTAGTAAGTTAGCAGCGCGTGTTTGGTTACCGCGAGTGTACATCATAACTTCTTCTAACATTGGCGCTTCAATTTCGCTCAATACAAGGTCATACATATCATCAACATCGTTACCATTTAATTGTGATAAGTAGTTGCTGATTGCTATTTTAGCTTGAGTACGTAATGGAGAAGTCTTAGTTTGTGTTTGAATATCGCCAGTGATAAATGGAGAAGAAACATTTTGTTCGAACATATGATATAACTCTTTCTTTTGTTAATAAAAATAAAATAAAACTACAACAACTTCTATTAGGTTCTAAAAAGAACCAGTAACAAAGTCATCAAAAAATTTGCCTAACGTCGCCAATTGCTCATCGGTAGACGTTAGCGCATTAAAAATAGCTCTAAACGCTTTCCCTTGGTCGATAGTAAACGCTTCGCTGAAACCTTCAGTGGTCTCAACTAGGTTTTGTATATACCAAGAGACGTGTTTTCTGGCGATCATCACACCTTTGAAATCGCCATAAAACTGATGTAACTCCATAACGTGAGCCAATACTATCGAGCGAACTTCACTCAATGCAGGTGCTAGCATTTTGTTGCCCGTCGCCAAAAAATGATTAATTTCTCGGAAAATCCACGGACGACCCTGTGCACCACGGCCAATCATTATGGCATCTGCACCCGTAAGGTTAAGTACCTGTAATGCTTTTTCAGGTGACGTAATATCACCATTAGCCACTACCGGAATTGAAACAGCTGCTTTTATTGCTTTAATCGTGTCGTATTCCGCATTGCCTTTATAAAAGTCATTACGAGTACGCCCATGCACTGCGAGTGATGCTATACCACTATTTTCAGCAATTTTTGCTATTTCAATACCATTACGAGACTCTTCACACCATCCTGTGCGAATTTTTAGCGTGACCGGTATATCTACCGCATTCACCACCGACTGAACAATACGTTCAACCAGTGCAGGTTCTTTTAATAACGCAGAACCGGCTAATTTCTTATTTACCTTTTTTGCCGGGCAGCCCATATTGATATCAATAATTTGTGCACCGTTATCAGCATTTACTTTCGCAGCAAACGCTAATTCATCAGGACAACTTCCAGCAATTTGAACACTGCGTATACCCGCAAAGTCACCATGGACCATTCTCAACTTAGACTTTTCGGTATTCCATACTTTCGGGTTTGACGAAAGCATTTCGGACACCGCTAACCCCGCACCGAGTTGACAACATAATTGTCGAAAAGGTTGATCAGTAATTCCTGCCATTGGGGCAAGCATTACCTGCGAATTAAGTTGATATGTGCCTATTTTCATACTGCTGTTTTTTTGAGCTACCTTTCAAAAGGGCGCTAAGTTTACGCGTTTTTATTTCAATTTAAAAGCATAGAATTTGAACAATATTTGTTTTTTTTCACCTTTTTGATATTGACATTTATTAAAGTTTTAAACTGAGCGCATTATGTACAAATTGCAGACAAATTTGTTGACAATGACTACAAAAAAAGACAAAGCAAAAAAGGGTGAAAGTTAGCTCGAATAACGTCTGCGAGTGTGGCAGAGTAAAATAACAGCTCTTAGCTGAACTCATCACTAAGCCAATAAGAATTATAAATATGACCACAATGACCCAAACCCCTCCCTTAAGAATGCCAATTACTAATGTATTTTCACAAGGTGACTACACCGTCACCTTGCACCTTGGTAGCGAAAAATCACCGGTAAATTTAATTCTTGATACAGGTAGTAGCACCCTTGTGGTAAAAAATACCGCCTATCAAGCAGCGCTCGATAAAGAGTTAAAAGCGAGTACTGCGGTACAAGAAGTTAATTACGGAATCGGTGGTTGGAATGGTCCTGTTATATATACCCGTATTAATATTCACGAACACTGCCCACAAAGCCAACATCCACAAAAAGTTGCTAATACCCCAAGCTTAACGTTAAACAAAGCCCCTGTAGCTTTGGCTCATTCAACAAAGCATAGTAAAATGTTTGGTGAATCCGACGGTATTTTGGGCTTGGCCTATCATCACCTCAACAAAAGCTTTGATTTTAGTGATTACTTTGCTGAGCATGACATAAACCCTGCCCTTAGTTATCCGTGGCCTTTTACTGCTGAGATAAGTGAAGACCTCGCCAGCTTTAAAAAATTGATGTGGAAATACCCTGAACACGATGTAACACCATACTTCACCTTATTAGAAGAACAACAACTATGCGCTAATAAGTTTGCCTTCTACAGTAAACGTTCGGCCATACATGTTAATGCGGACAATACAGACAAAACGCCTGCAGACGAATTAGCTAAAGACCAGCTTAACCAAGGCTTGCTTATTTTAGGTGGCGGTGAAGAACAAACAGATTTATACCAAGGTGAATTTAAAAACCTTAACGTTGAACACGATATTTATTACAATGTGGCATTAAAATCGGTTCAGGTTGGCACTCATAAAGCAATAACCGCGGCTCCGCTTGATCAAAAGCACCTGAAAGGTTATTTCACCAATGCCATTATTGATACAGGCGCCGCAGGCATAGTACTAACAGCTGAAATTTACCAACAGGTCATTAGCGATCTCATTGCTATTAATCCACACTTCAGCGAATGCTTAGCACCTTTTAAAGAAATGACTGCACAGGCGACCGGTATTGATGCAAGTAAAGTCAATTTATCGCAATGGCCAATCCTATACTTTACCTTTGTGAGCAAAGCTGCAACACCCAGCAGCCCAGAAATAACCGAAGTATTGGCTTGCCCGCCAGCAATGTACTGGCAACTCAATACACCTAATTACGGTAAAGCCTGCTTTCGCTTATTAAGCCAATTACCGCAGTGGCCAAATCAAAGTATTATTGGTTTACCGCTTATTAATAACTATTACGTGGTGTTTGATCGCTCAGTCGATAAATCAGGTATTATCAAATTCGCGCAGCAAAGAGCCACAGCATAAATGCATAGTTTTACTACCGAGCGTTTACTGATAAGGCCTTTAGCTGAGCAAGATAAAATAATTTATCTAAGTCTTTATTGCGATGCCCTAGTGATGAGGAATATTAGTGAGCCATTATCTATTGCATCAGCAGAAAAAGCTTTCAGCAATACTTTAAAGGCAATGAAGAAATTTCCCTGCAAAGTATTAACTTGGGCGATTATCGATAAACTGAGTGGTCAAACAATCGGGATACAAGTATTAAATTTTAATGATAGAACAAATGCTAAATCCGCCGAGGTCGGAATTATACTGTCCACAAAAGTGCAAAATACAGGATTTGGTAAAGAAGCGATAAGTGCATTATTACAGTACGGGTTTAGCACACTTGTACTTGATATAGTCACTGTTTTATACGCTAAGAAAAACTTAGCTTCTGATAAACTCTTTAGTCGCTTAAATTTCATTTTAGCTGCTAGTCCTAGCTCTCTAAGCGATAGTCAAGAAGAGAAGTCCTCTATAGAAAAACGGTGGTTGTACAAGAAGTCTCATGTATTATGTTAACGACTAATAGATCGTGATTTTCGCGTGACAGCATTATTAAACATCAAAAAATACTGAAACCTAACTCAGAATTAATAATGAAATTAATTGCTTACTGCAGCTACTTTCTGATAATTTAATCACTCGTTAAAATGCATCCCTTATAACAAAAAAAATTAATCGTGGAGTAAACACAATGAGTAAAGTAGTAGAAATTTTGGCTCTTATGGGGCAAGAAGCAAATATTGATATCGAAAGTTTATTAACACAAGTGGATATTAATCAAAGTAAAGCAATTCTTAATAAGGATGTAACTGCTCTTGAACGCCAATTAGATATTTGCCCTGATATAAAGTGTTTCATCATACCTGCTGAGGACGATGAACCTTCAGATGAAGAAGAGTCTGAAAATGAAACAACTAATACAGCTATTGGTTTTTAATTCTAGCTACTTTATATGATTAATCTAAAAAAGCCTTCCCTTAAGCTTTTTATTATTTATAGCATTTTCATTAGCTTTTTTTCTAAAGCAGATGAAAATGTTAATTTTGATGCCAAATTATCTTTAGCAGATAAAATTAGAAGCAGTGATCCTCAAAAATTTTCGGAGTTAATTATTAAGCTCAATCGAGATAAAGAGGAGCTGTCAATTCCCCAATCACAACATCTGAAATACCTAAATACCTATTCTCTAATGTTTGAAGGAAAACTTGAAAAGGCTATAGTATTAGCTACAGAGATTAGCCACTCAGATGCTAATAATACTCTGAAATACAGAGCTAAGCTTAGCCTAATGAATATTTATGCTAATATGCAAAACTGGAGTGATGGTTTAACTAATCTATCTAGTCTTCTGAAAGACCTACCTTCTATAAAAAATGAGGATTATTATCAATTAGCCTTAGTTGCATCAAGTATGTTTTACAATCAACTAGGACAGTACCAACTTGCCCTTTCTTATGCAAATCAGATATCAGATAGACCAGGCCAGAGTAGAAACCATTGTTTAGCCAAGGGTTTTATTGTCGAGGCCTTATCAAAATCACATACATTATCTTTAAGTGACCCAATAATTAAGCAAGCTATTGATCTTTGTCAAGAAAATAATGAAATGCTTATGGTAAGTTTTATAAATTCTTATATTGCAAGAGTATACATACACAACGAGCAATACATAGACGCAGTTAATTTTTTAAACTCTACATTGCAACTAGCTATTAAAACCAATTTTTCTCGAATAATAGCCGAATACTATTCATTATTAGCGAACGCACATTGGCATACAAGTGATGTCATGAAGGCACAGAATTTCGCACTCAAGACACTAGAAAGTAAAGACCAATTAAGCTCTAAAAAAGCAAAGATTCTTGCTCATTTTGTACTTTATAAAGTATCAAAGCACAACAATAACTCAAAATCAGCACTAAGTTATTTTGAAATTTATAGTGAACTAGAAAAAGCCCACCTTGAAGGTGAAAAAGCTAAACATCTGGCCTTTCAATTAGCTGAACATAATGCCTTTGAACAAGAAAGCCAAATTAAACTGCTTAGTGAACAAAACAATGCACTAGCTGCTGAGCAAGCATTAGCAAAAATACAAGCAGCCAATAAAAAGCTGGTGATTGTATTGCTCAGTATCATAATTCTAGTACTGGCTATATTAGGCACTCGTTTATGGCGTTCTCATAAACGGGTAAAAGAGCTAGCAGAATTCGATCCTTTAACGGGTATACTTAATCGAGGTCACTTTACTCAATTAACACAGAGCGCATTAAAATATTGTCAAAGTGCCGAGCAAGACTTATCGGTCATTATGTTCGATTTAGATAATTTCAAAAAGATTAATGATAGCTTTGGTCATCTTTGTGGCGATTGGGCGTTAAAACAGGTGACTAAAGCCTGCGATAAAATTGGTAGGAAGAATGACATTTTTGCCCGTTTAGGTGGTGAAGAGTTTTGTCTTGTATTACCAAGCTGTAATATTGATGTGGCTATACATAGGGCTGAAGCATGTCGCGCAGCTATTGAAGCTATAATCACCGAACAAACGGGGTGTGAATTTACCATTACCGCCAGCTTCGGAGTAACGGATGTTAAACGCTCAGGTTATGATTTAGATAAATTATTGGCTGATTCTGACATGGCTGCTTATGCATCAAAACATGCAGGTCGTAATAGAGTCACCCTTCATCAAGTGCCAGAGAAAGAGTCAGAAAATAGATTAGCTAGCACTTGGGACTACAACTAAAATCAAATTTAACTTAAATTAAGCTCAAATCAGATAATACAGTAACGGGAATTTTTAATGTCAGGTAGTTTAGTGTGCGTAGGTACTGGCATGACTTTAGGAGCACATATTAGCCCTATTGCTAAAAGTCATATAGAACAAGCCGATGTGGTGTTCTCATTAATGGCTAATGGCTTTGCACAAAAATGGCTAGAAGGTATGAATGATAATGTTTCTTGCTTGCAAGAGTATTATCAAGAAGGGAAAAACCGTAATATTACCTATAACGAAATGGTTGAGGCTATTTTAACAGAGGTGCGCAACGGTAAAAAAGTCGTTACAGCTTTTTATGGCCACCCCGGTGTATTTGCTTGTGTTAGCCACAGAGCGATTAAAAAAGCTAAAGTAGAAGACTTACCTGCCACCATGGAGCCCGGTATTTCTGCAGAAGATTGTTTATATGCCGATTTAGGTATAGATCCTGGTAAAACAGGTTGTATGCATTATGAAACCAGTCAGTTTATGTTTTATAAACGTAATATTGATACCTCTGCACATTTAATACTATGGCAAGTTGCCCTTGCGGGAGATAAGTCGTTAGGTAAATTCTCTACCGGTAAGGCGTATATTCAGGTATTAGTTGAGTTACTGCTTGAGCATTACCCCAGTGATCATGAAGTTATTCTGTATCAAGCCAAAGGCATTGCTATTGATGCCATGCGAGATGAAAAAATACACCTCACAGACCTTGTTGATGCCGAATTGTTCATGCAAACCACGCTGGTGATTCCACCTTGCAGTACCATGCAGCCTAATGAAGCTGTGCTAGCAAAATTAGCCGTCTTAGACAAACAAGAAGAGCGTACTAAGAATGGACCAAAACTCAGTTTGGTTTTATAAGTAAATTCATAAGATTCGAGGTATTTAGTCGGTAAGCCATGTTCTTAAAGGTATGGATTACCGACCAGACACCTCGATAATGACGCAACAATTTATACTAACCTTGCCCTGCCACTTAACCACTACGGGTACGACGCTTTACTGCTATACTCATTAACTAATGTGCTTTGGTGCACAAGTTAATGAGTTGCTGTAGCACTTCATTAATTAACAACTTAATTTTAAATGACACGTTTTACACCTGTTTAAGCTTTAATAAGCTGGTAAACGGAATTTAATGGCGGTGTATAAATTCAGGGTATTAATTAACCGTGATGACATTGAGCACGCCGCTAAACAACTTAGCCACTTTGGTAGATAGTCAGCTAAAGACTATTGCTTCTTTATGCGCAGTCTTTTTTACTCACGCCCTATTGCTCATTTTATCGCTGCTATTATTTACCTGTATTTTTTCCTCTTTTAATACTGCATGGGCAAGTGAAAAAAAGCCTCACCTTGCAGATGCACTGGTCATCAGTGAAGAGCTTTCTCGTAAATTTACGCTGGCTGATAACAGTCGCTTAACTGATCCCAAACTCTTCAGAACCTTATTAACTGAATTAGCTCAACAGAAAGATCACTTTACCGATGCCGATCATCACTTTTTTGATTATTTACAAGGCTATCATTTTGCCTATATTGGAGAGCATGATAAGTCTGAGCTGAAGCTTAAAGAAATTTTATTGTCCAATGCGAGTACGCTACTGAAATTTAGAGTTAATCACACCCTTATTAATTTGTCGGCAATTAATCATAAGTGGGCTGATGGTTTACTTTACATTGCAGATAATAATGCAGCAAAAGACAAAATAAAGGATGAGGATATAATTCAAAGCAGTTTATTGGCTACCGTTATTTTTTATAACCAACTCAAGCAATATGATTTAGCCTTACAGTATATTGCTCAGTTAGAGCTGCATAATGCCTCTATATTTAATCAATGCTTTACCAAGCAATACTACCTCGAAGCAAAATTTCATTTAAAGGAACTAACGGCAACAAACAAGGCTATCAATGATGGTATTCATCTATGTAAAAGTGCAGACAATTTAATAGGCGCTAATTCAATACGTCGTTATCAAGCAAGGTTGTTTTTGCAAGAACAATCACCAGAACAGGCATTAAGCTCATTATTACCTTATATTGATGAGGTTAAAGAAACCTTATTTCCTATGTTGATTGCTGCTGTTGATAACATTATTGCTAAAGCCTATTTTCAGCTTAATGATCTGGATAATGCGAAAAAGTATGCCACAAAAGCTATGTTGCTCAATAAACATAATACCGGTGTTCAACGCGGTAGAGATAGCTATGAGTTACTTTATCAAGTTGCCGAGCAGCAAGGTCATTTAAAGTCTGCTTTAGCCTATTACAAAAAATTCGCACAGTTAGATAAAGCATTCCTTAATGAGGTGAAAACTAAACATCTCGCTTTTCAGCTCGCCCAACATGATAGCCAGCTGCAAGCGAGTAAAATTAAGTTACTTAATGAAAAGAATAAGGTACTAACAACTAAACAAGTTTTGGTTGAATCAAAAATACGCAATGTACAATTATTGATCCTTGCTCTGCTGTTGTTCTTGGTTTTATTAGCAATATGGGGCACTCGTTTATGGCGTTCACATAAGCGAGTCAAAATACTTTCTGAAAGTGATGAGTTAACAGGAATATACAACCGAAGACATTTTAACTATGTGGCGGTAAGCGCCTTACGATTTTGTAAAACAGCTAAGAGAAATTTATGCGTGGTCATGTTTGATTTAGATCATTTTAAACAGGTTAATGATAATCATGGTCATATTTGTGGCGATTGGGCATTAAAAGAAACAATTAAGGCCTGCCAAGCTATAGGTAAAACGAATGATGTTTTTGCCCGATTAGGTGGTGAAGAGTTTTGTCTGTTATTACCTAGCACTGATATTAACGAGGCTTATAGTAGGGCCGAAGCATCTCGAATCGCTATAGAAAACATTATCAGTAAAACTTCAGGTGGTAATTTTTCAATCACTGCAAGTTTTGGTATTACGGATATAAAACGTTCTGGCTTTCGTTTGAAAGATTTACTTAAAGATGCTGATAGCGCTATGTATGTCGCTAAGCGTAAAGGACGGAATCAAGTGGTTGTGTTCGAGCCATCTAATCAAGAAGAGTCATCACGCCTTACTAATTAGTGGTTAGTGATAAATAAGTAAAAGGTACAGGCTCCCCGAATAAATACTTAGGGAATGACCTGCAACACTATTAGCGAAAACCTCACCATTACTTAGAGGTTTATACGCTAACTCTAAGTGTGATTACGTTCGTTGGCCGTTCAAACGTACCCATTCATCCTGGATAGTTACCGGATCCATATCACACCACTGGCTGTAAATTTCTTGTAGCGTTTCAGCTTGCTCTTCTAATACACCAGATAAGGCTAACAGACCTTTATCACCAACAAATTCCATGATAGTAGGCGCTAACTCGCGTAATGGTCCTGCAAGGATATTAGCAACAACGACATCAGCTTTATATTCAGGCTGATCTTTAGGTAAATATAATTCAAGTCTGTCAGAGACATTATTACGCTCTGCATTAGCAAGACTTGCTTGTAATGCTTGCGGGTCTATATCAATACCAATTACTTTCTTAGCGCCTAATTTAAGTGCTGCTAATGACAAAATACCTGAGCCACAACCAAAATCAACGACCGTTTTACCTTGTAGATCTAAACCGTCTAACCAGGTTAAACATAATGCCGTGGTAGGGTGAGTACCAGTACCAAAGGCAAGACCAGGATCTAACATAACATTTACTGCGTCAGGCTCAGGAACATCACACCAGCTAGGACAAATCCATAGACGTTCACCAAATTTCATTGGGTGGAAGTTGTCCATCCATTCACGTTCCCAGTCTTTGTCTTCTAATTGCTCTAACTTGTACTGCATATCATCTTTGTCAGGGTGAATGCCTTTCAAGTAGCTGATGACTTTATCCATGTCATGACTGGCTTCGAATAAGCCCATCACGACAGTATTTGACCAATAAAGAACCTCATCACCAGGAAGTGGTTCATATATAGGAGTGTCTTTTGCATCAATAAAAGTAACGGCTTGTGAACCACAGGCTGAAAGCCAGTCACTGTATTTTTCAGCGTTATCTTCGTTGGCACTTAATCTAAGTTGTATCCAAGGCATCTAATTTTCTCTACTAGTATTTTGTGTTTTCTGCTACTCGCTGTCTTTGCTATAAAGACGATGTTATTGGCAAATAGTAGCAATAAATAAGCTTGATGCTAGTTTATCATTCATTGCTGTTAGAGTAGGAGAAAATAATGAGAAAAAGGAAAATACCATGCTGGATTTACTACCCGATCTATTTGATCAATATCCTGAGCAGCTTAACCTCGCTAACAAAGCTTTTATAGATTATGGCAAGAAGACACTTTTTTATGGTGAGATAGTTACTGTCGCTTGTTTTGAAGATAATTCAAAAGTGAAAGAGCTATTAGCAACTGATGGTAGGGGTAAAGTACTGGTTGTTGACGGTAAAGGCAGTATGAACCGTGCTCTTTTGGGCGATATGATAGCGGAAAGTGCGGTTAATAAGAATTGGCAGGCAGTGGTAATTAATGGCTGTATTCGTGATGCGGGTACTATTGCTACTTTAGACCTTGCGGTAAAAGCACTTGGCTGTAACCCGATAAAAACAGCAAAACTCGGTGTAGGTGATATTAATATCACCGTTAACTTTGCCGGCATTGACTTCATTCCGGGTTGCTATATTTATGGTGATAAAAATGGCTTAGCGGTAAGTGAATCAAAGTTGGACTTAGCCTAACTATACCCGTTACCATTCAAGATGCAGGTTTCAGAGCGTTTGAGAAATTTTAATTCAAGGCGCTGTGATGAAAGAATGGTTATTCAGGAGAATGTGCTCCTGCATTCTCTAATAAACTATATCCATATAGCGCCATTGTATGTCACAGAAACGATGAAGTAATGTTGCTCAAACACTTCTTCGATGGGTTTAAAATGACTTTATACCGCGTTAAATAAACAAAACATAGAATGACTATGCTTAACTTATTATACTTCTCTAAAGTTATTTTAATTCCCACTGAAATCCTGCACTTTGATTGGTAATGGGTATATAAACAAGTAAAGCATCAAGTTAATACAGATTAAGGTTTTATTTTTTATGCTATGTTACTGTAAGCATATGAAGATAAATAGTAAGTAGAGTTGGTTTGTAGATGAAGTATTTTCCCGTTTTTCTTGATGGTAGTAAAATTAATGCCATGGTGGTTGGCGGTGGTGATGTTGCTGCCCGTAAAATTGAATTACTGTTGAAAACCACAACAAACATTACCATAATGGCGGCGAGCGTTACCTCTGGCGTTGAACGGTTAATCAACGAAAACCAATTAACTTGGTTACCGCATAACTACAAAGCGGGTTTGTTAACTAAAATCACCTTAGTGATTGCCGCCACAGATAATACCCAAGTTAATGAACAGGTTTATTATGAAGCGCTAGAATTTAATATTCTTGCTAATGTGGTTGATCAACCTGCCCTTTGTACTTATATCACGCCAGCAATTATTGATCGCTCACCTATGATTATTGCCCTTTCAAGCTCAGGTAGTGCGCCTATTCTTATTCGCATGTTACGCGAACAAATTGAGAAAATATTACCTCAAGGTTATGGCCGTTTGGCTGACTTTTCTTTTAAGTTTCGTGACCATGTAAAAGCACGCATTAAAGGTATACCCAATCGCAGAACATTTTGGGAAAACACTTTACGTGGTGCAATCGGTCAAAAGCTGCTTGATGGCAATCAACAAGAAGCTGAGCAGCAGTTAATTGCTAGTTTGAAAGAACAAATTGCGCCGCCAAAAGGAGAAATAGTTTTTATTCATACCACTGACGGTAACCCTGACAACTTAACCTTAAGTGCTCACCGTGCGTTACAGTTTGCTGATGCAGTTTTTTATGATGACAATGTTAATATTCAATTAATTGAGTATGTACGCCGCGATGCTGAAAAATACCCTCAAAGTATTAGCTCAACTATATTAGTAAATTACCAACATGCGTTAGAGCTTGCTCAGCAAGGACAACAAGTAATTTACCTACTAGCAGGTAATGAAGAATTACCAAGTAATGCTGCACTGATTCATAGTGGTGTTAGTACTAAAGAAATTGTTAGTGGCCGTTAGTATTATCAGAATCGGATAGAGTACTGCAGTGATAGGTTACCAAGATGTAGTCACCTTTTAGTGATTGCATCATTAGCCTTAATTTATATCGAGCGAACAAAATATAGTTATTTTGTCAGTGCGAATTATAGTAATTACGATTAGAATACGCACAATTTCCACTAATATGATCATGCTCTCAGCAAGATTACTCTGCTGCACTTATAATACCTATGCCTAATACTTCTATATCACACTACCTTTCTGCCTTTGTTAGTGATGTTTCACAGTACTCATTACCGAGTAAGTTTACTTATCCATTTCATTATCAAGCGCATCCGCTCGCGCTAGTAGCCAGTGAAGAGTTACAACAAAAATTGAAAGCTTTTCATCCTATTGATACTGAGCAGCAAGGCAGAATGTATGGGGTGCTTATTATTAAAGATGATCAAGGAAGTCTTGGTTACTTGTCTGCCCTTTCAGGCAACGCTAATGAGACTAGCCTTGATGGTGCGTCAGTAATTAACTTTGTTCCCACCATACATCAAGCCTATGATCAGAGTGAATTTGAAAAAACACAACAGATTGAAATTAATGGTATCAACACCAAAATCACTCAACTCGAATCTAATACTGAAATTAGTCAGTTAACGGATTTATTAGAAAGTGATGTTGCTAAAGCTGATGAAGAAATACAATACCTACAACAGCAAATGCGTGAAAATAAGAAAGCTCGAAAAGAAAAGCGGGTCTGGCTTAACTCTGCTGCTTTAACTGAAAATGAGCACAGAGACATTAGTATTTCACTGTCTCGCGCCAGCGTAACGGATAAAAAAGCGTTGCAAGCATTAAAACTGCATCATCAAAAAAGCATAGAGTTAGTATCGGTTAAGTTACAACAACTTACCGATGAAATAGCACTACTAAAAAAGAATAGAAAGAAACGTTCGGCTAAACTGCAAAAACATTTTTTCAGACAATATAGGATGCTTAATAGTAAAGGTGAACGTAAAGACCTAACGGACATTTTTTCCGACACCATAGTACAAAGCCCTCCATCGGGCTCCGGTGATTGTGCTGCGCCTAAATTATTACAGTTTGCTTTCGAACATGAATTAACACCCGTGTGTATGGCTGAATTTTGGTGGGGTAAACAACCTAAATCTGAAATAAGAAAACACAAACATTTCTATCCTGCCTGCCAAGGTAAGTGTCTGCCAATTTTAGACCACATGCTTACGGGTATGAAAGTGGATGAAAACCCTTTATTAATAAATCCAGCTGAAGGATTAGAGCTAGAGATTGTCTTTCAAGATGAACATGTTGTGGTGGTAAATAAACCCGCGGGTTTATTATCTGTTCCGGGAAAGTCGATTAAAGACTCCGTATATACCCGTATTAAAGCGCAATTCCCTAAAGCTACGGGCGGTTTGATTATCCATAGACTAGACATGGCCACGTCGGGTTTATTAATGTTGGCAATGAATGAGCGAGCCCATAAAAACTTGCAACAACAGTTTCTCGATAAAAAAGTGAGCAAACGTTATGTAGCCACTATTGGCGGTAAATTAGAAAAATCCGTTGGTGATATATGTTTGCCTCTTCGTGGTGACTTTGATGACAGACCAAAACAAATGGTATGTCATGAGCACGGTAAGTATGCTGAAACACATTGGCAACTCATTGAAGAAAAAGGTAATACCAGTAAACTATTTTTATACCCTATCACTGGTAGAACACATCAACTACGCATGCATTGCGCTCATCCTGACGGACTTAATCTACCCATTATTGGTGATAGTTTGTATGGTACCAGTGCTAATAGACTTCATTTACATGCACAACGTTTAAGCTTTAATCATCCGGTGACCAAAGAGCAATTAACTTTTGAAGTAGATGCTGAATTTTAGCTGAAACATTACTTAGCCTCGATTACCATTGAATTAGGCTTTCAAAATTAGCATAAAGCTCAACAGGTTTTATCTAGTACAAAGCAGTCATTAGTGACGATAAACATAGGCGCTTTCTTTTACCCATAAACTGTAACGGTTTTATTAATAAATGGTTTTCCGATTACTCACAAGCTAAAGAGACTTTACTAAAAACTGTGACCTTAAAATGGCTGTTGTCCTATAAAATCAATTTATTGTGGTAGAACACGATAATGTCACCTTATTTAAACCTAAATAAGGTGCTGCAGCTTTTATGGAATGAGGTAAACATAACATGGCCGCCAGTTATAATAGTTTACCGTGGGATAAAGTAGCTTGTGCTGTCAAAAAATAGACCGAGAAGTTCTTAATCTTTAAAGTTATTTACGGTATATTTACACAATAATATTAGGGGAGTTGGAAGGTATTGTGTCTAAAACAAGGATGTCATGGCTATTATTTATGCTGATAACTGGCTGCATGTTAATGTACATTGGCTTTAGTGGTTATCGTATTTCTTCCCTTTCGGTGATTGAAATTTTGCAAGGTGATCGGTCTATCACTGAATTATTTAAACCTAATAATAAAAAAATAATAAAGAGGTTTCATTACGAATTAAGCGATACTAACACCTATTACTCAACCACTAGGTATAACCAATCACTCCGTAATGTTTGGCAAGGACTGTTTTCGAAGCTTTCAAAAGAAGAGCTTAATCAAATAATTAGCGATATATGCCCTTTATCAAATGAAGAAGTGAAACATTATGCTAAACAGAAATACTTTAATCGCTCCACCGAAAAAGAAGAAATAACTAAATACCTGATAAAACTCAAAAACAGGCCTATCACGACTAAATACAATCTACTTGAAAGAGTGGTTTATGCTGCGGCTGCTAAAATAGATAAAAATGACTTAGTCCAAAGAATGAAAGATATTAATTTATCAATCAATTATAACAAAGATAAAGTACAGGCTGAATTTGCTATTTTTCAATATGACTTTGATGGCACATTAACTACAATAGTTTCTAGATAATTTTATTAGATAAACTCAATTAAAAATTATAAAAATCAGCTGACATATTGTTGTTTTCTGTTTATTTAACAACTTAGAAAGAATTAATAACAATCGGCATCTTAAGCTCATCAGTAACTCCTGTTATATATTTATAAAGTATGACTCAGTGGATCTGCTACATAGGTCATACACCCTAGATTTTAGCTGAAAACATCTTTTGGCTTTTAATAAAAATAGTAAAAAACATTAATAAAATAGCTCATAAGGATAAAGTTGACTTCAAAAACTGATGCGATTAAAATCATCGCTAGGTTGCAGAGACGCCTTTTCCGCCCAAGATGAATTCACTCTGATATCACATGTAATCAGTTCAATACGAACTAAGTAGGCTTTGCGGAATGCCCTTTATACTTAGAGGAAATTGAATTGTGACTTCCCCCAAAAATTTAATCGTTAAAAAATACAACCTAGCTTCATTTTGCAAATTCACGCTACTTTTAGTTGGTTTTATTGTCGTTGCTAAATACTGCCTATTGTCGTCATCTAGCTTTATAGCTCACTGTGACTTTTCGTTAGGTAATAGCATCTCTTTTCACGCAATAATCGAATTGAAATAAGAGGCTATTATGGAACTTGCAGTAAATGAAGTAAAAACGCAGGCTAAAAAGTTATTAAAAGCGTTGAGACTAGATAGCGAATTGTTGCTCACAATGAAGCTGTCTTTAAAAAAGTTGTCATTGTCTTCACTGGATGATTTAAGGCTAAAACATTGTTTAACTATTGTCTCTCAACAACTGGGTTTTGATAATTGGCACCATGCTCACCACACTTTGTCTGGTAATGTAAAACCAGGTACTGCCCTGAGTATGGGTACCTTTCTTTACCCTAAAGGTTGTGGTGCTTTTATCAACGAGTGGTTTGCAGATTATGAACAGGCTAAAAGCACCTTAGTAAATGAACCACAAAAAAAATGGCTGCTTCCTTATAAAAGTCAGTTTATTGTCGTTGAGAAAGAATTCATTTTTTTGTTCAACATAGATAATAAGCTAGTAATGTTATGGAAAGAGATCGACCATGATATGGCTAAGGGCTATAACAGTTTGGCATGGGATCGGTTAGCTTGTGAGATAATAAGGAACAGATCAAAAAGTTATTAAGTTAACTAAACTAAAAATGACTAAGAGAATTTGGTACTTCACCACTCTTAGTCATTCAGTTAGCCATGACATAAATACTTAGCAACAAAGTAAGACTTTTTGGGTTATCAATCCGCTCATAGATTACCCTCTAGTTATTCTGCATCATTTGTTCACCCCAACGAACCATGACATCTATAAAAACTTTTAGCTTAGCTGGTTGTCCAAGCCTGCTAGGATAAACTAGGTAAATGACAGAGTCTGTTAGTGGCACTTCTTGCGCTATTTGCAATAACTCACCTGTTGCTAGCTTGTTCTGCACCATACGAATTGGCATGATGGCAAAACCTAAGCCGCTATCAACTGCACTTGAGATAGCGAGCATTGAATTAACCGTTAATCTCGCTTGAAAAGTATGCCATTTCCCCTCGCTAAAGACCTGATTAAAGGTTTCATCATTGCTTTCACCTGCAAAGCTAGCAATATAGGGCTGTTGACTGAGTTGTTGGATATTGTGCGCCATACCAAATTCAGCAACATGCTTAGGCGCAGCGACAAAGATACGTTTTGACTGATAAATTTTACGATAGATCAAACTCGAGTCTTTGACATCGTTAAAACTTGCACGTACCGCTAAGTCAAAACTGTCCTTTATCAGATCTACGTTTTGTCGGCCTTGCTGAACTTCGATGGTGACTTTGGGATGTTGCTGCAAAAATGGGGTTGCTATTTTTGGAAGGATAATATCGGCAAAATTTTGTGGTACAGCGACGCGTAAATGACCCACAGCTTGTTGCTGCATTTCACTGATCAAATCTTCTCCTTGCTCTAATTGCGCCATTGCTCGATGGCAAAAAACTAAATACTGCTCTCCCGCATCAGTTAATTTTACAGTGCGCGTGGTGCGTTGTAATAATTTAACGCCTAGGTGTGCCTCAAGTTGACTGACCTTATTGCTCACTGTCGACTTTTCAATACCCAGCATTTGTGCTGCTTGTGTAAAGCTTTGTAGCTCTGCTACTCGGCAAAATATACGGATTTGGTTTAAATCATTGTTCATATCAGAAAACAATCTTTTGTAATTTTAGCTAATTATCTATTTAAGAATATCAATTAAACTGCACTTCATAAACTAATAGTTGATATATATTTGGAGTTAGACGATGAAATCTTTTAGTTGGTCATACAAATTGTTGCATTGGTTGATGGCAACATTAATCTTAATTATGTTTCTTGCGTTGCAAGGCTTTAACCCAGAAATGAGCGATGCCGACCGAACCATGATGCTTATTGGACATTCAAGTATAGGCACTGTTATTACTATGCTTTTACTGATACGTATCAGCAAACGTTTTATTTTAAAACACAAACGACCTGCGCTTCATACAGGACAAAAACAAGCTACGGCCGCTAAACTAACTCATTACTGCTTGTATCTATTAATGGTATTGGTGCCATTAACAGGATTTTTAACTGCCTATTTTCATGAGTTGCCCGTGCAATTATTTGGAAGTGTTTTATTAAACGGTAGCGAAAATAGTGAAGCTTTTACCAAACTACGTCAAGTTCATTCAACGTTTGTCATTACACTGATGGGATTAGTGATTATGCATATAACAGCAGCACTTATACATAAGCTTATGTTGAGAGACAATGTGCTAAGCAGCATGCGCCCATGGGTTGCAAGAAAACAGAGCTAATCTGCCATTTTTCAATAAAAATAATACAGTAAAGATTAATCAACTGTGCATAATAAGCCCCTAATTCTGGATAAAAAACATACTACTAGTATTCTGATATGAACCATTGTAATCTACTTACACTGTTGTTTTTTCGTACATAATTCAACATACCGTCCATCATTTAAAATTAAAGACAGTTAAAGGAATACACAATGAAAAAAACATTCGCATTAATTTCAATCCTTGTTGCTGGTTTGTTCAGCGGTAATACACTCGCAGCGACTGCAACTATTGGCCCTTGCCAAAAGGTCAGCTGCGTTGATTATTTCCAAAAATATAAAAAGTATGCACGCATTGGCTATAGCGACGCTATGGTGACATTAGCTGAAATGTATTATTACGGTCATGGCACCGAGGTGAACAAAAAGAAAGCTCTTAAGCAATTTAAGAGCGCAGCGAAATACGGTTCGGTTAAAGGCCAACACAAAACAGCGATGATGTACCTGAACAATGAAGAATTCAAAGATTTAGATAAAGGTGTAAAGTATTTAAAAAAAGCAGCGAGAAACAATAGTACAGGATCCTCATTCTTGTTAGGTATCATGTATTTCGATAAGGACTTTTATGAGCAAGACTTTGAAGAAGCCGATAAGTGGTTAAGCAAAGCCTATCGAGGAGGCTTTAAACGAATGCTGCCTTACATAGAGTTAATGAAAAAATCAGAACACTTTAATGAAAATAATTTACCTGATCTTATCGATGCAATAAAAGAGAATCCTATTACCATCGCTGAAATTCCTCCTGTGACGATAGCTACAGTTGCGCCAGTAAAAATAGCATCAACCAAGCCCATAACAACTAAATCCGTATCACTTACTGAAACACCAGCAGAAAAAGCGGAGAATACTTCCAAAAAGAATTTAGAAGTAATCACTGTTTATAGTAATCTGAACGATATTTTAGATTCACAATTATTAAGCTTTAGATATGCCTCACCTGAAAAGGGTGCACAGAGTACAGGTTCAAGAGTTATAGGTAAAACATGTGCGCAAACAATGTCTTGTGCTCCCACCAGTCAAGCTGATTTCGACAGGGGTATAAGGTTAGTTATGGGTGACCATGCTGTTGCCAAGTTTAGTGAAGTATTTCGTGGGTATGCAGGGTTTTAGTGTAAAGGTTTACTTAAGCAGGAGTAAATATAACACTTCGAAGTGACCAAGCTTGACTACAAATCTCTCTTGGTCCTTATATTAACCGCTCACTTAGCGAATTGAGGTCTCTTCAGTGTGCACTTACCAACTAAAGCTAGTATTAAACGAGCGCTGAACTTCCTTTAATCACACCTCTAACATGCGGTAATATACGACGACTAACAGGTATTTCATCGCCGCTTTTCAATGCTAGTATGCCACTACTCGTCGCACCATTTTTAGATGAGGAGACTGACACCACCTCATCTAAGTTAACGATATAAGAGCGATGTACTTTCAAGAAGGATGATGGAAGTTGTTCTTCTATACTTTTTAATGTACCGCTAAATAATGACTGACTTTGATTGGTGAGGAAAATCTCAACATAATCGCCTGCAGCTTTGCAATAAGCGACTTCATGAACTGGAATTATTTCAATTTTACCCGCGCTACTCAGTTGCAGTGTCGTTGGTGATTTTTGCTGTGCTAGCTGATCAATCTTCAATTGCAATTTAACCAATTTCTGCTCTTCTTCTTTTCTGAGCACTTTATCTTTAACCGACTGATTAACTATTTTAATGACAAGAAAAGCCATCATGCCCGTAACGATATAATAAAAATACATGGAGTTGAAGTTGCCAAAAGTGAACACTATGGTTAAGCAAAAAACACTATAAGCAATAAAATACGAAATGGATTCTTGAGACCTTATTTTCCAGCAGCTCAAGCCAGATATGACGACACAAAACAATGCCGGCACCAAAATAGCGATGGCTGACTTGCCATCAAAACCAGGTATCATAAACGATAGAAGTAGCGTCAAGGGCACGACTAACATCAAGTAAAGGTTTCGTTGACCCTGAGCAAATTTTTTAAGGGTGAATAACAGCAAGCTAAAGCCAAAGACCAATGACAAAACAACGATTGCGATTAAGCGAATATCATGTAACGGATAACTGTAATTAAAAATAACGCGGCTGATTTCGGTAAATAATTGTCCACTGGCTGCCGCCAACATCAACAAAATAAGAGCGGGTGTTTCTTTATCTTCTTCGCTAAACACCAAGGTAATTAAATAAGTACAACCAAGTAACATAGCGCCCAATAAACTAAGTAAAATAAGTAAGTCGCGCTTAAAAAAATCACTCGTTTGTCCATATTCGGAAATACCGATGAAATGAATTGGCCTTGCAAGGGTAAGAAGACCATGATGACTTGAAGCATGAATAATGATTTCATTCGCTCCCCGATTAAGCAGCCTTGGTGGAATATAAAATTTAGCATCCATATCACCTGAAAACTCTTCATTTTTTAAAAAATTAGGCGTGCCGTTGCTACCTAGTTTTTCACCATTCAAAAAAACTTCGCTCGACATTTTAGCAAAAACAAAGATCGCTGAGGGTTGCTTCCTTTTCAAATAGGCGTCAGATACTGTTAAATTCGCTTTCAACCATAATTCAACATTTTGTGGATCGATATCAAACAAAAGACCTTGCTGACATTCTTTTTCGGTAAACGTTGGCTGAGTCTTTTGTTCGGGTTTTGCCGAACAAAAAACGACAGACTCAGTATCAATTGAGATAGTTGCTTGAGCAAAAGCTAATGACTGAACAAAAGCATACAATATAAAAAACACACAAGCTAGGTACACTCGTTTATTCATAGATTTCTCTGTTACCGTTCATCGATTTATCCATACCGTTCGTCACTTTAAGCTATAAAATCAGTAGCTTTAAAAGAATAACACATGCGCCATAATCTAGAGTACGTTTAAATGATTGCACTTAAATACACGCAGTCGTAAGGACAATTCATATGCCACATCAGCAGTTACAGAGCACCATACAAAAGTCGTTAATAATACTAACACTATTTATTTCAAACCAGGCGTTAGCTCACAATAAAAATGTGCAGAAATTTCCTAATGAAAAAGCAATCGTCTTCACCACCATGGATAATAAAACAACCGATGCTTTTGAAGGTTACATTGAAGTACCTGAAAATAGAAATAACGATAACAGTCGATTAATTCCTGTTAAATATGTTCGTTTTCCAGCAACAGGTAATAAAAATGGCTCACCAATAATTTACTTATCCGGTGGACCTGGAGGTTCTGGTATTGATACCGCTAAATATCCTAACTTTCGTTTTCCCTTATTTATGGCGTTAAGAGAATTTGGTGATGTAATCGCCTTAGACCAACGAGGTACTGGAGCCTCAAAAACAGCGGCCAAATGTGTTTCGTCTCATACTTTACCGCTAACGACGAAATTAACAAGCAATAGCGTCACTCAGTTGTATCAAAAAGCAGCCAGCGAGTGTGTCGAGTTTTGGCACAACGAAGGGGTTGATATTTTAGGTTATACAACAACACAAAGTGCTTTAGATATAGAGGACTTAAGAAGGCACCTACAAGCCAAGAAAGTAACATTGTGGGGTATATCTTACGGAAGCCACCTTGCTTTTTCAGCTATGAAACAGTTAAACGGTAGCATTGATAAGGTCATTATTGCCAGTGCAGAAGGCTTAAATCAAACGGTAAAATTGCCCGCAGAAACTGATGCCTATTTTGCACGATTACAACAAGCGATAAATACTCAGCCTGATGCGAAAAACGCTTACCCCGACATTATTAAATTAATGCAAGGTGTACATAAAAAATTAGATAAAAATCCAATGCCAATGAGTATTCCTCAACGAGGTGGCGCTAACATTGACATGTTATTTCAAAAAGTACATTTACAAATTATCGCCTCTTCAATGATTTCAGATCCTCAACGCGGCGTAAAACACTTATTAATGCTGTATAAAACATTAGCTCAAGGCAGTGATGCTGTGTTAATTGAAGTCTTAAAACGTGGTTATTTTACTAATGCACCAATTTCATTTGATGCCATGTCATTTGCTATGGATATTGCCTCGGGTATTACCGATGAAAGGTTGGCATTAGTAACCGAACAAGCCAAAACGTCATTGTTAGGTTTAGCGCTTAATTTTCCTATGCCGCATTTAAATAAAGCAGTGGAAGGTTTAGATTTAGGTGATAGTTTTCGTGAACACCCTATTAGTGATGTACCTACGCTTTTATTAACCGGCACATTAGATGGAAGAACTTATCTTGAATCACAGAAGGCAGCGACCCAAGGTCTATCTAATTTAACTCAAGTGACTATCAATAATGCCGGGCATAATCTGTTTATGGTGTCGCCAGAAGTCACAGAGACCATTAAGTCATTTTTGAGTGGTAAGGAAGTAACAACTAAATCAATTTCAATTGATTTACCTAATTTTTCCCCTAAGAAATAATATTGCTCACAAATAAGCTCACATAAGAGTCAGACGTCTAAAAGGAAGATTAAGCAATCGACTATTTAATGATTTTTAATGCCTGATACTATTGGGCCAGAGTACACTCAACTCTGGCCCAATAGTCTTTTACTTAGTAAAGCTACTGTCGGGATTACCGGAAAAACATGCTAAAACATAAGGATAGATTTCTGTAATGTAATATCCGTATACACCATTTATCGTCATTCCATTGCATTCATCTAAATCGCCTAATGCTTCAATATACTCATAATCATCACGGTAAGTTCCGTCGTAGGTACCACCTGGATCACTTCCTCCCGTTGGGCGACTACCAGCCTTTAAGCGATAACTTGACTGTGCTTTACGAATAACGCCTTGATCATCAAAATTAGAACCAAATATAGGAAAACCATCTGCGGCAAAGCCTATTACAGGTGAGTCTTGCTCTTGTTCACTGTCAAAGAGTGCTAACGGTGAACCATGATAATGATACGTTCCATCGGGTTGTGCATGTGCGTTATGTGAGTCAACAGCAAAACCATTAGCTTCAAACATAGGGTCATAACGCCATGCTTGACTCATATCATTACAGCCTATCTTGCCATTACCAATACCGTAACAGCCTGCAGCTAACAGATCGACTTTAACGCCATTTAGCATAATAGCATTATCCACTTGTAATGAGATACTTGTTGGCTGAAGTGCAATGGTTGGAGAGGTAGTGATCTCAAACAAATCATTTTGCTCACTTACATCATTGGGAAATGCATTACCGCCATCGTTAAAATCATGATTTGGTATAGCATTGCTTTGAAAAACACACTTATCGCCTACTTGTGAAATAACTAAATTGCCAAAAAAGACTATACCTTTATTTACGTCATTTACCGTCGAAGTAAATTGTTCAATATAATCAATACAATTTTGGCTTTTATTTACCAAAATCGCATTCGTGATATCGATAGGACTTGCTGTTTCGTCTCCAAGGATAAGTGCAGCATAACTTTCTAAATCACTTACCTTTTCCAGTAATTCTGTATCGCTTGTTGGTAACAAATCATCCATTTCTTCAAAGCCATCTAACAATGAAAAGAGTTGTTGACTGCCATCATCAAGTTCAATCAATTTGTACTCTTTTGAACGAGTTGTCCAACCCGAAACCTCGTCCGACTTAAATGCAGTGTAAATGTTATTTCTGCCGAGATTGACATCATTCGAGAAGAGCGCTTTAAAGCTATGGCTATCATGTATGGTCGTTTCAGTTATTCCTGCGATATTAGCAATTGTCGCAAATAAGTCAGTCGCCGTAACCAAGGCAGTTTCGCGTACATTGATGCGGGAAACTCCTTTGCCAGAAACAACAAACGGGGTAGCAACCCCACCTTGATATAAACTGCCTTTAGCATGTGATGTCTTATAAACTGCCGTGTCGATCACTCCACTTGGTGTGCCATTATCACCGATAAAAATAATAAGCGTATTGTCCCGAGTCTCTTCATCTAATGTACTAATTAAGCGGCCTATTTCAGTATCCATGGCTTCAATTGCGGCTAGATAATATGCGCGTTTATTATCCTTTATATCGATATCTGTACCAGACAGGTTACGCTCGTGTAGTGATTGCGGTGGTAAATGAAAAGGTGAGTGAGGGGCAGAGTAGGCAACCCAAGCAAACCAAGGCGTCTCTTGTTCATTTATCCATTTAGCTGCTAAATCAGTAATTTTAGTTGAATGGTATTCTGATACACTTTCTGTAATGCCATTTATAGTTAATGACCAGTCATAATAGTCGGATATATTAGATAAGTTCCCCGCATAATAATCAACACCAACATCGTTTGGGTGGCTATCATTGCCGCCTCCACCACCTAAATGCCACTTGCCAAATACCGCAGACTGATATTGCGCTGTTACAGTATTAGCTTTTAAGTGCTGTTGTAATATTTCGTGATCTACTGATAAATTTGCAGGAATAGACTCAACGCCACTATTTATTCCGTATTTTCCGGTAATAATAGTGCCTCGGGTAGTCGAGCAAGCAGGTGTAACCCACATATTATCAAAGGTAATACCTTGCTGCGCTAACTCATTTAAAGTTGGGGTATTGGGTAAATCGTCACTGACACTATATTGAGCCGAAGCATCGAGCCCCTGATCATCTGAAATAATGAACAATACGTTAGGGGCTTGATCAACCTCAATGGGCGTTTCTACTGGCGGTGTTACTATTTCGGGGTCTGGCGTTTCTACTGGTGTCGTTATTATTTCTGTCTGTACCGTTTCTTCAGCCGTTACCGTTTCGCTATCGCTTCCGCCACCACAACCGCCTAGTAAACCTATAAAAATAAAAGTACATAACGCTTTATTAATGTACATCGCCAGCCACCTATTCAATATTATAAATTACCCTACTCACTTTTATCACTGAAGCATTCTGAAACTTCAGGATATAAACACGATAACAATGAAATGTGTAAGAAATGAGAAGAGAGCCTTTTATGCTAAGAATAGTAGAATAGGTTAGAAATGATAACTTCTACTTTGAAGACTCTAGGTTAGTGGCATCAATCACAGCGCCAATCATATGCACTTAGAATTTCGGATACACTGTTACTACTATGATCTTTATTGGTAACTCTAATCATAGGGATACCTCGTTTATTCAAGGTCATGTGAAAGATATTAGCTTCTTTGAATTTTTGAGATAAATTTTGCTGACTACACTCATTGCCCAGGTTTATGAGTGAAAGTGACTTTGCCTCTTTTAAACTATCTTTACGAAGTTGAATTAAGCTCTCTTTAAAACTAATGTGCACTAAAACATAATCCTCGCCCATCAGGTAGTCGTATTGATATGGAATATTATTCTTCATTAATTTTGAGATAAATAATCCATTGGTAAATTGATCATTGAAGCTTTCGACTGAATGAAATTCAGCCTCATGGCTACAACTAAGACAGGTTAGTAACAATAAAGAGAGCAGTATTATTTTCATGGTCTACGGCCTAGGTAAAAGAAGTGAAGGACTGTTTTGACTATTTTAACTCAAGCGCTTTTCTGCCATTCACTTCGAATATTATATCTTCTAAAACTATTATGGTTACAGCTACAGAATTAAGACGCTTGAGCTTTCTTAGTCACTTCACTCACCGCCAGCTTAGATAAACTATCATCCGCTCAATTTCACCTTGAGGGATTGAGTCGTCAAGGATGATTGTAATTTAAAGTCGCTTATCCATGTAAGTATTAACACAGTTTTATTTAAAACTAACCATCAATATTTATACCTTTATCCCTAGCCCGCTTTCTCCACAGTCGACGTGCCTCCTTTTGCATATCTATTTTTTTATCTTTTTCATCGATAATCTCTACCCCCAGTGCGGTTTCAATAACATCCTCTAAGGTGATGATCCCCTGAATGCTGCCATATTCGTTAACAACTAACATAATGTGAGTGCGCTCTTCCACAAGTTTACTAAAAATATGGAGCAGTGGGCTCACTTCAGGTATTACAGGTATTGGACGAAGGTAATTTCCTAAGCTGTTTTGCCCATTGCCTCTCGCTTGAGCTAACAGTAAATCACTGCGAAAAACATAACCAATAATATTTTCTGATTCATTTTTATAAATAGGAATTCTTGAAAAGAATACTTTGTCGTATTTATGATAATACTCTTCAACCAATAAACTCTCTGTTAAACTAAAAATAACCGTTCTTGGTGTCATCGCATCCTTTACCTTCATTTTTCGCAACAGTAATAAATTTTTCAGAAAATGAGTTTCTTGCTCTTCTAACTGCCCTTCTTCTGCCCCCAGCTCCGCCATTAAGGAAAACTCCTCTCGACTAAAGCCGTTGAGTGTTTGTTCACCTTTAAAGCAATTAGTGATGTTTTCAGCCAATTTAATAAATGGATACAAAAGCCAAATCATGTACTTCAAGGCTACGGCTGAAACTGGCGCTAACTCTCGCCAATACTGAGCACCTAATGTTTTAGGAATAATTTCAGAAAAAATAAGAATTAGCATAGTTAATACAGCAGAAAAAACACCTACATAAACATTACCAAATACTTGTGCTGCCTGTGCGCCAGCTCCCGCTGCACCAATAGTGTGAGCAATGGTATTTAAAGTGAGAATGGCAATTAATGGCTTACCAATGTCAGACTTCCACTTTTTAAATAGCTCTCCTGCGGGTTTTCCTTCGCTTATTAACATCGCAATATAAGCATGATTAACACTCAATAAAACAGCTTCAAGAATTGAACAAAGAAAAGAGAATGCAATCGCAACAAAGATATAGATAAAAAGCAGATCCATAAAAAACGAGTTCCTCTATTAAATAGATAATTACGCCCTACTATTTTATTTTAGAAGCTAAATGCACTTTATACATAAGAAAATTAACCTATAAACATAAGTACTACTTTTTAAAAACGGCTGATATCCACTAGCGTATTGACCTGAGTAACAGCACTTCTTTTGTCCGTTCTTCATTTCCTTTTACTTGATGTTATTAATTTGTTAACTTCAATGCGGTTATAATATTTTTATACTATTAAGCCTATGATTTTTAGGGTTAATGAGCACACCATTAGAGGGCGTTATGATAAAGAAAACATTTAAATGGCTTGGGATTTTATTACTCACTGTTATTGTGATTGGTGGCAGTTTCACCGCTTATGAATGGAATGCCGATAAGCCTTTGCGATTTCGATCTTTTGTTGATCGAGAAGTACTAAAAATGGCTTTTGAAAGCCCTGAAACACTCACGTCATTAGGATTTTTGGAGTCACTCGGAATCACTGGTCATAATGCTAAACTTGATGATGCAAGTCAGGCTAAAGCAGATGAGCTATTTGTTAAATTAAAGCAAGTACATAAAACGCTTAGTTCATATGAAAATAATAACTTAAGTAAGGAAGATCTTCTTTCTAAAGAAATAGCGCTTTATTTATTAGATTTTGCTAAAAACTCTGAGCAATTTCGTTATCACAATTATCCGGTAAACCAATTGTTTGGTATCCAAAATGGCTACCCTAGCTTTATGGAAGCTCAACACCAAATCAATAGTACTGATGATGTAGAAAACTACTTATCACGTTTAACATTAGTGAAAGTTAAATTCACGCAGGAACTTGAAGGAATAAAGCTAAGAGAAGAAAAAGGCATCATCCCACCGTTATTTGTTATTGAACGTGTGCTTGAAGAAATGAACAAATTTGTCGAGCAACCGATAGAGGAAAATATCCTGTATACCTCGCTGGCAAAGAAAATGACAGACAATGACAATATTGACAGTACAGAGCAAGCTAAGCTATTAGCCAATGCGAAAGTTAATATTGCTGAATATGTACACCCCGCCTACCAATTACTGATTGATTATTTTACTGACTTACAATCAAAAGCAACAAATGATGATGGCTTTTGGCGTTTACCTAATGGTAAAGAAGCTTACGCAAGCTCATTAAAATTCTTCACTACAACTGATTACACTCCTCAATATATACATGATATTGGCTTAAAAGAAGTAAACCGTATTCAGTCAGAAATAATGACTATTCTTGCAGAGCAAGATTTCGATGTCACTCAAGGGTTCAGTGCAGCGATAGAAAATTTAGCCGCGCAAGAGAGCTTTTATTATGAGGACAGTGATGCTGGCCGAGCACAAATCTTAGTTGATTATCAAAAAATTCTTGATGAGATAGATGCAGGCTTAGACTCAGCGTTTAGAATCCGCCCAAATGCAGGAATGGAAGTTGTAAGGATTCCAGAGTTTAAAGAAAAAACAGCCCCGGGTGCTTATTATCAACAGCCGGCAATAGATGGCAGTCGCCCGGGCCGATTTTTTGCCAATTTATATGATATTAAAGCAACGCCAAAGTATTCGATGAGAACCTTAGCTTACCATGAAGGCATTCCAGGCCATCACTTTCAAATTGCTGTAGCGATGGAGTTAGAAGGCTTACCACTATTTAGAATGTTTTCACCTTTTACCGCTTATGTAGAAGGTTGGGCGTTATATAGTGAGTATCTGGCTTGGGAAATGGGTTTTCAAGACGACCCATTCGATAACATTGGTCGCTTACAAGCAGAGTTATTCAGGGCTGTTCGCTTAGTGGTTGATACCGGTATTCATTATAAAAAATGGACGAGAGAACAAGCTATCACTTACATGAAGGTAAATACCGGCATGGCGCAATCAGATGTAGTTTCTGAAATCGAACGTTATATCGTAATGCCTGGCCAGGCAACATCATATAAAGTGGGTATGATGAAAATTTTAGAATTACGAGAGAAAGCCAAACGCGCCTTAGGTGATAAATTTGACCTACGAGACTTTCATGATGTCATGTTAAAAAATGGTGCGGTGCCACTTAATATTTTAGAGGTTTTCATTGATAACTACATAGCTGATACATTGAAGAAGTAAACGCTACACCTACTTTATTTATGGCATAAACAATAAAAAGGCCAATGACTGGCCTTTTTATTAACCAAAATATTAATATCTAAAACATTAGCTTAGACTTATACCCATTACACTTGGAGATGCAGGTTTCAGCGAGAAATTGATGGGGATATATTTTACGCAGGTAATCAATCTTATTGCTAAATATGAGGGAGTATTGATTGCTGATCTTTCTTGGTCATCTTACTAACCACTAACTTAAACGAGTTATCTATCATGCGCTCAATTTCACCTTGAGGAATTGAACCGTCAAGAATAATAGTATTCCACAATCGCTTATTCATATGATAACCAGGGATAATTGAGGGAAATATATCTCGTAGCATTACTGCTTCATCTGGGTCACATTTAAGATTCATCCACCAGTCTTCCTTATCTCCCTCCACGCCCTCAGCATTGCCTTTACCCATTTTCCCCAGTGCTAAGGTAGCAAACATTTTATTTTTAACTTTGAATACTTTAATGTCGTCACCAAAAGGGTAATCTACGCATGCCTCAGGTTTACTCAATAAGTATTTTTCGGCTTGTTGGTAAGTCATACTCGTCATTCAAATTCCCTCTTTATTCACGTCGTTAGTTATTTAGCTAAAAAGTTAATTAGAGTGATCACTCCCTGTACTTTATTCTTGCTAACTTACCCTAATTTTATGTTAGATAAAACATTATACTTGCAAAACCACAGGTGACATCAACAAGTTGTAAGCCACAAGGAATAGTACACAAAAGCAGGAATTTTCTGACATGCCGCCAATTATCGATCTACTATCAACCACTTTTCAAATAACTGCTTCGACGCTAAACCACTTTTTCCGTGAAAAACTCCCGCTTCATCAATAAAATAACTCCGAGGTAACTCGCCAAACCAATAAGGATCAATCAAGTAGCGGCTTTGATCCCCAAGCCCCTCGCTAAAATGTAAGTTTGTTTGAGAGGCTAAATTAAAGTGCGCTAGTATTTTATCTCTCTGTTGCTCACTATCTTCATAGGTATCAACATTAATGATGACAATAGCCAGTTCCCCTTGCTGTTGTATGGTTTGCACTATTGCTAACTCTTGCATACAAGGAGGACAATCGACAGACCAAAGTAAAATCAACCACTTTTGTCCTTGGTATTTTTGCTTAAGCTCTTGATATATCGCCGAGCTAAAAACCTCTGAGTTAATGATCTTTGACTTAGACATGACTGTAGCGTTTGATGCCAAAGTCGATTGCTCTGCGAGGGCAACTTGCTCAGAAAATAGCAATACAAAAACAAGCAAAAATTTACTTATTAAGTCATTCATAACTGACTTAACCAATGACCTTGGCCAAAACGCTGCCAAGAGACGTATCGCTTGCCTTCGTTATGTAAAACAAAAGCTCTATCGGCGCCACTTTGTGAAGTAGAGAGCATTATTGCAGCAGTAAAAGTTAGGCCATTATCATGAGAGGATTGATGCCAAAGTTGGTGTTCTATTCCGGTAAACTGCGTCCAAACGATATCAACTATGCCGTTATGCTCACTCATGTGAGGGTGAGCAGCTTGTGCTGCTTGCTCGCCAACGGTTAGCGGGGTTGATAAGGTTTTTCCTGCATCATCAGAGTGAGCATAAAAAATGCCTTTGCCTTTATCTCCCTGATTAAACCAAACAAGATGATAGCGATTGCTATCGTCTATTGATAATGCCCCCCCTTGATGTGGACAACCATTGATCTGCCAATGGTCATAACTCACTTGATAAGGAGAGTTTTGTTCATTAACAGTGGTTATCGCGAACTCTCGAATATTGTCACCGTAAATGTGTCGCCATAAAATAGCTAAGTTACCGTTATTGTTTGTATCAATCGCCAAGCGACAACAAACACAGGTGCCATTAACGATTTCTTTATTAGCGAAAACTTGCTGAGACTTATCTAAATGGTCTGATTTAGTCAGGTTTCCCGTAGCCATAAATATGGCTGAGCCTTGCCCTCTTTTGTTTGGTGTTTTCAAGCGGCCATCTAACCAAACAATAGCGATATTGCCTTGTTCATCAACACGCATTTCGTTAAAACTGTGCCCTGTTAATAATCCATCATCATTTACGGTTACAGGTAATGAAAAAGTCTTTCCAGAATTTTTAGAGTAACTAAAGCGAATATCAGCCGTATATTTTTTTTCACGCGGCATTGCCCATGAAAGATAAACACCTTGTTTACTATCAAAGGCTATTTTGGGTCTATTTTCATTACGCGCCGACACCTTCTCATCTGGAATAGCTATTCGTATAGCAGCAGAGAAACTCACACCATTATCTGTGGATATTTGGTAATACATCGCCAGATTTTGGCTCCACAAACGCCATAAATTACCATTAGCGGCAAAAGCCGAGGTCACTGTTTTAGCGCAACGTATATCTACCTCTTTGCAATCTATATGACTGACAACATTACTCTCTACAGGCGTCTGAATTTTACTTTGATGTTTACTGTGGTCCGCAAACACACTAGGCATCGCAAGAACAAACACGCCCAGAGCTAAGCAACTCAATTGTTGAAGCTTGTTAACTAACGTCATTTTATAGTGCCTTAATTATTTTATTCATTACTACTTTTTACTTCATTAAATACATAAAACTGAATAGCTTGCTTAAAGGCATTCGCTATTCAGTTTTATTTACAGTGTTACGTTTTAGTATCCACGAGTAAACGCTACCACTGGTAGCTCATTCCAATATAGGCAGTTCTTGGGGCGCCTGGAGACCAAGAGTTTCTGCCGTATCGGTACTCAGCTCCTTGTACATAAACCTTGTCGGTAAGGTTAAGAACACGTGCATTAAACGACAACTGACTATTAAATTGATAACGTGCTTTTAAATTAACAATGCTGTAACCATCGTCTTTTCGTTCAAGGCCTGTCTCTGGGTCAGTGCTGTTAGCATCATCCATCCAATACTCACCAATCGATTGCAGTTCTAATTGGCTCGAAAAACCTTCAAGGTAATTAGGCATATAACGTAAACGCACATTGGCAATATAATCTGGCGCCATGCGCATTTCATTACCAGCGTAGTTTTCATCTTCATCAAACTCATGTTTGCTTTTGCTGTAAGCAAGGCTGATATTAAATTCGTCGTTAATTGCCCACAAGGTTGAAAGCTCAATACCTTTATGAATTACCCTTGTTGCATTGGTTAAATAACGTAGTCCCAATTCATCGTCATAAACGTTTACTATGCCATCATCCACGTCCATTAAATAGATGGCGGCATCAAAAGTAATACTTTCAAAATTACCTTTGTATCCTAATTCAAATGTATCTGAGGTTTCCGGGTCAACCCCTTTCAAGTCACCACTGTCTTTAGTTGTTAAATGATATAAGCTTCCTGCCGTAGGCAATCTGAAGCTGTTTGCGTAGCGAAAGTAGGTACTGGTGTTTTCGGTTAAGTGGTAATTTAAACTCGCTTTCGGGCTCAGGTGTGAAAAGTCATCACTGCGGTTTTCTATACTTATTTTTCCATGCCCTATATCACCATAAATGCCTAAATGATTATCGAAATCATATTTTGCATAGTCATAACGAAAACCTAGGGTTAAGTCGAGATCGTCGGTAAGCGAACGTTTATGTTGAAGGTAAGGTGAGATACTCATGTAGCTTGTCGTATCATCATAAAATTTTTCGCCTTTGACAAAAGTGTCAGCTCCCCAACCCGTAGTAGTAAAATCTAGCGGTTGATAGGAGAGTTGATCGCCTTCAGTGAGTTCAAAATCTATACCTAGCGTAGTTTCATTTTCAGCTGAGTGCATAAAGTTTGCTAATGCTAATATGCCTAAGGTATTAACACTTGATTGTACTCTTGGCATATTCTTATTCCATGTCGCCGTATAGTCATTAGTACGATGACGTAAATAAGGAATGACTGAGTAATAACTGTCAGTATTCATTTGGTCCCACTGGGTTGTTAAACGTATATATTGCGTTTTACGTAATGGGTCACTCGCCAATACTTCATCAGATAATCCTGAATTGGTACGGTCATTTTCAATTTGATCATCGTTTAAACTCCCCGCCATTTCTTGTTCAAGATCTGAAGCGGTAAATGAAGTGATTAAACGTTCTGTTGCTGATATTTCATATTCATGACGTAAGTTTATTTCTGCACGTTGAGAACCCGTGTGATCTCGCCAGCCTTCATTAGTGACATAGGAAGCAGATGCTCTGATCCCTTGGCTATTAGATATTTTATTACTATGACTAACTTGAACCTTACCGTATTGCTCTTGACCTAAAACCACATCCATTGATGTTTCAGTTTGGTCTGCAACCGGCTGAGTAAGAATATTCACTGTAGCAGCAACAGCACCGGAGCCATATAACGCAGTACCAGCACCTTTTAGTACTTCCATTCTGCCAACATTGGAATTAAAACTAGACCACCAGAGAGCATTGTGGTTGAAAAAAGCAGCTGACTGCAAAGGCACATTATCTTGTAGAAATAAATAGTAACCACTTGTGTTCATCGGCATTCTGATTGAGGTTTTATGTCCCTGGCCACCAGAGAGTTGATCGATTAACACACCTGAAATACTGTTTAAGGATTCAGCGACATGCTGACCATTATCCATTTGCAGCTCTTCTTTACTTATACCATGCACTGACATGGCTAAATCGGTATCAAGCGCTTCTTTACGCGTAGCAGTAATGATCATGCGTTCGACATCACTTTTGGCGGTGCCATCGGGCAATATTTCACTTGAAGAGGCGTAACTAGCATTAGCGATAATAATCGCGAGAATAGATAAGGGCAAAGTTTTAAGCTTCATGGTTAGAGTGTTATTTTATGTTAAGAAATTATCAATATGTTAACAGCTTACATTCGATATCAGGTGTGTCATATTGTCGCAGAACACCAAATAACAAGCAGACAATGTTTATTTAAATCAATTAACTAGACAGTAAGTCATAGACGAAAAAAGCCAATAAAATCAGAGCATGAATCTCTGGTTTTATTGGCTTTCTGAGTATGATACCAAGTTGATTAAGTTCTTTAAAAAAGTGTGCTGCGCCATTAATGATTCTGAGTAGGAAATACATTGCTGGCGAAGCACAAGTGGAACGTTGTTAATCAATACCTAGAGTCTTATTCCTAAGATATGGCTTACTAACCATTAAAAAGAATAAGTTGCTTCAATCCAAGCACTCACCCCTTCGCTAGGCAAACGAGTCATTACTGGTGTGTCAACTTCTTTGACGCGGTTATAACCGCCTAAGTGATTTTGATATTCTCTATCAAGTAAATTATCAACACCACCACGTACTGTGAAGTCAGCGGTAACAAAGTACTCAAGATCAATGTTAACTAAACCGTAACCTGAGGTAGCTTGCTCAGTATTTGTTTCAGATACATCGTCTTGTGCAGCCACTGCAACTAACGTTAAGTTACCAATGAGATTGTCACTATGATAGGTGAAACTAAATTGACCATTAAGTGGCGCAATACGATACAGGTTGTCATCAATATCACGACGTTCACCCTTTACGTAGCTGGCAATACCTGAAAACTGGAAGTTGTCGCTGATATTGTAATACCAATTAACATCAGCGCCATATAGCTTAGCATCAACATTACTAAATTTAAGTGGATTATCATCGCCAGCCATCATTGATGCCATAGAAGAAGCGGCCATATCTTCCATTCCCATTGGCGTGCCTTGAATGTAATTATCGATATTTTGATAAAAAACATGTGGTGCAATCATAAAATCGCGGCTTTGCCATGTTAAGCCAAGGTCACCTTGATAAGCGGTTTCAGACTCAAGATTAATATCACCAATATAGGTATGACCATCAGCTAAACCACCTGTGGCTTCCATTGGTGTCCACAAATAACGCTCTTGATATGAAGGTGCTCGGCTTTTAATACCTGCACCGATATAAAGTGTTAAAGACTCACTGAGTTGAGTTTGGGTACTAAGCGCAATATCAACGTTAGTATCTGATACTTCTCTATCGGCATTATTAAAGTCATCTTCAAGATCGCCCATTAAAGCCCCCATGTTAGGCATTGCCATGTCAGAATCCATATTAGACATATCATCCATGCCTGAGCTCATGTCACCCATGGGCATGTTCATTGCCATATTACCACTGACTTCATCGGCATTTGACTGAGCATGCTTTACTCGTACCCCTAACTGGATAGTTGTTTGGCGATATGTATTTTGCCATTCAGTAAAAAGGGCAATCCGATCATCTGTGACGTTGTTAAAGTTAACAACCTCAAACATATCGTTACTTGGGTTAGTGATAACAGAGTCGTGAGTTGCTAGGTAGCCATCAAGTCCAAACGCTATTTCACCTAAAGAAAAGTCACCAAAACTAAGCTCACGATTTAATACGAATTTAAAATCCGTGGTATCAGCCAACGCGGTATTACGACGTTTTTTCATTGGTTCATGAGCACGCATAAGAAAATTAGTCATACCGTGATCTGCATCGAGATAGCCAAGTGACCATTCACCTTGCCACTGACCCAATTCGAAATCACCATCTAAATTAATACGCTGACTTTCAATATACTCAATATCCATAGGTAGCGCTGGCGTACCAGAGTCAGTAGTTTTGGTGTAGTGATAACTTAAACCGATAGTATTACTTTCAACTGAATGGCGAATATCAAAGCCCGCTTGAGTTTTATCAAAATCAGTAGGTGCTATTACAGTTCCATCACCACTCTCCTGACTGTCACCCGCTTGGGTATTGCCATAAAGAAGCAAAGCGACATCACCTTTAGCAATGTTAGTCACGCCTGAAAGGGTACTAGCACTATTGTTACTACGATAGCCCGCTTGTAAATCACCGCTGACTTGAGTTGTTTCAGAATCCATAACTTCCGCTTTGCGCATTTTAATATCGATAGCGCCACCTAACGTATTCATTCCCGCAGAAACAGGAGCAATGCCGCGATAAACTGTCATTGAGTCCACAATAAGAGGTGTTGAATAACTTAATGGGGTGTCCATCGCATTGGGACCAGCACCAATAATTGGGTGACCATCTAATGACGTGGCAACTCTGTCGCCAAATAAACCGCGATATTGTGCAATGCCCGTAATAGGACCGTTACTATTAATGTTTGCGCCGGGCACAGAGGCTAACCAATTGGCTAAATCAGCCTCGGTGGTTTTACCTTGCGCATAACTTTGATTATCTTCTAATGTATTGTGGCGCTGATTTGAAATGGTGATAACTTCAATGTCTTTGATTGCACCTTGAGCTGCACTTGCTGAAAAAGGAAGAGCTAAAGTCGGAAGCGCTAATACACTACCACCTAATACAACTAGGTTAACAGCGACAGCAAGAGGTTTAAGCGTAAATTTCATGGGTTATTCACTTACAAGTTATACTAAAGGGAATTCAATTAATTGAATTGGTATAACGCTATTTTGTCGGTGATTACATTTGAAAACAAAGGGAAATAAGCAATGTGCGACAAAGTGTCGCACCATAAAACTCGCTTATTTGCGCTAGGTCAAATTAGCGAGTTTTATACTGTATTTTTATTTAATAACACCTGCTTTTCTTAGGTGGTTTCTTGCAATAGCGACGCGTGAAGCTTTCATTTTTGCATAAGAATCACGCGCAAAGTTAAAGGCAAAATAATGTATGCCATCGGCATTCTCTACAAAACCAACATACCAACCTAACATCGCTTTACTACTTTTATCATCGGTATACGCTTTTCCCGCACCTGTTTTAGCATAAAGTGAATAACGAGTATTCGTTTCAACTAACATAACTTCTTTTAGCGTATCAATACTGTTTTTACTTATCGCTAACTGCCCTCTATGCATTTTTTGTAAAAAACGTACTTGCTCAATAGCCGATATTTTCAAACTACCGTTTAGCCAGAAACTATCTAAACCTGAAGAAATATCTTTGTTGCCATAATCAAAACTTGATACATAAGATTGCATTGTACCTTGTCCAATATCTGTAGCCATTTGTCGATAAATAGCTACCATGGAGAATTTGAATGCTGTAGCAAGATTGTATTCAGGAAGCTTCCAAACCGATGGCCACCAAGCTTGCACTGGATACTTTTTTTGATCAAAAGTTAACGATTGTTGTGCATCAGCTATTTGTTTACTGTCCAATGCAATGAGGCTATTGGTGATTTTGAACGTTGAAAAAGGTGACAAACGTTGCTTGGCTCTTTTTTCATTTATCAGTAAAAGTTTTTCGCTTTCCTCTATGTATGATGAAGCTTGAACCACCTTAGCCTCATTAAGAGCGTTTCCCTCTTCACTGGTTATTTGAGTCACCAATTCATTTGTTTTTTCGCTAACCTTGGTACTTAACAATACAAAGGTACAGTCATTATGACTAACAAGACAAAGCTCATTGCTCGCAATGGCTTGATGGGTAAAGCTACTTAATACGAGTGCACTGACAAGTGTGATAATTTTTTTCACGAAAACCTCTTTATAGGAAAGTAGAGCCGGCATATACCCGTTACCATTCAACGCGTAGGATTTCAGTTCTGAAACATTCATATTGATAGTAACGGGTATATACAGAAGGAAAATAATACGCGCCTTCATTAGAGGAAACTATGACATAAATCAAGCAAGGTGATTTATGGGTGACAAATGAAAATTTAGTGTCACAATGGTCAAATAGGTTATCAACAGGAAGATGAATGAAAGCTTTTTTCACCTTAATTTTTATACTAATAAGTTCAACTACATACGCCAAAGAGCAAGCTGAAGAAATATTTGCTCAACTTACTCCTTCCCTTTATCAAATCAAGTTAATTGATAAAGCCAGTGGAGAGAAATCGTCAATAGGCTCTGGATTTCAAATAAGTTCAGATGGCATTATTGCGACCAACTATCATGTCATTTCAAGCTATGCTCGCCACCCTGAAAAATATCGCATTGAATATTTAGACTACCAAGGGGAAACTGCACAGGTAGAATTAATAAGTGTGGATGTCATTAATGACCTTGCCTTAATTAAACGTCAAGTTGAAGCCGAAATGCCCTTCTTCAAACTTTCAGATAAAAAGCCGATTAAAGGTGAAAAGTTATTTGCCTTAGGAAATCCACATGATTTAGGCATGATTGTAGTACCAGGTACTTATAACGGCTTAAAAAAAGAATCGTTTAATGAGCGTATTCATTTCACTGGCTCTATTAATTCAGGCATGAGTGGTGGCCCTGTTGTCAATAAGTCTGAAAGAGTGGTTGGCATTAATGTCGCTACATCAGGCAATCAAATTGGCTTTTTAGTGCCACATGACAAATTGGTGAACCTTTTTAATGACTACAACATAAAAGCGCCAGCTGACATTAAGCAACAGATGGCAGAACAATTACACGCTAACCAGAATAAATTAATGAAAGCGTTAATTAACAGTACTTGGCAAAATAAAGAGCTCGATGGTAAGGCCCTTATTCCTATAATCGAGGTGCCTTTTATTCGTTGTTGGGGTGACTCAAATACGGACAAAACTGACGCGCTTATTAAAGCTGCTATTGCCAGTTGCTCTTTAGATGAAAATACTTACCTATCTTCGCATTTTTTTACCGGTAGTATTGAGATTCAGTTTCGCTATATGCAAGCAAGAAACTTAAGTGACAATAAGTTTTATCACTTATACCAGCAGCAAATTTCCCGTGCAAGTGCCGGTAACCGAGCAGGAAAAGATGATGTGAGTGAATACCAGTGTCACCATGATTTGATTACTCCAGATAGTACTGCAAATACAAGTAAAGCAATTAACAACAAGAGTGTTTTTTGTACTCGTGCTTATAAAGATTTTCCTGGGTTATTCGACGTTTTGTACTTAGGCGCCAGTGTTGATAAAAATCAGCAAGCGTTAGTAAGTCACTTTACTTTAGCTGGTGTTAATCAAGAAAATGCCATGGCATTCACCGGTAAGTTTATGGAGGCGGTTTCATGGAAGTAGATATAGACGTAGTTGCAGACGGTCAAACGAGCTTAATAAATAAAACGCCCGATTTTAAAGTGCCAAGTGATAAGTTGTCGATTGATAACGGTGAGATAATCATTGAGGAAATCACCCGTAATCACAAACTATTGCATCGCCATAGATTGAAACAAAATGAAGTTTCTATTGGTCGAAATTACCAAAATGATATCATTTTAACTGACCCACATATTTGTCCTCAGCATTTATCAATAAGCTTTACGCAGGGGACTTGGCGCATTAATGATAATAATTCTATCAATGGCACGGTATTAGAAAAAGACAATGCTGAAAAGCAAGATGCCCATCAACAAGAGATTAATGATGGTGATGTAATTATCTTAGGTAAAAGCCAATTAAGAATACTCTTTAAAGACCACCAAGTTGCAGACACTATTGCCTTCAGCCCTTTTGAGTCCTTAATCGACTTTATTCGCAGTCCCATGGCAGTGTTTACCAGTATTGCACTGTTTATGCTCATAGCTGCAAACATTACCTATTTAAATCAACCTACCGAAGCCAATATAAGTCAGCTGTTTGTCGGTGCTTTTAGCAAAAGTTTGTTATTTGCATTATGGCCAGCTGGCGTAGCATTAGTTTCTCACCTGACTAAGCATGATCCCCGCATATTAGCTCAACTAGGTATCAGTTTTACCTTTTTTATTCTCATGTGGCTAAGTGATTTATTAGAAGAAATTCTTGCTTTTAACTCGGCCAGTAATTCATTGTTAGGTTTATTTATTACACTGCTGACTATTGGCTTAGCATTTAGCTTATTTTGGCTTAATAGCTATATAGGCTTTCATGTCAGTGCAAAGCGCAGAATTGCCGTCGCATTCAGTATCACTACTTTATTATTTGGCGGTACTTATTTATTACAATACAGCCAAAAGCCAGAGTTTAATCCTCACCCTAGATATAATGCGACCATCATGGCGCCTAGCTATTTAATTGCTCCGAGTAACAACGTAGAGGCTTTTATTAAAGATAGTAATGCTCTATTTGAGCAAGCCAGTAAAGATGCTCAAAAAGAGTAAAGTTAAGTGTAATAAAAAAGGCTTGTTTTCTAATGAAAACAAGCCTTTTTTGTTTATTCTATTCTGGTAATGATATTTATCATTTTCCTGAACTAAGCAGAGATTGTATTCTCAACGTTCAATGTTTAACCTATGGACGTGGGATGAAGCCTACCGCTTCGTATACAGAAGCAAGTACTTTACTCGCACGTGCAGAAGCTTTCTCTGCACCTTTACGCATCACTTCTTCTAAGAATGCTTGGTCAGCTCTATACTCATGAAATTTAGCTTGAATTGGCTCTAATAATTCCACTACAGCATTAGCTACATCACCTTTTAGGTGTCCATACATCTTATCTTCATACTCAGGCACTAACTCAGCAACTGTTTTTCCTGTCGCGCAAGAAAGTAATGACAATAAGTTAGAAACGCCTGGCTTTTCTTCAAGATCAAAGTAAATATTTGCTTCTTCATCTGAATCAGTTACTGCACGTTTAATTTTCTTCGCTATTTTTTTAGGGTCTTCTAATAAACCAATGAAGTTACCTGGATTAGTGTCTGACTTAGACATTTTCTTGGTCGGCTCAAGCAAGCTCATTACTCGTGCGCCCTGCTCAGGGATAAAAGGGTCAGGTACAACAAAGATATCGCCATAAAGGTTATTAAAACGAGTCGCAATATCGCGTGCTAGCTCTAAATGTTGTTTTTGATCATCACCAACGGGAACACGATCAGCACCGTAAAGAAGAATATCTGCAGCCATCAATACCGGGTACGTAAATAAACCTGAGTTCATGTTCGCTTCAGATTTTTGTGATTTATCTTTATATTGCGTCATGCGATTTAACTCGCCCATTTGCGTATAGCAATTTAGCACCCAACTCAATTGTGCATGTTCTGGAACATGCGATTGAATAAAAATCGTACTTTGCTCTGGGTCGACTCCACACGCAAGGTACAAGGCTAAACCATCTAAGGTGGCATTACGTAAATCTTCAGCTTTAGGACGAACAGTAATAGCATGTTGATCAACAAGCATGTAGTAGCACTCATGGCTTGACTGCATATTAACCCATTGCTTTAATGCGCCTAAATAATTACCAATAGTTAACTCGCCTGACGGCTGACAGCCACTTAATACAATAGGTTTACTTGTCATTTTATTATCCTTAAAATTCTAAATTCTTTATATACATACCCGCATTGCTTCAAAATACAGGGTTTAGCTGGAATTATCACGGGTATAAACTTATTTCGAAACAGTCGCTAATTCTGCACGCATGTCATCAATAGCTACTTTATAGTCGTCTTTTGAAAAGATTGCTGAGCCCGCAACAAACATGTCAGCACCCGCTTCAGCAATTTCGGCAATATTGTTAGCTTTAACACCGCCATCAACTTGCAATCGAATGTCATAGCCACTTTGTTTAATTTTTTCTTTTACTAAGCGTAATTTATCTAATGTGGTAGGAATAAATGATTGCCCACCAAAGCCGGGGTTTACTGACATTAATAAGATAACGTCAAGCTTATCCATTACAAAATCTAAACAATGTAAGGGGGTAGCAGGGTTTAGTACTAACCCTGCTTTACAACCACTGTCTTTTATAAGTTGTAAACTTCTATCGATATGGTCGCTGGCTTCAGGATGAAAGGTAATAATGTCTGCGCCCGCTTTTGCAAAAGCAGGTATCAATGTATCAACATTCTTCACCATTAAATGCACATCAATAGGTGCTTTAATGCCGTAGTCACGTAGTGCTTGGCAAATCATAGGACCAAAAGTTAAGTTCGGTACAAAGTGATTATCCATTACATCAAAGTGAACAACATCAGCGCCTGCTGCTAATACGTTGGCAACATCATCACCTAAACGAGCAAAATCGGCAGATAAGATAGAAGGAGCAATTAAAAATGGTGACATGAGTGTAACATCCTAGAAAAATATGCCGCTATTATACCCATGCTAATTGAAAATGCGAGTTCCGTGCTGTAGCTGAAATTTATATGTTGCACTTTATTTGACCAATATCGATATAAAGCGCACCAACATTGCCCATCTTAATATTTCAGAAGTGTACAATTTTTATAGCTCTCCCGAAATAAAAGCATTAAACTCATGATATATATGATGAATAATAAATTTCGACATTAAATAAGTTCGAATTTTATTAAGGCATTAAGATTGCAACTTCACCAATAGACAATAATTATAACGAGACTTATTATGAAAAAAGCAATAACCACCATCGCCATGACAACATTACTCGCTGCTTCAGCCATGTCTTTTCAGACTTCCGCTACTGAAGGATTATCAGCCAATGTCGCGATGAGCTCAAACTACTTATGGCGTGGCGTTACACAAAGTAGTGACGATGCGGCTATTTCTGGTGGTATCGATTACGCTCACAGCTCAGGTTTTTATACCGGCACTTGGGTATCAACAGCAAGCTGGGCTCCTGGCATGTCATATGAGCTAGATCTTTATGGCGGTTTCTCCGCTGACATTAATGACAGTATGTCCTATGACGTTGGCTTTATCTATTTTGGTTACCCTGATGAAACAAGCGGTGATGCTAATTTTTCTGAAATATATGGTAGTTTTTCTTTTAGTGATTTAACACTAGGTGTTGCTGTATTAACGTCAGGTGAAGGTGCTGATGTAGCTGATACTATTTATGCGAGTGCTGATTACACATTAACACTGAGCAATGAAGCAGAAGTTGCTTTTCATCTTGGATCCTATAGTGGTGACTGGTTAAGCGATGACTATATTGATTACGGTGTTAGCTTAAACAAAGGTGGTTTTACGTTTGGTGCTTCCGCAACTAATTTAGATGACGGTGCTGGTGATGTAAAATTCTATGTTGCTTATAGTATGGATATTGATTTGTAAAAGCATTAAGGCAAATCTTTGTTAGGTTATAAAACGTAGAAAAAATAGTCAAAGACATTGAGGTGAGCCTGAGTTATACTGGCTCACCTCGATAATGTAAAAAGTGAAAATCATGTCAAAACGGATTATGACAAACTCTTTCTTTTCAAAGGCTAAGCAATTATTTTTTGCTTTTTCTTTCACCCTTGTTACTTTATTCAGCCTCAATGGCTACTCTAATAGTCAAAACATAAAGTCCGTAAGTTCATGTCTGATTGTAGAATCAAATTTACCGATGAATCATATAGACCACCCCTGTCAGGCGCGGAGTATGCCAAATAAAAGCTGGTTATCTTGGTTGTCGGGTGGAAGCCAATCAACACACTTACATTTCGTAGATTTAGTTGAGCTGATCCATCATAGCTTCCATTAAATCTAGGTTGTTTTTAGCTTTTCAAAGCAGCGTATGGCAGACTTTCAAAAGTGTGGCCGCTGCTTTTTTCGGCGTGCAGACTGAAACTAATCGTAAGCGTGATTTCTCTCAAGGTAAACTCTCCCACTTTATTATTACAGGTATTATAGCTGTCATAATTTTCATCGCGTGTTTAATAACTGTTGTCAGCTTAGTGATACCAAGCTGACAACAATATTCATACCCATTAGCTATTTCTGGTATTTTTAACCGCCAACTAGTAGCTTACTTTAAAATAATATGATGCCAAAAAGATTAATTTATTGACCCGTTTGGTTTTACTTCCCCCTTTTAGACACATCCCAGGAACTTAATTATATTTATAAATAAGGGATTTATTAGCAATACCTCATTATTCTTAATTAACTCCCTTTGGGTAACTGGTAGTGGTAACTATCAGCACTTCACAAAACAAAAGATGGCGTTGGAATACTTTCAAAGAGGTAAGGCGTATTCTAATATTGCTCGTTAACAAATAAACAGTAAGAGCCAATAAACACAGAGAGTATTGGTCTACGAACGGCTATGTCTTACCTAGTTAAACCAGTTTAACAGCAGGAAAGACATCTACCGATATATCATTGGATTTAGAGAATTCTAGGCAGGAATTGAGGGAAAACAGCTGTGCTATATTTTAAAGAGTAAATACGTATCATTAGAAAGTACTGCAGATTACTTATAAAGAGCTAAAACCTCTTTCACTTTTACACGTCCTTTACCTTTTTGGCTTATCGAACGTTGCACTTGAAAAAATTCTCTCTTATCTGCATCCTTATATAACTCACGAGTAAAATCGACATGGTGATTAGAAATAATTGTCGCCACACCTCTTTTTTTCGCTTTTACAGCACAATCCACCAGTCGACTTTGGTCTTGATCAGTAAATGAATTACCTGAATAAGCTGTAAAATTAGCCGTCCTATTAATAGGTGAATACGGTGGATCGCAATAAATCACATCATCATTTTTAATTTGCGTAAATGCTGTTTCAAAATCACCCTGAACAAAAGTTGCTCTTTGCGCTTTTTTTGAAAAGTAGTCTAATTCTACTTTTGGGAAATAAGGATGTTTATATCTTCCAAACGGTACGTTGTAGCCACCACTTTTATTATAACGGCATAACCCATTATAACCATGTCGATTTAAATACAAGAAGAGCAATGAACGTACGTATGGATCACTAGACTCATTAAATTGTTTACGTAATTCATAATACTTTTCGGGGTGATTGTACTCGCCAGTAAAATACACTTCAGCATCACTGATAAATTGAGTCGATTTATGTTTGATAAAATTAAATAAAGAAATAAGATCTTTATTCATATCGATTAATAAATATTCATCGAAGTCTATATTTAAGAAAACAGATCCGCCACCAACAAAAGGTTCAACTAACCTTTTTTTACCTTTAATAGGCAAAACTTTGAGGATTTCACCTACAACACGTTTCTTCCCGCCAGCCCACTTTAAGGGAGATCGCATATTGGTTTGCAATGTATCTTTACTCACTCTAGACCTTATTGCCAATGCTATAATTTATGCTGGCGTTATTTTCTGAAGAACCATAGCTGTTGTACTGCTTTTTATAGATCTTAGCAGGAACAAAGAGTAGAAGTCTAATCTAATGAGTTAGCGCAGTTTCCTACCAGAACAACTATTGTTCTTTATCCTACAGCGCTAAGCTGTAGCTTACTTAAAAGTTAAAGGCGGATTGTAGCTTGAATTATCCTGTAAAGGTATTCATTTCATTGATAACCGATGAAATAGACTTCACCCAAGGTTTACGCTCTATCAGTTGTCTTGGTAATAACTCAATCGAAGCTTTAGCCTGAGCTTTATTTTGAAATACTTTTGAAGTAATAACCGTAAAGATATTTTCTTTTATCCGTCTTTGGTAAGTATGAAAGTTTTCTTTTTTGTGCTGCGTTAAGAATTGTTGTAGCAAGTTCTCGTCGGAAATAACCGAAATTTGAACAACGTAACCACGTTTATATTCTTTCGCTTTCGTTTGATAGTAGTGATTACTGATTTCAACGGGTTGGCTTTCATTAATATATTCTTCTACTTTATCAGCACCAATAGGAACATCGTTATCAAGGTGTATCGTTACAATACCTAATGCTTGCAAAACATCACTAACTTCAGCAGGAATTATTTCGACATAATCATCTGAATTAGCCGTACTCAAGAGTTGATGTATGTCTTCACTTGTTGCCTGAGCAATAACCATTTTATTATCTGTTGGCTTTTCTTTCAGCTCAATCTTTTGCTTTTTCTTCAGCTGTATTGTCGTTTGATCTCTTGAGCTATTATTAATAGTCGGTTTTTCTACAAGTTTCTTAGGAGCAACTAACACACTAGTATCTTTCGCCTTCAAAGCTTGTTGATTGACATCATCCGCTATTATCAAATAAATCCAGGAAAGTGCTGCAGCAATTAATACCATAGCACTAATCAAGCTTACCTTTTGCCATAGGAGCAATGGGCTAACAGTCTTTTCAACTATCATCTTATCATCATCCAGGCTTAATATTTGGCCACTACCAGCATCTATGATTGCCACTTTATTCTTAAATAAACTTTTATTTATCGATAACTGCTGACCTGCTTCCATTAAGCCAAAAAGTATAACGTTGATTGTTAGTTTATTTTTTTTCGCCAACGTGACTAATTGACATAATTCATATTTAATTTGCAAAGAAAGTGCGTGCGCATGGTCTATAACAATGGAAATTGATTCTCCTTGCTGCTTTGCAAAGCGCAACACACTAACAGCAAGAGATTGTTCAGGATCAAATAAGGTATTTACAAACAACTGCTCGATTAATCGACATCGCATTTGAATATCATTTAATTTGGATGAGGCTGCCATAAATGCCACATTGAATTGACTATCTTGAGTATTCGAATTTACATCTGAGAGGCTCACAAGAAACTGGCTAGCTAGGGGGGAATATTGCTCCGCATTATTGCCAACGACCAATACAAGTTGTTTAGAAAAGCGTAAATTATAATCTATTCTTGAAGTTACACTGGTACCTATACTTTCAATAGATGGCATTGACTCACTCGGTGGTCGGAGCATTGATGTTGTTTGATGTATTGAAGAAGTGTTTGCGGATGCAGACATGCTTATTCCTTTCTATGCTCTAAATTCATCACGTAGGAAATTACCTACGTGAAAAGATGATTATAGAATTTCTTGAAGCGTATCTTGTGTGACATCGTCACGTATTTCAGATTGACCGATAGCTGTTGGTATTATAAACCTAAGCTTACCAGCGATATTTTTTTTGTCGCGACGCATATGGCGAATAAATTCAGCGAAACCCATGTCTTGTGGCGCAGTAACGGGTAAATCAAACGCTGCAATTAATGCTTCCATACGTCGAAGTTCTGACACTTCAAGCAAATTCATTGCTACTGCTAACTTAGCAGCAAGTACCATGCCAGTAGCAACAGCCTCACCATGCAACCATTTACCATAGCCTTGCTCTGCTTCGATAGCATGACCAAAAGTGTGTCCTAGATTCAATAGAGCTCTAACACCTGACTCTTTCTCATCACACGCGACGATATCGGCTTTACATTGACAACACTTCTCAATCATTTCGGCGAGGATTTTTTTATCACCTGATTTAATTGATGAAATATTCTCTTCAAGCCAAATGAAAAAAGATTTATCACCTAATATACCGTACTTAATGACTTCTGCCATTCCAGCATTAAACTCACGAACAGGAAGTGTTGTCAGACTGTCAATATCAATAAAAACTGCTTGAGGCTGATAAAAAGCGCCAATCATATTTTTACCAAGAGGATGATTAACGGCTGTCTTTCCACCAACTGAGGAGTCAACTTGTGAAAGCAAGGTTGTAGGAATTTGTATGAAATCAATACCACGTTGATAACAAGCTGCAGCAAAACCGGTTATATCACCGATAACGCCACCACCTAAGGCAATTAAAGTTGAATCTCTACCGTGCTCATTTTTAAGTAAATGGGACATAATCACTTCAAAGTTAGCTAAGCTTTTTTCCGCTTCACCGTCTGGAAGTATAACCTCATCCACAATATAGTCGGATAATTTCGCTTTTAGGGCGTCAATATATAGAGGTGCAACAATATCATTTGTTACGATACATACACGCTTTGCGTGAATGTGAGATGAAAGCAGGCCTGTTTTACTTATCAGACCTGAATCGATGTAGATTGGATAACTTCGCGTACCTAAATCAAGATTAAGAATTGCCATATCAGAATATTACTAGGTCCTAGAAAGTTAAATTAAAAATCTAATCTTTCAATTATTTTATGAGCGACAACCTTTGCACTTTGGTCGTCTGTTTGCACGATTATATCGGCAATTTCTTCGTAAAGAGGATTACGCTCTACAGCTAGGTTTTCAAGCACTGTACGCGGTTCTTCCGACGTTTGTAACAAAGGACGGCGTCTATCTCTTTGCGTACGAGCGACTTGTTTATCAATAGTTGTTTCAAGGTAAACAACAATTCCTCGAGCTGATAAGTGATTGCGAACATTGGTGCTGATAACAGAACCACCACCTGTTGCTAAAACAATACCTTGTTTTTCGCTCAAGTCCTCGATAACTGTTTCTTCTCTTTTGCGGAAACCTTCTTCACCTTCAAGATCAAAAACCCAAGCAATGTCTGCTCCTGTACGGCGCTCTATCTCTTGGTCAGAGTCAAAAAACTCAAGATGTAATCGGTCTGCTATTTCTCTACCGATAGTGCTTTTACCAGCACCCATAGGGCCTATAAGGAATATATTACGTTTTTCTGCCATTAGATTTACTTAATACTCGTTGTGTGAACAGAACAGTCAAAAGCCTAAATTCGATGAAATAGAGCTTGTGACGCAAAAGAGGTCTCCCTCGGAAATTTCAAGGGCGTAATTATCGCAAGTGTTGGCTATGAATTGCAAGTAACAATAGTACTATCTTAGTTAAAAATTCTCTTATTAAAATAAAAAATCCATTAAATAGCTAAATAACACGGCATTTAATGGATTTTTCAATAATAAAACTCTAATACTGTTCTGTTACGATTCGAGGTGTAACAAAGATCAACAGCTCTTTCTTCTGATTTAACTGGCTTGATGTTCTAAATAACCAGCCTAAATATGGAATATCTCCCAAAACAGGAATTTTTGAGACTGTGTTTATAATCGCCTGCTGATAAATACCACCTAAAACAATTGTTTCACCATTGTTCACTAAAACCTGCGTTCCAATTCGCTGGGTATCAATGGCAGGAGCTAAGCCACTCTTTACTTCAGAAACAGTATCTTGTGTGACGATTAAATCTAAAATTATTTTATCGTCTGGGGTGATATGTGGCGTTACCGTTAAGCTTAATACTGCTTTTTTAAACTGAGTAGCTGTTGCACCACTAGATGCAGCTTCTTGATAGGGGATTTCAACCCCCTGTTCTATATAAGCTTCTTTTTGGTTTGAAGTAGTAATCCGCGGACTTGCGATCACTTCTCCTTTACTCTCTTTCTCAAGCGCTGAAAGTTCTAAGTCCAAAATAGTACCATTAGCTAACCTAGCAACCTGAAAAGCAATTGTTCCTGCAGGTGTCGCAACAGGTAAATTTACATTTAATCTTTGGCCTAATGAGGGTACTTCACCACCACGAGCGACATCAACGCCCTCTAAAGTACCTGATGTAGTACTCTCACCATCAGTATTCGTTGCTCCCCATCGTATACCTAATTCTTCATTCAAATTATCATTTACAGTCACCATGCGTGCTTCAATCACAACTTGTCGTATTGCAACATCAAGAATCGTCACCATACGCTTTATATCTTCAATGCTTTTTGCTGTGTCACGTATTAGTAGGGTATTTGTACGTTCATCTACCGACACGCTACCGCGAGCTGATAATATGCTGGTATCTTCATTTTTTATCAACTCGGCAAATTCAGTGGCTTTCGCATAATTAATTTGTACATACTCAGAGTATAAAGTGGATAACTCTTCGACTTGCTGCTTTGCTTGCAGAGTTTGTGCTTCACGAGCGGCTAATTCATCGGCAGGAGCTACCATCAAAATATTGCCTTGCATACGCTTATCTAAGCCTTTAACTTTTAAGATAATACTTAATGCTTGATCCCATGGCACACCATCAAGGCGGAGGGTAATATTACCAGTAACTGTATCACTGATAATTAAATTGAATTCATTGTAATCAGCAATAATCTGTAAAACGGTGCGTACAGGGATATCTTGGAAGCTTAATGAAATACTCCGACCATTAAAATCATCCGTTTCACCTAAGTATGTAGGTGTTTTCTCAGGCTTAGCTTGTACCGTAAGGATAAACAAATTATCTTCTTGCTTCTGGGTAAAGATAAAGTCACTATTAGCCTCGATAACTAATCGTGAATTTCGTCCTTCTTTAAACGTTTCAATACTGGTAACTAGCGTTCCAAAGTCAGTTACATCTAATTTATAAATTAAGTCGTCGATTATTTCAGTATTATGAAATTCAACATTTAATTTTCCTAATTTATCATTAACATCTGCAGCGAGCATATTCTCTTTTAAGTAAACTAATATTTGTCCTTCATTATTCTCGTTTAATCTAAAGTCAATTGACTCAATGTGATTAATATATTTTTCCCCTGCAGAGCTCAATTTCTCAACGACTTTCGCAGATTCACCATAGTTAAAAGTGATCGAAAATTCTTTATCGTTATTTAATGAGACATCGAAAACAGCCAATTTCTCTAGACTGATTAGCGCAACAATTCCTTTCGAAGTTTCATTTAAATTGATTTCTTTAACGCCAGCATGGTTTATTAACGTTTCCTTCAGGTTTTCATCAAAATTATTAGCATCAAAAGTTACTTCAACAAAAGCTGGTGCCATGGATGTTTTTACTTCTGGCAGGCTGGTAATATTTTGTGAAAAACTAAAAACCAACGCAATTTGGTCACTTTTAATTGTGTTATATGAGATACCCATCAATTTATTAGCATTAATAGAAGCATCTTCATTGGCAGCATTTACAGAAAATGATAATAAGAACGTAGACAATAAAAATAGCGTTGTCAGCCAGAGCTCTTTAATAGCAGTAAAGCTTTTATAATTTTTCGTTTGATTAAATAGCATTATTAATTCCTTTACTTATTTGACTCTTCAGACTGAACGATTTTTAATGTTGCTTCACGCTCTACCCAACATCCTGCACCATCTGGAGCTAATTCAATTATTTTCACTGTTTTTGCACTCACATGTGTAATTCGGCCATTAAACAAACCAAGGTAATTTCCTAAAGCAACTCTATGTAAGCTTAAATCTGAAGCTTCTAGTAAGGCCCAAAGCATACTTGCATCACCTAAGGTGCCGCGCATAGTTAAATCACTTAAAGCATATTTTTCTAACGGTTGCTTTCGTCGATTAGTATCTGGACTTAAGCAGCCTGCCATTTGTTGCATTTTTTTCTGAATAGCTTCAGCCTTAGGCAAGACAAATGGACTACGTAAATCATCCGCGGAATAAGCAATGTGAATGAAAGGGTTAACCTCAGGCATAGGAGCAATATAATTAGTCGTTGTTGCTTTCACCTGCTCCATATGAGCCTTTATTTCAGAAGTATCATCAAAACAACCTGTTACTAAAGTAAGCGTCATGATACTAAGCATCATTTTCTTCGACGTCAAATTAACTGTTATCATTTGGCTGACTCCTCTTGATAACGGTAGGTTTTAGCTTGTAACTTTAAATTTAAGGTTTCACTATCCCCTTGTGGAATACTGATCTTAAAATCATGCAAAGTAACAATTCTTGGTAAACCCGCAATCTTACTTACAAACTGTCCAAATGAGTGATATGGACCGATAACTTCAATATCAATTGGTAATTCAATATATATTTCTTTACTTATTTCTGGTTGCCATTCTAATTTTACAAAATCCAAACCGCTTGTTGTACCAACAAAGGTAATATCATCTAATAGACCAGGGATTTCATGACTATTGGGTAAGCTACGCAATTGATTAGCGAAGGTATCTTCTGCTTCAATCATCTGAGCACGAAATAGCTCTAAATTAGCCGCAATATGGTATTTAGTACGGTAGGATTCTTTTAAAGTACTTTCTTCTGCTGAGACACGATCAAGCTGATCCATTTGATCGCTAATTAAGCCCATATAACCTAAAAATGCGAGGCTTACCGAGAGGAAAATAGCTAAAAGTAACTTTGCCGCCGCCGGCCACTGACCAATATTATCAAGTTCAAGATCATCAAACTGGGATGCATCAAATTTCATTATCTGCTCCCTTTGTTAACATCATTTACTAAGCCTTTTATTTCTACCTTCATTTTAAAACTACTAAGTAGCTTAACCGAACCATCATCAGCCGTAATGGACTCAGGGGTTGCATTAACAAATAAATCAGATAATTCAACGGCACGAATCATGTTAGCTAAATGGTTGTTTGATTCGCTTTTACCGGTAAGTTGTAAAGTATTACCCTGCTTTGATAATTCAATAATATAAATACCATTAGGGATTATTTTAGCGATTTCATCCAGTACTTGTGTACCTACATTTCGACTACGCTGTAACTGCTCAACAACATTAATACGTTTTTGCAAAGCGGCTTTTTTGTCGTTTAAGCTTTTTATTTCAGCAATTTGAATATCAAGTTGTGCTATTTCATTTTTCAGGTATTGATTCTTGCTATTTTGGCCATCAATACGTGCTTGGTAATAAAAATTCACCGTTAGGATTAAGGCTAAAGTAAGTAAACCAACTGCGGCTAAAATGGTAAAATATTCTTTTTGCTGCGCCTTTAGTGCTTCTTCACGCCAAGGGAGTAGGTTTATATGTGCCATGGCGTAAAACTCCTTAAGGCTAAACCTGTTGCCACCATTAATTGAGGCGCAACACTTACAAGCTCTTCTTCATCAATAGATTCACCGTTTTCCATACCATAGAATGGATTAGCAATAATGGTATGTATACCCAATTCCTCTGTAAGCAAACTTTCAATCCCCTCTAGCGCAGCGGTTCCACCTGAAATCAATAAATAATCAACTTTTTCTTGACCACTTGTCGTTAGAAACATCTGAATCGCACGGCGAATTTGCTGCATTAAAACTGTATGAAAAGGTGCCAATACTTCAAAAGTATAGTTTGGCGGTAAGTCGTTAGAGGTTTTAGCTTCCTCTGCTTGTTCAAAAGATTTATTGTAATAGGACACGATTGAGCGAGTGTACTGCTCTCCCCCAAACATTTGATCACGACTATAAATATGTTTTCCTGCATCAGTTGCTGAAAAAAGAGTAACCGTTGAACCAATATCAACTATAGCTACTACTTTATCTTTTGCATCGTCGGGTAACTGTGTTAGACATAAATCGTAAGCTCGACCAACCGCGTAAGATTCAACATCAATGACTTTAGCGTGAAAATCACCTGCATCGAGTGCGGCAACACGCGCTTCAATTGACTCCGTACGCGCAGCACTAAGTAATACATTGACTTTACTAGGATCAGATTCGTTAATATCTAGGGTTTCAAAGTCTAAACTAACTTCATCAAGTGGAAATGGGATAAGACTATCGGCTTCAATCTCTATCTGGCTAGCAAGTTCATCCTCGGTCAAAGCGACATCCATATAAATCATTTTAGTGATTACTGTCTGACCAGATACAGCAGCAGCGGCATCAGTAGCTTTGCTAGAAATTTTCTTTCTTAGTTTCGCTATCACAGCGCCGACAGCTTCTATATCTTGAATTTCACGGTCAACCACTGAACCTCGGGGCATTTTTTCAATAGCGAAATCTTCAATTACAAAGCCCTCACTACCTTGACTCAATAAGACAGCTTTCGCTGAATGAGAACCAATATCGATTCCCACCATCATTGAGTTTTTCTTTTTCCACAGATTGTCCAGCATAACGACCTACAATTTTATTTTTGTAATTATTTTAGACGTAAAATACGCATAAATACATTTATTACATGCTTTTACACGATATACTAGTACTATCTTACATTTTTATCCACTTATTGGTCTTTTACTGTGTTTTCAATCAAAAAATTATTAAAAGTCAGTTTGACTCTGTTTATTGTAATGACTATCGGTGTTTATAGTTTATATATTTCAATGCGTTCTGAGTTGCCAAGTGTGGAATCACTAAAAGATTTACACTGGCAAACACCATTACAGATTTATAGCCAAGATGGTTTACTCATCTCACAATTTGGTGAAAAAAAACGTACTCCACTGACTATAGAACAAGTTCCTCAACAGCTCATTGATGCACTTTTAGCAACAGAAGATGACCGTTTTTATATGCACTTTGGTGTTGATCCAATAGGTATGGGTCGTGCGGTACTGGCTAAACTAATGGGACAAGACAAAGGTGGTGCGAGTACAATTACCATGCAAGTGGCTCGTAATTTTTTTCTTACTCGCGAAATAACGTACACCCGTAAAATCCGAGAGATATTCTTATCATTTCATATTGAAAGTTTACTCACCAAAGATGAAATTTTAATGCTATACATTAATAAAATTCCATTAGGCCACAGGTCATTCGGATTTGGTGCTGCTGCCCAAGTATATTATGGTAAAGAAATAAACGAGCTAACCCTTGCTCAAATAGCCGTACTAGCAGGATTACCTAAAGCCCCTTCTACATTGAATCCTATTCGTTCACCTCAGCGTGCTAAAGCGCGTCGTTCCGTAGTATTATATCGTATGAAAGTCAGTGGTTATATTACTGAGCAAGAATATCAAACAGCAAAAAATGCCACTATAACAGGTAAAAGGCATGGTGCTGAAATTGAATTAAATGCTCCTTATGTAGCCGAAATGGCACATAATGAAATACTTAAACGTTATGGAAAAGAAAAGGCCTATACTGAAGGTTATAAAGTATTTACCACAGTAACAGAAAAACTGCAGAATGCGGCCGAACAAGCCTTGGTGAATAATTTATTAAATTATGACCAACGTCACGGTTATCGCGGCGCCATATCATCATTACTACCTGCGCAAAAACTACCTGACGCACAATATCCGTCAAGTGAAACTTCTGAACAAAAATCAGCAACTATTAGCCAAGAAGAAATAGTGAATGCCCTTTCAGAGGCTAACTATTACCAAATGTTAGTACCGGCGGTAGTGACAAAAGTTGAAGAAAAGTCTGTCGCGATTCAACTACGTAATGAAGAGAGCGCCACTATCAATTGGCAAGGGTTAGCCTGGGCTCGCCCTTACATTAATGATAAAAAACAAGGCCTCCCCCCAAAAACAGCAGCAGATATTCTTAATTACGGAGATGTCATTTTAGTCACTAAAATGGCAGATAATAACTACCGCCTTGGCCAACTTCCAAGAGCTAGCGCAGCTATTGTATCTTTATCCCCAGACGATGGCGCCATTAAAGCAGCAGTTGGCGGTTTTAGTTTTAAACAAAGTGAATTTAATCGTGTTACGCAAGCCAAACGTCAAGTCGGCTCGAATATTAAACCCTTTATTTATTCTGCTGCGCTCGAACATGGATTTACCCTTGCTTCACTTGTAAACGATGCCCCGATAAACCAGTGGGATAAAAGCTCTGGTATTGTATGGCGACCTAGAAATTCTCCTGAAACTTATGTTGGTCCCATCAGAGTACGACTAGCTTTAGCACAATCTAAAAATGTTATTGCAGTGCGCTTACTGCAAAGTATTGGTGTAAATAATACGATAAAGCACTTAACAAAGTTTGGTTTTGATAAAAAAGATTTACCTCGTAGTGAAACGCTTGCACTTGGCTCTGCTTCCTTAACACCGCTAGAAGTTGCAACCGGCTTTGCCACTTTCGCCAATGGTGGATTTTTAGTAGAACCCTATTTAATTCAGCGGATTGAAAATAGTAATGGCGAAGTTATATATCAGGCACAGCCTGACTTAGCATGTGACCCATGCTTGCCAGTAAACAATTCAGAGGAAACTGCTGAAAAATCTTTAGAAAACTCAGAACAATTTATACAAGGCTTAGACGAGCAACAGGCTATAGTTATTAAACAAGCTAAACGCGTTATTAGTTCACAAAATGCTTTTTTAATCACTCAAGCACTTAACAGCGCTATTTGGGGAGCGGACTGGTCTACAAAACATGCTTGGCAAGGTACCGGGTTTAGGGCAAGAAACCTTAAGCGCCGTGATATTGCAGGTAAAACAGGCACAACAAATGAAGCAAAAGATGCTTGGTTTTCAGGGTTTAGCCGCCGCTTAGTTACCACCTCTTGGATAGGCTTTGATGATCCTGGACATATGCTAGGCCAGACTGCTTACAATAATAATTTGAGCAAAAATCAAACAGTAGGTAAAGAGTTTGGCGCCAAATCTGCACAGCCTGCGTGGATCGATTTCATGCGCTTCGCTCTAACCGATATTGAACCTGAGCCTTTTCAACCGCCTGTAGATATTGTCTCGGTTCGCATTGATAAGATAACAGGAAAATTAGCAACAAAGACGGATAAAACCAGTAAGATTGAATACTTTCGTCTGGGGAATGTACCAACTGAGTATGTTATTGAAGATAATACCAGTGAAATATTATCGGGTGATAATTCCAAAGAAGAAGTTGAAGAAGAGGAGTTATTTTAATCCTTGCTTGAAAAACAGCATAGCTTTAAGTTCTAAAACAAGAAAGCAGCTAATTATGTACACTAGCTGCTTTATTTTAATGAACGTTAATAACCCGATAACTTAGATATCTTTCATAAAGACTTTCGAGTTACGTTGAAAGTTATACATCTGCTTTTTACCTTCGGGAAGTTTATCTAATGGCGTTTCGATAAAACCCTGCTCTCGAAACCAGTGTCCACTCACAGTTGTTAATAAAAAGAGTGATGTTAAACCTAGCCTTTTAGCTTCAGATTCAACAGCATTTATTATTCTTTCTCCACGGTTACCTTTACGGTAATCAGGATCAATAACAACGCAAGCAACTTCACCTGTTCTTGCTTCTGGATAGGGATATAAGGCCGCACAAGCGATGATTACGTCTTCCTTTTTAAGAATAGTAAAACAGCCAATCTCCATTTCTAGTAACTCTCGAGAACGCTTAACCAAAACACCTTCTTCTTCAAGTGGCTGTATTAATTCCAGGATTCCGGCAACATCATCTATTGTTGCCGTTGCAATCAACTCTTTGTGATCCTTAGCTATAAGCGTACCTGCACCATCACGCGTAAATAGCTCTTGTAATAAGGCACTATCACTTTGATAACTAACACAGTGACAACGTTCAACACCATTCTCTCCACTTTGAATAATAGAGCGAAGTAATAACTGACGAACATGACAATCATCTTCATTGAGCAAAGTCTTAACCGTTCGAACACTACAGCTTCGAATCAAATCACCTGACTTATCTATAAGACCTTCATCTTCCGTTAAGGCAATCAATTTATCGGCTTTAAGAGCAATGGCTGTTTGTGTCGCTACGTCTTCTAAAGCAAGATTGAAAACTTCACCTGTTGGTGAATACCCAATAGGAGATAACAAAACTATTGAACCGTAATCTAACTGCATATTAATACCGTCAGAGTCGATTCTTCTTACACTGCCAGTATATTTATAATCTACGCCATTACGAACGCCCATAGGCTTGGCAATCACAAAGTTACCTGTACTAACTCGAATTTGAGAGCCATGCATTGGCGAATTGACTAAACCCGTAGAAAGCAGTGCTTCAATATGAAGACGCAAAGAGCCAGTGGCATCTTTAACAGCAACTAAAGTTTGTGCATCAGTTACTCGAACGTTATTTACCACACTATCTTCCAGATCACGCTGCTTCATGCGGTCTTCAATTTGTGGCCGAGCACCATGCACAACCACCAATTTAACGCCAAGGCTGCGCAGTAAAGAAATATCATGAATAATATTAGCAAAATTTGGGTGAGTAACCGCCTCACCACCGAACATAAGTACCACGGTTTTACCGCGATGAGCGTTAATATAAGGTGCTGCGTTTCTAAACCATTTTACGTAATTCTGATCACTATTATTCATGTTTTCCATTCTTTAATTTAATACCAATTTCATTAAATTATTGCTCATTTGTGCTGGTTAAAATAATCCAAACCTTCGTTGCTTTCAATCCCAATAGCCAGCTATTGCTCAATCAAGCGCCTTGTCTTGAAGTTTTTTCCCTACGCACAACAAGATCACAAACTTAAGGGAAATGGTATAACTTGCTTAATGCTGACTATTGGCTTTGACCAACAATATATTCCATCGCGACTTCATCTGCAGGGTCTTTATGCGGACTAGGCTCACTATCTTCAATAATATTTTCCGCTAGTGAGCTCTTATCAATGACGTTAAAACCAAGCTGTTCAAAGTATTGTGGAATATAAGTCAACACGATAATTTGCTCTAATTCCATTTGATGAGCGAACTCTAACAAATACTGTACAAGCGCCTCACCTTGCCCCTGTTTTTGTGCACTTTCGTCAACAACCACAGAACGAATTTCAGCCAAACCTGTTTGATAGATATAAAGTGAAGCGGTACCAACAACAACACCATCAAGCTCAGCCACAACAAAATTTTGAATAGCATGAATAATATTGTCACGTGTGCGTGGCAATATCTCGCCTTTATCAGCCCAAAAATTGGTTAGTTGATGAATACTATCTACGTCTGACATTTTGGCTCTACGCACTGACATTGCCGCAGCACGTTGGGCATTTAAACGTTGTTTAACTTGTTTAAGAGCCCCTTTAATTTGGTGTTTTCCTGGCGCGCCAACAACCTGTTCATTCAATATTTCTTCATTACCTGAAAGTGTTGTTGCCAATGCTTTCTCGACTTGCGAACGAGAAGTGCCGCCTAGCGCTTCACGTTTATCAAGCGTCGATTCTATCGTAAGGTTTTGATAAACATCTTGCTCAATTTTATCACTAAATTCTTGAAGCTGAGTAATAGATAAATCTTCTAGTGGTACGCCCTTATCAATAGCAGCTAAAACCACTTCACCAACAATGTGATGTGCTTCCCTAAAAGGAATATCTTTACTTACTAGATAGTCAGCTAACTCAGTTGCATTAGCATAGCCTTGCTGCGCTGCAGCTAAAGTACGAGAACGATTAACTTTTAAACCGTCTGCAACAAGTACCGCCATTTCCATACATTCTTGCCAAGTATCAAGCGCATCAAAAAGGCCTTCTTTGTCTTCTTGCATATCTTTGTTATACGCAAGTGCCAAAGCTTTCATTGTGGTTAACATACCGGTTAATGAGCCGAACACTCTACCGGCCTTACCACGAATTAATTCACAGGCATCAGGGTTTTTCTTTTGCGGCATCAATGATGAGCCTGAGCTCACTAAATCACTCATTTCGACGAAACCTGCTTCACCTGAGTTGTAGAAGATCAAATCTTCAGCAAAACGTGATAAATGCATCATTGAAATACTGGCAGAAGCCAATAACTCAATCACGTGGTCTCTGTCAGAAACTGCATCTAAACTGTTCAACGTTGCCGTTCTGAAACCTAAATTATGTGCTAGCTCATTTCTGTCAATTGGGTAAGCTGTGCCCGCTAAAGCGCCTGAACCTAATGGAGAAACATCTAAACGATATAACGCGTCTTTTAGACGGCCAATATCACGGTTGAACATTTCAACATAAGCTAAACACCAGTGACCAAAGGTGATCGGTTGGGCACGTTGTAAATGCGTATAACCAGGCAATACTGTATCTTTTTCGCGTTCCGCCAAGTTCATCATTGCCTGCTGTAAATTCACTAAGGCAAATAATAATTCGCCGCCAGTTTCTTTACACCATAGCTTTAAGTCTGTAGCCACTTGATCATTACGACTACGGCCTGTATGGAGCTTCTTACCCAAATCACCTGTTTTTTCAATCAGTGCAATTTCAACCCAACTGTGAATGTCTTCGGCATCAGAGCCTAAAATTTGCTGTGGATTTTCTTCAACAGAAACTTTCAATTCGTTCAGTGCTGCTGTTAGTTCAGTTAATTCATTATCAGTAATTATGCCGACAGAATGAATAGCCCCCGCCCATGCCATTGAACCAACAATGTCTTGTACTGCCATACGGTAATCAACTGGCAACGAGTCATTAAATTTTTTAAACTGTAAACTTGGTTGCCCTTTAAAACGTCCGCCCCATAAAGCCATGCCTATCTACTCCAATCTTTTTCTAAAATACTATTTTTATTGCCAAGGTAGCTAGTGACGTTATAACGTCCACCACATCTCACAAGTAAAGCCATGCTTACTTCTCTTTCTGAGAAAGCGCTGTAATTCTGCTTGATAAGCTGAATAAACGGATAAAACCTTCCGCATGTTTTTGGTCATAAACATCATCAGCACCAAAAGTAGCAAACTCTTCTGAATATAAGCTGTTTGGTGAACGACGTTGAATAACCTGAGCCATACCTTTGTATAACTTAACAACCACGTCACCAGTTAACTTTTCTGCAAATGATGCCGCTGATGCTAGTTGCGCTTTTGCCAATGGCGTAAACCAACGACCATCATAAATAACATGAGAGAATTCAAGACCAACCGACTCACGATACTTAAGTGATTCTTTGTCTAAAATAAGGGTTTCTAAGCCTTTATAAGCAGCCATTAAAATTGTGCCACCTGGTGTTTCATAACAGCCACGTGATTTCATACCAACTAAACGGTTTTCAACAATATCGATTCTGCCTACACCGTGTGCCGCACCTTTAGCATTTAAATACATCAATGCATCATAAGCGCCTGCGCCGTTTTCAGCATCAGAAAAATCTTTACCATCTACAGACACTAATTCGCCTTCAACAAAGCTTAATTGTACTTTTTCTGCTACATCTGGTGCATCCATAGGGTCAACTGTCATAGTCCACACTTCTTTAGAAGGCTCACACCAAGGGTCTTCTAATTCACCACCTTCATGAGAGATATGCCAAGCATTTGCATCACGGCTATAAATTTTAGTAAGAGATGCTGCACAAGGGATATCACGTTCTGCAAGGTAATCAAGTAAGTCTTCACGAGAAACCATATCCCACTCACGCCATGGCGCAATTACCGTAAGCTCTGGCGCCAAGGCTGCAAAACATGACTCAAAACGTACTTGGTCGTTACCTTTACCTGTACAACCATGACATACCGCATCCGCGCCAACTTTAAGGGCAACTTCAATATGTGCCTTAGCGATAATTGGACGAGCCATTGAAGTGCCTAATAAGTACTGACCTTCGTATACTGAACCGGTTTTCAAAATTGGGTAAATATATTCTTTTACGTACTCTTCTTTAAGATCAACGACGTAACATTCTGAAGCACCAGAAGCGATGGCTTTCTCTTTAACACCTTCCAACTCCTCATCACCTTGGCCCACATCCGCACAAAAGGCGATAACTTCACAACCGTCATAGTTTTCTTTTAACCATGGAATGATAGCCGACGTATCTAACCCACCTGAGTATGCTAATACTACTTTTTTAATTTGTTTTTTTGCTAAAGCCATTTTATTCTCTCTTAAATATCTTAAATTTATTTGGTTTTGCGTAGTTAAAGTTAACTCGCTATCTTTCTACTCGTCTTTATTTACTTGGTAAACAATGCAACAAGTACGGCGTTCTGTGCCCACATTCTATTTTCTGCCTGTTGGAATACTTTCGATAATTCACTATCAAATAATTCCGTTGTTATCTCTTCTTCCAAATGCGCTGGTTGGCAGTGCAATACCATGCTAGCTTCTGCTTTATTCATTAGGGCATTATTTACTTGGTAAGGGGCAAACTTAGCTAGAATCTCAGCTTTTTTACTGGAATCTTCATCCCCCATAGAAATCCAAGTATCGGTATATATGACATCTTGTTTACCAATGGCATCTATATCATTTGTAAGTGTTAACTTACTGCCAGACGCTAGTGCAAGTTGCTTTGTTTTTTCAACAATATCAGCTTGTGCTTCATGTCCTTGTGGAGAGACTAAAGTAAAGTCTACACCTAAGGTTGCCGCCATAATCATTAATGAATTAGAAACATTATTACCATCACCCACATACGCTAATTTTACTTGGCTTAAGTCTGGGTAGCTTTCTGAAAGCGTGACAAAATCAGCAAGTGCCTGACACGGATGATAAACATCACACAAAGCATTAATCACTGGAATACTCGCATGTTCAGCTAAACCTTTGATCGAATCATGGCTAAAAACACGAGCAACAATAACATCAGCAAAACACGATAAATTTTTTGCGTAATCACTCACACGCTCACGTTCACCTAACTTGCCGTTTTGTTGCCCTAAATAGAGCGCATGACCACCTAGCTTGTTAATGCCCATATCAAAACTAACATGCGTTCTTAAAGAAGGTTTTTCAAATATCATCGCCACTGATTTACCAGCTAATACTTGGCTGTAATCATTAGGGTGTTGCTTGATATTAATCGCTAAGTCGATTAATGCTAATAATTGCTCTTTGTTTAACTGGTCATCTGCTAAAAAATTGTTGATTGATTGTAATGCGTTATTGTTCGACATAAAGTTATTCTCTCAATATTTCGTTTAGGCTAATTTGGCTGAATTTGTGTGCCAATGCCTTTGCCATCAAGTAATTGGGTTATTTGCTCCGGCGATTGCCAACTGGCAACCGCGATACTTCGTCGTAACTGCTGTGCCGCATGTAAAGCAGCATTTACTTTAGCGGTCATACCACCAGCAATAACACCTTCTTCGATGAGGTTTTTAGCTTCTTCACCGTTAAGTGATGATAAATACTCACCGTCGCTACCTTTAACGCCATTCACATCGGTTAACAGTAACAACTCTGCATTAAGTAACTGACAAATAGCCACCGCCGCATCATCAGCATTTACATTGACTAAATCGCCATTGCCTAAAGCGCCAATTGAAGAAACGACAGGTAAAAAATTAGTTTTTAATAAAACGTCTAACAATTTACTACTATTGGTATGTGGCACGCCTACTTGACCCAAGTCTAGTGGAGATAAAGTACAGCTGATCATATCGCCATCATTTAGCGATAAACCAACAGCAGCTAAGTCCATGCTATTAGCCGTAGCAACAATAGCTTTATTAACCGTACCTGCGAGAGCTCCGCTTATCAGTGCTATTTGCTCTTTTGGTGTGACTCGTAAACCGTGCTTTTTCTTGGTAGTAAAACCCGCTTGCGCCAACATTTCATCAACCACACAGCCGCCACCATGTACTAAAACCACTTGTTTGTTTTTTAACTGTGAAATTACCTTTAACAGTGCACTCAATGCTGATTCTTTTTCAAGAATGGCGCCGCCAATTTTAATGACTAATGGTTTTAATACAGGGCTATTCATTGCTATTCCTTCACTCAAACTTCTTTCGAATTTCTATATCTTGATTAATGCGTATTAATCAATGAATACTCACTAGGAAAATCCAGTGAAATGTTAAAACATTGAACAGCTTGCGAAGCTGCACCTTTAAGTAAATTATCGATAGCACAACTAACTACCACAACTTGCTTTTCTTCATCAAACTGCCAATGTAGATCGGCAAATGGTGTATAGGCTACGTTACCAATTTCTGGCCAGCTTTTTACTATTCTCACAAGAGGTTTATCATTATAAGCCTCTTCAAACACTTGCTGAACTTGTACAGCAGAAACGCCATCTTTAAGCTGTAAAGTTACCGTAGCAAGCAAACCTCTTTTGTACGGCGCTAGATGAGGATTAAAAATGACTTGTGCATTTGCTTCCTGAGATATCTCTGGCTGATGCCTATGCTGCAATACGTTATACGCTTTTAAGCTAACTTCATTAAAGTTAGTCGCTAATGATGCATTTCTTCCAGCACCACTGACTCCACTTATACCATTCACCACAACCAATGAATTTTCTACGACTAAGTTGTTACCCGTAAGCGGTTTCAAACAAAGCAAGCTCGCTGTTGGATAACAACCAGGCACTGCAACTAATTTAGTATTCGCAATATCATCTTGCTGCCATTCCGCTAAGCCATATTTCGCCACAGCTAAAGCATCAACATTAGCATGTTCAAAACCATAATATTTAGGGTAATCACTGGCATCTTTTAACCTAAAACCACCAGAAAGATCAAAGACTTTAACGTCGGCATCAACAAACGCTTGTGCCCAATCAGCACTAAATTCATGAGGCGTGGCAAAAAACACCACATCTAAATCTGCTGCATATTGATCAAACCATGCTGATGAAAACGCTTCGAGCGGTAAGTCACATACACTATTAAAGCGACCATGCAGCTCACTAAACAGTTTACCTTCCGAGCTACTGTTTTCAGACACAACTAAATGGCAAATTTTTGCTTGGCTATGTTTACTTAATAAAGCAACAAGCTCTGCACCTGCATAACCACTAGCACCGATAATCGCCACTTTTTGCATACTGTTATTCGAATCTGGTATAGCCTTTGTCATTTTTGAAGTAGCCTTATTAAAGCAGGTTATTTACACTATAAAGGTAAGGTAACATCGCATGGGTAGTTATGCAACATATCAGCATAACTATTTAAGTATTTATTCAATAATTTATGGTTTATATATGACAAAACTGCCTAATTTCAGCCAAAGCTTAACCCAGTTAATCGCTTGTTCCTCTATTAGCTCTACGCAACCGAGCTGGGATCAAGGAAATAAAGACGTTATTCAACTTTTAGCGACTTGGTTTGAGCAACTAGGTTTTAGCATTGAAATTCAAGCAGTACCTGATACTGACAATAAATTTAACCTACTCGCTAAATTAGGTAGTGGTGAAGGGGGCTTATTATTGGCAGGCCACAGTGATACAGTACCTTTTGATGAAAACAGCTGGCAATCAGATCCACACAAAGTCATCAATCAAGAAGATAAGTTTTTTGGTTTAGGTACTTGTGATATGAAGGGGTTCTTCGCGTTTATCCTTCAAGTATGTAAAAGCTTACCTGTTTCTCAGCTTAAAAAGCCACTATACGTGCTTGCTACCGCGGATGAAGAAACAACGATGGCTGGCGCACGTTTTTTTGCCAAAAGCCAAGCGATAAAACCTGATGTTGCCATTATCGGAGAACCAACCAACTTAGTGCCTGTGGTTATGCATAAAGGTCATATGTCACATCGAATTAGCATCGAAGGTAAATCTGGCCATTCAAGCAAGCCAAACCTTGGCATTAATGCTATAGAAATAATGCATAAGGTTATTGGTCAGTTAATTGAGCTAAAAGAAAAGTTTCAACTCAATTATGAAAACAATGCTTTTGATGTACCGGCGCCTACCTTAAATTTAGGGGCAATATCTGGTGGTGATAATGCCAATAGAATTTGTGGTCATTGCACTTTAGATATAGATTTACGCTCATTACCCGGCATGAGTGATGATGAATTGATTAATTGGTTAAGCGAGGCGTTAAAACCTTTAGCTGAACTTTACCCGGGTAGAATTAGCTTTGCTGAAATGCACCCAAGCTCCCCCAGCTTTGAACAAAAAAAGCCTAGTACTCTTATTAGTATTGCTGAAGAAATTAGTGGTCACCATTGTTGTGCGGTTAATTACGCTACTGAAGCACCGTATATTCAACAATTAGGTTGCCAAACTATAGTGCTGGGTCCAGGCTCTATTGAGCAAGCCCACCAACCAAATGAATTTTTGGCTCATAGTGAAATTGATAAAACAGAAAAACTACTTACCAGAATGATCCAGCATTACTGCTTATAGTTATACGCATTTGCAGAGCAATAAGATCAGTAAAGGGCGTCATAGAAGAGTATGTCGCCTTTTCTGTTAAAGATATTTCAAGTAAATAAAATCAGGGTGTTTAACTTTGAAGCCTAGTTACCACAAGCCTAAAGGGTATAGTTCGAGTAATATTATTCCACTAATAATATAAGTATTTGTCAGATCAGTTATATCCTTCATCCCGCCAAATATTCCTGTGCCCGTTAAGAAAATACGACGAAGTGATGTTGCTCAAGCGCTTCTTTGATGGACAACGGGGTATACATTATGATTCCACTTTGTTCCAAAGATTTTGATTAACTTTTATTGAGAAAAACTCGTTCGCCTGCCAACACCTAGGTAGTAAGTCTAATTGCTTTCTCTCTTGTGAGTTAGAGCTTAATAGCTCTAAAATTTCATTCAAACGATCTTTACTTAACGTTGCCAGTTTCTTAGCTGTTTGAGTGAAATATAAATTACTCGAGTTTTGAATTACACCATTCTGCCCATAACTGATAAAAGTTAATTTTCGAGTGGTCAAGCGACAATTAGGGTGTTCAGGCTTTTGTGGATAAAGGTTATTAACAATAGCGTATTCATAACAATCTCCTTGCTCACCAAACTCTCCTAATGGCATATAAACAATACCAAAGCCTTGTGGAAACATACCAGTGACTGTATATAATGCCTCAACAACTCCTTGAGCACAGGCTCCAAGCTCTGCATTTTTGTTTAAAACCTGAAAGACCTGAGGTAATAACTTGTAATTGTAACTGGCTTTGGTTGATAAGATTATTGAGGTATAAATTTGGGGTACTTTCAGTACGTTGCCAATGCTGTTTTTCGGATTGACACTTGTTTTTAATAGCAATTGAATAAAAGTCAATTTATCTTGCTCATCACTCAGAAACTGCTCTCGTTCTTCTTTGGTGTTACCAACAAAAGTGGGGATTCCAATGCCCTCAGTCAAGTATTTAATCGTTTCACGATAATTGATTTGCAGTAATGCTTTTCGATCTTTAAGTTCTAGAGTGCGAAAGGGATCTAATTGGCCATCATTCCCCAGCAGTATATTTTGAGCTTTAGGGTGATAATTGCCAATATCTTGTAATAGTACCGCCATAATCAGCGGGACTTTGACTTGTGCAACAAACCGTTGATGAGCTTCACTATCATGGCTAGCAAAATCACTATATTGCTTTGCTGAAATATTCGTTAAGTATTTATTGATATAGGGCTCAACCATCTTACCATCAAGAATTAATTGGTCGAGTAATCTTAATGATAGTACCGCTTTGTAGATCGACTTGCTTTGCTCATTACTCTTAGCTACCCGTTTACCTTCAGTAGGACTTAATAATTGAATCGTTCCGAGAAATTGCGCAGACTTACGGTTATTTTCAGTGAAGTTATCTCCTTCCGCTAACTCTAAAATAGTTAGGGCAATTGATAACAGATTAGAATAGCGTGCCGTACGCTCCATTAATTCTAGGCTAGACTCATCAGTAGATATTTGTTCATCCGAAGGGCGAAATTCTTCATGCTCAAAGTAACCGATAGCACGATCTAATAAGGAATCTTTAACAGCACTTTTGCCATAAACTTTAGCCAACAAATGATGAATTTGTCGTGTGTAATGTGTTTGGTGAGGAGAGTCTTTAGCCATTGAACCACTGAAGCTGAAAAATATTAAACATTATTCAATAATGCGAGTAATAGTGTAATAAATCAACCTTTGATGTGTGCCAAAGTTAATTCATTATGTGGATGATCTAATATACCGCGAGAAAAACAACAAATAATCCATTCTTTGTTTTATAGAATCAATAACAACAAGACCTACTCCATTATATAATGAAAAGCTATGTGTCTAGCATTGCTTTTATTTTTTACACAAAAGAGGATTGATAATAGTTAGGGTCTGTTGAGTTTTCGAGGTTATTTTTACACTTACCAAGTACAAGAGAAAGTAAAAGCAAAGTGGATATTGATAACATTTAGCAATACTGCTACCAATAACCCTAAATCTAGCTATTAATACATACGATTTAAAACGTATTCATTAATTTATACCTTTAATTTTCACTTGGTTTTGCTTGTGAGTAAGTTGCTGACAAATTTTAACGAGGTCAGAGTGTAAACCACCAGCGGTAACATCTCTCCCAGCTCCAGGGCCACTGATAATTAATGGGTTGTCTTGATACCAATGACTACTGATTTTAAAAATGTTATCACAAGGTGTTAAATTGGCAAAAGCATCACTTTGCGGTAATACTTCCAAACTCACTTTTGCACTAACACCTGTTGCTTCATTATTTTGAAAACGAGCAACGTAACGAATGCATTCACCCTTACTATTTGCTCCAGCTAGTGCTGTGGCAAAGTATTCATCTAACTCATTAGCTCTTGCCAAAAAATCATTAGTGGACAATGCTTGTAATGCTTCAGGCACTAAGTTCTGACAATCAATGTCTTCTAATGCTAATTCAAACCCCGCTTTTCGCGCTAAAATCAATAACTTTCGTTGCACATCTCGACCTGATAAGTCTTCACGTGGGTCTGGCTCAGTAATGCCTTGTGCTAACGCATCCAATAATAACTCTGAAAATTTTGAACTACCATCGTAGGTTTCAAATAACCAAGAAAGGGTACCGGAGAAAATGCCTGATATTTCACTGATACTGTCACCACTTTGACGTAAGTCATCAATAGCATAGTTTATTGGTAAGCCTGCTCCTACTGTCGTATTACCGAGCCACAAACTGTTATTTCTATCAGCCGTATTTACTAGGTTGTTATAATGAGCTGTGCTACTTGAAGCGGCCCATTTGTTAGCGCCAATGACATGTACACCTAAAGCAAACATTTGCTCATACAACAAACTAAAATCTTCACTTGGCGTGATATCTACAACAATTAAATCATCATATGGGTTCTGAGTTAACCAAGAAATAAGTTGTTCACTATCATAACTTTGGGCGTCTTGAGAAAATAATTCACTGGCTTGACTAACATCTATACCATCATTATTAATTAGTGCTTTTTTCGATGATAGTAAACCCACTAAGTGTAAATTTTCTAAGGCATATACTTTATTAAGTTGAGCCGGTAATAGCTCTAAAAAGCGCTCGCCTATATTACCCATGCCCGCGACTACTAAACCGATATGGCGAGCATCTTTAGTCATCTCATGATGCACAGTGTTCAAGAGCTCAATTGAGCAAGCCTCGGGTAAAATGGCTACAACACTATGGCCATTATCACTACCCACTAAGTTTAGTGGTTTAGCCGTTATTAATGAGCGCTTGAAACGTGCTTTTATATCTCCGCGTTCTGCTACACGATGACCTACGGTTGCAATAATAGCCACGGGTTTAAAGCTAACTTCAACATCATGACTCGCTAGCCACTGACTAACAGATTTCTGCTGCGCTTGCGTAATAACCATAAAACCATTTTGGTCATCCATACAAATAGGGGAAAATGTTGCTTTCGCTTTCTCTGCCGCCTCTCCGGTAAAGCTTACAGATTGCGCTAACAGCAAATCATTTAGATAAGTTACTGATAATTCTTGTTTAGCTATTTGCCCAAACTTACCTATTTCAGTACCTATGACTTCTGGGTCAAAACTACTCGCAACATGTAGATGGGTATGATGTTCGCTTAATGGGTTAATTAGAGGTAATAGTGTTTTAGCATGTAAAACTGGATTACCTAAACGCCCTAACTCCTTTGCTACACCATTGGGTAAACGGTGTAATTTTCTAGCATTGGGTACGACACGAGGGTCGGCACTATAAATACCGTCAACATCGGTCCACAGAGTGACATTACCCGCAGCAACTAACGAAGCAATAATGGTGGCCGAGTAATCGCTGCCATTACGACCTAACGTGCAACTTTTACCACGAGTATCTTTACTAATATAACCCGTAATGACTGCTAATTTACCAAACTGACGCCTTTCTCTCAATTGCGCAGCACTGATCGCAGTATCAACGATACAACTTTGTTCATCATCAATAACAAGAAAATCACGAGAATCAATACTATTACTTGGGCAAACTTGTTCATTAAGTAGCGCCGACAATAAACGTGCCGACCACACTTCGCCTAACGCTAAAATATCATTGTGATACCGGACAATATCAGTTGCTAACCAAGATGTTAATTGTTTAATATCTTCATTTAACCGCTGCAATAATTGTTTTGTATTATTCGCATTTAGCAAGTCAGTAATGAGTTTCGCTTGCTCTTGTGCTAAATCTGCAATCGATTGCGATAACTCATCACTTGATGATGTTTCTTGTTCCGCTATTGTGCTTTCAACTAGCGAATAGATAGCAAATAAACTATCTGTAGTTTTACCATTAGCTGATACAACAACAATATCGTTTAACTGACAGTTTTCACGGATAATTTCAAGTGCACGTTTTATGCATTGTGGCGTTGCTAATGAACTACCACCAAATTTATGCACTTGAATAGCATGCTTAGCCAATTTATTTTCTGTGGTAACGTCACCAACAAAGTCATGCTCAGTAACAGCAGAGCTTGGCACATTTTTATTTTCGTTAGCTTTGTTTAAAATAATATTTTCTTGTTTCATATCTCTGCCTGCTCAACGCTAGTTATTCACACTATGGTCTATTTATATCTAAACGTAAGCTTTACGCTAAAGCTTACGTTTTATCCGCTTATCTTCCATCAAAGTATCATCAACATCTGATTATAGAAGATATAACGATTACAGTTGGCTTTGGATTAAACCGTGCGCTAAATCAGTTAATATATCGTCAATATCTTCAATACCTACGGATATTCGTACCAAGGATTGGGTAATGCCGGCCTCTAACTGATCAGCTATTTCCATACCAGCATGCGTCATTGTTGAAGGATGGCTGATAAGACTTTCAACACCACCGAGTGATTGCGCTAAAGTAAATAACTCAAGGTTATCAAATAACCTTTTAACGGCTTCAACGCCACCTTTAACTTCAAAACTTAACATAGCACCAAAACCAGCTTGCTGTTTTTTAGCTATTTCGTGTCCAGGGTGATCAATAAAGCCAGGAAAGTACACTGCATCGATTGCATCGTGACCTTTTAGAAACTCGGCCACTTGTAATGCGTTTTCTTGATGTTGTTTCATTCGTACAGGTAAAGTCTTTAAGCCGCGTAAAGCTAGGAAGCTATCAAATGCACTGCCAGTAATACCGATGCAGTTTGCCCACCACGCTAATTTTTCGCCTAATTCTTGAGTTTTGGTAACCAATACACCACCCACAACATCACTGTGGCCATTTATATACTTGGTGGTTGAGTGAAAAACAATATCTGCGCCTAAAGTTAAAGGTTGCTGAAGGGCTGGTGACAAAAAGGTGTTATCTACGGCAACTAGTGCGCCTACCGCATGGCAGGCTTTGGTAACTTCTTCAATATCAACTAATCGTAATAACGGGTTACTTGGGCTTTCAAGTAATACCAACTTAGGCTTCTGGGCCAATGCTGTAGTCAGTGCTTGTTTGTCATTTTGATCAACAACAACTAAGTTAAATTGACCACGTTTTGCTAGATGAGTAAATAATCTAAAACTGCCGCCGTAACAATCATGTGGAATTACGACAGTATCGTCAGTAGATAACAGCTGACAAATTAAATGAACTGCCGCCATACCTGTACTAGTTACTATGCCTACACTTCCCTGCTCTAACCCAGCAATTGCCTCAGCAAAAGTCGCTCGTGTTGGGTTACCCGTACGAGAATAATCAAATTGACGTTTGTTATTAAAACCTTTTAACGAATAAGTGCTAGATAAATGGATCGGAGCAACCACTGCACCGTGATGTTCGTCGGTATTAATACCAGCTCTTACTGCTGAAGTAGTAATATTACTTATTTTGGCAGTTGACATTGTGTTCTCTCCGTTAATAATTTAGCAACTAAACGTTATTATTTTTCGCCCTATTAATCAATAAATGCATCGATAAATCGTAAGATTTACGTTTAGATGTTTGGACGTCTATAACTCTAAACACTTTCATTATTATGGTCAAGTATTTTTAGACATCTAAACTTCTACTTGACTGCTTTTTTGCAACAGGTAAAATCTACACTATTACAAATTAGAATACGTTATGCCAAACGGATTAATCACTCCATTAATTGTGCCGTTTGCTATCTTAACAATACAGAGGAATATCCATGGCTCAGTGGAATGACGAGTACATAAATCCCTATGCTGAACACGGTAAAAAAAGCGAGCAGGTAAAGAAAATTACTGTTTCTATTCCTTTGCGTGTTTTAAAGGTGCTGACAGACGAACGAACTAGACGCCAAGTAAACAACCTTCGTCATGCAACAAATAGTGAATTGTTATGCGAAGCATTTTTGCATGCCTTTAGTGGCCAGCCTCTGCCTGACGACGAAGACTTAGCAAAGGATAATAATGAAAAGTTACCTGCCAGTGTAAGGCGCTTGCTAGAATCTAAAGGCATAACCGATTTTAGTGCTTATGAAGTGGATGATGAGTAATTTTTAGAAACTACATTAGATACAATAAAAGGCACCTGTTGAGTGCCTTTTTATGAAAAAACCCGCCTTCCCTTCATAAACTAGTTCTATAAACTTAGATTTAAGTCAAAATTTAACCTGTCAACGAATAACAACTTAGAAAATTAGCCTCATTTAACCTTCACCCATTGCCTATTTATCCCTGGTGAGTTTATGGGAAACTTATCTATATGTGCTAATATGTAACTTACCTATATTTTAATCCCCCCTGTTTAGGCAACTATTTTGAGCCCCAAAAATAATAAAGATACCGCCTTTGACAATATAAGAAACCAAGTATTGGACAGTATTGACTCCTTCATTTTCACCAAAGACTTATCGGGTAAATACACCTATGCTAACCAAGCTGTTTTAGACTTATTTGACAAAAAACTGGATGAAGTGGTCGGGCAAAGTGATGAAGTTTTTTTTGATTTGAAACTCTCTGTTCAGCTGCAAAAAAATGATCAAAAAGTAATGGCGCTAGGGATCAGAGTAGACAGTGAAGAAACTAATTATATTAAAGTGCTTAATGAAACTCGTACCTACAGATCAGTAAAAAAACCACTGTTTGATGAACAAGGCAATATAACGGGTATGTGTGGTATATCTACTGATATTACCGCAGAAAAAATTCTACAAGTACAAGTAGCAGAACAAAAACATTTGCTTGATACCATTTTAAATAATATAAATGCCCACGTTTATATGAAAGATTCTGATCGAACCTTCCTGTATGTAAATAGTCAAGTTGCTGAGCTCTTTGGTGATGAAGCAGAGAACATTATTGGTAAAAAAGATACCGAGGTTTTACCTAAAGAAATTGCCGACCATTTTTATCAATCTGACAGTGTCGTTTTCAAGACACAAGAAAGGCAAGTTATTGAAGAAACCGCCACTGATGATGAGGGTAACATTCACCATTATATCAGTACAAAAATTCCCTTTTTGTCCCCTGACAAGCGCTCGGCACTCATTGGTTTTTCAACCGAGGTTACTGAATTATTTCTATTAAAAGAAGAGTTCAAAAAACTCGCAACCATTGACCCTTTGACAAAGTTATTCAACCGTCGTTATTTTACCGAGCAAGCCGATAAAGAATTTATCAGAGCACAGCGTTACAAATTATCTATGACGCTTATTTCAATTGATATTGACCATTTCAAAAGTATTAATGATAACTACGGGCATCCTGCAGGAGATAAAGTATTAGTTGCCGTCTCCAAGCAGCTTCAAGATAGCTTAAGACAAACAGATATTCTTGCGCGAATAGGCGGTGAAGAATTTTCTATTCTTTTACCTGAGACATCTGCAGAGGATGCAATGGTTTTTGCCGAACGCATCAGGGCGGAACAAGAAAAATTGCGTATTACAGGAGAGTGGCAAGGAGAGATAACGTTGTCGGTAAGCATTGGTATTTCAGGCTTTCAAGTCGACGATGAAGCGTTTGACGTGCTCTTTTCTCGTGCTGATAAAGCCTTATATCAAGCAAAAAAATCAGGCAGAAATAAAGTCTCTTACTTATAAAAATGCCAATATACATGGTAACGAGTATATTGGCATTTTCTCCTGACAACTTAGCTATTCAATAATTAACTTGTTTAATGATTGAGTAGCTATTTTTCATTACGACTCTTGCTTATTAACTCTAATCCAATAAGCTGAGAATAATAACCCTGCCGATACGAGTAACGTTCTATAATCAATTTGCGCAATTAACAATTGTAATGCCGCTGAACGTGATTTATCTTGCTCAATAGCCATACTTGCCATGTTATCAGGCGTAATTGAGAAATAGTCTGCTATAAAGTGACCAAAAAATGGTTGTGAGATATTCAAGTAGTGCACCACAATCGTTTCAATAACTAGCAATGCGACTATCGGTAATACAGCCCATAAAAATGGTGCTTTATTAGCATAAACGGATGCCAACATTAACCAGCTATATAAAGGCAATAACCAAATAGCAATTGGCACTAATGATAACCAAATATAGCCAATACCACTGATGATGCCTGCACTTGCAAACCAACTCCATAAAGAAATATCATAACCAACAGAAAGCATTACACTAGCGATAACGGCAACGACTAACATTACCAACATTAATATAGTTGCTGCACCAAAGAAAATACCTGGAATAACAATTGCGCCAGTAAGTAATTTGCTCGCAATAGTCATTTCATCCGATACAGGAAGCGAACGCCAGAACATTACCGATTGGTCACGCCTTTCATCAAATAAACAAGTAACGAAGTAATAAATTTGTACAATAAAACCTATCGCAATAAACGGTGTAAATAAGGCTATTGCAGAAACAAAGAATATCTCATTTAATCGGTCTGTTTGCTGCATTTGTGTTAAACGTTCAAGTTCTTCAGCTATATGACCAATTTCATGCAAAACTTCCTGTACATTGACGCCATTAAGCAACACGGCTAACAAGGGGATGAAAATAAACACCCCTGCTAACGTGATAGGCACCCACTTCAACATACCATTAAATTCCCATAACTCTTTTTTAATTGAAGCTTTCATTATTGAAGTATTCATTAACAAGTCTCCTTATTCATCACACCAACAAAAACATCTGCTAAGCTAGGCACAGAAACTTGACCTAAACTCTGTAATGCCGCTTTATCTTGATTATCAAATAACATGGTCGTTAACCCCATCATACTATTTTTAAATAATGGTTTAAGGTCATCAGCCTGCGCCACTTGCTCATTGGCAACAGCAACTAAGTTGAAACGTTGCTTTATTTCATCAGTACTTTGTGCCAATACAATTTGACCTTGCTGAATAAAAGCCACGTCCGTTAATATATGCTCAATCTCTTCAATTTGATGGGTGGTAACGACAATACATTTATCTTCATTATAAAAGTCTTCCAATAAATGATTGTAAAATTGTCGGCGAGTCAAAATATCTAAACCTAAGGTAGGCTCATCTAAAATCAGTACCTTAGCATCAATAGCTAGGATCAATGCTAAATGTAATTGAGCCACCATGCCTTTAGATAAAGCCTTCACTTTATCGGTTAACGCAATATTCGTTTTTGCTAGGAATTCCTTAGCTTTTTCTAGATTAAAATTCTTGTGGATATCTTGCATATAGCAAAGTGCTTGCGAGACTTTTATCCATTTAGGTAAGATAGCAACATCCGCAATATAGGCGACATCATTTAACATGCTAACACGGTCTTTTCTTGGGTGGTGTCCTAAAACACTGATCTCACCTTCATAATCAGTCAAGCCTAATATAGCTTGCAAACAGGTGGTTTTACCTGCGCCGTTAGGTCCAACTAAGCCAACAATTTGCCCTGCGGTAACAGAAAAATTGACAGAAGAAAGTACCTGCTTTTTACCAAACGACTTACTGACGTTACTCACTGAAATTAATGCGCTCATAATTAATGCTCCACGCTGCTGGTTAACAGTTCTGCTGGCGAAAGTTTAAGTCGGGTAATTTGTTTTAATACTTCTGGCCACTGGTGAGACAAAAAACTTTCACGCTCTCTATCTAACATCAACACTTGCGCACCTGGCATAACAAATAAACCTTTACCTCGTTGCTTTTCTACAACTTCTTCGTCCTGTAACATCTGATACGCCTTTGAAATAGTAATTGGATTAAGTCTGTACTCAGCGGCTACTTTTCTTACAGAAGGCAAAGCTTCACCTTCTTTGATATTGCCATCTAATATGCGTGTGACTACTTGCTGATACAGTTGCAGGTAAATCGGTTTTTCTGGATCCCATTGAGGTGTCATGCCCTGTTCCTTGAATAATACCAAAAAGATAATAGTGTTATACACCACCAGCACACCATAACACAAGAACAGCCTTGAACTTTTTTTATTAAAAAACGGTGAAAAGGCTAGTAATAAAAACTCAAACCAAAGATAAGCAACTGATAAACAATAGGAATACAACAATAACCACCGTAATTAAAGCAATGTAACAAAATATGAATATTTCACAATAAATTTTTAAATGTGAGATTGTGTTGGTGGAGTAGCACACCTTTTAGTGCAAAAAAAACCGCCGATACCTTTTATAGATATCGACGGTTTTATAATTTAAATAGCTTGCTGTTTTAGCGTAACGGCATACTTAAAAAGGAATTACTTATGGTAAGGCTTACTTAAACGATGTACTGACTCAATAAAGTGACCAGCATGCTCAGGATTCACATCAGGGTGAATACCATGGCCTAAGTTAAATACGTGACCAGTACCGCCTTCACCAAAACCTGCTAGTATCTTTGAGACTTCTTGTTCAATACGTGGCAACGGTGCGTAAAGCATTGATGGATCCATATTACCTTGTAAGGCAACTTTATCACCAACACGTGCTTTAGCGTTTTCAATATCGATAGTCCAATCTAAACCAACTGCATCACAACCTGTTGCTGCGATTGATTCTAACCACATACCACCATTTTTAGTGAATAAGGTTACTGGCACTTTACGGCCTTCATTGTGACGAGTTAAGCCATCAACGATTTTTGCCATGTATTGTAATGAAAACTCATTATAATCGCGTGGAGACAATACGCCGCCCCAAGTATCAAATACCATCACAGATTGTGCGCCTGCAGCAATCTGTGCATTTAAGTAACTAATTACCGAGTCAGCTAACTTATCAAGTAATAAGTGTAAGGTTTGTGGCTCAGAAAACATCATCTTTTTGATCTTAGTGAAAGCTTTAGAGCTACCACCTTCAATCATATAAGTAGCTAGTGTCCATGGACTACCAGAGAAGCCGATTAAAGGTACTTCACCTTTTAATTCTTTGCGAATAGTTCGCACTGCATTCATAACATAACCTAATTCATCTTCTGGATCAGGAATGCCAATTTTCTCGACATCTGCTTTACAAGTGATTGGGTTAGTAAATTTTGGACCTTCACCTGTTTCAAAGTACAGACCTAAACCCATTGCATCTGGAATAGTTAAAATATCACTAAACAAAATAGCAGCATCTAATGGAAAACGACGTAATGGTTGAATAGTAACTTCGCAAGCCAGCTCAGCATTTTTACATACCGACATAAAGTCGCCAGCATTTTTACGTACTTCACGATATTCAGGTAAATAACGACCCGCTTGACGCATCATCCATACTGGCGTGTAATCTACTGGTTGCTTTAATAGTGCACGTAAATAGGTATCATTTTTTAATTCTGTCACCAATAGTTCCTCTTAGCTTATGCTTTATTGTCATACAGATAAATTACGTGTTGATTCGCAATTATGTCAGCATAACTCAGTTAATTTAGTGATTTAACGACAGTAATGTGAAAATTACCTTGTTAATCTATTTTATGCTGCGAAGTTTACCATCGACCAGCCTTTTGATCTATGCGCTAAATCAACACCCCGATAAAAAATCCTATAGCGAAACCAACAAAAAAATGAGTCTGCAACGTAAAAGTTCCATTTATTTAACTTTTTTTTTAAGTAGGTGATTTACACTTGATTTTTATCAATGGACTTTGAATCAAGAGCTTAGCGACCTCGACTTGTTCGACCAGTTTAGTACGAAAAAACTCGTGGAGTTTATGCTCTACTAAAGTTGTTGCGATGGCAAAAATGCTTTGGTATAAAATGCCTGCGCTAAAGAAAAACAATAATAAAAACAAAAATAAATATAGCTCAAAACTAATAATAATAAAAAAATAGTAGCTAGAAATAAATAATAAGAAGCTTGGTAACAAGACCATAATGCGAGCATTTCAGGCCTTTCTCTTTGAGAAAGGCCTTTTTATTTGTGCAAAGAAATAAAATATCTCCCATAAACAAAACGGGAACATATTTCCCTAAATATTCCCAATAAAAATGCTAAAGTAACTCTTTACAAAATTTTAACATCGAGTTCACTATGAAATTATCAATTATCTACCTATCAGCCTCAGTTGCCCTAACGAGCTTTATCTCATTACCTGTTCTTGCTGTTGATCTAGGTGCTCTTACTAAATCATCATCTGAACAGCTTAAATCTGCCGCTAAAGAGGTAGGTGTTCCGTTAGAAACTAATGCAATGATTAAATATGCTGCAAAGCAGTTAAATTTATCCGAAGCAACCGTCTCAGCAAGTTTAGGCTCATTATTAAAAGTAGCAAAAGATAACTTGACTCAAGAAAATTTTGCGTTAATCAGTAAAGCGGTACCTGATGCACAAAGCTATGTAGATAAAGCCCCTAAAATGGCTAAATCGTCAATGAGTGCTTTATTCTCGAATGCTGGCGAAGCGGGTAAAAAAGCAGAGAGTTTAGACTACCTCAATTCTGCCTTTGAAAAGTTGGGTCTATCTAGCGAGCAAGTTCCAGGTTTAATCAACAGCTTTACTAGCTATTTAGATAATAATGGTTATAAACAAGCCGCTGCGACGTTAAAAAAAGGCTTAAGTTTGCTTTAATTCTGATTTAGTACTGATTTAAACGTTTATAGTCACGACAATGAAGTCCTGACTATACACCCGCCTCCTTATCGGTAAAGCGATTGCTACTTAGGCGGAAAAACCCACAATACCTTCCCCTGTATTTGCGACCTACCCACAGGCCCTAACTTTTCAATCGGTACGCTTGTTTTATGATGACCCTTAAGCCAAAATAATCCATTTCTATCTACCTGCGCTAATGTCTTAACAATAAAACCATAACGGGGATGCAATACTTTAAGTAAGCTACCTTCTTTTAAGTTAAATATTTTTAGCCAAGGAACAACAAAAACATAACTGTTTTCTGGTATACGTGGCGACATACTCATGCCTGATACTTTACAAAAATGAAAACCAAACATAATATACTCCGATAAAAATTCGCTAACTGCCCCTGAAGACTAGGGGCTGTTGACCTTCCGATATTGTTTTTGCCGCTTTTTGTTAGGTATTTATACTAGGCAGAGCTTTTGTCATGTGGTTGTTCCACATAAAAAGGCGATAACGCCGTAAAAATGACCAACAAACGCTGTCCGAAGGATTCGGCTAAAAGTGCTTTACTCTTTGTTGAGTAGTACTTGCTTAGAGTGACTAGGCTACATATTACCCGCCGCGATTAAAACACTTTTACCTCGAACAAAATTTAACCGCGAAAGGTCAACAGACCCTAGGATAAACTAACTGTTCTGCAGGTGGATAAGGGCACGTAGCGGTAAACGTAGCCACTTGCTTAGTTGCCCAGAATATTTCAGCGAAGCGGTTTACTTTTTGCAATAAAGTCATCGCAACATCCCTACTGATATGCTGCTTTGCCTGTGAACTTGCTAACATAATATCGTGCACTAATTCATGTAACTCTGGATATTGTCCTAATTGAGGTGCTTTAATGTAATCCCCCCAGATTACACTTATTTCTTCTTTAACCTTAACGCCGTGTATTTCTTTTTGGCTAACTAGTCTCAAAAACTCAGCTTGTTCATCGAGAGTAAGCGATGCTTTTTCTTTTAGTTCATTGAGTAAGTCCACCATACGAATAATGGTCAATACAGCAATTTGGGCATTAATAGGATCATATATTTTACAAGGGATATCGCAGTGTCCCATCACAATAGGAAAGTGAAGTTTTTTGTCTAATTTGGCAATGAAATTGTAAAGCATGGTTCTCTCCTTTATAAATTTACTACTCAGTTTTTTGGAGCAGTGATCTCTTTAAATACCACCACAATGGCTGCAACAATAATGGGTACTAACCATAATAAATGCACAAGACCTGAGCCAGCATCACTATGGTCATGCCCTGGATGTGCAAACAATGGGTTACTTAGTAGTGATGCCGATAAAGCAAAAATATAAGCTGTTTTTTTCATCGTAATATCCTTAATAGTTAATAAATTAATGCATTACCGGCTGGTTAGCATTTATTACAGTTTCCATTTTTTTTAGTGATGACAAACAACCATCACAAGCGGGGTACTTTTTGCTAAATGCAAGCAAAGGCATTAATGTCATTTTTAATGTACGTAATGCAATAAACTTTAGGTCATCACTATATTTCGGCTGTTGTGATATTTCATACATACGTTGATGGGGTATTTGTAGATAGCGAAAAGCCATTTTGGGCTGCCCTTGCTCTTCATACAAAACCGCCAGGTTATGAAAAGCACTGATCCATGCCATTAGCAAATTACTATTCTCAATGTCAGCCGACCATTGATGCTCTAAACACTCAATAGCTTGATGATAATATTCCTCAGCTAATGGCAATTCGAACTTATTAAAACTATCGTTGCCCTTTATTAACAGTAATTGCCAAACTTCCATAAACCACCAGTGCAAATGATAACGATTCTCATTCTAGTTAATAATATCGGTTCTGTAAAGATATTATTTGCTAATTACCCATTAACACTATATTTTGGGAATCTGCTTCAGATTCCACTGAATACAAGCCATTAACGATAAAGAGCACACTTATGAATGCACCACAACGCGACATTACTTTAAGATTTTTAGCCGAACCACAAGATGTAAACTTTGGCGGTAAAGTGCATGGTGGCGCTGTGATGAAATGGATAGATTTAGCTGCATATGCTTGCGCTGCTGGTTGGAGTGGTCGCTACTGTGTTACAGCGTACGCGGGTGGTATTCGATTTGTTGCTCCTATCCATGTAGGCAGTTTAGTTGAAGTAGAAGCTAAAGTAATTTATACCGGTAACTCGTCAATGCATATAGCGCTTGAAGTTAATGCATGCGATCCTAAATCCTTAAACCGCCGTTTGACTACGCATTGCATTGTTATCATGGTTGCCGTTGATCAAAATGGTCAGTCCGAACGTGTTCCACAATGGCAGCCAGAAACAGAAGCAGATTTAAAGCAGCATGCTTCTGCAGTAAAGCTTATGGAAATGCGTAAACAGATTGGTGAAGAGATGCAAATTTTTGTAGATTAGCCGTAAGCCTATAGATGAACTAACCGGTTCTGTTCACTATTTACTTAACTGAATTTTACCCTTTATACAACCGAGCTTTACTTTGGTAAAGTTCGGTTGTAAATGTCTTATCCTGTCCTGGTTAATTTTTATCTTTAGAAACACACTACAAAGTTGCCCTATCAGTATAAAAAACAAAATAGGTGACTAATTATTTTTAGTGATTTTGTCATCATCCTCTTCTCTCAGCACTTTCAATTGCGTTTTAACATCAATCCACTGTGCCATATATCGGGTACTTTTATGGTGGTGATGATTCAACATACTACCAATAAAATTATTTTGTCTATGCTGCACAAGATTCCCTTCCAACCTTGATAAACAATCTGCTATTTTGGCTAAAATACCTTCTTGTTCGTACATCAATTGGGCATTTTTCTGCCCAAGCTCACTCGCTACTTGCCAAGCGGATTCATCTTGGTACAGTTTAACGGCAGCATCAGCAATCACTTGTGGGTCATTAGCAATTACGCCAGGCCAAGGTAAATCAGTTTGCATGCTTTCTGCGCCAATATCAGTAGTTACTGATGGTGTAGCACAATACATAGCCTCCGCTAACTTGCCTTTAATACCGGCACCAAACCGTAGAGGGGCTAAACAGACTTTAGCACTTTGCATGGCAAGTACAGCGTCATCAACCCAGCCTTTAACAAGAAATCCAGATTTTTCATCATGCAAGTCAGTCGCTTTAGGTGGCGGGTAAGCGCCATAGATGTCCAATTTAGCATTAGGGAGCTGCTTACGTATCAATGGCCATATGTTTTGTTTGAGCCACAGTACCGCATCCCAGTTAGGTGCATGACGAAAATTACCTATCGCCATAAAATTTTCGCGCTGTTGATAACTTGGGTTTTCTTGTATTAGCTGATCCTGGCTTAACATGAAGGGGCAATAGTGAATTAAGCTAGCATCAACTTTAAATAAGCGTTGTAATAATTCAACTTCAATACTTGAGATCATTAAACTGATATCAGAACGAAATATCGACGCCACTTCACGCTTAGCCATATCACTGGTTAGTAAATCTTCATCGGTGATATTACGCTGTTGTTTATAAGCTTGATGGCGAGCATTACGTAAACAAAACAAATCTTCGGTATCTAAAATACGTAATGCCTGCGGACATTGTTCACTAACACGCCAGCCGAATTGCTCTTCCATCATAAAACGGTCAAACATGACACTATTTGGCTGTAGGTTTTTGATGAAGTCATCGAAGCTGGTGCAGTTTAGCTGAATATTTTCTACGGCAATATCAAGTGCAGTTAAATCAACCATATGTTCGGTTTGTTGCGCAGGACTGGCAAAGGTAATGTGATAATTTTGCGCTTGAAAGAAATGGATTAACTGCATCATGCGGCTACCTGCCGCAGAAGAGTTAGGCTCAGGCCATACATAGCCAATAATAAGAAGTTTTTTCATTTAAGTATTTTATACCAATTACAATCACTTTCAATGGCATAAATATACAATAACTTCGTTGCTTTCAATCACAATAGCTTATACCAACTCCAATAAGTTTCTTCACACTCAGCGAGAATTAAAAGGCTTAGAGGCAAGGCCTTGATTAAAGATAATGGTTATTCCCTTATCAAAAATCAATAACGAAGGCTGTGAGCCTTTTAAACTCGCCCTTTGGGAGCTTTTCAGCGATATGATAATCACACAGAATTTATTTAATATAGAGTGACTATATACAAAAAATTATATTTATTCTCAAACCGCTGACAAGCTCTGAGCGGGAACTAACTTAATGGACTTGGTATGGCTATTGCTCAATCAAGCGCCTTGTTCTTGAACATTTACTCGCATTGAGTCATTACTCATAGCTAATTGAATTGATATTTATTAAAGCAATAAAGGTTAATGTTAAATCGGAGCTCAATTATATGAAACAAAAAAGCCATCAGTAAGTTATTACTGATGGCTTTAAAATTTTATCTAGTATGAGTGTCCTAGTAAGCTAAGAGCACTTACTCAACACAAACATTACTAGTGAGCAGCGTGGTCGTGACCTTCAGCTTTTGGTGCTTCTTCTGCTTTTTGAATTTCTAATAATTCAATTTCAAACTGTAGTACTGAGTTACCCGGAATGCTTGGTGGGTTACCGTTAGGACCGTACGCTAAATCTGAAGGAATAGTGAATTTGTACTTAGCGCCTACAGGCATTAATTGTACACCTTCAGTCCAACCTTTGATTACACGGTTAAGAGGGAACACTGCTGGCTCTCCGCGTTCACGTGAACTATCAAATGTATCACCATTTAAGAACGTACCTACATAATGTACTTTAACGGTATCAGTTGCAGCAGGTTTATCACCTTCGGCAACAGTTAATACTTCATATTGAATACCAGATTCTGTGACTATAACGCCTTCTTTTTTAGCGTTATCTGCAAGAAACTTAGCACCGTCAGCTAGACTAGCTTCAGCAGCGGCAATTGCTGCAGCTTGTTGTTTCTCTTTCATGCTAGCATCAAGGTTCATCAATAACGCTTGAATTTCTTCTTTTTCGATAACTGCTTTACCGTCGATGCTGTCTACAAAACCGCGTACGATAAGCTCTTTATCTAATGTTAAACCTAGTTTGTCATGCTCTTCTAAATTACGCTGCATGTACATACCAATTGAGGCACCTAAGCCGTAGGCTTGTTTTTGCACTTCAGTATCTAATACTGGTGCTTTAACTTCTTCAACCGCTTTTTCGTTACAACCAACAACGGCAACTAGTGCAAGAGCTACTAGGGTAGGCTTAAACAATTTCATTCATATCTCCACTTATACAATACAATTGGAGAGTTTCCCCCAATTAAAAACTTAAAAATTGTGATGTTACCTTTGAAAATTTAACTTTAAATTAAACTTTGCATTTAACTTTCTATAAAAGTACAGATAACACTAAACAATTTCAAAAAAGAACTTATACTAACGATAAATGCGCAAATAAAAAAGTATTAATATTTTGTTAAATTGTAATTGGATTTTTCCAGTCATATTAATGACCACACTAGCCGCTTGTAAGCCTATAACACAAGCACCATTGCAACGCTGGCAACAGTCTGTAGAAGGTGCTTATGCTGGCCAAATTTCAAGTAATGGCAAGTTATCAGTAATATCATCTATTCATCATGGCTTGAGCGTGTGGGATCTAACCAAAAATGAGCGGCTTTACAATTGGGCGCAAGAACAAAACACCAGTGATAATCTAGTTCTCTCTATCGATATTAGTGACAATGCTAGCCATGTATTAACAGCTAACAGAGATAATTTTGCTCTGTGGAACCTACAATCAGGTAAATCTGAAGGTTATTGGAAAGTACGTGAATCTCATATTAGAGACATAGCCATCAGTAACAATGGTGACTACTTACTTATTGGGAAAAGCAATGGTACCGTTGTTCATGTTGCTGTTGATACAGGAAGACGATTAGAGTTTTTAGGTCACAAAGAAAAAATAAACTCAGTAGACATGCTACCTAATGGCCGCGTAGCTATATCTGGTGGTAACGATTTCACCGCCTATGTTTGGGGCACCCAATCAGGGCAAGTAGTTTATCAATTTAACCATACTTCTCGTGTATCAAAAGTAGCATTAGACGCTAAAGGTCGCTACGCCTTTTCTGCTGATAGTATGAAATCGGCTTACATTTGGGATTTAAAAACGGGCAAACGAATTAGTACCTTACAGGGCACAAAACGTCATGAAGTATTTAGTACCGTTCGTTTTTCTCCCGATGGGAAAACAATGATCACAGGCGCTGCGTCCAAAAAAGTCAGTATTTGGGATATTGCCACGGGTAAACGCCTCACACATTGGTTTGTAACCCCAAAAGAGGCAAAAAGACCTACAGGAGCGGTTGTGTATAGTGTCGCATTTGGCGATAATAACGACCTATTAACGATAAGCTCATCAGGATATGTTGAATCATGGCCAATCACGAAATAACTTTAAGTGCACATAGCACCAATGCCAACTACGTCCAGAAACTCGAAGAGCGTGTTGATGCGTTAGAATCACGAAACGTCTTCCAAGATGATGTTATCGACCAGTTAAGTGAAGAATTAGCTGCCCACCAGCATGAGATCTCTGAATTGAAACACCAAATCCAACTCGTCGCTAATCGCTTAAAAGACGCAGGGAGTTTATCAGGTGATGCGGAAGAAATAGAACCACCACCTCCACATTACTAGCGAAAACTAAGCCGCTTCATCATAGTGAGAATAAATAGATAATAAGGTAATTTGCTCTACCAATAGTCATTCCCAGTTTTTTTTGTCGGGAACCTATAGAAGTATTAAAACTTAAGTGAATGGATCCTCGACAATACACTTCGAGGATGACAGTAACTCCTAAGGCGACCTAAAAATTTAATTCCCGAATTTACTTGTCGGGAATCTAGAGCAAAGATAAAACTTAAGGTTTAAATACACCAATCACCTGCTCATTGGCACGAACAACCTCTTCAACATGCGCTTCAGTTTGCACCATTTGCTCACCACAACTCACGCAAGTTACTTTTTCTACACCATTTTCTTTGGTTAGTGCCATGGTGTCCATCGCTTTACATTTAGGGCAGACAGCACCGGCAATAAATCTTTTTTTCAGGGCTTTGTTCATAATTATCTACTACTTATTATTAGGCTATTTTGATCTTTGATGATTATTTCTCAGCATAAAAGAGCAACAGGCTCGACATTAAATCCAGAATTATCGCTATTTTACCTTGAATAGTAGTCATAGGAAAAGCGACAATGCATCAGCATTTTTTTAGTGAGTATTATCTTTGTCTCACTATGCCATTTTCCCGAGGAAATACCATTGATTATCGCTACAGACCTAAGTTTAGATAGAGGGGCTAAAAACCTAATAAAATCATCTAGCTTTACTATTCACCCTAACCATAAAGTTGGCTTAGTTGGCAGTAATGGCTGTGGTAAATCATCTCTTTTCGCTGCACTTTTAGGTGACTTAACACCTGACTCGGGTGATTTATCTTTGCCAAACAGCTGGGATATTGCAACAGTTAAGCAGGAAACGCCTTCATTAGAACAAAGCGCTCTTGATTATGTCATGGATGGCGATAAAGAATTTCGTCAATTAGAGCAACAACTTGAACAAGCTCGTATTACTGACAATGGTAATCTTGAAGCCACTATTATCAATAAAATTGATACTATTAATGGTTATAGTTTACCAGCCCGTGCCGGTGAGTTACTTCATGGTTTAGGTTTTTTACAATCACAACTTGCTAACCCCGTAAAAGATTTTTCAGGTGGTTGGCGAATGCGCTTAAACTTAGCGCAAGCGCTTATCTCTCGTGCTGACTTGTTATTGCTCGATGAACCTACTAACCATTTAGATTTAGACGCCGTTATTTGGCTACAGCGCTGGTTAAAGCGTTTTACTGGTACCTTAGTACTGATTTCACATGATCGAGATTTTCTCGATACGGTTATTGGTCAAATATTACATATTGAGCATCAACGGGCTAAATTATATAGCGGTAACTATACCGCTTTTGAACGCCAACGCCGTGAACATTTAGCGCAACAAGATGCACAATTTCAAAAACAACAAAAAGAAGCCGCACATCTAACCGCTTTTGTTGATCGTTTTCGCGCTAAAGCAAGTAAAGCGAAACAAGCACAAAGTCGATTAAAACGTTTAGAGAAATTACCTGATTTAGCGCCTGCCCATGTCGACAGTCAATTTACCTTTAGTTTCGAACAACCTGAAAGTTTGCCTTATCCCCTTTTGTCACTGAAGGAGAGTCAGTGTGGTTACCCTAAGTCTGACCATGGTGAGCAAGCCATTATTTTAAAAAACGTTGGACTAACTTTAGTTCCTGGCAGTCGCATTGGTTTACTAGGGAGAAACGGCGCTGGTAAATCCACTTTGATTAAGTCACTTGCGGGTGAACTTGCCATACTTAAGGGTGAGCGTTATTGCGCACAAGATTTAACCGTGGGGTATTTTTCTCAACATCAATTAGAGCAATTACATGTTACCTCAAGCCCTGTTGATCATATATTACGTGCTAAACCAGCTTTAGGTGAACCACAAGCTCGTACATTTTTAGGTAAATTCGGTTTTAGTGGCGACCAAGCATTATCGCAAGTTGGCACCATGTCCGGTGGTGAAAAGGCGCGCTTAGTGCTCGCATTAATTGTCTTAGAAAAACCCCAGTTATTATTACTTGATGAACCAACCAACCATTTAGATTTAGAAATGCGCCAAGCACTTGTAATGGCACTCCAAGATTTTGGCGGTGCGATTATTTTGATTGCCCATGATAGGTTTTTATTAGAATCGTGTGTCGATGAATTTTACCTTGTTGCCAACGGTCATGTCAGTGACTTTAACGGTGACATCGATGATTATCAGCAATGGCTTAATGATGATAAAAAACAAGCAATAAAGTCGATAAAGACGGAGCAACAAAACGCTGATAAAGGTTTAGACAAAAAACAATTGCGCCAGCAGCAAGCCGAACTAAGAAAAAAATCTGCCCCATTGCGTAAAGAAGCTGATAAATTAGAAAAAAAGGTTCATCAATGGCAGGAAGAATTAACTAAAGTAGAGGCGTTACTCAGTGATAGTGATATATACCAAGCAGAACATAAAGCTGAATTGACAGTCTTACTAAAAAAACAGGCTAAATTGACCAACGACATTGAAGAGAATGAAATGCTTTGGCTTGAATTGGCGGAGCAGATTGAAGAGATGATGTCTACGTCAGACTAATTTTCGCCTACACTTAACCTAACCGTCGATAATCACAGCTAAAAAAGGAAATACCATGAGTACTAAAATATTATTATTTACCTTAACGCTCCTAAGCAGCTTTTCAGTCTTAAGCCAGGGCAACGATCTTGAAAAAGGTATCTATGAATTAAATAGAGGTGAATTTAAAGCTGCCATCGATCAGTTCCGTCCCTTAGTTATTGAAGGTTACGCTCCTGCGCAATATCAGATGGCCTTAGTTTATCAAAATGGATATTCCGTGCGTAAAGATGCCATGAAGGCTTTTGAGTTATTTGAATTGTCATCAGCACAAAACTATCCCGATGCACAATTTGAGCTTGCTTTAATATACTCGGACGGTAAATTAGTAAAACAAGATCTTAAAAAAGCTTTTGAATTAACAAATAAAGCCGCACAAAAGGACTTAGCAAGTGCTCAATTCAACCTGGCCGTTATGTATGCTAATGGCACAGGCGTCAAGCAAGATGACTTTAAAGCCTCACGCTGGTATCAACGTGCTGCCAATCAAAACTATGCCCTTGCTCAGTTTAATTTGGCCTTACTTTATAGTGAAGGCAAAGGCGTAGAAAAAAGTACTGAACTGTCTTATGTCTGGAATACCCTAGCCTCATGGAATGGTTATCCCAATGCAGAGAAAAGTCGCTTAATGGATGAACGAGATTTATCAGCAATGAAGCTTGAAATCAATAACGAAAAAGCTAACAAACTTTATCACCAAATAAAGGAGCAACAAGAGCTCAAAGCAAAAATGGCAGAAAAGCAGCGTTTCTATTGATCTAAATCAGCCTACGCATTGAGCAACTTAATTACACTAGGTATATCAAAAATGACTTAGAAAATTATGGAGCTCAATATGAACTTATTATCAATGCTAGCAAATGACCCAGTTGTGATGTTTTCTTTTGGCGGTATAGCTATTATGCTGGGAATTTGCGCGTTTTATGTATATTATTTTATCAAGCATATTCAAGAAGATAGTAAAGGCCATTAAATTAGTCTTTTAATATCGATTGAATATTCCTCTAAACGCATGCTAAAAGACGCTCAATTGCTATACTACTAAATAATGATGTTCTTATTTAGTCCGTTTAAGGTGCCTTTATGTTGTCGGTTAACCACTCCCCTGCCAATTTAAGTTTTATTGATAAGCTCAATCAGCAACGAGAAGATCAAGCTGAAAAACTCGCATCTGGTAAACGTATCAATAAAGCTGCAGATGATGCTGCTGGCCTACAAATTGCGAATCGCCTTACAAGTGAAATCAACCAAAATCAACAACTGAGTTTTAACGCTCAAGACCAAGCCAATATTAATAATGTAGAGGCTGGTGCTTTGTCTGCTATAAATGATGGCTTATTACGCGCACAAGAGTTATCAATTCAATCAGGTAACCCTCTTTATGATAGCGATATTATACAAGGTGAACTGAACCATATTACCGAACAAATAAATACCATTGCCAGTGATGTATTAGGCCAGGACGATTTCATAGCTACTCTGGATGCAAGCAACCCAGCCGCTACGCAAACTATCCTTGCAGACACTTCTACATTGGTCAATGAAAGCGCCAGTGCTTTAGGAGCTGAAACGAATGCTATTGCTAGCCAAGTTGCCACCTATCAAACCACTGTTATCAATGTTAGCGCCTCTCGTTCACGCATCGAGGATACCGATTATGCGAAATCATCAAGCGAGCAAGCGATGAATGAAGTACTTCTACAAAGTGCAATTATGATTAAAAAGAATGACGAAGAACATAAAGGCATACTCTTTAATAAATTAGTGTAGAGAATTAACACTACTCAAGGGTAGAATATGGCTTTATAACTCGACAGATGAAAGCCCTTTATGATTATTCCCTTAGAACAACTCTCCAGTGAAACCTTAGCCGCTATCATCGAAGACTTCATTTTACGTGAAGGCACTGAATATGGTGCTGAAGACATTAGTAAGCTAGCTAAAATTGCCCAAGTAAAAAAGCAGCTAGAACAAGGTAGTGCAGTATTAGTTTATTCAGAACTCCATGAAAGTGTCAATATTCTACCCAGTGATCAATTTACCGCGGGTATGGAAGAAGAAATCTAATCTTATTTCAGATTGAAACGCAGTCGTCTTTTATTCATACATACTAAGTAATTCCCTAGGCTAGCAAAGAAACAATGCATATTGATTATGATGATATTAAAAAAATTTAAGTTACTTATATGCTTTTCCAGTTTGATTGCTCTTTCGGTATTGGCAGATGATAAAACGACCTTAATTATTGGCTATGGCGATCATGACTCAGCTCCCTATGCCATTGAAAGCGGTGAGCGGCTATCTTCTGGCATTATAAAAGACATTGCCACTGAGCTATCTGGCGAATTAGATATTAATATTACCTTTATCAAAACACCTAGAAAGCGGACCGAACGTTATTTAGAAAGTAATACTATCCACCTAATATTAATCACCACCCCTCATTGGCTTTCAAATAGTGAAAAACTCCAATGGAGTGACACCATCTTTATAGAAAAAGATATTATGGTCATCAAGGCTGATGATTCGAATTTATACCAACAACTAGCCGATTTTAGAGGCATGACTATTGGTACTATTAGAGGTTACAAATACCCGACCCTGCAGCCTTTTTTTGATAAAGAGTATTTTGTTCGCTATGACGTCAATAACTTGAATGTTAACTTGATTCGTTTAGGCCTAAACCGAATTGACGCTCTTGTAGATGCTGAGGTTCTTATCAATTACCAATTGAAAAAAAATGAAAATCCGCAGGAATTTAAAGTATTACCACTTGTTGTCAGTGAACAAAATATACAAGCTGCCTTATCACCTAATGCCCCCGTTACACTAGTCACATTTAACCAAGCTTTAAATAGGTTAAAAGACCAAGGGGTTATTGCCGCTATCTTGAAAAAATATCATATCGAAGAAAAAACACATTAAAAAAGCCAGTGATATCTCACTGGCTAAATAAAAGTTACTTATGTCACCTAGGGTTAATAACCACTTAAATACGGCTAAGCTTTAACGTTTGTGCTATCAAAAATCTTATCTGCAGACGCGGCTACAAAACCAGTGTATAACTCTCCGTTAGCCAATGGATACCGTTTAGCAAACTCATAGAAACAACTCGGGATCTCAATTGTTTTATCTGAGAAGTCTACCGGTGCATGATCCGCAAGTGTCGATGATTGCTCTAACTTCACTACCTCATCACCTTTGATTTCACCACCATTTGTATTCAGTGCGTAGCCTGCTTCTTTGAGCGTAGTATTAACTACTTCGATATCATCAAAGTTAGCTAAGTGATTAATGCTTACTGTAAAGTGGTTTGCACGGTAACCCCATGCCGCTAACCATGCCGCATACTCACTAACATTTAGCAGAGTTTCATAGTCTTTAGAGCTAATTTCCCACAAGCGACCTGAGTAAAGAAAGTCAGCACGGTCACTAACATCATCAGGTAACTGAGCAATTAGACCCGAGATAATGTCTTGTACTTCAGTTGAGAACTCTTCAACACGTAATTCACTAATAAATACCTTAGGCATAGTGCTATCGGGATGTTCGAAATGTTTAGCATCCAGTTTTTTTGCTGAAAAATCATATTGGCCACATTCAGTGTAACCTAACGCCAACAGTCCTTTAGCTAACTGTTCTAAGTTAATTTTAGGGTGATTAAAGGTACGGTACGCTACATGATCATTAATAACATCATTACCATTACCTAACAATTGGTGGATTTTTTTTGCGGACGGAGTCACGCTGAGATATTGCTGCCAGATCTCACTAAAAAGTGCGGTTACTTGCGCTGCCATGGTTTTTCCTCTTATCTTTTGAGTCGTTTTAATAAAATAATATGAATTGAATACTTATGGTTTATAACTGAGGCTATTTAAATTACGCGTATAGGTAAAATTAATAGCTGATAAAGCAGCAGATAGCAAAATGGTCGGAAAAATAGCAAAGAGATATTTTGGCTGACAGCATGAGCTATCTACCAAAAAATTATATTTGGTCGATACTTTTGAAGAAGCAAGGGCGATGCCCTGCTTGATGGTGAGATATATGTTTTTTTAATACGTTTGATAACATAGCTAAAACAAAATTACCTAATCACGATAGTACGGGAAGCGGCCTTTAAGTCCACTTCGAAGAATAGCGCTAATTTAGCATAAATCTTAGACAAAACGAACTACTTCGTGTGGACAGCAGATTAACACCCTATGGCATATAGCTAATATCGGTACGAGAGTATTATTCAGTTGACTGTTATTCATAGCTTTTTTTGTGAGCTTTAATTATTTTTTGCCAAGGAAAATCTCTTGAGCCTAAACTAACAAAATCTGGGTTAAGTAAGCTTTCACGTTTATTGTAACTTAACGGGTTAAACTCACTATCGACAATATCACCTCCCGCTTGTTCTAAAATACATTGGCTCGCGCCTGTATCCCATTCGCCCGTAACACCTATCCGTAAATAACAATCAGCACCACCTTCTGCAATTAGGCAGTTTTTTAAAGAGCAACTCCCTAAAGCAACATAATCATAGTCGAAGTCCTTATTTAAGTATTGCCCCATAAGCGCAAGCTCTTGACGACGGCTTATGGCGACTTTAATACGGCAATTTTCTTGATATTCAGCCACACGAATAGCATGACTAGCATGACTATTATCTTTGAAAGCTCCAAGATTTTTTTGCCCATAATACGTAAGACAGTGATCTGGCGCGTGAATAACCCCCAGTGTTGGCCAGCCATTTTCAACTAGCGCAATATTTACGGCAAAATCACCACTACCAATAATAAATTCACCGGTACCATCAATAGGATCAAGTAACCAGTAACGAGACCAGTCTTTTCGCTTGCTTAACTCTACTGTACCTACTTCTTCAGAAATAATAGGTATATCTGGCGTTAGTGTTTTAAGTTGATCCATTAAGATATCATTAGCTGCGATATCAGCACTCGTAACAGGGCTCTCATCTGCTTTCGTTTCTGCAGTATAGTTGCCCTGACGATAATATTTCATAACTTCTACGCCAGCTTTTTTAGCACTTTCTAAAGCAATATTTAATAATTTATCTTGGTTCATCGTTATACCTCTTTCATCGTGCTTTAGTACGTAGATATTTCCATTTATTGTTCAAATAAATCTCGTACTAACATTAATGCTGCAATACTACGTGCTTCGGTAAAATCTGCTTGTTGTAATAGTTCTTTATAGTCTTTAATTGGCCAAGACACCACTTCTAATGGCTCAGGTTCATCACCTTCCAATTCAGAAATATAGAGCTGCTTTGCTAAAAATATAGTCATTTTGGCATTAAAAAATGCCGGTGCCATCATCAATTCAGTAATCGGCTGCAACTGCCCGCTGCCATAGCCAATTTCTTCTTGTAGTTCTCTATTGGCAGCCTGCTCAGCAAGTTCGCCTTCATCAATAAGGCCTTTAGGGAAACCTAATAAATAACTATGGGTACCTGCACAATACTCACGTACTAATAATAAAGTTTCATTATCAATCATTGGCACTATCATCACAGCACCTCGACCAGAGCCCATCATACGCTCATATTGTCTTTGCTCACCATTAGTGAAAGTCAGCTCTATTTGCTCAATACCAAAGAGAGCACTTTTAGCGACTTGGCGGCGATTAGTAATGAGTGGTAATTTATTTTTATCAGCCATAGTTCTAACTACATTAGTTAATTGATTTTCTTTAGATATCACTATAATGACACGATAAACAATACTTTTGGAATAGCAAAATGTTAATATTTATGACACTGCAATTTATTTTGAGGAATGGCCAATATGGCAAACATTAATTGGTCCG